>Ga0207884_1000175_pt1 | contig 59053 bp, 62 predicted proteins | sample MalvirmetaMSP144_FD_184236 | JGI IMG/M metagenome (GOLD analysis project Ga0207884, IMG submission 184236) | Marine viral communities from the Deep Pacific Ocean - MSP-144 (SPAdes) | ecosystem: Environmental > Aquatic > Marine > Oceanic | place: Pacific Ocean | collected 2011-07-08 | reverse complement strand
TGGGACACATTTCTTAAAAATTGAGAAATGTGAATACATCTGGGTAATAATATCTACAACGGTCTAGGGTAAAAGCCGCTTAAAAATGCTTTAAATGCATTGGAGCACTAATTGCCAATCAGTTTTCATTACCAAATCAAAGAAAAATGAAAACCATAGGAATCATATTACTCGTAGGCGGAATTTTAATGACCATTTTCACTGGGGTTAACTTAGTTACCAAAGAGGAGGTAGTTGATCTAGGCGTTGTCGAAATCAACAAGAAGGAAAATAACCCTATTTATTGGTCACCAATTACTGGTGGCGTATTGGCCGTAATTGGTGCGATTGTACTGGTGGCTGGGAAAAAGAAAGGGTAAACAATATTTAACTCTTGGAGGGCTTGTTAGTGGGCTTCACTTTAATGTGAATATCGACTTTAACCCTCCAAGAGTTTTAAAAAAAAGAGCCTCACCTTACGGTGAGACTCCCATCAGAAAATCAATTGCTTGAATTCCCTTGTCAAAGATCAAGTCCATTTAGAATTTAACAGCAACAGATAATCTGGCTTGAAATGGTGTGCCTGGTGTAAAGTGTATTTCACTTACAGACTGGGCCTCATTTCGCAATCTCGATTCTGTATCGAATTGCGCTTCTCTCCATTCGGTGTTTAAAACGTTTTCTATAGCAATTCCAAAGTCGAATGCGCCAACTTCATAGTTCAAAACAGCATCCATAAGAAAATACCCTTTGGCAACTACGCTATTGTCTTCATTGGCTGCTCTGTCATCTAAATAACGGTAGCGTAAACTACCTCTAAATCCTTTTTTCCCTTCATAATTCAATCCACCAATGCTAGTGAACGTAGGGGCTAATGGAATATAATCTTGCCCTTCCGCTTCATCTACCGATTTCGGGTCGGTATAATTCAAATCCATATTGGCGTATAAAGAAGGTGTAAGCTGATAACGAACAGTTAAGTCTACTCCCTGTCGCTGAGTTTTACCTCCAGCTTCAACTACTCCTTCGTCTCCTACATACACAAACTCTTGAGCCAAATCCAGTCGCCACAAGGCTACGTTCACCAAAAGGTTTTCTGTTGGTTTCCAAAGTGTACCTAGGTCAACGCCATATGCTTTTGGCAGAATATCACTGCCGTTTTGAGCTACAACCACACGTGTATCATTCGAGTGATAGCCCATACCAGCTTTTACATAAAAATTCAGGTCTGTAGCGGCTTGATAACCTAGTTTAAACTTTGGAGTTAGTATTCCTTTATTTTCTACTTGCCTGTTATAAGTAGGGGTAAGCGCATCTACGTAGTCAAAAGTGAAATAATCGTACCTTAAACCCACGCTTAATGAGAGCCTTTTTGTTAGATCCAATTGCTCTTCGGCATAGAGGTAAACGCTTGATTCCCTAATGTCTCCTCGGGCCAAATCCGATAATACTTCTCTTCTGTTCAATGTTCTTGATAGGCGAATATCATCCACCTGATCGTATCTAAAACCAGTTCCAAACTCGGTAGAGGCTTTTAATCCAAACAAGCTCCAGTTATTCCAGTAGCTGTTGTTGCTACCATAAATCTGGCGGTCTTCGCTTTGTGTAATTTGATCACCATTGATTGGGTCGTTTAAGAAAAAGGTGAAATTAGAAACAAGTTTAAAATCATACTTCGACATAAAAACCTGATTTTCAATAATTCCCCCATCTGATAAATCGGTTGTGAGTTTAGCGTTCAAATTCACGCGACTGGTATTTCCACCTTCGGTATCGTCAATGGCTCCAAACCTTGAAATCTGTCCACTCTCAATTGCTCTTAAAGGTATTTGTCCCGAAGCATCCCAGCTGCTGGTAAAGGCAGAGGTAGATAGTTCTATGGTCTTGTTATCTGAAAGTCGTTGGTGGTATTTTAAAAGCGTGTTGAATCGGTTAAAATTCTGCGAACTTTCAAAGTAACCATCGGTACGAAAGTACTCAGTTGCCAAATAGAGGCTTGGGTCTTTGGTAGTTTTTGGTTCTAATAAGTTAAAAAGACCAACTGTTCTGAAAGTACCGAACTGACCGCCTTCTACTTTAAATAGGTTTGACTCCAATCGTTTTCTAGTACTGAAGGCAGCAAAGCCCGCAGTGTTAAAATCTCCTTTGTTGGCATAATATGGCCCTTTATCAAAAGCAACTCGCTCTATGGTTTCTGGAATTACAAAGTGTAAATCTGAATAGCCTTGACCATGCGCATGTGAAACCATATTTACGGGCATCCCATCTACGGAAAGGGCAATGTCGGTTCCGTGGTCTATATCAAAACCGCGAAGAAAAATTTGTTCTGCTTTTCCTCCTCCGGCATGCTGGGCAATAAAAAGACCTGGTACAATTTTCAGCACATCTTGTGAAGTACTAATGGGTCTAAGTTCAATGTCCAATGCGGAAATAATGGAAGCATTCTGTGCTAAGTTTTGAGTTACTTGAACATCGCCAAGTGAAAGGGCAGAGGGCTTAAGTGAGAGCTCAACTTGAGTTGCGCTACCTTCTGTTACCATTACTTTTTTGCTGAGTTTTTCAAAACCAACAAAACTGATTTCCAATTCGTACTCTCCACTTTTAAGGTTTTGAATGGAAAATTTTCCATAACTATTTGCTGCCGCTCCTACATTGGTTTGTGCTATGGCAACGCTGGCGCCTACTAAGGGCTCGCCAGAATCTTGATCTATAATTGTGCCCTTGATTTCTCCTGTTTGGGCAGCCAGACTGCTGGTAATTAGACACAGCAATACTATGATGAATTTAAATTTCATGTTGTTAATGTTAAAGCCTCATGAGCTACAGATTGATTTTATTAGACATTCGTATCCTGTTCAGGACATGAAGGTTCTGTGCTCAATTAATGATTTGATTTAGTAGCCAACAGATGGGTTGACATTCGAGGGTTAACATGGGTTTGGAGGCGGAGGAGTAACCGGCTCTGTGTCTAAACTTTTGTATAGACTTAAATAATGATGCTCTGTTTCTGAAAGCTTGAAGTGGGTAGTAACATGCTCAGTTGAATTACTGGACTGTGTATAAACAAAAATGAAAAGGGGATTTAAAGTTTCGGTTGGTGAAACATCTTGGTCCTGACTATTCAGTTTGTTAAACCCAAGTGTATGATCTTCAATGTTGTGCTTATTGTTATTGGCTTGGGCTTCAATGTGATCGTGATCATTGTCTACTGCATGATGGTTTTTATTTTCAGCAGTGGCACCGTGTTCATGATGATGATCTTCGTCTTTTTCCTCTTCATGTCCATGGCCTTGCTCGTGTTCATGAGCATGACCATGGCTATGAAATGGATTTTCAATTGCATGTAAAAAACTATGGCTTGCTGTCGCTGCCCCATACCCAAAGAGTATGATCACGTAGGTGATTAGAAGTCCGGTGGCGACAGATTTGGTCATTTAGCTTTTTAGTGCTTTTTCGATTTTTGCAGTAGTTAAAGGGCCTAGCTCAAAAGTGCTTTCTAGTGCTTCTTTTAAGTAAGTATTACCTTTTTTCTCAAAATTGTTCATTTTGAAGATGACTCCCAAGTGATAAAGTACTTCAGGGTGAGAAGTCTTATTTTCAATATGGGCAGTAGCCAGTTCTAATGCTTTTTTGTTGTCGCCTTTCTGAAAATAAGACCAGGCAAGCAAGTCATACATTTCAGGAGTTGGCCTCTTTTCTTGTTCGGCAGTTGCTCTTGTTAAGGCTGCGTCTGGCATTCTTAAATCTTCGGCCTCTAAGAGAATAAGGTATTTGTTATACATACCTAAATATTCTGGAGAAGACGCTTGTGCGTAGTATGCCTTTTTCAATTCTGTAGAAAGCGCTTCATTGTTTTCGTATTCAGCAATTTCGGCTAGAATAAAATTGATCTGAGGATCATTTACATGGGATTTCACCTTGTTTAAAATTCTTTTGGCTTCGCTCGTATTTTTGTCATGAGCAAAGTTAATCCAAGCAATGCCCTGTAATGAATGCCAGTGTTCTGGATTCTTGTTCAATACTTCTAGGTAGGCATTGTAAGAGTCCTGAATTCTTCCAGCATGTCCATACATGTCGCCAAGGTTAGATTTTGCCCAACTGAAAAGTGAGTTATCTGCTTTTACTCTGTCAAAAGCTTGTTCCATAAGTGCAATGGCCTGATTTAAATCTCCGTTATGATCTGCCAATTTTGAAGCACGTACTAGGTAATCAAAAGATGATTTATTTTCCTGCATGTTCAGGATACCCGTTGCCCTTTGGTATTCACCCAATTCCATGAGTGCATCAAAGAGTAAATAATAGGTACTTGTTTTTTTATCGCCTTCTTTCAATGCCATTTCAGCATATTTTTTTGCATCGGCAAACTCATGTTTCGTAATGGAGTTTCCGCTTAGTGCTTGGTATAGCCCTGCATTGCTAAAAGGGTTTAATTCAGTAGCTTTTTTATAAAGACTATCCGAAATGTGGATATTTTCCACTGAACCATCGAGCCTAAACTGTCGGCTTTTTAAGCCTGCTAGTTTACTGATGTAAGTCACGTTTTTGGGAGAACTGGAAAGTTTATTTTCCCAGAATTTAATTTCTTCATTCAAAGTTTCTAAAGATTGTTGTGATGGTTGCTCTTGTAGAAACTGATTGTAATCTGCCGAATCGGCAATTTTTTGTTCTGACACTTTGCTTTGACAAGAAAGAACAGCGAAGCTAAGGAATAGCCAAATTAGATTTTTCATGATTGTAGCTTTTGAGGTGAGAAAAAGAGCAGTCTTGAAAGTCACCCTGTCCCGACAATTCGGGATGTATCAGGGGCTGCTTATAATGCTAACATTCAAGACTGCTGCTATTTATTTATTGCTTACCAAGGTGTGGCCAAGTAAGGGAAAGTAGACAAGAATGCTTTGTCGTTTGAACTCACATTATCATCAGTAAGACCTGGCTTTTCAGTAGCATCTGGGCCACCAAAGATCAAAATCAATTCTACTGTGATAACGTCATCGGCTAAAGCTCTACCTGTTAACACGTTTGTGCCATCATAGAAAGTTGTTGTTCCATCTAATGATACACTCAATACATCTGTAGCTAAAGCTCCTGTAAAAGCAGCAGCACTAAAGGTTAACAAGTTTGTAGTGTAATCTGGGTTTAAAGCCAAAAGCTTAGCTTGAAATGCCGACTGAAATGCAGCGCCTTGCATAGAAGGAATGGTAGTATTGAATTCGTCCTTCTTATCAGCCGATACAAATACCGTATTGATTGCAGGTCTACCCATTTGATCTTCTTGTACATATGTAGTTGAAGTTTCTGGAGTCATTCCTCCGTCATCGTCACCACATGATAAAGTTCCTAGGGCGAGCGTGCAAACTGCGGCTACTGCCCAAAATTTGTTTAAATATGTCTTTTTCATCTTAGTATCTTTTTCTGGTTAAAAATTATTGCTTTCTGTTACTGGTTACCCAAGTATTGATGGTTCCCGATCCACCTACTGTAGATTTTGGAACTTCAACCACAACAGACATTACATTTGTGCCTGCAAAAGTATCTGATCCTGGGTTGTTGAAACTTGTTGCGTTTCCTGCGATAATTTCACCATACTGAGCAAAGTCCATAAAGAATGGATCATCTCTTGGGCCAGCGAAAACTTTCATTCCACCAGCTGTTCCAACTGTAGCATTGGCACCGTAAGCGGTGATGTTAGCTGTGGCTGTTGCAGTCATTGAAGAAACAATTGTAGAGGTAGTTCCTGTTCTTGAAGGCGCCATAGGGCCATAAACATAAACTTTACCGTCTTTGAAAGTACACTGAATTACAAGGTCTTCCACCGCATCGCCAGTGTTGTCAATATTAAATTCAATCATTACGTTTTCATCAAAATTTGCTGATGCAGAAGCTGATGGAGATAACAAACCTTGAAGGTTGGCTACGAACACTACATTCGAACTAGTTTCAGGGCTTTGGAATGCATAAAAGTCTGTGATATCCGAAGATGTACTTGCAACGCCAGGGGCATCAATATGATCCGCTGCGAAAAGGTAGACTGTGGCAATTAGCGCCAAACTACCGAGGGTGATTACTGCTTTTCTTTTCATAATGTTAATAATTTTTGACAATAAGAATCCCGGATTGATATTTTATCAATCTGATTTTTAAATAGTTATGTTAAATTTGATGGTTTACTTAGGAAGTACGACCGAGTCGATTACATGGATAACTCCATTGGACTGGTACACATCGTACAGGGAAATGTTGGATGAGTTTCCTTTCTCATCGGTTAATGTAATGTTCTTTTCACCGTTCATTTTGGCAACTAATACGCCTCCACTTACAGTTTTTAATTCTGCCATGCCATTGCCTTTTTTAATGGCTTTCATAATGGCCTTAGAATCCATTTTACCTGCCACTACATGGTAAGTAAGTACTTGAGTCAGCATTTGCTTGTTTTCAGGTTTCAATAGCGTTGCTACTGTTCCTTCTGGTAATTTGTTGAATGCTGCGTTGGTTGGAGCAAAAACCGTAAATGGGCCTGCACCTTGCAAAGTTTCTACCAAACCTGCTGCTTTCACTGCGGCAACTAGGGTGGTGTGGTCTTTTGAGTTAACCGCGTTTTCAATAATGTTCTTCATAGGGTACATCTTTTCTCCCCCCACCATTACGGTGCTTTGGGCTTGAATTGAATTTGCTCCTATTGCGAAAAACGCGATCATCAGTAATTGTGTGATTTTCTTTTTCATTAGGTGTTTGTTTTTGATTATGGTCATACATACGGGGCTCTATGTACGACTGGATTTAGGGGGAGGGAAAATTTATTCTAACAATCCTATTTGATAGCCAGGGGCGAAAGATTAGAAATAGGAAAACTTACAAAAGCAGCCTGAGGGTGAGTTGCTTCTTACTTTAAGTGAAGGGGTAATAGAATACTAATTTTAAGCTTATCCCATTCTGACTTAAAAAAGGAATGGGATAAGACAGAATACGGTTTACTTAACCATATACATATACTTGGCTCTATTTTCAAAAATCACCCAAAGGTTTACAATCAAGAAGGCAAGGGCCATTGGTAATCCAGATGGGGCATCAATAATATGGGTTAACATAATCCCGACCATTACTGGAAAAATGACTATTGCACCTAAAGCTCTATACTTTGGAATTATAAAGAGGATTCCGCCTAATATTTCAACAACGGCAACAAGCGGCATCAGCCAACTTATCTCCATCATGGCACCCATTATTTTTATCATGTTTTCGGGTAGGTCATCTGGTACAGGCATGTAATTGAAAAACTTGTTTAAGCCGGCATTAATAAACATTAACCCAAAGAGTACGCAGAGAACGAGAAGTATTTTCTTTTTCATGGTTTAGGAGTTTTAAGATTTAAGTCATTGAATATCAAAATTTTTCAACTCAATTTGAAATATATTTTGATCAACTCTTCGCCTTCACCAGTGGTGCTCAACCTTGAAGGATTACTAAAAACTCATTACCTCCCTAAACTTGATGCTTTGTCTGCGAGAAACTTCAATCTCTTCCCCATCCTTTAAATAGACTTTGAGTGTACCGCTAAACCAAGGCTCAATACGCTGAATGTATTTTAGATTGATGATTTGTTGACGATTGGCTCTAAAGAAAACCTCTGGGTCTAACCGAGATTCCATATAGTTGAGCGACCGCGGAATCATTGGTTTTTGGTCTTTAAAGAAAATACGGGTATAGCTGCCCATGATTTCAAGGATTCGAATTTCTGCTAAATCTACAAACCAACAGGTTTCGCCATCCTTTACAAAAACCTGATTGTTCAAGCTCAATACATTTTTGTCTTTTGCATCTGATGCCCGCTTTCTAATTTTTGAAGCGGCCTTTTCTAGCGCTAAAGCCAAACGGTCGTCTTTTATGGGTTTCTGAAGGTAATCGAGTGCGTTATGATCAAAAGCCTTCATGGCATAATGATCGAAGGCTGTGGTGAAAATAACTTCTGGGGCATCTTCCAATTCCTGAAGCAGTTCAAAACCGTCTTTCCCTGGCATTTGGATGTCTAGAAAAAGCAGTTCAGGCTTTAGATCGAGAATTTTTTCTATTGCTTCATCAGCGTTTTCGGCTTCGCCAATTACTTGAACATCATCCCTGTGTTTGAGCAAGTGCTTAAGTTCTTGCCTTGCCAAATTTGAGTCATCTATAATTAGGGCTTTCATGACAATGGAATTTTGAGCGATGCGGTTACGGTATTTTCAGAAGAGTTTTCAACTTTGAGTTCGGCAAAATGACCAAAAAGAATTTTTAAACGTTCTATCAGGTTTTTCAGCCCAATTCCTTCACGTTTACTTTTTGCTTTGAGCTGGCCGTTATTGCAAACTTCAATTCGCAAGTGGTCATTTTCAAGTACCGATCTAATTAGTATACTTCCACCAGCAGTCATTTGAGAAACCCCATGTTTAATAGCATTTTCCACCAAAAGCTGAATGGCCATAGGAGGGATTTTGATTTCCAAACTGCTATCATCTATTTCAAAAGCATAGGTCAATCGGTCGTTAAACTGAATAGATTCCAATTGCAAATAATCTTTCACAATAGCCACTTCCTGCCCCAGTGTTACTTTTTCGGCCGCGTTAAATTGGATGGAATAACGCAAGAGTTCCGAAATATGTGTTACCATAGAACGCGCCTTTTCAGGGTCAGAAAGAATAAGCGATCTAATGTTATTCAGCGCATTAAACAGAAAATGAGGGTTGATCTGATTTTTTAAAATGGCCAGTTCCGCTTCTTGCAAAGCTGTAGTAAGTTCAAGTTTTTCAATCTCGCTTCTTCGGTTGCGTTGAATAAAGTGGTAAGCAAAATAGAGGGTTGCCCAGCTGGCCATTACAATGGTGACACTTCCTGCATAGCCAACAAAATTTACCCAACTGAAAGCGGCAATATTATTTAAGGGGAGTAAATAATAAATAAGTAAATGGATGAAAGATTGGGCTAAAAAAGCCACTACGATAACACCTAAAATCAATTTTGGGATTAAGGATTTCAGTGCTAATCGTGTCCAATCATTCTTTTTTATAAACGTTCGGAATAAGTGAGAGAAAGAGATCAAACAAACTCCAATAATCAGCTGTAGCTTTAATGTGTCGGGGGTTATGCTCTCTGTTCCGCCAAAAACATACATCATGCCTACAGAAAACAATGTGTAAATGGCCCAGCCAAAAGATTGGCAGAGCCAATAGAGTGTCGATTGCTTCATCTTTTTTCAATTGAAAGAATGGTATAAGAGTCACTGGCTCTTATACCATTCTGCTAAGCTAATTTATAAGAACTTTTTCAACCAATTTTGAAAGAATTCAGGATCATCCCACATGATAAAATGATTTCCAATGTCGGTCATGTCTACTTTTACTCCTTTTAAGTTGGCGTATTGGTCTGTGTAAAGTTTTAAAGTGCTTTCTCGGGTTGAACCAAATGATTTGTAAGCTACCCAAGCCCCCAATACTAATGTTGGCGCTTTGATTTTGCTAAGCTCGCCTCTTATGTCTGTGGTGTACATTTCGTACATCGATTCGCCTACAGTTTCCTGATCGCTGTCAATGGCCCATTGTGTAGCAATTTCAATTTGCGCAGGATCATTAATCATACTTGTGAGCATTTGGCGCTGGTAGGCTTTTCTTCCTTCAAGTGGTTGATTAGCCGAAGCTACTACTTGAGTTTTCATAGATTTAGCCATAGGCTTGGCCTCCTCTGCTGTCATGCCGGGCATCATTACGCCTGTCATAAAAGGTAGCGCATCTACAATTACTAGTTTTGAAGGAAGATCAGGATTGGCTATTCCGATGTTCAATGCTAAAAATCCGCCCAAGCTATGACCAATAATGATGGGCTTTTTCAACTTTTCTTTCTGGATGTATTTTACTACTTCATCTTTCATTTTGGCCAAGTACTTTCCTTCATGATCGTCAAGGGGTGCATTTCCAGCAAAGCCCGGAAGCGTTATGATGTGGTACTCGAAGTTGGCATCTAGGGCTTCGATGGTAGAATCCCATACTTCGCCAGAGCAAGTAAGCCCAGGAATAAGCACGATAGGCTGACCTTTGCCCACTACGCGAATGTTTAAACCAGGATCTTGTGCTTTCAGATGAAAACTGATGATACTTAATAAGGCGACTAAAATTGTTGTTTTGAATTTTCTCATGTCTTCTAAATTTTGTTGTACCCAAAAGTACGTGGGCTACATACCCTTTTTGAAGACATTTAAGGGAGCGGAAGAAAATCCTCGGGAGTGGAATGGCTGAATAATACCGTCACTCTAATTTTTCGACCGAAGGAATAAAGCCGCAGTGTCTGTTCTTTAATAATTATGGATGAGAATAGCGGACGGATTCTTCCGAGAATTCGGAACGGTCGATTATTTCTCTACCGAGAAATTCTCTTCATCAGAATGACGCCAAACAGACCGTCACTCTGAGCGTCTTACCCTGAAAGGGAAGACCGAAAGAGTCTGTTTGATTAATGTGGAAAACTATAAGTATCACTTTCCCCCTCAACCAAAATAGATATAGAAACAGCACTGAAGTTTATTGGAGGGGGCTAGGGGGGAGATTTTAGGTTTAATTACCTATTACTACTTAAATACCAAGTAAAAGCAATAGCAAGTATCGCCCAAAAAAGTAGACTAGATAGCTTTATTATGAATCGTTGCCTCGCAATCCTTTTATAACCTCCCGCTTGATAAAAACCATCCTGTGTTTCCCATGAGGAGAGTTCTGGCCCGCCATCATTGTTTTGAGATTCAATACTAATGGGAAATAAGAATAGAAGTACCATTTGAACAGTCGTCATTGATTGATTTACTTTTTCACTCCTGATTTTAGTGACAAACTCCTTTTCATCGAATGCCTTTTTAAGCTCTTTTTCAGTTAGGTTTCGGTTTTTTATTTCATTATCAATTTCTTCTTTTGGGTAAGAAGAACGTTTGTTATCTAATTCAAACAAAAGCTCTACTGTTGATAGTTGTTTGATGTTTCTTTTCACTTTCATAATACGTAATCTATGAAATTAGGTAATCAAATCTTCCAACCTCTTCGGTCCCCTCACAAAAACACCTTCGCCATGGGCAACGAGTTTTCCTTCTTGGTTATAGATTTCAGAACTGCCGATAATTTCCTTTTCGTTAACGGAAAGTACTTTTCCAATGGCCGTTAAGCGGTCTTCGAAAACGGGGCGTCTGAAGTGGATGGTGTAGGATTTTGTAAGTAAGAAAAAAGTTTTCTCGACAGAAGCCGAAGCGAAATAAGCCGAGTCGTCTAGCAGTTTGAAGTAGATGGCGCCATGCATGGCATTGGCCGCATGAAAATATTGGCTGCCAATGGTGAGTTCCAAAGTAGCTTCACGGTCAATCACCTTCAATTCGGAACCAGCGAAAATCCCTTGATTCAAAGGAGCAGAATCAAATAGTCGTTCTAATCGCCTATAGTGTTCTAGATCATTCATAATCTGGAATAAGCTCGAACTGAATAAGGTGATGTTTGATGTGTTTTTTATGGCAGGGCAGCCATTCCTGAGCCGTTAAAGGGCCGCCATATGGATGATTGGCGATAAACTCGGGCTGGGCTTCACAAAACTTTAAGAAAGTTTCTGTTTCCGTATAGAATTTCTGTTTGGCCTCTTCAAGGTCAGCGAATCTTAGTGGCTGAAGGTCGCTTTTACCGTTGGGCGCTGGCACATTTCTACGCATGGGGCTGTCCTTCATTAAGTATTCTTTCAACTTTGGCCAATCTTCTTCTTTAGAAACCACAGGCACGCTAAACCTACCCATTGACAGCTTGTATACCACAATCAGGTGTTCCACCATATGTTGAGGTGTCATTTTTCCCCAGAGAGGCTTTTGTTCTGATGTAAGTTGAGACAAAACTTCAGCTACGGTGGTGCTTAAGTAATTTTCTACTTCTTTTCTATTGTGTTCCATAAGGTGGTTTTATCCTTTAGTTTTTGTTTGATTTTCAACCGCCTGACTAATTCTATTTTTCACATTATCCCATGTCGTATTGTTCAATATTACAGGATTTGGTTCCTCTTCAGCATCTTGAAAATAGGTCATGGACTTGAGTACATAGAAGTAATTGTCTTCGCTATACTTTTGGCCATAAAAAGCGAGTAGTTGGGGGAGTGAGTAATGATTCAATAACTCAATCAAGTCAAAGAAATCTTTTTTACTTCCCCGCTGTGCTACTGCGGAAAGCTTCATGGCTGCAATATCTTGAGTACTCAGAAAACGGACGGACTCTATAATTTCAGGTGGTTCCAATAAGGCGTATTGATGTGAAAGAATATCAACCTTGACCCCTTGAATGGACAGGCTTAAGGAATTTCTGTTCATGTTTAAAACAGATACATTTTTAAATTTATGGCGGATGGCTGAAATTACTTCTTCTGTATCGAAAGGCTGCCTGGTAAATAAATCAAGGTCAACAGAAATTCTGTGACCAAATTTTAAGGCTAGAGCCGTACCACCACCTAATGAAAAGTCTTGAAGTGAATCAATCCCTTGCAGGTCAATTAGTAATTCCAGTGTTGCGGTGTCGACTGTTTTTCTTTGAAGCATCTGAATTGCTCTTGGTCTAGATTAAAATAAACACAGCAGAACGAAAGGGTTTTGTTATCGAGGTATCGTGTATTGACAAGTTGTTCTTGGCAAACTTCTTTTCCATAATAGGTAACTACAGCCCAAAAATCATCCATTGTGCCCTTCATAAATACCCGAGGAATAATAAACGATTTATGCTGGTCGTATGAAACCGTTTTCTGATCTACATCCCAAAACAAGTGACTGCTTAATTCCATTTTAAAAGCTGCTATCAAGTATAACTCGATCGTTTAATTCGTTCAACTCTCAATTTATTAACTAATTTCTTTTCAAATGGTATTTATTAGAAATCAGAGAGAATATTTCGGTCGTACCTATAAGAATGTGTTACAAATCGCACACCCTAAAATCTAAAAAGGCCTCATTTGAGGCCTTTTTAGATAGTTATTTAAGAATTACTCTCCCAAGAACGGGTATCTGTAATCTGTTGGCGTTACAAATGTTTCTTTGATCAAACGCGGAGAAACCCAACGCAATAAGTTGATCATTGAACCTGCTTTGTCGTTTGTACCCGAACCTCTAGCGCCACCAAATGGCTGCTGTCCTACAACAGCACCTGTTGGTTTATCATTAATGTAGAAGTTACCTGCAGAGTTTTCTAAGGCATTAATACCTACCTCAAGTGCATATCTGTCGGCAGAGAAAAGCGCACCCGTTAATGCATAAGGCGAAGTGTTATCTACCAATTCTAAAGTGGCTTCGTAATCATTTGGCTCGTAAACATAAATTGTAATTACTGGGCCGAAGATCTCCTCGCACATGGTAGTGTACTTAGGGTCTGTAGTTAACAATACAGTTGGCTCAATAAAGTAACCTTTCGATTTGTCGTAACCACCACCAGCGATTACTTCTACTTTATCGCTTGCTTTTGCATCGTCAATGTACTTAGCAATTTTATCGAATGATCTTTCGTCAATAACAGCGTTAATGAAGTTGCTGAAATCTTCGGTACCACCCATTTTGAACGACTTCAAATCTTCAATTACATAGTTCTTCACATCTTCCCAAAGGTTAGAAGGAATGTACGCACGTGACGCAGCAGAACATTTCTGGCCTTGGAATTCGAATGCGCCTCTAGAAATAGCAGTCGCCACTTCTTTTGCTTTAGACGAATGATGAACCATGATAAAATCTTTACCACCAGTTTCGCCTACAATTCTTGGGTAAGAACGGTACTTATGAATGTTGTTTCCTATGGTTTTCCATATGTTTTGGAATACTCCAGTACTACCAGTAAAGTGAATTCCACCAAAATCTTTGTGTTCGAAAATCACGCTTCCAGCCGTTGGGCCGTCTACAAAGAAAAGGTTGATTACCCCATCAGGAACACCCGCTTCGCGGAACACTTCCATCAATACATGAGCAGAGTAAATCTGTGTGTTTGAAGGCTTCCAAACTACAGTGTTACCCATCATGGCTGGTGCCGCAGGAAGGTTACCTGCTATGGCTGTAAAATTGAATGGAGTTAAGGCAAACACAAAACCTTCTAGTGGTCTTTGTTCTACTCTGTTCCAAATGCCTGGTGCAGAATCTGGCTGCTGCTTGTAAATTTCGGTCATGTACTGCACATTAAACCTTAAGAAATCTACGATTTCGCAAGCCGAATCAATTTCCGCTTGGTAAGCATTTTTAGACTGACCCAGCATGGTTGCTGCGTTTAATTTGTCTCTGTAAGGTCCTGCGATAAGCTCAGCAGCTTTCAAGAAAATACTTGCTCTGTTTTCCCAGCTTGCGTTGGCCCAATCTTTTTTTGCTGCCATGGCAGCGTCAATTGCGGCTGAAACATGCGAGGCATTTCCGTTAGAAAAATGTCCTAAAATATGTTGATGATCATGCGGAGGGCTTAGTGGAGATTTGTCGTCAGTTCTCACTTCTTTTCCCGCAATAAACATCGGGATGTCCACTTGTTTTGAACGCGCTTCGGCAAGAGCTGCTTGCAAGCTTTTACGCTCTGGAGAACCCGGAGCATAGTTTTTTATTGGTTCGTTCTTAGCGGTGGGTACATTGAAGAATCCTGTTGCCATAATTTAATTTTTTTGAATATGTTTTGTGTTTTTCCTCAAAACGTTTGAGGGCCTTAAATTGACTTGGGCAAATATAAGGTTTCGCTTATGGATTAAAAACCCGATTGGCTAGAGTAAGTTCCTTAATTGGCTAAGCATTTGAATCTCGTATGTGGGCGGAAAGTGGCTCGTTTGTTTGGAAGGGTTAAACCAAACATGGTCCATCCCAAAATCTCGAGCTCCCTGAATATCTGATTCAAGGTTGTCGCCAATCATTATGCTTTCATTTAGGGTAGCGCCTGTTCTTTGTAGTGCCTGTTCGAAAATAGGTGCCGAGGGCTTTCTTGAATTCGAGTTTTCAGAGGTAACAATTACATCAAAATAGTGGTCTAATTTGGCGCTTTTCATTTTTATGGTTTGCACATCATCAAAACCATTGGTAATAATGTGCAACTGATATCGCTCTTTTAGATATTCTAAAATATCGTGGGCTCCCTCAAATACAGCTTCTTTAGTGGGGCAAAGCTCTACATATTCAAAATCCAGCTGTTGCGGAACAATGTCGAGCTTGGCTTCTAATCTTTCAAAAATAGTAGCAAACCTTCTTTCTCTAATTTGCTCGCGCTGAATTTGATGTTTATTAAAAAGGCTCCAAAGCTCATTGTTTACATCGAAAAAGTGCTGAACAAAGCTTTGCTTATCGAAATTGGTAATGTGCTCGAATCTATAGTGGTCATAGAGCTCGTGTAGGGCCGTCATGGCATTGGTGTCATAATCCCAAAGGGTATGATCTAAATCAAAGAAAATATGTTGGTAGCGTTTCAAAATAGTGACAAGAAATTAAAGAGAGTTAAATAGACCACCCTTGTTTAGAAATTCTGTTTTCGGCCAGTTCTCTATTCGATTTAAGTATTTCATAAGTCTCCTGATCTTTTTGGAGACGAGTATCCTTATTCAAAAAATTGAAAATCTGAACCATTACAAGCTCCACTTCTTCTCTTATACTATAAAAAACCCACTGGTCGTGCTTTCGGGCATTCACTATGTTCGAATTTTTAAGATAGGTAACGTGTCTAGAAGTTTTGGTCTGGGTGTAGTCCAAAATATGCTCTAAATCAGAAATGGTCATTTCTCCATTTTTTAATAGCAAATGTAAAATTCTTACCCGGGCTTCATCAGATAAAGATTTGAAAATTTGCGCCCCAAATGGCAGACTAAAATTTTTGAGTTTCATGAAATTGACTTTGCTTCCGCTGGTTTGAAATACTTATTGCTAAGGGGTTTTCCCAAAGGAAGTTAGGGGTTAATTATTGTTAAATTGGGAAGAATAATTGGTTTAAGCCAACACAATTCCCCTTTTTGATTGTTAATATTGCGAAGCGGAAAAATAATAAGTTCTATCTTCTTATCTTTAAGTCTGAGTTCACGTAGAACAAAATCAAAAGCACAAGTATATTGAAACAAACTGTAATCACATATTCTCTACGCGCCATTGTGCTCTGTGCTTTTCTTTTTTGTGGTACACAAAAGAGTTTTGCACAAAACAATAGCTCTAATGTAGTTCAGCTTTCAGGACTTGTAATGAATGCTGATAGCACTGAAACGGTTTTTGGAGTTCATATTTTTGACTTAGAAAGAGGCCGAGGAACAGTGTCAGATTATAGAGGCTGGTTTAGTAAAGCGTTTTATGCTGGCGATACTTTGATTTTCACATCCATTGGTTTTAAGGATCGAAAAATAGTTGTTCCCGATTCGGTGGGAGATCAATATACAATTATAGTGGCCATGGAAGAAGAGGTAACCCAGTTGGCCGATGTGGAGGTAAACCGTTTTCCAACTGAGGAAATGTTTAAAGAAGCATTTCTAGCAATGAATTTGAGTGATGAACAAGAAAGTGTATTGAATGCATTTGCACCTGATGCTGTTCAGCGAATGGTGTTAACAATGCCAGTTGGTGGTAGCCCAGATGCCAATTATCGGTATATGATGAATCAACAGTATAACCAAATGCAATACCGTTCGGGACCGACATCAAATCCCCTTCTGAACCCTTTTGCTTGGGCTAAATTTATCAACTCGCTTAAAAAGAAGAAGTAGTCTTTAGTTCCTAGTTAGTTTAAGGCTAACAAACCTATCTGTGCCCAACCAGCGATTTTCTTTATTGGTATACCAAGCTCTGTGCATCGGAATTCTCATTCCATTCTGAATTTCCAAGCCTTCTATAAGAATATACTCTCCATCGTTCTCGGCTTCTTTGTGGTAAAAGCGGTAACCCTCCAGTGCATAAGTATTTGGGTTGAAATAAAAATACCAAGTGTCTGAGCCCACACTTTTATCATAAGTAACCTTTAGGGCTAAAACTGGCTCCCCATTAAAAGTAGTACTCTGAACAGTGGGGTCAATATTTGTCCCTTTATCGGTTAATTTCATAGGTAAGCCATACAAATAGCTATAGTAATTTCTCCATCTTCTGGCCCTGTCAGGGCTTAGTTGTAATGTATCAACTCGTATAGAATCGGTAATTATTCTATAGTCCATAAATGATTCAGTAGAGTCTCTTCCATCTACTTTCCAAGTAAATAGGTGGTTGTCCTTTACAAATGATAGTTCAAAAGCTCCTTTTTGATTATCGATAATTACATGTGAAGGGCGAACAGAGCCGTTTGGCATTTCTTGATCAAGTACCAATTCCATTTTTATACTTTGCCATTGCCCGCTTGGATCGTGAAAAGCAATGCTTCGGCTAAGCAGCTCTTGACCAGAAATTTGCTCTTCTTGGGCATTCAGTACCAAAGAAGATAAAAGTAGAAGAATGATTGATGTAAAGTAACGGCCCATAATGTTAAATGATGTTGAATTTAAACGGTTCTACACGTAAATGTAAGAGATGTTCTTATTTTTGCAACCTGACTCAACGGTAGCAACAGCATGCAAATTCCAATTTGGGACCCTTCATTTTTAGAACCGATTTTAGCAATTGGCTTGTTAACACTGGGGTTCAGCATTTATCACTTCGTTTCAATTTCCCCTAAAGTAAAACAGAGGTTTACTAATAAATATGGGGAAGTAAGAGGTAACACCAAGGCACAGTGGTATTTCCGTTATTTAGGCGCCATGACTATCGGTATAATTCCAGCTATTTTAATGATGGCAATTTTAGGCAAAACCCCAGCCGAATACGGAGTAGCATTTAAGAATCACGCCACGTCTCTTTATTGGATTTTGGGTTTAGCAGCCGTCATTATCCCCATGAATTTTTTCAACTCTAAGAAGGAAAAAAACTTGGCCTTTTACCCTAATGTAAGAGAAAAGGAATGGACAAAAGCGATGGTGGCGAAAAATGCCTTCACTTGGGTCTCTTACCTATTTGGTTATGAATTGATGTTCAGAGGACTCTTACTTTTTGCTACAGTTCCTTTGTTGGGCGAATGGCCTGCCATTGTATTGAATGCTGCGCTATATGCATTAGTTCATGTTCCAAAAAATTTAGAAGAAACTATTGGGGCTGTTCCATTGGGCGTATTGCTCTGCCTCATTACCTTAACAACAGGAACGATTTGGGTGGCCTTTTTCGTTCATATCACTTTGGCGCTGTCCAACTTTTTCTTTTCGCTAAGGCATCACCCTGACATGAAAGTTATTTAATGAGCAAAAAAATATTTATCACCGGAAGTACAGGTTTTATAGGCCAAAAACTGACACATGCTTTGGCAGAACAAGGACACAGTGTAACCGCTCTGGTTCGGTCAAAAGGAAAAGCACAAACCTTGGTTCACCCAAATATTGAAACGGTAGAAGGAGATTTGTTTCATACCGATGCCTTAGAAAGAGGGATGGAAAACTGTGATGAAGTTTATCATTTGGCTGCTTTTGCCAGCGTTTGGGCTAAAGACGACACCTTTAAAAGGGTGAATATTGATGGCACCACAAATATTTTAGATGCTGCCAAAAAACAAGGGGTTTCTAAGGTAGTAGTTACCTCTACCGCAGGCGTAATTGGCCCAGCCATTGACGGACCAGTAAATGAAAATACACCACGACAAGTGGATTTTTTTACCGATTACGAAAGTACCAAGTACGAATCGGAAGAGCAGATGCGCCAACGGGCTGCCAATGGGCAACATATCGTTATCGTAAACCCAACTAGGGTTTATGGTCCCGGACCTCTCAATGTGAGTAATTCTGTTACCAAATTGGTGAAGCAGTACATTGATGGAAAGTGGAAGTTTATGCCTGGAGATGGGCTGAGCACGGGTAACTATGTGTATGTAGAAGATGTGATTCGAGGACACATGCTCGCCATGGAAAATGGAAAATCGGGAGAACGTTATCTTCTTGGGGGTGAAGATGCTACGTATCATGAACTCTTTGATATGATCGCTATAATAGGCGGTAAAAAATATAAGTTATATAAAATGCCGCTGGGAGTTATGCTTACCTTCGGTAAAGTTCAGTTATTTTTAGCTGACAATTTTGGTAGACAACCTATGATTACTCCAGGATGGGTAAGAAAGTACCTGTATAAATGGAGCGTTTCTAGTGAAAAGGCTCAAAAAGAACTTGGCTACCAAATTACCCCATTGATGAGCGGAATTCAGCAGACGGTAGATTGGTTAAGAACAGACAATAAATGACAAACTCAAAAAAATTCGCATTGGTAACAGGTTCTAGTAATGGCATTGGTCGTGCTATTGCAGAAAACTGTGCTGCTAGAGGGCTTAATGTTCTCTTGGTAGCGCTTCCCGAACCTAAGCTTGAAGAAGTAACTAATGCTCTAATTACTCAATATCCAAATCAAGAATTCCATTATTTAGGAGTAAATTTAATGGATGCTGGAGCGCCTCAAGAGGTTTTTCAGTGGTGCCAAAGTAATGGTTTTGTTGTTGATATTTTGGCAAACAATGCTGGCTTGGGTAATTCAGGCGATTTTCTCTCCAAAAAGGCGGAGTTCTATTTTGGGCAAATGCAGCTGAATATGGTGGCCATGGTAATGCTTACCCATCATTTTTTACCCGAAATGCAAAAGCTTGATAAGGCCTATATTTTGAATGTAGCCAGTATGGCCTCATATTATGATATCCCATTCAAAGGAATCTATGCGGCCAGTAAGAAGTTCGTAAGCTCGTTTTCTCATTCACTTCGTTATGAACTGAAAGATTCCAACGTTTTTGTTTCCATCCTTTGTCCTGCGGCTGTGCTTACTAATCCTGACGTAATTAAGCGCGATGCAAACATGGGCTTTGTTTCGAAAATAACAAGGCAAACAGCTGAGCAAGTAGCTGAATATGCCTTGAGCCGAATGTTCAATAGAAAACCAGTTTCTATTCCTGGCGTTTTCCCTAAGTTTTACAGAACCTTGGGTCGGGTAATTCCACACCGAATGCAATTGCGAATGCTGGCGAATGCCTTTATTAAGCAGTCGAGAGAATAAGAAAGAATGGAGCACAAAAAAGGCAGCCCAACGGCTGCCTTTTTTGTGCTCTTAAACTACTGTGACCGATCAGTTGTCTAGCATGTTTTTTGAGAACTTTCGACCATTAATGTCTGTGTATTTAGAGTCAATATCCCAGCGTACGTATAAATCGCTGATATCGAAATCCCCCCTTACTTTAGTGTATTTAATGTCCAGCGATCTTTCGAAACGCGCTGAAGCAAGGTTTACTCCATCTCTAAACTCCGTGTACTTGAAAATGGCATTTTCGTCAAATTGAGTATTTGAGAAATCGGCTAGTCTTGAAAACTCAGCATACTTGAAAGTTGATTCGTCTTTGAAGATAGAACCTGCAAATGAGGCTTCACGCTCAAATTCTGAATATTTGAACATAGCGTCACGTTCAAATTTGCAATTTTTGAAAATTACATCCTCTTCAAAATCAGCTGTAAAAGTGTATTCAGATCTGTCATCGTGAAAGTAAGCGATTACATCATTCTCAAAAACTACATTCTCGAAAGTGATTTTACTTTTGATCAATTCGTTAACAGTGTTGTCTCCGCCATTTCTCCACCAACTTCTTCTGCGAGGTAAATCTGGGGCTTTTTCATCCATATAGGTGAAGTCTAGCATTCCCGAAACGGTAACATTGGAATACTTAATATCCTCCCTGTTTTTTATTGCTTTCATAATATCCGAAGCCTTTACCGTAGTTTGGGCTTGGGCATTTAGCGAAAATAATGAAACAAGAAGAAAAGCGATAAAGGTAAGTTTGAGTGTGTTTTGTTGTGTTTTCATGTTGTTTTAAGTTTTGACCTTTTAATATAGACTGTTAAACCAAGAATAGGTTACAGTACTTTTAACAGATGCCGAAAAGGAACGAAGGGTTGCGTCACGGTATGTGGTTTTTCGAACAAAAAGAGTTATAGGTTTGAGTGGAAATTGAGTTTCGGTAAAACCTCACAAAAAAGCCAACCACTTTTCAGCAGTTGGCTTCTAATATTTTTGGAGCTTTAATACTTAAAGACTCTTCTCTTCCGTGTTTAGAATTACAACGCCAGAGGCTTCAAACGCCAATTCATTTTTGTCTTCAGTAATAGCGGCAATTTCTTCAACGCTTTTGCCAGCATCTTCAGCGTAATGCTTTAAGGTTGCTACATCGGTCATCGATTTCTTTACTTTGCCTTCAATAATGGCCCTGTTACCTTCCATTCCTTCTTTCGGAACAAAGAACGCATAGTCTTTAAAAGTAACCCTCATTTCTTCACCAGAAGGGAGAACAAGATTCATCCAGCAGCCTTTCATTGCACAAGTAGCGGTAATTTCGCCTTCCACTTTCACCATGATAGAATCACTCTCATTCAACTGATTCATCATTTCTTCAACCGACACAATGTTTTCATGGTTGATTTTCTCTCCGTAATACCCAACTACAGAAGCTTCATCCCACTTAGCTTGGTCTTTATTTCCAGAGCAGGCAAAAACAAAAAGGGTGATAAGTATTAGTGCGCTAATTTTTTTCATGATATAAATATTTGCTGCAAAAATAACGACAGATTAGTTAAAGAACAAAGTTGCCAAGCGCTAGGGCTTTGACGGAACCAACAGGTCTCTTACATCTATATCCAACACGTCAGCTATTCTGTATAGAATATGTAAGCTTGGTTGTGTCTTGTTATTTACGTAGTTGGTAGTTACTACATAACTTTTCTCGATTTTGTCGGATAGCCACGCCTGTGTACGGCCTTGCTCCCGAAGAACGGCTTTTATCTTATTCATTTGATTGAGGTTTTTTAGAACTCAGAGAATTCCATACGCAATTTGCTAACTGTTAACGTTAATTCCTCAATACTTTTATATAAATCTTGTTTAAAATTAGAACTTGAACCTTGGCTGATAAGAGAAAGAGTGCTTTTTGTAAAGGTCAACCATGTTTGGAACGGTTATTTTGACATTTCGCATGAAAACAAATTTCCGACAAAAAGTGACTATCGGTTTAATTGCTTTCTAAATATTAAAATGTTGAAAACCAATGCAATATTAAAAATTGGCTTTTGAAGGCAATCTCCGCTTCATTTTATGTGATCTGTTTTTTACGGCCTTTCACATTGCGCCATTTGGTGGCTTATATTATACTTGCTAGGTTCGCAAACCTTAAAACAGAAGTGAATAATATCGAATTGATGGTGAGGTAACTTACCGTATTGAACTGAGGTTTGCTATTTTTGCTTTTCATTGATTACTATGTCAAAAGGGATTCAGCTTTTTATTGGTGTTTTCTTCGTTTCTCTATTCACTCTGGAGATTCCGACCCGTGCTTTTCGTTTATACGAAAAGGGAGATACTGAAAAGGCCATAGAAGTGCTGAGTAAATCTTTGGAAAAAGACAGCCTAAATCCAGCAGGTAATTTTTTGTATTCCATGATTTTTGTGGACAGCCTATACAATGGCTATAGCATCGACTCAGCTTATTATTTTGTAAATAAAGCCATTTCCAATTTTAAGAAGGTAAAGGATGCTAAAGACCTAGGAAAACTAAAGGAGGTTGGTGTCGATTCTGTTGCTTTAGAAAAGCAGAAGGATAAAATTGACGATTTGAAGTTTAAGGTAATAAAGGCTAAACACACCATTACGGACTACAATTGGTTTCTAGAAAAACATAATGATGCAATACAAAAAGCAGCGGCTATTCAGCTGAGAGATCATATTGCTTTTGAGGATGCTTTGGCACAGAATACTTGGCAAGCTTACTTGGCTTTTATGACCGAATACCCAAAGGCAGAAGACTTTAAAAAGGCCATGCCGCTCTATGAAAAACTGCTTTTTGAAGATAAAACTGCTGATGGCAAATTGGAAAGTTTGACAAGTTTTTTAGAAGAACACCCTGAAACGCCATATCATGAATCGGTAGAAAAAGACATTTACGAAATTGTTACAGCCACCAACTCCATAAAAGACTATACCGATTTTCTAAAAAAATATCCTAACGAAAAACTTACAAGGAAAAGCGTCCCGAGGCTTTATCAGCTTTTTAAAGCACAATACCCCGATCAAGACTTTTTCAAATACTTTAAGTTTCAGACCGCCAAAGACTCGATAAAAAAAGTCGCATCATTAGAAGCTGGCTATTGGCTTCCTAAAATTGAAGAAGGCAAAATTAACTTTATAAATGCCACGGCAAGTGTAATGCTTAAGTCAGGTTTCGACAAAGTGGATACTGACTGTCTTTGTACACCTCAGCTTACCGACTTTGTGGTTGGAGAAAAGGGCGGACAGCAACAAATCATTGCTCGAAATGGAGCCTTAATTTATCAGGGTGATTTTGTTAAAGCCTCCAATGCTGGCTTTGGCTATATTCTAGTAGAAAATGAATCTGGCTTTACACTGATTCATAAATCAGGAGAGGTGATTGTTGAGGAACCTATGACTTCTATATCCTTACTGAACTCGCACTTCATTAAAACAGAGCAAAATGGTTTTTATGGCCTAACTACGGTCAATAAGAAAAGAATATTTAATCATGAGTTTATAGAAATTGATACCATTGGTAATTTTATTTGGCTGCAAAAGGAAGAAGGCATTGCTTTGGTGAAGCCCGAATTATTATTCCCAGCGGTAGATGGTCAGAAAGTCGATCTGGATTTTAAGTATGAAGAGGTAGAACTTTTGGATAATGAGAATTTCTGGGTAGTGAAAAACGGACAAGAAGCCATTTTGGATGCTAGTTTGAAAACAAAAATTCCTTTCGGAGCTTATAAAATTTACCTCAAAATGTATGGTTGGCAGTTAAAGTCAACCAAGGGAATTCAACTTATACACAACAAACATTTATCCTTAAAAGACCTCTATTATGAAAGAGTAGTAGAGAACGATCGTTGGCTTGGTTTAAAGAAAGAGGGCAAATGGACTTTATTAGATCAAGCTGGAAAATTTCAGCCCAAGTATAATTATGATTCGTTAGGGCTTTGGGGCGAAAATATAGTGATGCTGAAAAAGGAGGCACAAACTACAGCACTATTCGCCAATGGAAAACAACTGGAGATTAAGAAAGGGTGGGAGCCGAAATTGTTAGTTCCTCAGAATTATATCAGTACAGGAGCAAAGGCCGATTTTGATTTTCTGATGCTTACAGGACCAAATAAAGTAAGGAAGATTTACAACAGTTTTGGTCGCGAAATTTTGAATACCACTTTGGAAGATGCCGTGGCACTTGGCCCTAATTTAATCCGTTTACAGAAAAAAAATGCAGCCCTTACAGATAGTACAGGAAACTACGTTTTGAACTTTATTTATGATGGAATAGGCTCCAACTCAAACGGCTATGTAAGTATTTTAGACAGGGGAAAAGTTGGGGTAATTAATATTGAAAAACAGATTAAGATATCACCAGCTTACGATAAGCTTATTGAGCCTTATTCAGATACCGTTATGGTGGCCACTAAAGGAAAACGAAAGGGCTTTAGTTCTACCAAAGGCAAAGAGTTGAGTGCTTTTGATTATGACGAAGTCAAGTATTTCACAGATACAGTTGCTTTGGCGAGAATTGAGAACGAATGGTTTTTGCACGACATCAGAGATGAGTCGCTGCCCTATGAAGGCATTTTAAACTTTGAGGTAGTTCAGGATAATTCTGCAGAGAAAAAGCTTTTGATTTCTACGGAAAAAGGAAAGGGAATTTATAGTAATACCCAAGGGGAGATGATTGAGGCAACTTACGATGAAATAAAAGTACTAGGCACAGTAGATGATCCTATTTACTTTGCAGTGAAGATTGTAAGAGAAGCCAACATTTATGTGGTAATCTACTTCGACAAGAATGGTAATAAACTGTTTACACAAACTTTTAAACAGGATGAGTATTTTAAAATAGCTTGCCCTAAAAATTGAAAAAAAACTACAAATGAAGAAGTCTTCTTATTTAATTCTAATGCTTGCGTTGCTAACGTCTATACAATCAAAGGCGCAAAATGTAAACGAAAAACCAAAATTAGTAGTCGGTATTGTTGTTGATCAAATGAAACAAGAATATTTGACCCGATTCTACGGAAATTTTGGAAAAGACGGTTTTAAAAGATTTGTAGAAGAAGGGTTTATGGCCAGAAATGGACATTACAATTACTCTTCAACAAATACGGGCCCTGGTCATGCATCGGTGTATACCGGCACAACCCCAGCAGTACACGGGATTGTAAATAATAGTTGGTATAGCCGTAGTTTAGGTAGAAGCGTTTACTGCGCAGAAGACACCACCGTAGTGGCAGTAGGAGGCACCGCCAAAAACGGGCTTATTTCTCCTATGAATCTTTACTCCACTACAATTACAGACGAACTTAAACTATACACGCAGAAGCAAGGAAAAGTGATTGCAATGTCAATCAAAGACAGAGGGTCAGCCCTTCCAGGTGGTCACTTATCAGATGGTTCTTATTGGTACGATTCAAGTACTGGTGAATTCATGACTTCTACTTATTACATGAAAGACTTACCAAACTGGGTGAAATCATTCAACTCAGCTCAGCATGTAGACAAGTATTTAAATATGACATGGGACACTTTTTTGCCCATTGAAAATTACAATATAAGCGGCCCAGACAATTCTCAATATGAGTCGGGATTTAGGAGAAAAGACACCCCCACTTTTCCTTATAACTTAAAAGAGTTAAGAAAAGACAATGGAAATTTCTCATTGATTTCAAGTACTCCGTTCGGAAATAGCCTATTAACCGAGTTTGCCATTTCGGCTGTTGATGCTGAAAAGTTAGGGCAAGACAACACTCCTGATTTCTTAGCTGTGAGTTACTCTAGTACCGATTATATAGGTCATAACTTTGGCCCTCAATCTAAAGAGGTTCAAGACACTTATATCCGATTAGATCGTGAACTCGCTAAATTATTTGATGCGCTCGATCAAAAAGTAGGTAAAGGTAATTACAGCGTTTTCTTAACTGCCGACCACGCAGTGGCGGAAAACTCAATCCAAATGAAAGATGATGGCTTTAAAACTGACAACTTCAGTAATAGTAATGCGAGAAAAGCCGTTTCAGCTGCTTTGAGTGCAAAATACGGAGCAAAAGCTTGGATTGAATCTTTTTCTAATAACATCCATTTGAATCATAAATTGATCGAAGCTGAAGGTGTAGACCTATATGAAATGCAAAACTTTGTTGCCGCTAAAATGATGGAGCAAAATGGTATTTACATTGCTCTCACTGCTCGTGATTTAGTGACCAACAACTACACTAAAAACATTAAGAACTTATTGCAAAATGCGTATCACACTAAAGAATCTGGTGACGTATTGGTAGTAATGGATCCGGGATGGCAAACTGGCGGTAGCAAAGGTACGGGTCATGGAAATTCATGGACTTATGATACGCACGTACCCATTTTGTTTTACGGCTGGGGAATTAAGAAAGGAAATTCCGTTCGCGAAATTCATATTACTGATATTGCGCCTTCTGTAAGTATGCTATTAAATATGAGACTACCGAATGGTGCTACAGGCACACCAATTCTTGAGATATTTAAATAAGGAAAACAAAGTTTACATTCTGAAAACACCCTTGAAGAGATTTGCTCCTCAAGGGTGTTTTTATTTTAGAGTCTTACAAAAAGCTATTTAATAAGTTATTACATCCTATTAATTGCTGTTGAGTCTGTTTTTTTGAGCTTAAACTTTTTCTCCTCGTGGAATTCGTACTACTTTAGAGTATGAAGTTTCTCATTTTCCTTTTCGCTTTTTTGGCTGTAGTATCAAACACCACAGCACATGAGCAAAACCCTGTCAGTGAGATTCAGATCGCATCTTTGAATTTGCTTTATGGTACCCCTGCAGATCTTGAAAATACATGGAAGAAGCGGAAATCAAGAGCCATAGCCAATCTTCAGCAATACAAAGATGGTATTATCTGTTTGCAGGAAGTGAACGAAACCCAGATCAAGGACATTTCTAAAGGAGTTTCTGGTTTAGATGTAGTCTATAGAACACAAGGGCTGAACAATGGAGATGGAAAGGCTAATGCCATTTTCTTTAATAAGAAAAAATGGAAGTTGATTGAGGAAGAAACTTTTTGGCTTTCAGATACGCCCACTAAACCAGAATCTAAAAGCTGGGGAAACACATTACCAAGAATTGCTACAGTTGTGGTTTTGGAGAGTAAAACCGATGACAAACGAATCAGAGTTTTAAATACCTTACTAGATCATAGGTCTGAGTCATCAAGACTGAATAGCATTGAAATGATTCTCTCAAAACTAGAAGATTATAAAGACCAATACCCAACCTTATTAGTGGGCGATTTCAATGTGCTCTCAGAGGATCCCGTGGCCAAGAGAATTACAGAAGAGTATAGCGACACCTATACTGGTGGACCTTTTGAAGGATGCACTTATCATAGCTTTCATGGAGGGAAAAACTGCCCCAGAATCGACTATATTTTTTATCGAAACTCTGATGGTTTCGAAATGACTAACTCGGGTATAGATCGTTTTGAAAGAAACAGATTGTTTACTTCAGACCACTATCTGATCCACGCTAAGTTTATTTTGAAATAGCCTTTTTCTTTTTGTTGGTAACATAAACACCAGCAAAAATTGCAAGCATACCTATTACCTGACCTAAGCCAAGTGCTTCGTTATCCCAAAAACCCCAAATTAAAGCTACAATCGGAATAAGATAAGTTACGGTACTTGTAAACAGCGGATTGGTAATTTGTACAAGCTTATTGAAAAGTATCAACGCTATAGCTGTGCCCATTACTCCTAAAAGTGAAACATAGCCAAAAGCCTCCAAAGCACCCTCTTTAGTTGCTAGGGTTACAGAAAAATCGGTAAAAGTGAGCAAGTAAATACCAGCCAATGGCCCCATGAACAGCAAGCTTACCGATGTGATTACAAGAGGCTTTAAGTCTGCCAAATAATACTTTATTACATTCAAGTTAATACCATAACAAATGGTAGCTAAAACAATGAACAGGGCATAGAAATTAATGCCTCGAAGTCCTCCGTCACTACCAGCCGCCAGCAAAATAGCCGTTCCTACAAAGGCGATAATGAGTCCAAATGTTTTTCGTTTGGTAATTTCTTGCTTGAAAAAAAGAACACCCATAATCAAAACAAAGATTGGAGTAAGTGCATTTAAAACACCTGTAACTCCGCTTGGCAATTGAGTTTGGCCTATGGCAAAAAGGAAGGCAGGAATAAAGCTTCCTACTAAACCAATAATAAAAAGCAGCTTAAGGTGTTTGAACGAGAGCTTGCGAACTTTTGGAATTGAGATTGGAATTAGAAACATACAAGCAGCTAAAATGCGCAAAGCACCAACTTCGCCAGCATTAAAAACCGCAAGACCTCTTTTGATCAGAATAAAGGAGCTTCCCCAAATCAGGGCAAGAAGGATGAGTAGCGTCCACGCTAAAACGTTCGTATTTTTCATTAAACCAAAGCATAAGCATCTTCGAACACGGTAGAAATCTCATCCAGAATATTGAATAATTCCTCCGGATTTTCAGATTCAACCAAGCGTGCTCTGTACGGCTTGAAGTTAGGGATTCCCCTGAAATAATTGGTGTAATGTCTTCGCATTTCAAAGATACCTTGAAGCTCATTTTTCCATTCCAATGAAAACTGCAAATGCTTTTTGGCAGTGGCCACTCTGGTTTTCATATCAGGCACAGGTAAGTGCTCACCCGTTTTTATGAAATGCTTGATTTCGTTGAAAATCCAAGGGTAGCCAATGGCTGCTCGGCCAATCATAATGCCATCTAGCTGATAGCGGTTTTTATAGTCCAACGCTTTTTCTGGAGAGTCAATATCTCCATTTCCGAAAATAGGAATATGAATATCGGGATGGTGTTTTACTTCGGCTATTTTAGTCCAATCTGCCTCGCCTTTGTACATCTGAGCGCGGGTTCGGCCATGAATGGTCAGGGCTTGAATACCTACATCTTGCAGCCTTTTGGCTACTTCTAAAATTCTGATAGTAGAATCATCCCAACCCAAGCGAGTTTTAACGGTAACTGGCAGGCTCACTTGCTTCACAATTTCAGCAGTCATTTCCTGCATTTTAGGAATGTCGAGCAAAATGCCAGCACCTGCTCCTTTGCAAGCCACTTTTTTTACTGGACAACCATAATTAATATCTACGATTTCAGGCTGAGCAGCCTCGGCAATTGAAGCAGCCTCGCGCATCGACTCAATCTTGTCACCAAATATCTGAATTCCAATAGGGCGCTCATAATCGTAGATATCCAATTTCTGCACACTTTTTTCAGCGTTCCGAATAAGCCCTTCCGAAGAAATAAATTCAGTGTACATCAAGTCTGCCCCATTTTCTTTGCACACAGCCCTGAAAGGAGGATCACTTACATCTTCCATCGGTGCCAATAGCAACGGAAATTCCCCAACTTCTATGTTCCCAATTTTAACCATGCCCATTTCGAAAAATCGCGTAAATTTACGTCATTATGGCGAGAATCGACAATGGGATTAACATTTCCTTGAGAGGGGATAGAGAAGACGTTATTAGGGAACTCGAAGACGGTGAAATTATAACCGTAACCACCTATAGCGAGAACCCGAAAATGACTTTTTGGGTAGTATTGGGGCTATTGTTTGCAGGCTTTTTTGTCGGTCAGTTTGTAGCCACTATGGTATTATTGGTTTTTGTGGTGGCTAATGGGGGCGCAATGGATGCCTTAACAAGTCCCGCTGCCATGTTTGAACTGATTGGCCAATCACAACTCTTGATTTCTCAATCGCTTTATACTGTTGTTTTCACCTTTTTGGTGCCTTGGTTTTATATGAAGAACCTAGCGCGAAAGCCGATGAATACTTTTTTTGATGAGCGCAAAGTATCTTATAAGCCTTTGAGTTTAGCTGTTCTCATTACCATTGCTTTTGTTTTCGTAAATGGCTTTATCATTGAATGGAATGAAAACATTCAGTTGCCAGAGTTTATGGCAGGCTTCGAGAGGCTTGCCCGTCAGATGGAGGATTCCATGAAGGAAACCACTGAGATGTTTACTACTTTCGACAACTTCGGTACTTTCCTTTTGGCCTTTGTGGTAGTTGCTATTTTACCTGGAATAGGTGAAGAACTTCTCTTCAGAGGCCTATTGCAAAACTCGCTGCACCGATGGTCTAAAAATGCACATATCGCCATTTGGGTGTCTGCATTCTTATTTTCGGCCATTCATATGCAATTTTATGGGCTCTTTCCGCGAATGGTGCTTGGGGCACTATTTGGTTACCTATATGTATGGTCTGGCAATTTGTGGTATCCTATAATTGCACACATAACCAATAATGGCTTTGCACTTATTGTAACCTATTTGTATCAGACAGGAATAATTGAAATAAACCCAGACGATACAGAGTCTACACCTGCAATTGTAGGGGTAGCGGCCTTAGTTGTAGTGGTAATTATGTCATACGTATTCAGAAATAACTATCTTAAACCAAAATCATTAACGTGAGCAATTGGAACTCTGTCTTTAAAACCAATATGCAGCACCAAGCTGAGATAGTGAAAGCTGTTTTACTTGATAACGATATTGAAGCCGTACTACTTAATCAAAAGGATTCATCTTATCATTTTGGTAGTATGGAGGTGAAAGTCGAGCAATCAAATGTGATCAAAGCGCTAAAAATTATTGGCGACTTGAATTTCTAATTATGAGCAATCTCTTATTAAGAATTATCACTGGTATAGTCGGAGTCGCTTTGATTATAGCAGGTATAGTATTTAGCTCATGGACGTTTGCTTTGATTTTTTTGGGAATAATGATTCTTACGCTCAGAGAGTTTTATGGCCTAATTGTAGCCTCGGGCAATACTCCATTTAAAATTTGGGGTTCTTTTTTTAGCGTTTGTCTTTTTGTTTTAGTCCACCTTTCTTCAGCAGGAATTATTGATACCAAGTACCTTTGGGTATTGCCCTCCTTGCTTGTTATCTGCTTTATGTTTGCACTGTACAGGCAAAAAACACATCAACCTATTATTTCTTTGGGGCTCACTTTATTTGGTGTGATATACATTGCTTTTCCGCTAAGTATGTCAAACCTGATTGTATTCAAGAATGAATCTTATCAATACGCTTTAATCATTGGAGTGTTAATTGCGCAATGGGCAAATGATTCTGGGGCTTACTTTGTAGGCAAAAGCATGGGCAAAACAAAACTATTTGAAAGTGTTTCTCCTAACAAAACTTGGGAAGGAACCATTGGCGGAGTACTGATTTCCTTAGGTATTATCTATATATGGAGTTTATATTTTACCGACCTTACCACAATTGAGTGGCTAGGACTTTCATTAATTGTGAGTGTTTTTGGTAGTTATGGCGACTTGATTGAGTCTTTATTTAAGCGCCATTTGGCCATTAAAGATTCTGGGAGCGTACTTCCAGGGCATGGCGGCTTTCTCGATAGATTTGATGGACTACTGTTTGCCCTTCCGTTCGTTACGCTATACTTGATGGTCGTCACATAATATCTCAAATAACCATTAAAGTTTAGGGCGTATTACTTTAAAATTTCCTTAATTTTGACCAAGTTTTTAAACAAAGATAGATTTCTCTATGGGTTACATTGAACCGGCTCCGATTAAGGATAAGGCTAATCCTTTCGAGTCAATGATGTCCAGATTCAACATTGCTGCTGAAGCACTCGGATTGGACGAGCAAGTATATAACGTGCTCAAATCTCCCTCAAAACAAGTCTCTGTGTCACTCCCAATCACTATGGATGATGGCTCTATTCGTGTTTTTGAAGGTCACAGGGTAATTCACTCGAATATCCTAGGCCCATCAAAAGGCGGTGTTAGATACGCCATGGACGTACACATTGACGAAGTAAAGGCACTCGCTGCATGGATGACATGGAAGTGTGCTGTTGTAGACATCCCGTATGGTGGTGCCAAAGGTGGCATCAAATGTAATCCGAGAGAGATGTCTGCTGGAGAAATCGAAAGATTGACAAGAGCATACACAAACGCTATGCTTGACGTATTCGGTCCAGACCGAGATATTCCTGCACCAGACATGGGAACAGGACCAAGAGAAATGGCTTGGATGATGGATGAATTTTCTAGAGCGCATGGTATGACAGTAAATGCCATGGTAACAGGAAAGCCATTAGTACTTGGGGGTTCATTAGGTAGAACTGAGGCTACAGGTCGTGGAGTGATGGTTTCTGCTTTAGCCGCGATGGAAAAATTGAATATCAACCCATACCATGCTACCGTAGCAGTACAAGGTTTTGGTAACGTAGGGTCTCATGCTGCTTTACTTCTTGAAGAAAGAGGAGCAACAATTATTGCAGTAAGCGATATTTCTGGAGCTTACTATAACGAAAAAGGAATTAATATTAAGGCTGCTGTTGCTTACCGTGATGGTAACAATGGCACATTAGAAGGCTTTAAAGGAGCTGAGTTAATGGATAACGCTTCTGATTTATTAGTTCAGAAAGTAGATGTGCTTGTTCCTGCGGCAGTTGAGGATGTTATTCATTCAGGAAACGTAGAAAGAGTACAAGCAAAACTTATTGTAGAAGGTGCCAATGGCCCAACTTCTGCAGAAGCGGATAAAATTATCAACGAAAAGGGGATCATGGTTGCGCCAGACATTTTAGCGAATGCAGGTGGTGTAACAGTATCATACTTTGAGTGGGTACAAAACCGTTTGGGTTACAAATGGACTCGCGAGAGAGTAAACAGAAGATCTGATAGGATCATGAAAGATGCTTTCGACAAAGTGCATGAAACATCACTTAAGTATAATGTACCAATGCGTATTGCAGCTTACATTGTAGCGATAGACAAAGTTGCTTCTACCTATAAATACAGAGGTGGTTTCTAATTTGAAAATTAGTTAATGAATATTCATAAAGAAGGAAGAGCACTGTTAGCAGTGCTCTTTTCCATATTATTAGGTTTGAATTTAGGTTTGTTCTTTTTATTGAACTTGCCTTCACCTTGGATCGGAATTATTGGAGCTGTGAGCTTGATTCTGTTCCTGTTTTTCCTTCAATTTTTTCGTAACCCATCTCGAAAAATTGAGATCAACGAAAAACAAATTCTGGCCCCTGCCGATGGAAAAGTGGTGGTAATTGAAAAAACCACTGAAGACGAATACTTTAAGGGAAAGGAAAGAATTCAGGTATCCATATTTATGTCGCCAATTAATGTGCACGTAAATAGAAACCCGGTTACTGGCCTTATCAAGTATTTCAGATACCATGAAGGCAAATACCTAGTAGCTTGGCATCCAAAATCAAGCACCGAAAACGAAAGAACTACCTTGGTGTATGAAATTCATAAAGGAGTAGAAATTCTAATTCGTCAAATTGCTGGTGCAGCTGCCCGTAGAATTAAATGCTACGTAAAGGAGAATCAGTCTGTAATTCAAGGCAAGGAATTCGGGTTCATCAAATTTGGCTCACGAGTAGATCTTTTCTTGCCACTGGGTACAGAGGTAAAAGTAGAGATTGGGCAAATCACCAAAGGCGGCCAGACTGTAATTGCGGAATTGGCTTAAATTAAGCCTTCAATTATCCGCATTAACTTCTCTAAATGTACTTGGTCTACCTCATCAAAATCGTTGAGCTGATCTGAGTCTACATCAAGAATTAAACTGACTTCCCCGTTCTTTATAGCAGGCAATACAATTTCCGATTTGGAAGCAGAACTGCAGGCAATATGGCCGGGGAATTCATCTACATTCGGAACAAGAATAGTTTGAGCCTTTTTCCAACTAGTTCCACAAACACCTTTTCCTTTACGAATACGAGTACAAGCAATTGGGCCTTGGAAGGGGCCTAAAACTAATTCGTCTTCTTTAACCAAGTAGAAACCTACCCAAAAGAAACCCATTCCGTATTTTAAGGCCGAAGCAATATTGGCCAAATTGGCTGTTTGATCAGGTTCGCCAGTAACTAACGCTTCAATTTGTGGAATAAGCGACTCATATTTTTCTGCTTTGCTTAAATCGTTCGAGATGATAAGTTCTTCGGCCATAATATTATTTCTGAATTGCGAATTTAAAAGAGAATTGAGTGAATGTTGGTTCCTTAATGGTGGTAAATTTTAAGAGTATCAGTTTGTAGCTGAATCGTTTCTGCTGGTGCATCTTTTAGACTTGGCGCCATAATGCCTTCATTGAATAATACAGGGCATTCGAACACACGGGCTTCATCCCATAAGCCCAAAGCCATTAAAGAATTGAGCAAGAAACCTCCGCCTTCCACCAAAACAGATTGTACTTTGCGCTCATGCAAATTAGCCAGCATATTTTGAAGAAAGTCTTTCTCTCCAATTTTAACCCAGTTGAGATTTTCGCTTTCTTCCGCTTTTTTCAAATTGTACACAATGGTAGGTAAGCTCCTATCAAACAAGTTAAAATCAGTAGGTAATCTCAAATTCTTATCAATTACCAAACGAAGCGGTGATTCGCCATGCCAATCGCGAACATCTAATTTGGGATTATCGTGCAATGCGGTATTCGTGCCTACTAAAATAGCATCTTCTTCCGCGCGCCATTGGTGCACCATCATTCTCGATTGTTCACTGCTGATCCATTTGCTGTCAAAATTATTGCGAGCAATAAAACCATCAGCCGTTTGCGCCCATTTAAGCAAAATATAAGGACGCTTCTTTTCAATCATGGTGAAAAACCTGCGGTTCAGGTTTCTGGCCTGTTGTTCTAAAACTCCAGTGCTGACTTCTACCCCAGCATCTTTAAGTTTTTGAACACCTTTACCCCCAACAAGTGGGTTGGTGTCCATCGAAGCAATGACCACTCTCTTCACCTTTTTTGCTACCAATAAATCGGCACAGGGCGGAGTTTTACCAAAGTGCGCACAAGGTTCAAGAGTAACGTAGCAAGTACTTTCAGGAAGAAGGTTGGGGGCGGTTACGGAATTAATAGCATTGACTTCGGCATGTGGACCACCATACTTTAGGTGATAACCTTCACCAATAATCTTATCATTATGAACAATAACGCAGCCCACCATTGGGTTTGGGCTAACATGGCCTCGCCCCATTTCGGCTAAGTCCAATGCGCGCTGCATCCATTTTAAATCTTGCTCATTATTCACCCGCGCAATTTAGCGAATGCGCTATACTATTCCTTACAAAGGATAACATTCACCTCTTGCTGTGGTTAAATCTAAAAACTGAGTTATCTGATTTACATACAAATCCTTCTAACTACTTTTGTTTATGCCTTTTGAAAAACCCAAAGCTAAAATTCAAGCCATTGCCAAAAAGCTAAGTGGCGTATATGATGAGCGCGAGGCGATGAATATGGCCCATTTGCTTCTAACACACTTTTATGGTTTAGATCGAATGAAAGTGGTTTTGAATGATGAATTTTTGTTGGTTGAAAACGTTGAAATCGTACTGAACAAAGCAATTGATGAGTTGAATCAACACAAGCCTATTCAGCATATTTTAGGAAGTGTAGAATTTTATGGCTGCGAACTCAAGGTAGATGAAAGGGCTTTGATTCCTAGGCCAGAAACCGAAGAATTGGTGGATTGGATTGTAACAGAAAATATAATTGAGGACCCTTATATTCTTGATGTTGGTACCGGAACAGGTTGTATTCCAATAGCATTAAAAAACGCCATACCAAAAGCCAGAGTAGCGGCAGTGGATGTAAGTGAAGAGGCTCTTGCTTTGGCCAGAGAGAATGCAAAACAGAATAACACTGAAGTCGATTTCCAGCATCTAGATATTTTGAATGAAGCTTTTCCCTTTGATATGCTGGATTTAGTAGTGAGTAACCCGCCCTACATTCCAGAAAGCGATAAACCAGAAATGAGCTCGAATGTATTATCATTTGAACCGCATTTGGCACTTTTTGTGGCGAATAACGACCCTTTTATTTTCTACAAGAGAATAACCGAGTTGGCATTACAGCATTTGAAGATTGGGGGAATGCTTTATTTCGAAATTCACGAAAGATTTGGAGAAGAAATGGTCAAATTAGTTGAGGACATGGGTTTTACAAACGTTTTTCTTAAAAAGGATTTGCAAGGAAAAGACAGAATGCTACAAGCGCAAAAATACTACATATGAAAAAATTGATTCTATTACACGGTGCGCTAGGTAGCGCTTCAATGTTTGATGGCCTAACAGAGAAGCTAAAAGGAAGCTTTGAGGTGTACGCGTTCAATTTTTCTGGGCATGGTGGTGCCCCCGTAAATGAAGAGGGATTTGGAATTGAAGTTTTTGCTGAAGAGCTAAAAGCCTTTGTTATCAATAATAAACTAGAAGGGACTGATGTTTTTGGGTACAGCATGGGCGGCTATGTGGCGCTTTACTTGGCTGCTTCTCAGCCGAACTTGATAGGCAAAATAGTAACCCTTGGTACCAAATTGGCATGGACAGCCGAAGGCGCAGAAGAAGAAACTGCTCGTTTGAACCCAGAGCTAATAAAAGAGAAAGTACCGAAATATGCTGCACTTTTGAAAGAACGACACGGGAAAAAGCAATGGAAACAGGTGATTTGGCAAACCGCAGGCATGATGTTAGAATTAGGTGATGAACCTTTGTTAACCATGGAAAACCTTCCTTTAGTCACCAATGAAGTTACTATTCTTCTAGGTGCTGATGATAATATGGTGAGCAAAGAAGAAAGCGAAAATGTGGCTACAATTCTTCCCAACGGAAAGTTTATTTCTATCCCCAATATGCCGCACCCTTTAGAGAAGTTAGATATGGGTGTTATATGTGAAAATTTAAAGAGTATTTTGATCTAAGTGATGAATTAGAAATTAATTTATATATTTAGAGATTATTTCTAATCTAGATATAAGCTGTTCATGTCTCGTCCCATATCAATCCATTCTACTTTTTCCTTTCTCGCTATTTTTCTAGTCTTGCTCACTTCCTATTCTTGTAGTGATGAAAAGGAGCTAGAAACAGGCCTCACCACTATTAACTTGGTAGACGCATATAATAACGCTGCACCAGTAAATATGAGTGACTTTGCCTCAGATATTGAATACATTCGATTAGAGACGAGTGAGGAGGTTTTTTATAGATTTATTTACCTGAAAACTACTTTGGGAGACTCGGCAATTCTTATGAAATCAAATGATCGGATCTCCTTATTTGATAGAGAAACTGGAGCTTACATCCGAGATATTGGCCATAAGGGTGATGACCCAGAAGGTTTTTCTAATGCCATGTCAAGCCTTGGTATCAACTCAAGCAACAAAACAGTTTACGCCAAAGGCAAACGTTTTGATTTGTATGAATACTCATTAGATAAAGGGCTTCTGGTAAATACAATTTCGGGTCCTAAAATGGATGAACTCAAGAGTTCATTTTCTGTTGGTTCGATTATGGATGCAACTTTCATTACTTCACATGGCATTCTCCAAGATAAATTTGCTGTGGGTTATTTCATGAATATTAAAGGTAATGAACCGCTTAAGCTAGTGGTTTACGATTTTAATGGCGAGGTACTTAAGATACACCCAAATCACCAAAGTTATGAGAAGAATAAAAATGCGATTCGTATTGAAAGTTCTGATTTCCATAACTACAACAACGCCTTATTTTTCAAAGAGAATTTTAACGATACTGTTTTTAATGTAGGTATTGATACTCTAATGCCTGCCTTACTTTATGAATTGGGAGAATTTAGCCCTCCTTATGCCGAACAAGAAAGTATGAGCAGAGAAAAAAGAAATGAGTATATGATTATTTATACTACGTTACAAAGTCCAGACTTTGTATTCTATAATGTGGCCTTTAAGGAAAAGCAAGCTTACGGTTACTACAATCGAAAAACGAAAGAAGCTTTTCTTTCCGACCCTTCAACCAGTGATAAGAAGACTGGCTATACAAACGATATTGATAATTTTGTGTCTTTTTACCCCACTTCAATCAATGAAAAGGGTGAGATGTTGGGCCTAATTACGGCTGAAGAAGTCTACGAATGGTTTCAAGACAACCCTGACAAAGTCGCTTCTCTTCCTGAAAACCTACAGACATTAAAAAACATTGAACCCGAAGACAATCCTGTTGTTATGATTGCCAAGCTAAAGTAGAGCCCTCCAAAAGTTCTTTCTACTATTTTTATAGAAGTATTACTATTTATTTAGTTTGTTTACTATATTTATAGTATGAAAGAACTTACTAAGGCCGAAGAAAAGGTTATGCAGTTGCTTTGGCAGCTAGAAAAGGCCTTTACTCGCGAAATTCTGGATCAATTTGAAGGCACACCCCCAAGCTACACTACCGTGGCTACCGTACTCACCGTACTCGAACAAAAAGGCTTTGTCGATTTTGAGAAGCTCGGTAACAGTAAACGCTACTATCCACTAGTTAGTAAGGAAGCCTACAGTGAATTCGCTTTGAGCAATGTGGTAGGAAAATATTTCGAAGGCTCTTTAAGTAAACTCGTTTCCTTCTTTACCGAAAAGAAGAACATCGACCTGAAAGAGCTCGATGAGATCATTGATGTAATTGAAAAAAATAAAGAACAGAAATGATGTGGAATCCTATACTTATCTGGAGCCTAAAGGCGGGCTTATTATTAAGCCTCTTGTATGGTGTTTATTTTTTCCTGTTCCGAAATAACACACAGTTTCATTTGAAACGAGTATTGCTCTTATCGGTCTTAGCAGCAACGTTACTTTGGCCAGTAATAAAGTTCAGTGCTAGCGAAAAGCCTGTTTCCACTACTCAAGTGTTCCAAAAACTCGATGAATCATTGATTTCTCCAGTAGCCGAAATTGTGCCCAAATCAATTGAAGCCAGTGAAGCCCTAGTCACCGAAACCTCCTCTGTAAACAGCACTTCAGATATTATTTGGTGGGTGTATTTAACAGGCGTGGCCATAAGTCTTTTAGTCTTCTTTAGCGAGTTAGTAAAACTCACCTATTGGCGATTAACGGGTACGGAAATGCGTGACCTAGGTAAGAACGTGATCAGCCATCCTTCAGTGAAGTACCCTTTTTCTTTCTGGAAATGGATTTTCATTCCCGAGTCAGTAGACTACTCTGAATCAGAATGGACCATTATTCATGAACACGAAAACCTGCATTTAAATCAGAAGCATACGGTTGATATTCTTTGCGCTGCCTTGGCTCAATGTGCGCTTTGGTACCATCCGGCCATTTATCTTTTTCAAAAAGGAATGAAGACCAACCACGAAGCTTTGGCAGATTCCGCAGTATTGAAATCCACCAATTTCGGACGCTATACCGAAATTTTATTGGCCCTGAGTTTAAGAACCAGTTCAGTTACGCTTGGGCATTCCTTCGCATTGATTTCTTCACTTTCTAAACGACTTAAAGTTATGAAACTCAAAAAAACATCGAAACGAAGCAGCTATGCTTCAATCATTTCTTTTGCCGTATTGGCATTGGTTATCGCCAGCCAAACGGTGAGTTATGGGCAAAGCCAAAGTAACAATGAGAGCCAAGCTCTTAAAATATCTGATCTATGGGTAGCCTCAGGTGGCCAAGGAAGTCAACCACATTATGGGGAAGAAATAGTTGAGAAAAGCGGTAAATCACCAGATACATGGGTGTCATTAAAACCTCACTATTTCATCTTTCCAGTAGTATTTCTGGATAAGCATCAGAATCTAATAAATACTTTCTTAACCTCAATTCAGAATGAAAATCCAGATAACGAGGTGAGGCTACAAATTGCAATGAATACTGAGAAAGCCTTGAAGTTTGAGAATATGTATGAACACTATGAGCCAGCGCCTAACAGGTCCGAATTGAATATTGAACTTACTGTAGAAGATCGTTTGGCAATGTTCGAGCTAACAAAGGCTTGGGTAAAGGAAAATGTGCATCAGGTATATCCGGATTACCCTATGCCATCAGAAATGCAGTTTGTTGCAAATAAATACTTGGTGGTTAGGCCGTATACTTTTAACCCTGCTGATACAGTTGGAAGCAAGAAAGATGTTGTGGTAGCCAATGCTATTACAAGAGAAGCTCAGCCTGTTGGAGGCCTAGACAGATTTTTGAAAAATGTAGTAACCGATGTTAAAGGAACTGAATCTTTGAAGAAGGAGGATTTGCCAGACAAGATTGAATTTAAGTTTCAGGTGAGTCGTACGGGCTATATTTCTCAACTGTCCCTTGAAAGTAAAGTGAAGCAAAACCGCCATGAAGATGATGTATATGCATTATTAAGACAGCTTCATGATAACATAATTGCGGTATCCAATCTTTACAGCTGGGATCCAAGCCTTGAAAAGGGAAAGGAAGTATCCTCTTGGGTGACCATTGAAATACCAAAGTCAATTTTGTAGTTCTCACTTTTGAATCGACTCGCGTGAAAAATGAAATTTTAATTTGGAGCCTCAAATCTGGTTTATTGTTAAGCTTCTTATATGCGGCCTATCATTTCCTATTCCGGAATAACACCCAGTTTCAGCTTAAGCGGTTATTGTTGTTATCTGTGTTAGCGACTGCTTTGGCCTGGCCTTTGGTCAAGATGGAGCTGAAACAAGTGTCGACTCCGGGCACACATGTTTTTCAAAAACTGGGTGAATCATTAACGCTATCAATGGATGAAAACACTTCGCCCATTATAGAAACCGGTACACCAGAAAAACTAACATCTACACCTTCTTATGGTGGTTCTCAAGTTATATGGTGGGTGTATTTAACAGGCGTGGGCATAAGTCTTTTAGTCTTCTTTAGTGAATTAGCAAAACTCACCTATTGGCGATTAACAGGTACGGAAATGAGAGATTTGGGTAAGAACGTGATCAGCCACCCTTCAGTGAAGTACCCTTTTTCTTTCTGGAAATGGATTTTCATTCCCGAGTCAGTAGACTATTCTGAATCTGAATGGGCCGTTATTCAAGAACATGAAAACCTGCATTTAAAACAAAAGCATACGGTTGATATTCTTTGCGCTGCCTTGGCTCAATGTGCACTTTGGTATCATCCGGCCATTTATCTTTTTCAAAAAGGAATGAAGTCCAACCACGAAGCTTTGGCAGATTCCGCAGTATTAAAGTCTACCAATTTTGGGCGCTATACTGAAATTTTATTGGCCCTGAGTTTAAGAACCAGTTCAGTTACGCTTGGACATTCCTTCGCATTGATTTCTTCACTTTCTAAACGACTTAAAGTTATGAAACTCAAAAAAACATCTAAACGAAGCAGCTATGCTTCAATCATTTCCTTTGCTGTATTGGCACTGGTTATCGCCAGCCAAACGGTGAGTTATGGGCAGAAAGAAAAAGCAAATAATACTCCATATGATACGGATCTTGGAGTGGCTATCCATAAAGGAAAGGATTATAGCTTAATTCCAATTTTTGAGAAGAGTATGCTTCAACTAGATGACTTGCAACTTATTAGTTATGGTAGAATTAGCATTCCATTTATTCTAACAGATAAATATCAAGAAAAGGTAGATAAAATTAAACAAACGTATTATTTGAATGAAGAAGAGAAAGACCGGACGTTTTGGATTGAACTTGAGGAGAGTAGAGACTCGTACTATGCATCCCTTTTAAAGCCGAAAGGTATTGTAGGTACTGAAACCGAATTTGTAGTAGAATTGAGTACCGATGAACTTATGGAGTTCTATGAGTTGACGGTTGCATGGTTGAAAGAAAGAAAAATAGGTGACCCCAATCAAGTTAATAACTCCAAGTCGGCAGATCTTAAAATCATCAGTGAGAAAGATTTTCTTCAACATAAATATCTATCAATTCATTCTTACGGAAAAAGCAATTACGAAAGGAAGTATGATAAGAGTGATGTATTTTCTCCGAGGCAGGTAGATAAAAGCCCAGAGCCAATTGGCGGTCTTAACCAATTTTTAAACAATGTGACACTACAAACGGTACGAGAAAAAGGATTAGATATTAATAATCTACCAAAAACCATTGAGTTCGAATTTGTAGTGAGTAATCAAGGCCATGTTGCTCAGGTAGAGCTGCTTAGCAAAGTAAAAGGCGATGAAGAAACTCAAGTCAAGGTATACCGTCTACTGCGCCAATTGAATGATAATATTCAAAGTGTGTCTAGAGTTTATGGCTGGAAGCCCGCTTTGAAAGACAATGAATTTGTTTCGAGCAAGTATAAAATCGAAATACCAAAATCACTTTTGTAGTTCTAGTTTTGTTACACTTCATAAGATTCAGCCGGCAATTGACGGCTGTTTCTATTTGAAAGAACCCCTCCAAAAGTTCTTAATTATACCTTAATGGGATCATTGAGCGCTGGAAAACCAATCATCTTAACTTTTGGAGGGTTTTCCTACATATCAAACTTCTATTTATAGCTGTCGGTAGTAACGGCCTCTACTATCCAAAGGGGTTTTTCGTTGGTTTTGAGTTTGATTTTCCCTGTGATTTCGGCAGTAAGCTCAATCGGTTCTAAAAGCATTTCATTCTCATAATCACCATAAAATCCTTCGGAAGTAAAAAAGGTGTTTTGCGCTACGGGGTGAATTCCGAAATGATGGCTTACCATCACCCATTTTTCAAAATGCCCACTCGCAACGTAAGTCCATTTTTGGTGAGTGGCAAAAACAATACTGTCAATCTGTTTTGAGAATTCTCTTACCGTATCGAGCACTGTGGACTGGTAAATATCGGCCATTACATTTACCGCAGGGTATTTATGATCGAGCAGAAAGATATAAGCACAGGCAAGTAAATTATCATCTTCAAAGCCCAAAAGCTGTACTGGAGATTGCTCGGCAAGTCTTGGCTTGAGACTTTGAAGGTTGGCTACATTAGCCACCACCACATCAATTTTAATTCCCCATTTTAGCACTTCGCTAAGGGCTTTCTCAGTAACAATAACTGTGGGGCTCCACTCCAATAGCTGATCTACATCTTCAATTGTTAAAGCTTTTGGATCGTCAATGAGTAAAGCGGGTTCTTGTTCGTCTCTAACAATGTGGTGTGATGACATGCGGCTGGTTTCCTTGGTTAAATACGGTGTTCAAAATTGCAGCATTTTTAAAGAATAGGAAACGATTGATAAGAGAATTTTGATCAAGTAGTGTGGTGTATCGTCCTGAAATAGGTTGAGCCCTAAAACAAAAAACCCTCAGCAAATTAATGCCGAAGGCTTTTCGAAATACTAAACTAATCTATCTTTAAAACTTCAGCCCTAAGGATAACAAGAAGTTAGTGCCCGCTTGAGGGTAAAGGTAATTTTCCCTTACCTCGTAATTAGCACCACCAAAGTAGCCGAAAGTGTATCCGTTCGATTCGTATTCAACATTGAAAATATTGTTGACCAATAAATTCAGCGTAAGCTCTTTTACGAAACTCGGTTTAATACTGTAGTTCACTCTAAAATCATTGATGAAGAATGCATCAATCTGACGATTCTCGTTTGAAGTATTGTCTAAATACTGATCTCCTACATATTTAGAAAGAAGGCTCAAAGACAGGCCAGAAGTAGGCTTATAAGTTAACTGACCGCCTGCAATCACACTTGGAGAGAATGAGATGTCGGTATCAGAGTAATTGTTTCTAACTTCGTTGTATTCGTCAAAAGCTGCTCCGTAATCGTATAACACTTCTTCAAAATTCTTAATCTTATTCTCACTTAAGGTTAGGTTAGCGTTCAATTCCAAACCTCTGGTCAACTCTACTCCAGCCTGAAGTTCAATCCCCATTCTGTAACTGTTGGCTACATTAGTTCTAATGTTCGACCCAACATCATTTACCTCACCAGTCAATACTAGCTGATCTTTGTAGTCCATCAAATAGTAGTTTGCTTCAAATGCAAATTTCGATTTGTTCACTCTATAGCCCACTTCAAGATTGTTCAATTGTTCCGCTTTAGGTTCGGCTCCCGTTGGCGCATCAATAATATCCGAACGATTCGGTTCTTTGTTCGCGCGAGCAAAAGAAATGTAGGCGTTTGCACTTGTGCTCAATTGGTAAGTCAAACCAAATTTAGGGTTGAAGAACGAATAATGGTTATCGAAATCGAAGGCCTTTAAATCGTTATCGTTGCCCCTGCTGGCATAGTTTACTGTTCTCACCTGTAAGTCTCCATATAGGTTAATCTTATCGTTGGCTTGATAGTTCACCTTCACAAAATTGTTGAAGTCGAATTTCTCAGAAGTACTTTCATAATACCTGTCTCCAATGCGGCTGTTGCTCGCATATTCGGCCCAAATGATTTCTCCAAAATGATCGCCTTTATATTCATTATAGGCGCCACCAAAATTCGCTTGTAAGTTTTCGGTTTCGTAGTTTAAACCGTAAGTCACTCCGTAAAAGTCATTGTCCAACCAGCGTCTTCTGATCAAATCTGTCGATTCTATGGTAGTTGCCCCTACAGATACATTGTTCAAACCATAGTCTGCAAAATCTTCATCGTCTTTGTACTCCTCAAAAAAACCAGCACCCTTGGTGTAGTGTAAAGAGGTGTTAAAGCTCAATGGCTCGTTAATCTGATGTGAAAAATGGGCTTGATAATGTGCTTGCTTGTAATCGTCTACTTGGTTTTGGTACTCATAGAAATTATAAGTTCTGCCAGAGTTACGAAGATTAGCTGCTTGCTGTGCTGAAAAACCATTGTTGGCAATTACCGCATCTATACCTGCTGCATCGTTATTGATTTTTGCTTCTGGTGTTCCGTACCAACTTTGGTAGGTACGCTCTTTACCTGCAAAGGTGATCAATTTCAAAATTGATTTTTTGCCATAATAACCGCCCGACAAGTAGTAAGAACTCAGGTCTGACGATGCTCTGTCAATATATCCATCCGATGAAATATTGGACAATCTACCTTCGAAGGCAAAGTTGTTTTCTAACAAACCAGTTTTGAATACTCCATTGTATTTTTGGGTGTTGAATGAGCCTATTGAAGTGTTGATGCTCGTTTCTGGTTCTTGGCTTAGGTTGTTTGTGGCAATGTTAATAGAGCCACCAAAAGCACCTGCACCATTCGTTGATGTTCCTACACCGCGTTGCACTTGCACATTGTCGGTTGAAGTAGCCAAATCGGGCATGTTCACCCAAAAAGTACCCTGCGATTCAGAGTCGTTTACTGGAATACCGTTAATGGTCACGTTAATTCTGGCACCATCACTACCTCGAATTCGAATACCAGTATAACCTACCCCCGCACCCGCATCAGAGGTTACCACTACAGAAGGAGTCCAGTTCAGTAAGAAGGGCAGGTCTTGCCCTAAATTCTGCTGCTCGATTTCTTCCTTCGATACTTCAGAGAAAGTAGTTGGGGTGTTTTCGTTTGCTCTAGTACCAGTTACTACTACTGATTCTAGTTTGGTTAAATCTGATTTCAATTTGAAATCAATTGTTAGGTTTTTAGTTACCTCAACTGTTTTGTTTAAGGTGATGTAGCTGACCATGCTTACCTTAACATTGTAAGTGCCAGAAGGAATATTGCTCAAGTCAAACTTACCTTCTTCATTTGTGGAAGTGCCTTTTTGGATTGATTCAATTATTACATTGGCACCAAAAATTGGCGACCCAGTTGCTTCGTCTACAACTGTTCCTTTCAGGGAGTGTTGCGCAAACACACCCGTTGCTGTCAGCATTAAAGCCAACGTCAAAATTAATTTTTGCATTTTGTAATTTTAAATGGTTCACAAACGAAGAGCCAGGGGAAGCCCTCCCTTTTTTAGTGTTTACCATACCTCCCTTCGGCAGCATTATCTGCATCAGGTTCAATGGGTATAATCTCAGCCCGTTGTTATAGGGCACCCCTTAATTCGCGACAAAGGTAGAACAGTTTTTAATTATAGCAAGGCACCAACTGCTTTCTTCGCCTGATTTAATCGTGTTTGAAAATCGCCACTTACTACAATAAAAGCTTTACCACTGTCTTTCATTAAGTTGTAATAAATATCGAAAAAGTAAGATCTCATTTCAGGATGTTCTCGTAAAGGATCATCCTCATAAGGAATGTCGTAATCGGTAATAATGTATAAGTCGAAGTACTGCATTTCGAGCTGATTGAGAATCCACTGATCGCATTCTCCATATTTATGCTCGCTCCATACCTTGATCACATGCAGATCGGTGTCGCAGAAAAGCACCTCTCTGGCTTCTTTTCTCTTTTGCTTCTGACTGTCCATTTGGCCTTTGGCTATTTCCAAAAGGTCGGACTGCAAATAAGGGCGACCGAGGTTATTTAAATAATCTCTGCAATATTCTGGTACCCAAACGGTGTTGTATTGTTCTGCTAATGCCTTTGTTAAAGTAGTTTTTCCCGTACTTTCTGGGCCAATAATCGCTACTTTAATCATACTGTAATATGTGTTTGTTTCATCATGGTTTTTTTCCAAGCCAAATACCCTGCAATGGCCATCCCGATATATAAAAAGTATAGAAAAGAATAAAAATAAAGTTCTTTGTAGAAGTAAACTCCCGTGGCAATAATATCAACCGCGAACCAATAATACCAATTATCAATCTTTTTTCTGGCAGTGAGCCACATTCCTGTAACGCTCAGAATAGAGGTGGTACTGTCCCAATAAGGTAATGCCGCTGGTTCTACACCTTCAAACATTGAAGGAATATTGATTAGAAATTGGCCGAAGGCGAAAATTCCAATAATGGTAAACGAAAGAAAGATAATACTCTGTTTTACACTGCTATGTGTAATGGTTACCGAAGGATTTTCATCCTTTTTTCCTCTTACCCAATAATACCAACCGTAAATGTTTAATACCAAGAAAAAGATATGAAGAATGAAATCACCATATAACCTGGCATTCCAGAAAACAACAAAAGAAACAATGACATAAGCAATTCCGGCTGGCCATGTCCAAATACTTTCCTTAATTAAAAAGAGCACTGCCAAAATTCCGAAAACTAGCCCTGAGAGTTCCCACGCACTTATTTCTTGTGCGTAAGAGAGAATGTTTTGCCAAATGTCGTTGAGGTGCATTGGGCCAAAGATATAATTTTGTGGTATATTTCGTCCTTTGATTTTAAATAAGAATGGAGATCATGAAAGCGATTGTTATGTTAATGGTTATTCTCGTTGCCTTCCCTTTGGTAATGAATGGGCAAGAGACGGAATACAATGTTGAAACGGAGAGTGTGTCGACTCATGTAGATAAAATTTTGAATGGCCCTATCACCAAAGAAGGGCTCAAACAGATGCCATATAAACTTTGGTTCAACTCTAATTATAAGACTTATAGGGTGAATACTGACGTACTTAAGGATGCTAAGAGAAAGAATATAAAAGACCTGAAAATACTCGCTTTTATGGGCACTTGGTGTCATGATAGTAATCGCGAAATACCTCGTTTAATGCGAATTATGGACGATATGGGGATTGCAGACCAACTAGAATTATATGCGCTGGATGTAGATAAAACAAGTTTGAAAGGGAAGGAAAAAGGCTTCGATATTAAGAATACACCTACCATTATTTTTTACCTGAATGGAGAGGAAGTAAAGCGTGTGATTGAAGAGCCAGAGGGTTCTTTTGAAGAAGAGTTGGTCCGTATTTTAAAATAGTTATGCTCCAAAACCAAGGTCACCTTTTTAACTTACCGCAAGACATTACTTATCTCAACTGCGGTTATATGTCACCTATGCTCAAGTCGGTGGCAGAAGTAGGCGTTAGGGCAGTGTACGGAAAGGAGGATCCGACCACAATTAAGCCTGATGATTTTTTTAAGAATGGTGAACTGCTCAGGGCAGAATTTGCCAAACTGATCAACGTAAAAAACGAAAACCTTTGTGCCATAACGCCCTCAGCCTCTTACGGCATGGCCAATGTGGCCAAAAACCTTCAGGTAGAAAAAGGCGATAACATCATCATTCCCGAAGGGCAATTTCCGAGTAATGTTTATGCTTGGAAGGAGCTAGAGAAAGAGAAAGGCGTGACATTGCGTATTGTAAGAGCTCCGGAAACTGCTGAGAATCGTGGCAAGCTTTGGAATGAACGCATTCTAGAGGCCATCGACAGTAAAACCAAAATGGTCGCCATTGGCCATATCCATTGGGCAGACGGCACTAAATTCGACCTTAAAAAAATTAGAGAGCGTACCAGAGAAGTAGGTGCGCTGTTAGTGATTGATGGCACACAATCCATTGGTGCTTTGCCTTTTGATGTGCAAGAATTTCAGCCCGATGCTGTAGTAGCCTCTGGTTACAAATGGCTGATGGGGCCTTACGCAACAGGTATTGCTTATTTTGGCGAATATTTCCAAAACGGAAAACCCATTGAAAACAATTGGATGAACCGATTGGACAGTCAGAATTTTGCCAACTTGGTAAACTATCAAGATGAATATCAGCCAGGAGCCATCCGCTACGAAGTAGGTGAAAGCGCCAATTTTATTCTTACCCCAATGCTTACAGAGGCGCTTCGTCAAGTAAATGCTTGGGGACCAGAAAACATCCAAGCCTATTGTAAGTCGATTGCCCATGAAGCACAACAGGAATTGGCCAAAATGGGTTTTCAAATTGAGTCTGCAGACTATCGGAGCGAACACCTTTTTGGTATCCGATTGCCAAAAGGCCTTGATTTAGAAATGGTGAAAAACCGCCTGGCTGCCGATAAAGTTTTTGTTTCGGTACGAGGAAATTCCATACGGTTATCGCCCCATGTTTATAATACCAAAGACGATTTTGGGTGTTTGCTGCAGTCATTAAAACAGGTATGATATGCTGAATAAAACCATTGGGCTTTTCTTTATCCGCGTTTTGCTTGGGGTGATTTTTTTAATGCAAGGCTATGGAAAGGTGTTCAGTTGGGGGATGGACAATGTTTACAATGGAAGCTTTAAGGCTTATGAATCTACTTTTTTACCAGATTTCTCGCTTTACTTCGCGGCTTACTTTACTTCATTTGCGGAACTGATTGGAGGCTTTCTATTGATGATTGGTCTGTTAAGAAACTATGCACTTTATACGCTGGCCCTAGTTTTACTGATCGTTTCCTTTGGCCACGGCTTGAGTACTCCTATTTGGGGCTTGAGCGATGTGTTTTTTAGAGCGGCTTTGTTAATAGCCCTATTACTACTTCCCGAAGAATGGGACAAATGGCAAGTCTCAAAGCTCCCCCTTAAATAATCAGATATTGATTTTATGAATAGGTCAGGGTTTATACTTTCAATTCTTCTCTTATTCGCTTCGGCTTGTGCTACGCGTTATCCAGCCTACTATACCCCTGGGAAGGTTATAACCTTAGAAAGGCTCCCAAATCGTGGGCTGAATACTATGTCTGAAATTAAAGGATTTGTTTACTCCGCCTATGACAGTACTTTTTTAGATCATGTTGCCATCAGTGATAATAATGGCTTTATTTTTTCAACCGACAAGGAAGGTGTATTCTCGGAGATCATTAAACCTGGTGTTTATAGTTTCACATTTAGATCTCTTGGTCATGATGCGTTTGAAACTAAAAAAATTGAATTCAAGCCAAACCAGACTTTGATACTGGTAATAAAACTAGGCACATCGATAAGCCATTAGATGCTTTGAAATAATTAAGTCGCCAAATTTTTTAATTCGACCAATCTCCGTAATTTTGTCCGGCAAATAAACCCTGTTTTTATTTGCCATGGCTCTCGATACAAACAAATTCCTTTTTGAAGCACTGACCTATGATGATGTCCTGCTTCTCCCTGCTTACTCTGAAATTTTACCCAGAGATACCAACACAAAAACATTACTTACCAGAAACATTCAGTTGAATATTCCATTGGTTTCGGCCGCTATGGATACCGTTACTGAATACGAATTGGCCATTGCAATGGCCCTGGAAGGTGGCTTAGGTTTTATTCATAAAAACATGAAAGCCGATGAACAAGCCCAGCAAGTGCGAAAAGTAAAACGTTCGCAAAGTGGAATGATTCTAGACCCAATTACCCTTAATGTAGAAAGCACAGCAAGGGACGCGGACAAAATCATGCGTGAGAATAAAATTGGCGGTATTCCTGTAGTAGATAAAGATCAAAACTTGGTTGGTATTGTAACCAACCGCGACATGCGCTTTATTAAAGACATGACCAAGCCGGTGCGCGAAATCATGACCATCGAGAACTTGATTACCGCGAAAATGGGAATTGGTTTAGATGAGGCCGAGGGCATTCTTCAAGAATATAAAATCGAGAAACTTCCGATTATTGATGAACACGGCAAACTAAGCGGCCTCATTACCTATAAAGATATCCTGAAAAACAGAGACAGACCTAACGCGTGTAAAGATGAATACGGTCGTTTAAGAGTAGGGGCTGCTGTTGGAGTTACGCCAGATATTATCGAAAGGATTGATGCATTGAGAAATGCGGGTGTAGATGTAATTTCTATTGACACGGCACATGGTCATTCCAAAGGGGTAATTGATATGGCAAAACGTGTTAAAGCTACTTATCCTGATTTAGAATTAATTGTAGGAAACATAGCCACGGCTGCGGCTGCCAAAGCTTTGGTAGATGCTGGTGCAGACGCCATTAAAGTAGGTGTTGGCCCAGGCAGTATTTGTACAACACGAGTAATTGCGGGAGTGGGTATGCCACAGCTCTCGGCTGTATATGAGTCGGCTAAAGCTATTCAAGGCTCGGGCGTTCCGGTTATTGCTGATGGCGGTATCCGTTACTCTGGCGACTTGGTAAAGGCCATTGCTGGTGGGGCTAGTACCATTATGATTGGTTCTTTGCTTGCAGGAACTGAAGAAGCTCCGGGTGAAGTGATTCTTTACGAAGGAAGAAAATTCAAATCGTATAGAGGTATGGGGTCTGTAGAGGCCATGGAAGATGGATCGAAAGACCGTTATTTCCAAGATGCCGAAGATGACATTAAGAAATTAGTACCAGAAGGAATTGTAGGTCGTGTACCTTACAAGGGAACAGTTCAGGAAATGCTTTACCAGTTAACAGGTGGTTTGAAAGCAGGGATGGGCTACTGTGGTGCTGGTACTATTGAAGATTTGCAAAAAGCGCAGTTCGTGAAAATCACCAATGCGGGTATGAGCGAAAGCCATCCGCATGATATTATGATTACACGCGAAGCACCTAACTACAGTAGAAGATAAATCTTACATACTCTGACCGATAATATTAAGAGGCTGTCTGAAAAGTCAAGACAGCCTCTTTTTTATTCGGATAGCTATCCGAGAAAGTTTCCAAATACGCGATTCTCAGAGGGTTTATTTTACTTTTTAGACACCCTCTTTTGTTTGAAATGAACCGTCACCCTGAGTGTCTTTCTATTAAGGCAAGGCCTTGAGAGTCTGTTGGATTAATGTCAATAAGTCTGAGCCAACCTTATTAAAACACCAGTCGAGTCTCTCCATTTGACCCAACCACTCTCTTTTTCTTTCGGGCAGTCATTATACTCTTTATCACATTCAAGGAAAAGCCAATCCCCCTGAAGTTTAGATGATAGATAGTAAAACTCATCATAACCATCAATGATGGAAGCGGTATCATTTGGCTCACTTCTTAATGGAGTAACTTTACTTAAATCTGGCATTGATGAAAGCACAAAATCTTTTAGGTTTTCGAACTTAGCATACTTGTTTCTCATCGAAATAAGTTTGAAAACACCGTTCATTTTCACTCTATAAAAGTCATCAACTGCTCCCTCGCATTCTAAAATGAATATATTATACTCTGGGTCAAAAGAATAGCTTGAAATGTGTTTTCTAAGCGTGTCCCTTCTATCTTCCATCAGGTTATACTTATTACCTCCAACTTTCAGCGTGTCCCCTTTTATTCCAGCGTATAGTGATTTATCCAAGTTGAAAACATTAATCGTATCAGAATACAGCATAATCTTATCCAAGTCAACCCTTAAGTAACCAAGGTAATCACTTTGACTTTTCGTGTCATTTGGAATTGTTTCGGCTTTCTCCTCTGACTTCTTAGGTTGGGAGCAACTTGAACAAAACAACAATACCAGAAGTATGATATTTAATTTTTTAATCATTTCAGTATCATTTTTTATGTCTTTTCACACCGCAACGAAAAGATACACCAAATATATATCCGCAGTTGCTGTGGTTATTTCCAATGCTGCCAAACGGTATCCTTTTCTACCAATACCAAACCACCATTTTTAAATTCATATTTCCATACTGGAGGAAAGGTCTCATCAAAACCATTCTCATAGTCAAACAATTGAAAGCGAGACATTAGACTGTCATTAAAAAGATCATCGTTATAAAAGGCACTTGATTCTTTGGTCTTAAAATCCACTAAAGATGCAGGAATACTATCTTTGAAATAGAACATTCCCTTTAATTCTAATTCCAAATATTCTATTGGTAAAAAAGCTATTCTCATAAACTTCATCTTACTACCCTCTATTATTATTTGATAGTGATAATAGTTTGTCTTACTTATTTTAGGGATAGGATATTCTTGTTGATAGACTTCTAGTTCACTTAAAATACGCTGATAGATATGAAGTGTATCTTCTGGAGGTGTCGATTCTAGTTCTTGTATTCGGCTACTATTCTCGCTCTGTTGACAGGAGCTAAAAGCCAAGACCAATAGTATAAGTGATAAGTTTTTCAATCGCTTGGATTTTTCTTTCTTCACTTTTTCACAGCGTAATACGAAAATACACTTTAATTAGATGAAATAGATAACTCTTGAAAGTTAAGCGCCAATAACAGACAGATTCTTTCGGTCGAGTATTTCTCGGTAGAGAAATACTCTCACTCAGAATGACGACAAAATGATCCGTCACTCTTACGGTCTTGCCGTTTTAGCAAGACCGTAAGAGTCCGTTAAATTAATGTGCCAAATCATAAGTAACCACTTTTCCCTTCAGCTTTCTAGACCGCACTTACTGTTGGGGTGTATTATTTTCTATACTCTCCATTATGATGAGCAAAGGAGAGTGTGTTTTCCTCTTCTTTTTGGTTATCAATTGTTGAACATAAAGGCTATGTCCTTCCAGCCATTTAAACTTTAGGTTAACTTCTGTTTGACTTGAAACATCATTTTCTAGTTGTATGCTTGTTACCTTTTGAGAATTAGTCACTGGGAGGTCAAAATTTGATTTTTCAAACGAGCTCGGTAAATAGTAAAAATCTAATTCAACTAAGCCGGCCTTTTTGTTCAGCTCTTCAACTGTAGTTATCTGAACTGTCAAAGCAATCGAATCATTAATAACTCTGGGTTCTACTGGCTGCAATTCAATATTTACTGTTTCCGCATACTTCGCCCATTTTGAGCATTGAAAACTACTCAGGAGTATAAAACTGATTGAGAGTATTAATATCCTGTGCATGAGCCAAAAGTTAAAGACATAAGTTCATAGTTTATTACCCTTTATCTAACTTGACCTTCTTAATTATTTATTAATTCCCAGGAAAAGTAGAATAGCCCTTTACCTTTTCATAGGTATTATGGTCCATTTCTGCTAGTTTTTCTATGTTATGGTTTTTGTAGAAGTGCTCTCTGATTTCCAGCATTTCATCATAAGGTCCACGGCCAGAAATGAGTTTGGCTACAATTGGGGTGCACTCCAATAAAATGAAAAGCAGCATAATGAAGATATTAGCAAAATGAATTGCAGTGTTTTCTTCCCCCAAAATTCTTAAGGCCTGTAATTGAGCAGCCATACCATTCCATGGATTGCGTTTTAGGTTGGTAATCTCCGTTTGCTTGGCTTGGAAAAGGGCATTCCATTCTTGTTGTTTATCCGTAATCAGTGGTAAGTTAATAGCTTGTAATTCAGTCAACTCCTTTTGTGCCTGATCGGCATCTGCTTTTTTGATTTGGTAAATAGGGCCAGCATTCCTTTTTCCCGAACCACCAGTGCCATCGGCTTCTTGCTGAGCGGCTTTTGCTAGCTCATCACGCTTTTCAGTTTTGGCCACTATTTCAGTTTTTAGGCTACTAATTTGACCATCGATTGTGGCTAATTGGGTAGTGTACCTTCGCTCTAAATCTATAATCTCTTTCTGATAAATTTCCTCTTCCAGTGTAATCAATTTTCGATCAATTTCTTTTGAGAAAATTCGGAGCTCCAAAGGTTTCGAAATTACTATGGCCAACATAATGGCCAATAATATTCGAGGGGAAGCAGTAAGAAGTTCTCTACCAAAACCCTTCTTGTTTTTTCGCATGGTGGAAACAATAAAGCGATCGAGATTGAAAATGATCGTTCCCCAGAGCAAACCAAAAGCGAGTGCCCACCAAACATTTTCGAAAACGGTATGAAAGGCATATCCGCCAGAAAGTGCGGCTAAAACACCAGTGAAGAAAACGGCAGCGCCTATTCCAGTGTATTTTGAAGCATCGGTGGGGCATCGGTTCAATAATGAGCGGTTGACCCCCGCACAGAACCAGAAAAATTCTTTGAGTTGTTGCATGTCGTTTGTGTTGGTGACCTTTGGACTATTTGACCGTCCGTTTTAGGTTGTTGGAGAACAACGTAATGAGCGTCAAATATGTTGTGTTAACTAGTACCTTATTATACAAGGTAGTGATTTCAGATATGAATTGCTAGAAAATGGCAATACCTTGACCTGTGTGCTAATGGGTTGGTTGTAGTCAATAACAGACGGATTCTTTCGGTCGAGTATTTCTCTATCGAGAAAAATTCTTTCTCAGAATGACGTCAAAATGGACCGTCACTCTGAGGAATGTGCCTTTTGGGGCCGTTCCGAAAGAGTCTGTCTGATGAATTCTCAAAACTATCGGTAACCGCTGTCCTCCTCAACTGAAAACATTAGAGTTGGGCAATGAAGATAATTGGTGGGGGCTAGGTGAAGGATTTCAGCTATGAATGAAAAACCAGTACACCATTGTGCTCCTTACTAGATCACAATGGTCTTTTTAATTTTAAGTTATGCGCTACAAGCGCATTAGAAGGTAGGTATTCGCCATAGGCCTACTTGCTGCTAGGCAGGCAAGCACCAGTTACGGCAGCGGTCAAGTGAGCGCTAGAGGTAAATGGTAATGGGGTTAATTCAAAACTCTAATGCTATCACTTTTCTCAAGCACCATTTTACCGGTGCTTGGAATAAATTTATAAAAAGCACTTATAGAATCTTTACTAACCTTAGCATTATCGTCCTTACCAGAGTATGTTTCTTCTGTCAGAACTCTCAGTACTGTCAATTCTCTAGATACTTCGTCATAACTTGATCTCTTTAATTCACAAGAGACAATCTCACTCTCATTAGTTTGCTCTATTAAAGAGCATTTGTCCTTTACCAAGTCAATGTATTCAACGATTTTTTGATCCTTTGACAAGGTTATAAATACAAGAGACTCAGAACTCATGTTCGTTATCAATAAAACCATTGGTGTGTATAGGTCACTACCCTCGAACTTTCGATAATAATAGCAAGTAAATTCACTTACCTCTAAGTCTGTTATTTGGGATATCCGGGACTTTAATTCTGTACTTACTTCTACCAGAGGTTTTGTCTTGTCATTCAAAACTGTGCTGATAAACTTTGACTCAAATTCTGTCCTAGATTTTTCATAAAAAACAGTATCGCTTAAGTCTAATTTTTCAGCTTTAAGTTCCTTAACAGAGATCTCTTTTGTGTTATTTTCTTTACAAGAAAAAAGGATAAATGACGCCACACTCAACAAGGCTATATGTTTGATTAACAGCTTCATGATTAATTATTACTACAGGTCCGTACACTTCATATTCCCTTACCTTATTTCAAATCTAACTATTTCCTTTAGCTCGCAATGCAGTGTGGAGTTACTTTTGACCCTCACCATTATATTCCTCCAAAAGCAGTTTCATCATTTCTTGGAGGCTAACTTAACCTTGACTTAAGGGTGAAAGAGAATTTTAGTCTTTCGCTTCGTCTACTTCAACATCGTTGAGGATGTACATTAAGCGCAGAGGGTCATCTGAATTTAGGGTAAGTACTCCTGTTACTTTAACTTTCTTTTCCGTAAACTTTACTTCCTTTTTACTAAAGACTTCAGCCACGGTTTCTGGCCCAGCACCACCGCAAAAAAAGCAATTGGCAAATGGCAAAGAAGATAACACAAAGTAGTTTTCACCCCTCAGTTCATCCAAAGGAATCATCCAACCCTCAAGGCTGATTTTTTTCCCGTTAAGGGCTTTTACCTGGCTGGCAAAATTGTAATGCTCAACATCAATGCTTAATACCTCATCAAAACTCTTTTCAACAGTTACATTAGAAAGCGTCTTCCACATGTTCTGCTCTTGAGCAAAGCTTGCTATCGGAGTGCTTAAAATGAATAATATGAGAATCAGTCTTTTTCGCATTACTTTATCAAATCAAATATTCTGTTCCAACGAATTCTAGAGAAGAATCCAGCTTCTGGATTGGTTCTGTCTACGGACCAGAAAATGAACAATGGTTTACCTACAATATGATCTGCAGGCACAAAACCCCATGAGCGCGAATCCTCAGAGTTATGACGGTTGTCGCCCATCATAAAGTAGTACCCTTGCTTGAAGGTGTACTCTGTAATTTTTTGTCCTTCAATAAATACTTCACTTCCTCTAATTTCTACATCATCATTCCCTTCATAATGCTCAATTGGAGTTCTGTATAAGTCAACGTTCTCCGGTGTCAGTTGAATGGTTTTCCCTTTTTCAGGCATGGTCAAAGGGCCAAAAAAATCGGTTGTCCAACCAAAATCCGTTACAGGGTTGTAGGCAGTGTATTCCGCTCCTAAGTATTGTTGTGCTTCGGGGAAAGCTTTATGTCCCTCACCTTTTCTGTAAACTACTTTCTCAACACTGGTAACGAAACTCAACTTAGCTAGTTCGTCTGCCTGTTCTTGGCTAGTGTTCATATAGAAACCGAGCTTTCCGTTGTACTGATAATTTGGAGAAGCTGTAGTGGCATAATCTTGCATTGGGCTATCATCGGTGTAGTCCGTTATACCCAATTCTCGCATGTATCTCGGATGAATTCCGTTTTGAGTTTCTACAAAATAGCTTGTTTGCATGTGTGGAGGATTCTCCATTGGTTCTCCGTTGATGTATACTTGTTGGTCGCGAACTTCTAGCACATCACCAGGGATTGCGACACAACGTTTTACATAGAATGTCTTAATATCAGTTGGGAATTTTAAATCTGGAGGATAGTTGAAAACTACAGGCTCACCTCTTCTTACTTTTCTAAAACCAGGCAATCTGTATTGCGGAAGTTGGATGCCGTCCCAATAAGATGGAATGCCTGATCCCCAAAAATCTTGATGCGCCAAAGGAAATTTTATAGGTGTTTTTGGCGTTCGGGCGCCATAATGCAATTTGCTAACAAAAAGGTGATCGCCAATAAGCATGGAGTTTTCCATTGAGCCAGTTGGAATGGCATAGGCTTCAATAAATAAACCGCGGATAATAGTGACCGCTATTAAGGCGAAAAGCACATCATTGAAAAGTTCTCTAAAGAAACCTTTCTTCTGTTTTGGTGCCTTGTCTTTTTTCTTTTTAAAGAAATCCAACATATTAATCTTCAATTTTGAGTAAGCCGTAAAGGTATTATTTATTCTTAAAAATTCGAGGCATTCAAAAGATGGAATGACTTTGAATGAAACGGGAGATTGATATAATGGTTATTCTGTCCAAAACTACACCATCGGTTGCCATTTTTAAACACAAGTTGGTTACTTGCGACTGAATTTTTGAAAGGGATATGATAACCATTGAAAACCTAAATTTCGGATATTCAGAAAAGCGAATTCTTACTGTTCCGCACATGGAAATTAAGGAGAAGCAACATCTGATGATACTGGGTAAGTCGGGAAGTGGAAAAACCACCCTGCTCCACATTCTTGGTGGACTCTTAAAGCCAGTTGAAGGTAAAGTGATCATTGATGAAACTAACTTATACCAACTTTCTGGAAGCGAAATGGATAAGTACAGGGGCCAGAATATTGGTCTTGTTTTTCAAAAGGCCCATTTAGTTTCGGCACTTACCGTAAAAGACAACCTTTTGCTGGCGCAGTATTTTTCTGGAATTCCCCAAGATAAAGCGCGGATTAAGGAAGTTTTGGAGACCTTAAATTTGGGTGAAAAACTGAATTCTAAAGTGAGACAGTTGAGCCAAGGAGAGCAACAAAGAGTGACCATTGCTAGGGCTTTGCTGAATAAACCACGTGTGATCTTGGCCGATGAACCTACCGCAAGCTTAGATGATGATAATGCAAATAGTGTAATTCAGTTGCTGAAAGAGCAGGCTGAGAGTAATAATGCTTCATTGATAATTGCCACACATGATCAACGTGTGAAAGATGCTTTTGATTTACAACTAAACCTGAACGAGCAATGAACCTGTTTTTACTTAGTTGGAAATATATAAAGGATAAGCCCCTCAATACCTTTTTGAATGTGTTGTTGATGGGGTTAGGAATCGCCATCATTTTGGTGCTGATGATTCTCAATTCTCAGTTGGAAGAAAACCTAGCCAAGAATAAAAGAGGAATTGATTTGGTGGTAGGAGCGAAAGGTAGTCCGCTGCAGTTGATTTTAGCGAATGTGTATCACATCGATTTCCCTACGGGTAATATAAAATTAGACGAAGCAAAAGCCTTGACTCGAAACCGTCAGGTGAAATCAGCCATTCCTTTGGCTTTAGGCGATAACTACCAAGGTTTTAGAATTGTAGGTACTAACCATGACTACGTAAAGCTTTATGAAGGAGGTCTGGCATCTGGCGACTTATGGAAATATAATTTAGAATGCACCATTGGTACAAATGTAGCCATGCAATTAGGTCTGAAGATTGACGATGAATTTTTTGGAGCACACGGCTTGAGCGACACCGATCTTGATCATGATGAAGCCAGCTATAAAATAGTAGGGATTTTAGAACCTAGTAACTCGGCTTTAGATAACCTCATTTTGACCAATATTGAAAGTATCTGGCAAGTACATGATCATAGTGCTGAAGAAGGAGAGGAGGAAGCGGATCACAATCATGATCACGAACCAGTTTTGGGCTCTGCATATGAAACGGGTTTACCCGAAGGCGGACCAGAGGATGAAATCACATCAATGCTTATTCAGTATAGATCGGCAATGGGGGCGGTTACCATGCCCAGAATGATTAACAGCAATACTAATATGCAGGCGGCCTCTCCCGCTTTTGAAACCCAAAGGTT
>Ga0207884_1000172_pt1 | contig 59772 bp, 52 predicted proteins | sample MalvirmetaMSP144_FD_184236 | JGI IMG/M metagenome (GOLD analysis project Ga0207884, IMG submission 184236) | Marine viral communities from the Deep Pacific Ocean - MSP-144 (SPAdes) | ecosystem: Environmental > Aquatic > Marine > Oceanic | place: Pacific Ocean | collected 2011-07-08 | reverse complement strand
CTGACGAACGCCTCCCCCAGACCTGAAAAAACTACAATCCAAACACCCCGGGGGCTAATGCCCCCGGCTTCCAGCCCTGGTCAATTTTCAATGAGCACAGCTGGTCAGTTTTCAACGCGCGCCAACACTCTTCCTCCAGCGCCGCCACAACAGAGGACATATCGCCCGCCACAGCATTTATCTGTTCGGGCATCAACCCATTTTTTTCGAGCCAGTCTGCAAGTGAGGAAAGGTACCCGGACAACTTGACAGCTCTGGCGCGCGCTTTTCGCTCTGGAACTTTGGGCAGCTGCTCCCAGCTATCTCTGAGCGACATGCAACGCTCAAGAAACACAAAGCCAAGATTCATTTCGTGGCCACCGCCAACTTGGCCAATTTCCTCTCGCCGAGATTGCTCGCGCTCACCGAAAAGCTCCAGATCGGCAAGCAATTGCACCAGCGCTGGCGAACCCAGAATGCGTTCGGCAACTGCTTCATCCATCCAGACCTCAGCCGGGTGGCGCTTGGCGATGGCTCTGAGCCTCCGGATAACCCCATCATCCATCAGGCCGCCCTCACCAGCTTGGCCACGGCAATCGCCTTGTGCTCTGGCGCAAGGTGGGCGTAACGGAGCGTCATTTTGAGATCGGCGTGGCCGAGCAGTTCGCGGACTGTGTTCAAGTCGACGCCTGCCATGACGAGCCGCGATGCGAAGTGGTGGCGAAGGTCATGCCACCGAAAGTCGTCCAGCCCTGAAGACTGGGCAACTCGCCGCCAAGCTGAGTTGATGTTGTCGAGGCGCCTGCCATCTTTGCCGGGAAAGACAAGCTGGTCTGGCAGCAAAGGCTGTCCGGCAAGCCACCGACTAAGAACCTCAACTGCCTCGGCATTGAGCGGGATAAAGCGACTCTTTCCACTTTTGGCCGCCGCCGCGCGGACCTTGAGTTGCTTGCCCTCAAGGTCAATATCTTGGCGCTGGAGATTGAAAAGCTCACCTCGCCGAAGGCCCGTGTTGATGCTTAGCAGCACCATGGGCGTGATGTGTTCGGCGTACTCGGTGGGGTTCAACTGTTCAGGGATGGGCAGGTGCCGAGCCTCCCGCCAACGGCGATGACTTTCTCGGCGTACGCGTGCCTCAGTCTCACGAGTAATTAGCGTTGAACGCAGCCGCTGCTCTTCAGCATCCGAAAGAAATCGAACGCGATGGTCGTCGGTCACCTTAGCGAGCTTTACCTTTTGCATTGGATGCTCGGTGATGAGCTCCCAGTCTCGTGCCTTCGACAGGACTGAACGCAATGCGGCCAGTTCTCGATTGACGGTGACGGGTCTGATCCCGCCTCTGATGCGTTCGGCCTTCCACTTGTCGAATTGCCAAGCGGTCAGCTGATCGAGCGGCGTTTTCAGCATGCTCGGGAATGAAGTGCGAATGCGGGCGACGGTCGATTCAGCCGTTCGCAAATGGCTAACGGCCCATGACGAATAGGAGTCGGCGAGGAATTCTTGAAGCGTTGGGACTTTCCGCCGCTGCCGCTGCTCTTTGCGGGCCGCGTTTGGGTCTAGCCCACGGGAGACGTCGCCCAACACTTTGCGAGCTTCATCGCGTGCTTGGGCTGCCGTGACTGCTGTGGTGCGGCCAATGACATAGCGGTTGCGTTGACCGGTGTCACGGACGCGGTAGACGCAAAGATACGTTTGGGTCCCGGATGGTTGAACGCGAAGCGAAAAGCCGCGCAGTTCGGTGTCGTGTACATCGTAGGGGGCGCGAGCTGGCTGAAGGGTATTGACCAGCTGAGCGGTGATCTTGGCTTTCATGGGTTCCTCTGGGTCAGAGCTGTGCCACAGAGTCCCGTGGTCCAGATATGGTCCAAAGTAAGCGCACTTCAGAGGACAAGCAAGCACCACAGTGAACAACCACCACGATCCTATGTTATTGTTTTCATGGGAGTTGTGTGTGCTTCGCTGTGCACTCTTGTGCAGCCCGGATCACGATGAATTATTATAATTGAGTGTGGAGAGGCGTTCGCAATGCAGAGGTCGGGAGTTCGATCCTCCTCCGCTCCACCAATCATTATCCACTCGTGCGGGGCTTCGGTCAGAGACATCTGGCAAGGTTCGGCGAGTTTTGCTTACTGGCATTCCGCCTTCACCTTTCAGATTGATCAGGAGTCACCCCTTGGCCAACATCGCCAGCGCCAAAAAGCGCGCCCGTCAAGCCGTCAAGAACAACGAGCGTAACGTCGCCCAGCGTTCAATGATCCGCACCACCATCAAGAAAGTCGTGCTCGCCATCGAGTCTGGCGACAAGGCCGCCGCAACCGCAGCCTATGGCCAGATGGTGCCGGTGCTCGACCGTTACGCCGACCGTGGCCAGATCCACAAGAACAAGGTCGCGCGTCACAAGAGCCGCCTCAACGCGCACATCAAGGCGCTCGCCTGAGCGTTTGACTGAGCATCGGCCTGCAAACGTCTGCGACGGCTGCACGCGCAACGTTTGACCTCGGTGCTGCAAACGCTGATCCATCGTGATCAAAGGCCCTCTTGCGAGGGCCTTTTTGCTGCGTGTGGCAGTGGCTTGAGCCCATGGCCGGAGGCGCGATTCAGCGCCTCCGGCCCAGTCGCGTCAGCCGGTGATGGTGCGCACGTTGAGCACGCCGCTGATGCCCTTGATCGCGGCCAGCGCTTCGGCCGAGGGCGGTGCGTCCAGATCGACCAGGGTGTAGGCCAGATCACCGCGCGACTTGTTCAGCAGGTCGGCGATGTTGAGGCGCTCCTTGGCAAGCTGGGTCGAGATCTGGCCCACCATGTTGGGCACGTTTTCGTTGACGATGGCCAAGCGGCTCTTGCCCGGCAGCAGCGGCAACACCGCATCGGGGAAATTCACCGAGTTGGTGACGTTGCCGGTTTCCAGGTAATCGCGCAGCTGGTCGGCGACCATCACCGCGCAGTTCTCCTCGGCTTCACCCGTTGACGCACCGAGGTGCGGGGTGGCCACCACGCGGGGATGGCCCTGCAGGGTGACCGACGGGAAGTCGCAGATGTAGGCGTGCAGCGTGCCGGCGTTCAGGGCCTCCACCATCGCCGCCTCGTCCACGATGGGTGCGCGCGAAAAGTTCAGCACCACGCCCTGCTTCTTGAGCAGCTTGAGTCGGTCGGCGTTCACCAGGTTACGGGTGGCGTCGATCAGTGGCACATGCAACGAGACGAACTGCGACCGCGAGATCAGGTCGTCCACCGACACGGCCCGCCGCACGCGGGCGTCCAGCTTCCAGGCATTGTTCACGGTCATGGCCGGGTCATAGCCCCAGACCTCCATGCCCAGATCGAGCGCCGCATTGGCGACCTTGATGCCGATGGCGCCAAGCCCGATCACGCCGAGGCTACGGCCCGGCAGCTCGAAGCCGACGAACTTCTTCTTGCCCGCTTCCACGGCTTCGTGCAGGGCCTTGTCGTCGCCCTCCAGCTTGCGGACGAAATCCAGTGCCGGCGCGATGTTGCGCGAGGCCAGCAGCAGCCCGGCCAGCACCAGCTCTTTTACCGCGTTGGCGTTGGCGCCAGGGGCATTGAACACCGGCACGCCGCGCTTGCTCATGGCGGCAACCGGAATGTTGTTGGTGCCTGCACCGGCGCGGCCAATGGCCCGCACGCTGGCGGGGATGTCGCGCTTGTGCATGTCGGCCGAGCGAACCATGATCGCGTCGGGGCTGGTCATTTCCGAGGCGACTTCAAAGGTGTCGCGCGGCAGCCGATCCAAGCCGCGCACCGAGATGTTGTTGAGGGTTTGAATCTTGAACATGTTGAATTCCAAATCGTGAGTTGATGAGTCGGACGCGGTGGGTGCCGCGCCCCGGAATCAGCCGCGCGTGCGGACGAATTCCTTCATGTAGTCGAGCAGTGCATCGACGCCGGCCTCCGGCATCGCGTTGTAGATCGAGGCGCGCATGCCGCCCACGGCGCGGTGGCCCTTGAGCCCGGCCAGCCCGGCGGCCTTGGCGCCCTGCAGGAACGCGGCGTCCTGCTCGGCATCGGCCAGGGTGAAGGGAATGTTCATCCACGAACGGCAGGCCTTGTCGACCGGGTTGGTGTAGAACGCTTCACGGTCGATATAGCCGTAGAGCTTTTCTGCCTTGCGCTGGTTCACGGCGGCCATTGCCTCAAGGCCACCACCGGCCAGCAGGTGCTTGAAGACCTTGCCGGCCATGTACCAGGCAAAGGTCGGCGGCGTGTTGAGCATCGAGTCGTTGGCGGCCTGCTCGGCGTAGTTGAAGATGGGCGGCAGGCCCGGCAAGACCTTGCCGATCAGGTCTTCACGGACGATGACAATCGTCAGCCCGGCCGGGCCGATATTTTTCTGCGCGCCGGCGTAGATCAGGCCGTACTTCGACACGTCGACCGGGCGCGACAGGATGGTGGAGCTGAAATCGCCCACCAGCGGCACGTTGCCGACGTCCGGCGTGTCGAGAAATTCCACGCCGTGAATGGTTTCGTTCGGGGTGATGTGCACGTAGGCGGCATCGGGGTTCAGCCTCCAACCGGAGCGGTCGGGAATGGTCGTGAACTTGGTTTCTTCACTGGTCGCGGCAATGTTCACGCTGCAGAAGTCCTTGGCCGCCTTGGCCGCCTTCTTGCCCCAGTCACCGGTCAGAATGTAGTCGGCACGCGTCTTGCCGGCCAGCAGGTTCATGGGGATGAAGCTGAAATGCCCGGTCGCCCCGCCCTGCAGAAACAGCACCTTGTAGTTGGCGGGAATGTTCATCAGCGTGCGCAGGTCGGCCTCGGCCTCGGCCGCCACCTGCATGAACGGTTTGTCGCGGTGCGACATTTCCATGATGCCCATGCCCTGCCCGCCAAAATCCAGCATTTCAGCGGCCACGGCTTCGAGCACCGGCTGTGGCAATGTGGCGGGACCGGCGGAGAAATTGAAGATACGGCTCATGGTTGAACGTCCTTGAGTAATGAGAGGGGTCGGGGGTAGACGACGGCCGCTACGCGACCATCCAGTTTTCACAATCCAGTTGCGGCACCTGGTTGAACAGCGCCTTGCGCGGGCTCACCAGCACCAGTTGCCGCGCCATCGCGGTGGCGGCAATCAACAGCTCGAAGGGCGGCAAGGGCGACTTGGCCTGATGCAGATAGGCACTGAGCGCCCCGGCCTGCTGGGTGCATGCGGCATCGAAGTCGAGCAGCCGCACCGTGTCGAACCAGCTCTTCAGCAGCACGCCGTGCTGGTTGTTGCGCTGCGCCTGGCTGCGCAGGGCGGCCTCCACTTCGAGGCGCGAGATCACCGACACCGCCACATCGTCGGGCTTGAGCTGCCCCAGCCGCAGGACCACGGGCAGGCGGCCCTTCACGGCGGCGATCACGGTTTCGGCATCGAGCAAATACTTCACCAGCGTCGCTCGGCGGCGGCGGCATCGGGCAGCGCGTCGCGCCACTGCTGCACATCCAGGGTCTGGTCCATGAGGGACGGCGCGGGGTTCGCGAAATGGGCCTTAAGGTTGTCCGGCCAGTCGCGGGCCTCGTTGCGGGTCAGCCATTCCTGCACCGCAGTGACGATGAGCCGGTTGCGCGTCATGCCCACACGGGCCACGGCGGCCTGCACGCGGGCCAGCGTTTCCTCGTCGATGTGTACGCTGAAGTTCATGGGCGCGAAGTCTAACAGGTGCTGTTAGGTTATGTGCAAGGCCCGCAAAAAACAGTATCGATGTGGGACTCTTCAAGGGCAACGTGAACGTGTGGTGGGCCCAGACCGACCCGCGCACCCTCAGCCGCAGGTCATCGCGGCGCCGGGGGTGCCACGGCGCGGGACTTCTTGAACGGTATGACGCCGCCCATCGCCGCGCCATGGCGGGCGAAGGGGCGCAAGGCGGACGCAGATACGAGCGCCGGTATCCGGCTCAAGACCCACCCGGCCCGCTCGCAGCGGACCGGGTGGATCTGGACTCAATGCCCGGCGTCTGGGGGCGCGTCGGGCGCGTCGGGCGCGTCGTCGACGCCAAGGTCACCGTTGGTGGCGTCGAGGTCGAGTACGCCTTCTTCCTCTTCCACGGCGAAGCGGTCGATGCCGACGATGCGATCGCCGGCATCCGGTTTCATGATGCGCACGCCCTGGGTGTTACGGCCCGCGACCCGCACTTCGGACGCGCGGGTGCGGATCAGCGTGCCCGCCTCGGTGATGAGCATGATCTCGTGGCTGTCATCCACCACCAACGCGCTGACCAGGTCACCGGTCTTGTCGTTGAGCGAATGGGCGATCACGCCCTGGCCGCCCCGACCGCGCAGCGGGAACTGGTCAATGGGCGTGCGTTTGCCAAAGCCCTGGCTGGTCACGCTGAGCACGTCGAAACCGGTCTCCGCGACGATCATGGCAATCACCTGCACATCGGTGGCGGTGGTGCCGGTGTCGTCGGCATCGGCATCGTCGGTTTCGTCCACCGCGACGACGTCTTCGGCCTCGTGGCTGCCCGCCCGAATCAGCCGCATGCCGCGCACGCCGGTGGCGCCCCGCCCCATGCTGCGCACATTGGCTTCGTTGAAGCGGATGACGCGACCGGCGTCGGAGAACAGCAGAATGTCGTTCTCGCCCGAGGTCAGCGCCACGTTGATGAGTTCGTCGTCCATGCGCAGGTCAACGGCGATGATGCCGCTGCTGCGCACGTTCTGGAACGCTTCCAGCGGCGTCTTCTTCACCGTGCCGCGGCGGGTGGCCATGAACACGTAGTTGGCATCCTGGAACGACTGAATGGCCAGGGTGACGTTGATCTTCTCGCCGTCTTCCAGCGGCAGCAGATTATTGAACGGCTTGCCGCGCGAGCCCCGCGAGCCGGCGGGCAGCTCGAACACGCGCAGCTTGTAGGCACGACCGCGTGAGCTGAAGCACAGCAGGGTGTCGTGCGAGTGGGCCACCCACAGGCGGTCGACAAAGTCTTCGTCGCGGGTGCTGGTGGCCATCTTGCCGCGACCGCCGCGCTTCTGCGCCTGGTATTCCTCCAGTGGCAAGGCCTTCACATACCCGGCGTGCGACAGGGTGACCACCATGTCCTGCGGGGTGATGAGGTCTTCGCGGGCAATGTTGAGCGCGGCATCGGTAATCTCGGTGCGGCGTGCATCCCCATAGCCATCGCGCACCGCTTCCAGCTCTTCGCGGATCACGTTGAGCAGACGGGTTTCGGAGCCAAGGATGTCGAGGTAGTCGAGAATGGCGTCCAGCAAGGTGCGGAACTCCTCGATGATCTTGTCCTGCTCAAGGCCGGTCAGGCGTTGCAGGCGCAGATCAAGAATCGCCTGGGCCTGGGCTTCGGACAGACGATATCCAGGGTCGGGCTGGTGGCCGTGGATGATGCCGAACTCGGCGGCCAAGTCCAGCGGGCGCGACACGTCGGCGCCGGCGCGTTCCAGCATCGCCAGCACCGGGCCGGGCTGCCACACGCGCTCCATCAATCCCGTCTTGGCGTCCGCACCGGTGGGCGAACGGCGAATGAGGGCGATCACCTCGTCGATGTTGGCCAGCGCCACTGTAAGCCCTTCCAGCACGTGGGCGCGTTCGCGGGCTTTCTTCAGCAGATAACGGGTGCGGCGCGTCACCACCTCGCGGCGGTGACGTATAAAGATTTCCAGCAGCGACTTCAGCGACAGCAGCTTGGGCTGGCCCTGGTCCAACGCCACCATGTTGATGCCGAACACGGTCTGCAGCTGGGTGTTCTGGTAGAGGTTGTTGAGCACGACCTCGGGGTTCTCGCCGCGCTTGAGCTCGATGACCATGCGCGTGCCGTCCTTGTCAGACTCGTCCCGCAGCTCGGAAATGCCCTCCAGGCGCTTTTCCTTGACCAGCTCGGCAATTTTTTCCAGCAGCCGCGCCTTGTTCACCTGATACGGCAGCTCGTCGACGATGATGGTCTGACGCTCGTTGCCATTGGGCTCAAGGTGGGTGCGGGCGCGCAGCACGATGCGGCCACGCCCGGTGGTGTAGGCATCGACCACACCGTGCGCGTCGAGCATCAACCCGGCGGTGGGAAAGTCTGGCGCCGGGATGTACTGCATCAGTTCCGGAATGGTCAGATCGGGGTTGTCGATCAGCGCGATACAGCCGTTGACCACCTCGGTGAGGTTGTGCGGCGGAATGTTGGTGGCCATGCCGACCGCGATGCCGGCGCTGCCGTTGACCAGCAGCAGGGGCACGCGGGCCGGCAGCACCACGGGTTCATGCTCGGCGCCGTCGTAGTTGGGCTGAAAATCGACGGTGTCCTTGTCGATGTCGGCCAGCAGTTCGTGCGACAGCTTGGCCATGCGAATTTCGGTGTAGCGCATGGCGGCAGCCGAATCGCCGTCGACGCTGCCGAAGTTGCCCTGCCCGTCCACCAGCACGTAGCGCATGGAAAACGGCTGCGCCATGCGCACGATGGCGTCGTACACCGCCGAGTCGCCGTGCGGGTGGTATTTGCCGATGACGTCACCGACCACGCGGGCTGATTTTTTATACGGCTTGTTGAAGTCGTTGCCCAGTTCCTTCATCGCGAACAGCACACGGCGGTGCACCGGCTTGAGGCCGTCTCGGGCGTCGGGAAGGGCGCGCCCCACGATCACGCTCATGGCGTAATCGAGGTACGAGCGCTTCATCTCGTCCTCAAGATTGACGGACAAGACCTCCTTGGCAAATTCACTCATCTGGCGTGCCCCGCGAAGCCTTGCAACCCGGTGGGTCGAGGCTTCGATTCGATTGGATTTTTAGACCCAAAATTTTAGCATGTTCAGGCCCTTGAGCCGCTTTTGCGGCGCCTCAGGCGCAGCCACAGTCCGGCGACGGCCAAGGCCAGCAGCAGGGCCGCGAAGGCGCTCATCACGGCATCGCGAGCGGCGCGCCCCAAACCATCGGCCAGTTGCCATTTGTGGATCTGGGTGAAGGTCCAGAGCTCGGCGCGATCGACGGCGCTGACCTGCGCCACTACCCGCCCCTGCATCAGGTCGACGAAGCGGCGCTGGCCGTCGGCACCGGTCACGCGCCACACCGGCAGGCGGCGGTTGATGAAGCCGTAGTCCGGCGCAAAGGTGGTGACCAGGCTCACCTCGCCGGCAACGCCGGCGATCTTCTGCGCCATCTCTGCGGGGCTGAGCACCTGGCGTCCGTTCTGGTAGTGCCCATCGGGGTCCAGGCCCCAGACCTCACCCTCGTGCAGCCACAGTTGACGCAGATCCAGAGCGGCCAGCGGCGTCAGCGCCTCGGGCGGGACGGTGGTCCAGTCCGGCGTGGCGGCGGCCGGTGCAAGACGGCCGTGCAACAGGTGCAGGGCGCCGGTGCCGCTCCACGCCAGCAGCGGCAGAAACAGCAGCGCCCCGCCCCAGCGGTGCAGCCGGCGCACGCGGCCCTGCCCGCCGCGCTGCCAGAGCATGCGCAGCCCGGCGAGGGCCAGCACCCAGATGGCGGCAAGCAGCGCGAGCATCAATGACACGCGCAGCCACGGCCACGGTTGCAGCGGCGCCAGCGTGTGCACGTTGCGAAACACCGCGCTCAGCGCCCGCCGCCTGGCGTCACTGACCCCGACCAGCCGGCCTTCGGCGGTGCTCACGTCAAGCTCGAGGCCATCGTCAAAACGCACCCGCCACACCGGCAGGATGCGATTGACGCTGGGATAACGGTCCGAGAAGGCGGTGATGTGCTCGAACGACGCCACCCTCGCCGGCTCCCGGCCGGCGTAGTGGCGTGCCAGTTCGGCGGCGTAGTCGGCATCACGGTCTTGGTACGGCCCGCTGGCGCGCGCGGCATAACGCAGCGGCGCCCCCTGCGTCTGCCGCAGCTGCAACACCACCTCGCCATCCAGTATCACTTGCCGCAGGCCGGACAGAGCCGTCACGCCGTCGTGCTGCAGGCCCGATGCCCAGCCCTCCGGCAAGGGGCCGATGACCGGTGACGGCGGGGCAAAGCGCGCGGCGCGCGGGCCGAGCAGGCTCATCAGCGGATGGGTGAGCCCGGACAGGGCCCACCCGATCACCGCCAGCGCTGCCCAGACCGACAACCGCCGGTGCAGGCGCCGGCCGGTCATGCGCCGGGCACCCAGCGCACGCCCATGAAGATGCCGCGGCCTTCGCCGGGCCAGAACGATGCCCTTTGTGCCGGCGCCAGGGCGCTGAAGTCGGCCGAGGCCGACACGCTGCTGATGTAGCGCCGGTCAAGCAGATTGCGGCCATCGACATACACGCTGATGCCGCGCGCCAGGTCGGTGCTGAGGCTGAGGTTGAGCACCGCGTAGCCGGGCGTCTTTTCGGTGTTGGCGAAATCCGCCCACATGCCGGACGGGCTCCACTCCACCTGCGGCCGCAGCGTGATGCCGACCGGGGTCGTGAGGGTGAGCTCGCTGATCAGCAGATGCTTCGGCACGCCGGCCAGGCGGTTGTCGCCATAGAACCGGTCGTCGTCGAACCTGAAGTCGTTGAACGTCCAGGCGATCTGATGCGCAAGCGTGTAGCCCGATGGATGCGCCCACAGGGGGCTGGTGAGCCCCGCTTCGATGCCCTGCAGCGTGGTGGCCTTGGCGTTGAAGGTGGCGGCGGGAACGCCCGCGGCGGGATCGACACTGAATCCCAGCAGCTGATCGTCGACCGCCGCGCGATAGACGCTCACCTCGTAGGCATGGGCGCCCAGCGTGCCGCGGCTGCCCACTTCCGCCGTCCAGGCTTTCTGCGCCTTCAACGGCACGAAGCCTGGGTTGGTGGGCTGGTTGGTCTGGTTCAACTCGTAGAAGGTCGGCGGCTCGAAGCTGCGGCTGATGTTGGCGAACAGCTGCTGCGACGCGGCAGGCCGAAAAATCACCCCGAGCTTGGGCGACACGCCGTCGTAGGTTGTGTCGGCGCTCTGCTCGGCATTCAGGCGGTTGTCGAAATCGCGCTCATCGCGAATCACCTGCACGCCGCTGACCAGCGTCCAGGCCGGATCAAACGTCCATTCATGCTGGCCGTAGACGCTCAGATGCCGGGCCTGCTCGCGGTTGTCACTGCGCTGCTCGGCGAAGCCTGCGCCGGACAGAGGCGCGAAGATGCGGGCGTCGTTGTCGCCCGCCCGCAGATTGACGCCCAGCGTGACCCGATGCGCACCCGCCGTTGCCCCATAGGCGGCGCCCCCTCCATAGAACTGGCCCTCCTGATCGATGATGCCGAAGCTCAGCGGGTGGAACAGGGCCTTGTCGAAAAAGTACCCCGTGACCGTCACCACCCCAGGGCCGACCGCCAGCGTCGTGCGGTTGGAGATGCGGGTGGAGTCGATGTCACGCGCCGCACGGTTGGCAATGTTGGCGTCCGACGTGCCGCGAGGATTGTTGAGGGCCTCTTCGCGGGTCTGGCTGCCGGGCAGCCGCTGACGAATGTCATTGCGCGCCAGATAGAACCGCGTCTCGCCGCGCGCACCCAGCGGAATGCCGAGGTTGCTCGACCAGCGGGTGCTGCGGCCAAAGGCGTTGTCGCGCCAGCCTTCGGCACTGGCGGCGGTGACGCTGGCGAACACGTCGTAGCCCCTGCCCTGATGCGCGATCTGCGCGTTGCCACGACGGGTTTCGAAGCTGCCGCTGTCGAAGCTGAAACGATAGGGCTCGGTGGTCAAGGCCGTGGGCGTGTTGATGACAATGGCGCCTCCCAGGCTGCTGGCACCGTGCACCAGGCCATTGGCGCCTTTGTAGACCTCCAGATGGCGGATCACCGCCGGGTCGATTTCCTGGAAGTCACCGCTGCCATCGGCCAGATTGATCGGCACACCGTCCTGCAGCAGCGTCACCCCGCCCAGGTGGATGTTGCGCCCCAAACCCGAGCCGCGAATCACCAGCCGCACTTCTTCGGCGAAGCGCGGCTGGGCGAACACGCCGGGCACCAAGCCCAGCGTGTCGCGAAACGTCAGGGCGTATTGGTCTTCGAAGCCTTCGCGGCCCACCACGGCCACGCCGCCGGGCACACGTTCGATCTGTTCGCGCGCGTCGCGCACCACCTCGGCTTCGGGTGACTGCCCGGTGACGGTGATTTCATCCAACACCACCGCGTCGGCCGCGGCGGCATTTGCACATCCCAGCGCCAAGGTCCAGGCGCACACCACACTGCATGATTTCATGGGTCTTGCTCATTTGATTGACGATTGACAGCCGCGGATGCGGCCTCAGGCGTGACGTCAAATGAGCCGCGGCGGTCCCCGGGCAACCGGCTGCAGGGGCGGGCCGCGCGGCGCGGCATCATTGAAACCCGGCGGCCGCGCCGGGCCGACGAGGGCGGCGGGCATCGCCATATCAACGGTCGTCGGCAAGGCGACGCTGGCCACGCTGGCGCACAAGGGGCAATGTTCGCCGCCGTGGTCCATGGCCGGCTGCGGATCGGCCTCGTCCAGGCCAAAATCGAGCACCACGGTGCCGCCGGTCAGCCCGCAGAGGCGCACTTCAAACCCGGTCTCGCCGGGCATCGCCATCACGCCCACCGGCATCAGCCCGCGCCAGAGCAGCGCGACGGCCAGCAGCAGATGGAGGGGGCGGAGGTTCATCAGCGCCGGATCATAGCGGAGCCGCTTTCCGCCAGCCATAAGACGCCCGGTCAGGTTTTGCCGAGATGGGTGCGGATGCTTTCGCTGTAGGGCGCCGTCAGAACGCCTTTTTCACAGACGATGGCGTCGATCAGGCCAGCCGGCGTGACGTCGAACACCGGGTTGAAGGCGCGATGCCCTTCTGGCGCGATCGCCTCGCCCCGAAAGTGCGTCAACTCGGCATCCGGGCGGGTTTCGATGGGAATGTCTGCGCCGCGCAGGGTGTTCAGATCAAACGTGCCGCTGGGCGCGACCACCATCACCCTGGCGCCATAGTGCTTGGCCACGATGGCCAGGGTGGCGGTGCCGATCTTGTTGGCGGTGTCGCCGTTGGCGGCAATGCGGTCGGCGCCCACGATCACCCAGTCGACCTTCTTGGCCTGCATCAGTTGCGCGACCGCCGCATCGGCAATCATCCGGCTGGGAATGCGCTCCTGCTGAAGCTCCCACGCGGTGAGGCGGGCGCCCTGCAACCAGGGTCGGGTTTCGGTGTGAAACACCTCGGCGAGTTGCCCTTTGGCCCAGGCCGTGCGGATCACCCCCAGGGCCGTGCCGTGGCCGGCGGTGGCCAGCGCGCCGGTGTTGCAGTGGGTCAGCACCCGCGCGCCGGGCTCGATCAGCGCCGCGCCGAGTGCGCCCATGCGGTGATTCTGATCGAGGTCTTCAGCGAAGATCGCCTGTGCTTCGGCTTCGAGACGATCGGCATCGGTGGTTTTGAGCGCCGTCAACCGAGCCAGGGCCCAGTGCAGGTTGATGGCCGTCGGTCGCGACGCCGCCAACACCCCGGCGGCGTCGACCAGGTCGCGCCCGGCGCGCGCATCCAGCACCAGGCCGTATGCGGCGGCAATGCCGATCGCCGGGGCGCCGCGCACCACCATCTCGTGGATGGCCTTGGCCACCTCGATGGCCGAGACGCAGCGAACCGTCTCGGTGCGCAGCGGCAACACACGCTGATCGAGCAGTTCGAGGGCGTCTCCGTGCCATTGGATGGGCTGGACAGCGGCGTCAGGCAAGGTCATTGCAGAAGGGCTCCGATACACTAATTTCAATTCCGCAAGTGTAAGGGGCTCACGTTGCAAAGCATTGATCTGTTGGTGCATCCGCGCCACCTGGTGCCGGTGGAGCCGGGCCATGTGGTGCTGGAACAGGCCTCGATGGCCATCGACGGCGGGCAGATCATCGCCATTCTGCCGCGCTCCGAAGCCGAGGCCGCCTTCCAGCCGCGCGAAACGCTGGAACTGCCCCACCACGTGGTGCTGCCGGGGCTGATCAACGCGCACACCCACGCGGCCATGAGCCTGCTGCGCGGGCTGGCCGACGACCTGCCCCTCATGGACTGGCTCAACCAGCACATCTGGCCTGCCGAAGCGGCGCACGTCTCGCCCGCGTTCTGTGCCGACGGGGTCGACCTGGCCATGGCCGAGATGATCAAGAGCGGCACCACCTGCTTCAACGACATGTACTTTCACCCCGACGTCACCGCGCAGCGTGTCGACAAGGCCGGCATGGCGGCGGTGGTCGGGCTGATCGTGCTCGACTTTCCCACCAGTTGGGCCAAGGACGCCGACGCCTACATCCACAAGGGCCGCGAGGTGCACGACCGCCTGCACGGCCACCCGCGCATCAAGACCGTCTTCGCGCCGCACGCGCCCTACACGGTCTCTGACGCACCGCTGCGCAAGCTGCGTATTTTTGCCAACGAACTGGGCCTGGGCGTGCACATGCACGTGCACGAAACCGCTGCCGAAGTGGCAATGGCGGTCGACGCCAGCGGCCAGCGGCCGTGGGCGCGGCTGCGCGACCTCGACATGCTCGGCCCGGACTTCATCGCCGTGCACATGACGCAATTGACCGATGCGGAAATCACGCAGGCCGCTGAACATAAAATCAGTGTTGCGCACTGTCCCGAGTCCAATCTGAAGCTGGCCTCGGGCTTCTGCCCCATCGGCAAGCTGATGGCGGCGGGCGTCAACGTCGCCATCGGCACCGACGGCGCGGCCTCGAACAACGATCTCGACATGCTGGGCGAAATGCGCACCGCCGCCCTGCTGGCCAAGGCCGTGGCCGCCGACGCCATGGCGATGTCGGCCACTGAAGCCCTGCACGCGGCCACCCTGGGCGGCGCCCGCGCCCTGGGCGTGCACCGCGAGATCGGCTCGCTGGTGCCCGGCAAGCGGGCCGACTTCATCGCCATCAATCTCAACGATGTCAGCACCCAGCCGCTGTACAACGTCATCTCCCAGGTGGTCTATGCCGCCTCGCGTGAGCAGGTCACGCACAGCTACGTGGCCGGCCAGGCGCTGATGCGTAACCGGGTGCTGACCACGCTGGACGAAGATGCCATCGTGGCGCGCGCCGCGGAATGGCGGCAGCGTGTGCGGCCCGGATGAGAGCGCTGATCGCCGCCGGTCTGTGCAGCCTGCTGGCAAGCGCAGCCGCCTTTGCGGCCGACGAGGTGGCTGCACCTGGTGACGACGCCCCGGCAACCTTGTTCGACGGACGCCTTGAATTGGGGATTGGCGCCAGCGCGTTCGCCTACCCCAATTACCCCGGATCCGATCGCGGCCAGGTGGGCGCTCTGCCCTTCCCGTACGTGCGCTACACCAGCGAGCGCCTGCGGCTGGGCGGTGACGGTGCCCGCGCGCGCCTGCCCCTGAATCCGCGCGCCAGTTTCAGCCTCAGTGGCTTCGGCAGTCTGCCGGGCGGCCGCGACGAGCCGCCGCGCCAGGGCATGCCGCGCCTGCTGCCGACGCTGGAGCTGGGACCGACCCTGGACGTGGAGCTGGGCGCGCTGGACCGCGCCAATCGCCGTTATCGCCTGAGCTTTCCGCTGCGGGCGGTGATCGCCACCAACCTGAAGGACAGCGCGGCGGCCGGCTGGGTGTTCAACCCGACCTTTCGCGCCGGCTTTCGGGTCGGCAAACCCGAACACGCGCGGGTGGTGTCGGTCAGCCTCGGCAGCCGTTGGGCCAGCGGCGAACACCACGCCTACTACTACGACGTGGCGGACGTCTTCATCACGCCCGAACGGCCGGGCTTTGCCGCCAGCGGCGGCTACGGCGGCAGCGCGCTTGGGCTGAGCTGGAGCGAAGGCCGCAAGCGTTGGCGCTGGGGCGTTTTCGGTCGCTACACCCGCCTCGATGGCGCCCGCTTTCGCAACAGCCCGCTGGTGGAAAGCGACTCGGCGATTGCCGGTGGCCTGTTCATCAGCTACCGGCTTTATCAGAACCGTCCGGACGCGGGCGGCGTGCTCAACGAGCCCCTGCTCGAATAGCGTTTTTACGCCGCAGCGCCGACGGTCTTCTTCAGGCCTTCTTCCAGCGCGCCGAGCACCCGCTGCACGGCCGCTTCGGTGCAGCCATGGCCCATCAGGCCGATGCGCCACGCCTTGCCCGCCAGCGCGCCGAGGCCGGCGCCAATTTCCAGGCTGTGGGTGTCGAGCAGCCAGCGGCGCAATGCCGCGTCGTCCACGCCATCGGGAATGCTCAGGGTGGTCAGCGGCGGCAGTCGTTCGGCCACCGGCGGCACGATGTTGATGTCCATCGCCTCAAGGCCGTCTGCAAGCAATCCGGCGATGCGCTGATGGCGCGCCCAGCGCGCTTCCAGACCTTCGTCCAGTACCAGCCTGAGCGCTTCATGCAGGCCGTACAGTGCGTTGACCGGCGCGGTGTGGTGATAGGCGCGGCGCTGCTCGCCACCCCAGTAGCCGCCCAGCAGCGAGAAGTCCATGAACCAGCTCTGCACCGGCGTCTTGCGGTTGCGACAGGCCTCCAGCGCGCGCGCGCTCACCGTCAGCGGCGCCAGCCCGGGCGGTGCACTGAGGCATTTCTGCGAGCCGGCGTAGACCATGTCGAGGCCCCAGGCGTCCACTTCCAGAGGCACCCCGGCAATCGCGGTCACGGCATCGACCAGGCTCAGAGCGCCGGCTTCGCGCGTCAGTTCGGCGAGGCGCCGGGAGTCGCTCAGCGCGCCGGTGGAGGTTTCAGCCTGCACCCAGGCCACCAACTTGTAGGGCGCGTGGTCGTACAGGTGCCGGGCGACCTGCTCGGGATCGACCGCGCGGCCCCAGTCAAAACTCAGGGTGTCGACCTCGGCACCGCAGCGACGCGCCATTTCGGCCAGACGCATGCCAAACACGCCATTGATGCAGATCAGGGCCCGGTCACCGGGCTCCAGCACGTTGACGATGCAGGCCTCCATGGCCGCCGTTGCCGGCGAGGAAAACGCCATGGTGAAGGCGTTTTCGGTGCGAAACACCTGCCGCAACTGGCCTTGCAGCGTGTCCATCAGCTCGATGAACGCCGGATCAAGATGGCCGATGGTGGGGGCGGCTTGCGCTTCAAGAACGCTGGGGGCCACCGGGCCGGGGCCGGGGCCCATGAGGAATCGCTGGGGGGGACGCAAGGCAATCGAGTTCATGTGTGTGTGGGCTCAGACCGTTCGAAGGCCGCGAAGGCTAGCGCCCCAGTGCCCCGGACTCAAGCATTTCGGCCCCACGCCCTCTGGCCGTGGCCTAGCTGGCGAGCCGGTGCAGCGGCACCACGTTGGGGTTGGCCGGTGCCGGCGCCATGCCGATGGCGTGGTCCGGGCTGCGCTCGAACGCCGGGGCGGCCGGGGCGCGGCGCGGCGCATCCTGACGCAGTGCCGGGCCCTGCAGCGACACGTTGATCAGGGGCGCGCGATCCGGCGCCAGCGCCACCGCGGGTTGACTTTGGGACGGCGCATCACTGCGCGCACGAAACGCCTGCAGCACGTGTTGATCGACCTTGCGCAGCAGATGACCGTGTGCATCGGTGATGACCGTCATCAGCGGCAGGGCTTCAACGTGATCGCGCTCAAGGGTCTTCATCAGGTGCCATTCCAGCACCGGGGCGCGACCGCCCATTTCGGTGATGGGACGCATCAGCCGCCATGCCACCGCGGCATCCAGCCCGAAACCCGGCGCCGGCTGCAGGCTGCCCTGCGCCGCGGCCGCAGAGATCAATGCCCACTCGTACGCGTTTTCAAGCCGCCAGTCGTGATACTGCACGGTGGCCTGACCGACGATGCGGGTCAGCAGGTGCTCGACCTGCGGCAACTGATCGGCGTCGCGCAGCGCAAAGAACACCGGAAACTGGCGAATGGAGCAGCGGGCGAAACAGTAGAAGCTGGGCCAGATGCCGGCCAACTCGATCACCCGATGACCGCCGCCCAGCGTGCTCAGCCGCAATTGATCGATGACATAGCGGCGCTCGTCGCTGTGGGCTTCGAGTTTCGCGTCGAGAGAGAACACTTCGGCCAGCGACACGCGGTCGATCAGGTCAGCGCCATAACCGTGCAGCACGAACAGCGAACGGAAGGCGGCGGCCGGTTGATGGTGCATCAGCGCAGCGGCCACTTCATAGGCGGTGGCGGCGCGCAGCAAGCGGTCGGTGGCAGGTGCAGCGTCCATTGGCTCAGGCAGTGTCCTCGTGGCGGAAGAAGGCGATGTGCGCGGTCTGTACGCCTTTTCTTACGACAAGAGTCTGCCCTGCCTACCCGGCCGACAACAGGCTGTCGGTCAGCCGAAATCCACCGTTGATCCTGCGGTAGCCCTCAGCCCGGGCAGCGGGCCTCGCGGCCGGTCCGCAGCCCCGCCAGGGTCGCGGCCATCTGGTTGGCCAATCGGGCGATGAGCTGCTGATGGGCGTTGGCGATGTCGGCCGGCAACGCGCCCGCAGGCGCCTCCAGCGCAAAGGCGCAGTTCAGGGCGATGGCAGGCTCGGTCTGGCCCACCGACCAGACCCCGCTGGCGTGGACGCGCGCACCGGCCTCGGCGTCGAAGCGCTGCACATCGACCCGCAGCACCGGCACATCGGGCGCCAGCGCCAGTCCCGCACGGGCCAGGTCGATGCCGCCATGCGCATCACGCAGGGCGGTGCTGAGGGCCACCCGCCATTCCATCGCCAGGGGCGCGCCCCAGTGGTGTCCTTCGAGCGCCACCAGTGAGGCCGCGCCTTCGCGGACCATCAACGGCGCCACATCCACCTGCGGTGGCACGCGCACGGCCTGCAGCGCGAACGCAAAGGGCGCGGCGGCTGCGGCGCGCTCGGTCGCCGGGGCTTGCAGGGTGTAGTAGCGCAGCGGCGGCGAGGAGGCACACCCGGCCAGGGCCATGACCGCGGCCAGCGCAACCAGGGCGCACAGTGACTTGAGTGACTTTGGGGGTCCGTAACCGCCGGATGGGTCGAGTGTGGGCATGGCGTTCATTCGTCCGGCGCGGGGCGGCCGCGCAATAGCGATTGTGGATTGCGCTGCAGGCTGTCGGTGAGGCTGCGCAGCGAGTGGGCGGCCCGGTCGATCTGCTCCATCATCTGCTGCAGGTCTTGCTGCAAGGGCGCATTGGGCGCGGCAACCTGGCTCGAAAGCCCTTCGACCAGGGCCTGCACCTGCTCCAGGGTCTGGGTCAGCTCGACGCTGACTTCGCCCTCCAGCGTGGCCATGAGCTTGTTCAGACTTTCGAGCGTGCCGGCGAGGTCTCCGGCCATGTCGCCCAGCGGCAGGGCGTCGAGCTTGCTGACGATGTTGGCGATCTGAATCTGGATCTGGTCGAAGCTGCCCGCCACGCTGGGAATCTCCAGCCGCGCGCTGTCATCTTCGGCAACCTCGCCGTCCTGGTCAGGGCTCTGTCGGGATGCGGGCGCCAGCATGTCGAGCGCGATGTAAAGCTGCCCGGTGATCAGGTTGCCGGTGCGCAATTGGGCGCGCAGCCCCTGGTCGATCAGCCGGCGGATCAGTTGATCGCCCGCCTCGGCCGGTGAACTGAAGGTGTGCCCGAGGCTGGCCTGCCAGGTCTGCCATTGGGTAAAGGCGCGCCCCAGCCGCGCGGGGTAAAGCTCGGCCCGGGTGGCGGCGACGAAGCCTTTGCGCGCAACGTCGTATTCCAGTTCGGTTTCGGTCACGCGCCCCACTTCGACCCCGAAGAGATCGATGGGCGCGCCCACCGCCAGTCCGCGCATGGAGCCGGCAAATCGCATCACCGTGTCGAGAACGATCGGGTCGGCCTTGGCCCGCGCGTCGGCTTCGCTGTCGAACAGCGCAAACGCCAGGGCATCGGTTTCGGCCGCTACCTCAAGGTTCATGGGCTCCCGCGGCAAGGTCGAGATACCGCCCTCGGGGTTGTAGAACGCGACGCCGCCGCTGATCAGCGTGAGAACCGATTCGGTGTTGACCCGCAGGCCCCCGGCATCGAGGCTGACATCGACCCCGCTGACGTTCCAGAACCGCGAAGTTGCGCGAAGGTTCTCGTGGTAGGGGGCCTCGACAAAGCCCTGCAAGGTGACGCCGTCGCCGCTGGCATCGAGGTCGTACCCGACGATGCGGCCGACGACGATGCCCCGGAAATAGATGGGAGAGCCGATGCTCAGCGAGTTCAGCGCCTCGGCGCGCAAGGTCAGGCGGCGTCCCTCCTGATGGTTGAGCACGCGCGGCGGCCGTTCCTGCCCGGTGAACTCACGCGCCTCTTGGTCCGACACCCCCACATCGACGGCAATGTAGGCGCCGGTGATCAGGGTATCGAGGCCGGAAACGCCGCCCAGGTCGGCGCGCGGCCGCACCACCCAGAAGCGGGAGTCTTCAACCGCAAGCGCTGCCGCAGCCGGTATCAAGGACACCTCGACCTTGACGTGCGACCGGTCCTCGCTGAGGCGGATGTCGGTGACCCGGCCCACCACCACGTCCTTGAAGCGCAGCTCGGTCTGCTCTGCTTTCAGCCCTTCGGCTGTCTCGAACTCGATGACGATGGTCGGCCCCAGGGCCAGCAGGTACTGCACCAGCAGCACCACGCCGATGATGACGGCGACGGCGGGCACCAGCCAGATCCAGGCGACACTGCGGCGCGCGGTGACGATCGGTTCGGGCAGCGAATCGAGAGAGGGCTGGGTCATCGGGTCAGGGGCCAGAAGTTGGGGGGCATGATGCGTCAGGTGTGCCGCGCGTGTCAGCGTGCTGGCCGGCGACATCCCAGATGAGGCGGGGGTCGAAGCTTTTGGCCGCCAGCATGGTGAGAATCACCACCACGCCGAAGGCCAGCGCCGCCGGGCCGGGCTCGACCCGCGCCACCTTGAAGTCGACCAGGGCCACCAGCAGGGCCACCACGAACACATCGAGCATCGACCAGTGACCGATGCGCTCGATGAAGCGAAAAATCTGCGCCCGTTGCCGCCGGAAGCGGGTCCAGCCCAGCTGCACGCTGAGCGCCAGATAGGCCATGACGCCAACCTTCATCAACGGCACGATCACGCTCGCCACCAGCACCACCAGCGCGATGCCGGGCGCGCCATCGGTCCAGAGCTTGATCACGCCGCTGAGAATGGTGTCGCTGCGCGTGCCCGTGACGTCGGAGCTGCGCATCATGACCAGCAGGTTGGCGGGAACGTAGAGCACGCACGCCGCGATCAGGTAGGCCCAGGTGCGGGCCAGGGACGCGGGCAAACGGCTGTGCAGAGGGTCGCCGCAGTGCGGGCAACGCGCGGCCGCCTGCGGGTCGCGTGGCGCGCGGGCCACGCGGCCACAGGTTTCACAGGCCACCAGGCCCAGTGACTTGGCGGTGGCCACCGTCACCGCGCCACCGGAGGGGCGTGATCCCACAACAGCGCCAGGTCGAAGCTGCCCAGGCGCACCATCAGCAGTGACAACGCCACGATCGCGATCAAACCCGGGCCCAGCACCACGGTCGCCACATCGGTGAGCTTCACCAGCGCCACCAGCACGCCGAGGAAAAACACCTCCAGCAAACTCCACGGCCGCAGCCACCGCAATGCGCTCAACACCCGGCGGTATCCCGGCGTCGGCGGGCCGAAGGCCAGCGGCAACAGCGCGTACAGCAGCAGGCACAGGCTGATGAACGGGAACACCAAGGTGGTCAGGCCGGCAATCATCGCCATCATCGGCTCGCCCGCCGTCCAGACCGCCGTGACGCCGGCCCACAGCGGCGCCGGCCGGCGCTCACCGGCCAACTCGAAAGTCAGCAAGGGGGTGAGGTTGGCGATCGCAAAGAACATCAGTGCCGCGATCGTGCTGGCCAGTAGCGCCTGCAGCGGCAGTCGCGTCTCGCTACACAGCGTGCAGCCGCAGCGATGACAGCCCACGCGGGCGCCCTGGCGCACGGTCACCATGCGGTGCACGGCGTCGCAATGCGGGCACACCACCAGTGTGCGGGGGGGTGTTTGAGTGGCGATCATGAGTGGCTCAATGATGACGCACGCATCATAGGGGCGTCGCCGGCCGAGCGGCATAACGCCCCGCTCAGGTCGTTGCCCGCACCCGCACGGCTTTTACCGCGTGGCTGCGGGCCTCGATGATTTCAAACTCGTAACGGCCGATCGAGACCCGCTTGCCCGACTGCGGAATGCTCTGCAGATGATCCAGCAGCAGGCCATTGATGGTTTTCGGACCTTTCACCGGCAGCTTCCAGCCCAGATTGCGGTTGAGGCTGCGCAGGGTCACGTTGCCGGCGATGCGGTAACTGCCGTCGGCATCGGCATAGACGTTCTTCATGCGGGTGGCCGGGTCGGAGGTGAACTCGCCGACCACCTCTTCGAGAATGTCTTCCAGGGTCACCAGGCCCTGGATGTCGCCGTACTCGTCGACCACGAACCCGATGCGCCGCTTCTGGTTCTGAAAATTGAGCAACTGCTGGTTGAGCGGCGTGCCCTCGGGAATGAAGTAAGGCTCGCGGGCCAGCGCCAGCACGCTGTCGGGCGTGAGCTGGTCGTCGGCGGCCAGTCCCACCAGACGCCGCAGGTGGACCACGCCCTTGAGCTGGTCAATGGACCCGTCATAGACCGGCAGACGGGTGTGCTCCGACTCGGTGAGCGTGTCGCGGATGACCGTCCAAGGGTCTGAAAGGTCGATGCCGATGATTTCATTGCGCGGCACCATGATGTCTTCCACGGTGGCCTTTTCCAGATCGAGGATCGACAGCAGCATCTTCTGGTGGCGTTGCGGAATCAGCGCGCCCGCCTCGGCGACGATGGTCCGCAATTCTTCTGACGAAATGTTGTGCTCGGCGGCGTCTTCGGGCGACACGCCGAAAATCTTGAGCAGATTGTTGCTGATGAAATTGACCACCAGCACCAGCGGCCACAGCAGCCGCATCAGCGGATACAGCACGTAGGCCGCCGGAAACGCCACCCGCTCGGGGTGCAACGCCGCCATCGTCTTCGGGGTGACCTCGCCAAAGATCAGCAGCAGCAGCGTCAACGCTCCGGTGGCAATGGCGATGCCGTCATCGCCGTAGAGCCGCAGTCCAATCACGGTGGCCACCGAGGCGGCCAGCACATTGATGAAATTGTTGCCCAGCAGCACCGTGCCGATCAGGCGGTCGGGGCGGTCCAACAGACGCTGGACCAGTTTGGCGCTGCGCTGCCCGAGCCTGGCCTGGTGGCGGACGCGATGACGATTGATCGTCATCAGTCCAGTTTCGCTGCTGGAGAAAAACGCGGAGCACAGCAGCAGGACGAACAACAGTGCAAAGAGCACCAATAAAGGAATGTCGTTCAAAACGCACGGAGGCGAGTGGCCAAGGGCCGTCGAGAATCGCGGAACATTCAGGTGGCGTCAATCTTTACGCCGACGTCTGCGGCAATCAGCTTGACCAGCGGGCGCCCAGCACCAGCTCCAGAACCAGCTTGGCACCCAGGTAGGCGAGGATCAGCATGCCGTAGCCGGCCAGCGTCCAGCGCGCTGCTTGTCGGCCGCGCAGACCCAGCCGCCAGCGGCCGATCAGCAGGCCGCCGAAGATCAACCAGGCGGTCACCGACAGCACCGTTTTGTGTGCGAGGTGCTGGGCCAGCCAGTCGTGGATGAAGGACATGCCGGTGAGCAAGGCCAAGCTGAGCAGCAGGAAGCCCGCGGCAATCAGCACGAACAGCATCCGCTCCATCGTCAGCAGCGGTGGCAGGCGTTTCATCAACGCAGGGGCCTCGTGCCGGTGCAGCCAGCGGTCCTGCGCGGCCAGCAGGGCCGCCTGCATGGCGGCCAGCGTCAGCAGGCCTGCGGCAAGCAGCGACAGCAGCACGTGCAGGCCCACCAACCCGCCGTGTTCAATGGTGGCCGCCGCCGGTGGCACCACCGCTGCGACCGCGCTGGCCAGGGCACCGAACGGATAGGCCGCCAGGCCCAGAATCTTCACCGGATTGCGCAGTGCAAAGCCCCACAGCAGGGCGCTGGCGAGCCAGGCGAACAGGTTAAGCGCCGTGGTCCAGTCGATGCTCCAGCCCTCGGGCCCGATGATGCGCCCGACCAGCGCAATGGCGTGCGCAAGCACCGCCAGCAGTGCCAGCCCCCCTGCGTGGCCATCGATGGCGGGCGGCTGCCGCCACAGGCGCAGGGTCGCGGCCACATAGAGCAGCGCCGAAAGAGCGAAGAACAGGACCGGCCAGGACATGCGACGAAGGTTAGCACCGAGTCGCGTGGCGTCGAAGCCATCGGCGCGCCGCCGTTCTGCGGCGTCTGCCCACCGATGACATGACAGTTTTATTACAATGCCGCATGGCGCTAAAAAGCACGATCGCGGAAATGTTGGGCGGATCGCCCATTCGTCCTCTGCAGCAACATATGGAGAGCGTGGTGGCGTGCGTCGACCTGCTGCCCCGGTTTGTCGATGCCGTGGTCCGTGAAGACTGGTCGGCCGCCCGAGACTGGCGTGAGCAGATCGTCAACGGCGAGCACGATGCCGACCGCCTCAAGAAGAGCCTGCGCAAACAGTTGCCCACGCATCTGTTCATGGCGGTCGACCGGCGCGATCTGCTCGACATGCTGCAGATGCAGGACAAGGTGGCCAACAAGACCAAGGACATCAGCGGCCTGATGCTGGGCCGCCGCATGCGCATTCCACCACCGATGGTCGACCTGTTTGGCCGCTACGTGACCCGCACCGTGGCGGCCGCGCATCAGGCGCTGAAAGCCATTCAGGAACTCGACGCGCTGCTCGACACCGGCTTTCGCGGGCGCGAGACCGCCTTCGTCGAGGGGCTGTTGCGCGAGCTCGACGAAATCGAACACGAGACCGACACCCTGCAGGTCGAACTGCGCGAGCAGCTCATGTCGCTGGAGCGCGACTGGCCGCCGGTGGACGTGATCTTCCTTTATCAAATCATTGACTGGATTGGCGATCTGGCCGACCGGGCACAGCGTGTGGGGAGCCGCCTGCAGGTTCTCGTCGCCAAATAAGGCGGACGACTTCAACCATGGAATACGGATTTCTGTTTGTCGCGCTGGCCTGCGTCTTCGGGCTGTTCATGGCGTGGGGCGTGGGCGCCAACGATGTGGCCAATGCCATGTCGACCTCGGTGGGCTCACGCGCCATCACCGTCAAGCACGCCATCATCATTGCCGCCATTTTCGAGTTTGCCGGTGCCTATCTGGCCGGCGGCGAGGTCACCGCCACCATTCGCAACGGCATGATCGACACCACCTCCATCGTCGATCAGCCCGAGATTCTGGTGTTCGGCATGCTCGCGTCGTTGCTGGCCGCGGGGACCTGGCTGCTGGTGGCCTCGATCTTCGGCTGGCCGGTGTCGACCACCCACTCCATCGTCGGGGCCATTGTCGGCTTCGGCGCGGTGGGCATCGGCATCGACGCGGTGTACTGGTCACGTATTGGCACCATCATGAGCAGTTGGATCATCTCGCCCGTGTTGGCGGGGGTGATGGCCTACGGCCTGTTCATGAGCGTTCAGGCGCTGATTCTCAACACCGAAACGCCGTTGAAGAACGCGCTGCGCTACGTGCCGGGCTATATCTTTCTGACGGTGTTCATCACCGCGGCGGTGACCTTCACCAAGGGCCTCAGCCACGTCGGGCTGGGCCTGAGCGGCGTGCAGGCCTACCTGCTTTCGGCCGCCGTTGCCGCTGCGGCCGCAGCCGGCGGCGGCATGTTCATCCGCCGCTTGAAGCTGGACCCGGCGGCAGACCATCGATTCCAGTTCGCCAACGTGGAGCGGGTCTTCACGCTGCTGATGATCATCACCGCCTGTGCGATGGCCTTTGCCCACGGCTCGAACGACGTGGCCAACGCCGTCGGTCCGGTCGCCGCCATCGTCGGCATTGTTGAAAGCGGCACCATCGCCGCCAGCTCGATGGTGCCCCCGTGGGTGTTGTTGTTGGGCGCCTTTGGCATCGTGCTGGGGCTGGTCACCTTTGGCCAACGCGTGATGGCCACGGTGGGCACGCGCATCACCGACCTCACGCCGTCGCGCGGCTTTGCCGCGACCCTGGCGGCGGCGAGCACCGTGGTCGTTGCCTCGGGCACGGGATTGCCCATCTCCACCACGCACACCCTGGTGGGCGCGGTGCTCGGGGTTGGACTGGCGCGCGGCATCGGCGCACTCAACCTGTCGGTGATCCGCAGCATCTTCGCCTCGTGGATCATCACCCTGCCGGCGGGCGCCATCCTCTCCATCCTGTTTTTCTACATCCTCCGCGCCCTGCTTTCCTGAGCCGCGAACAGACGGATCGCCTCAGGCGGTGGACGGCAGCCCATTCGGCACGCGGTTCGGCAATGCCAGGCGGAAGACCCGTTTCAGGGTCGTGCCGAACTGGCGGGTGAGCGGCGCGCTGTTGTAGGGCAGACCGTAGCGCGCGCAGATGGCCCGCACCTTGGGTGACAGGGCCGCATAGCGGTTGCTGGGCAGGTCAGGAAACAGGTGATGCTCGATCTGAAAGCTGAGGTTGCCGCTCATCAGGTGCATCAGCCGCCCGCCCTCGATGTTGGCCGAGCCCATGAGCTGGCGCAGGTACCAGCCGCCACGGGTTTCGTTCTGAACCTCTTCTTCGGTGAACTGGTGCACGCCCTCAGGGAAGTGCCCGCAGAAGATGATCATGTAGGTCCACAGGTTGCGGATCAGGTTGGCCGCCACATTGGCCAACAGCACGGGCAGGAAGAACGGGCCGGCCAGAGCCGGGAACAGCACGTAGTCCTTCATCACCTGCTTGCGCGCCTTCTTCCAGAAGCCCTTCAGCTTGGCCCTGGAGTCTTGGCGAATCTTGCCTGTCCTGGCCAGTTGATCCAACTCGGCGTCGTGCACGCCCACCCCCCACTGGAAGAACACCGCCAGCAGGGCGTTGTTGATCGGGTTGAGCAGATGCGCCGGGTGCCATTGCTCGGCCTCGCTCATGCGCAGAATGCCGTAGCCCACATCGCGGTCCTTGCCCAGCACATTGGTCCAGGTGTGGTGCTCCACGTTGTGGGTGCTCTTCCATTGGTCAGCCGGGCACACGGTGTCCCACTCCCAGGTGCTGGAATGAATGTGCGGGTCGCGCATCCAGTCCCACTGGCCGTGCATGACGTTGTGCCCGATCTCCATGTTTTCGAGAATCTTGGCCATGCCAAGACCGAGGGCGCCCATTACCAGCGCCGGCGGAAACAGGATGCCGCCATAGATCACGCCGCGGCTCGTCACCTCGAGCCGGCGCTGCAGGCGAATGACCTTGCGGATGTAGGCGGCATCTTGCTCGCCGCGATCGGCGATCACCGCTTCGCGCAGGGCGTCCATTTCCTGGCCGAAGGCCTCGATCTGCGCGGGCGAGCATTCGGGCAGGCCCACGGGCCAAGGATGCTGGCCGTGGACGGCCGTGCCGTTCACGGCGTGATGCGGGGTTTTGGGGCGGGTGTCAAAAGGCATGAGAAGGCTCCCGGGGTCGTGCATCAGTGGATGGAGGGGCAGGCGTCAAAGCGCCACGTCGACATCGCCGACCGGGGCGCAGACGCAAATCTGGATCAGGTCACCTTCTTCGCCGAAGGCCTTGCCGGTGCGCAGGTCACGCACCTGGCCCGACTTGAGCGACACCGTGCAGCCATGGCAGATGCCCATGCGGCAGCCGTATCGGGGACTGAGTCCTGCAGCCTCGGCGGCGTCCAGAATCGAGGTCGTGCCGTCGGCCTCGGCTTGATGGCCGCTGCCGCTGAAGGTCAGCGTGCCGCCGGTCGCCGGATCACCCAGCGTCATCGCCTTGGCCTGGAAGCGCTCGGTGATCAGGGGCTGAGCGGGCGTCGCGGCCCAGAGCGCCTCGGCGGCATCGAGCAGGGCCCCCGGTCCGCAGGCCCAGGCGCTGCGGTCCTGCCAGTCGGGGCAACGCCGGCGCAGTGCCCTGCCCGAAAAATGCTCGCCGTCGCGTCGGGTGAAGATCACCTGCAGATGCAACTGCGGATGATCGTGCTGCAACTGTGCCAGCGCATCAGCAAAGATCAGCTCGCTGGCGGCCGGGGCATAGTGCAGCCACACCAGATTGGGCAGCGTGCCGCAGCGCGCGGCCTCGCGGGCCATGCCCATCAACGGCGTAATGCCGCTGCCGGCACTGATGAACAGGGCCTTTTCAGGCAGGGTTGCGCCCCAGGTGAACGCGCCTTCGGCCTCGCTGATCTCCACCACGTCGCCCAGCTTCACGCCGCTGTTGAGATGAGGCGAAACGCGGCCTTCGGCGACCGCCTTCACGGTGATCTCAAAACAGTCGTTCACCGCGCCGGTGGCCGAACAGATGGAATAGCAGCGGGTCTGGCGTATGCCGTTGACCGGTAGCGAAACGCGTACGAACTGCCCCGGCCGGAAGCCGGTCCAGCGCCGACCGGGCTGCAGGCGAATGGTGGTTGCTTCGCGGGTCTGTCGTGTGATCGCAACGACGCGGGCATTGATCGCGCGTGTTGACCACAGCGGATTGATCATTTCGACGTAGTCATCCACCGCCAGGGGCGTCGCCAGGCGCTCTAACCAACTCAGGGTTTTGGGGATTGATGTGAGGTTCATGATGTCTGCGCAACTTCGATAGTGAACGTATGTGCACCGTAAGTTGCATCTCTCAGTTTGTCAACACATGTTCACTATTGGTGTGCGTGCGTCGAATGCCTGTCCGCTGGACTAGACTCCTCACATGAAGCGCCTGCGCAAAAAACCCGTTGAAGATGCTGATGCGTCGCCACGCGACGGCCGCAAGCAGCGCACCCGACGCGCCCTGATGGACGCGGCACTCACCCTGCTTGAGGGCGAGCGCAGCTTTTCTTCTTTGTCATTGCGTGAGGTCGCCAAGGTCGGGGGCGTGGTGCCGGCGGCGTTCTACCGCCACTTCGGCAGCATGGAAGACTTGGGCCTGGCGCTGATCGACGATGCGTTTGCCGCCCTGCACGCCCTGATGCGCGAGGCACGTGCCGGTCCGCAGCCTGGCGAGCACCAGATCGCCAGTTCGGTGCGCACCTTCTTGCAATACGTCGACACGCACCGGCTGCAGTTCCAGTTCATCGCCAAGGAGCGCATGAGCGGCTCCACCGCCGTGCGCCTCGGCATTCGCAAGGAGATTCGACTGTGGGTCAGCGAGCTGGCGGCCGACCTTGCGCCCTTGCCGCCCTTGCGTGCGCTCAACGGTGACACGCTGCGCCTGGTGGCGGGCCTGGTCGTACAGACCATGATGGGCGCCACCGAGCTGTTGCTCGACGCCGACCCCCAAGACCACAATGAACGCGCACGGTTGGAAAGTGGCGCCGCCAAACAGCTCACGCTGATTTTTCTGGGCGCCGCACAGTGGACCGCAGACCCCTGAGCGCGCGCCACACGGCCCGGTAAGCCATCTTATTGATGAATAGATCAGCGATTGCTGGTAAAAAGGCGGCCCATTTAATCTTCTGGCCGTGATCTGGAAATGCCGATTATCGAATCAAAAGTCGACGTCAATAGTCCCGCGTTTGCTGCCAACCGGGCCAGCATGCTGCAGTTTGTCGCCGATTGGCGCGCCGTGGAGCAGAAGGGCCACGACGAGGAAGAATCCAAGCGCGCCAAGTACCACAAGCGCAAACAACTGCTGCCGCGCGAGCGCGTGCACCTCATGCTCGACCGCGGTTCACCATGGCTGGAGCTGTCGACCCTGTGCGGCTACAAGCTTCACGACGACAAGGACGGCTCGCTGGCCGGCGGCAACATGATTGCCGGCATTGGCTATGTCTCGGGCGCACGCTGCATGGTCGTGGCCAGCAACTCGGCGATCAAGGGCGGCACCATGACGCCGTTCGGCGTGCAAAAAACCCTGCGCCTGCAAGAGATTGCCCTGCAGCAGAAATTGCCGGTGGTGTCGATGATCGAGTCCGGCGGCGCCAACCTGCTCTTCCAGGCCGAACTGTTCATTCCCGGTGGCAAAACCTTCGCCAACCAGGCACGCCTGTCGGCCGCGGGCATCCCACAGGTCACCGTGGTGCACGGCTCCTCCACCGCGGGCGGCGCCTACATGCCGGGGCTGTCGGATTACGTGGTCATGGTGCGCAAAAACGCAAAAGTGTTTCTCGCCGGGCCGCCGCTGCTGAAGGCCGCCACGGGTGAAATCGCCGGAGACGAAGAACTCGGCGGCGCCGACATGCACGGCGGCGTGGCCGGCACCTGTGAATTTTTGGCCGAGAACGATGCCGACAGCATCCGCATCGCGCGCGAGATCGTGGCCAATCTGCACTGGAACGACCGCCGCCCCACCCTGCCCCTGCGCGAGGTCCGCGCACCGAAATACGACACCGACGAACTCTGCGGCGTGGTTGCGCCGGACTACCGCAAGCCCTTCGATTGCCGTGAAGTCATCGCCCGCCTGGTCGACGGCTCCGAGTTTCAGGAATTCAAGGCCGACTTCGACCAGCAAACCATCTGCGGCCGCGCCGTGCTGCACGGCCACCCGATCGGCATCATCTCCAACAATGGCCCCATCACCACCAAGGGCGCCAACAAGGCCGGGCAGTTCATTCAACTCTGTTGCCAGGCCAACATTCCCATCATCTATCTGATGAACACAACCGGCTTCATGGTGGGTACCGAGAGCGAACAGGGCGGCATCGTCAAGCACGGCTCGAAGATGATTCAGGCCGTTGCCAACGCCACCGTGCCGCAGCTCACCATCGTGATGGGTGGCAGCTTTGGCGCCGGCAACTACGGCATGTGCGGCCGCGGCTTCGGCCCGCATTTCATCTTCTCGTGGCCCAATTCGCGCACCAGCGTCATGGGCGGCGAGCAGGCCGCGGGCGTGATGGACATCATCACCCGCCAGAAATGGGAAGCGCAGGGCAAGCAGCTGTCCGACGCCGACGAGAAAATGCTGGCGACGATTCGTCAGGGCATCGTTGACCAGTTCGACCGTGAATCACACGCCTTTGCCGCCACCGCCCGCCTGTTCGATGACGGCCTGATCGACCCGCGCGACACCCGCCGCGTGCTGGGCCTGTGTCTGTCCGTGTGCCGCGAGGCCCAACTGCGCGAGGTGCAGCCCAACACCTTCGGTGTCGCCCGGCAGTGACGAGGGCCTTCAACACGCAGTCGCCCCGCGAGACAAATGCAAACCACGCCTGACCGCGTTGCAGAAATCAACACGGGGCCTTGCCGCCGACCTTGAAAGAATGCGAGCCGCAGAGTGCGGCCACTCAATGAGAAACCCGATGAGCCGATTCACCAAAGTACTGGTCGCCAACCGTGGCGAAATTGCCGTTCGCGTCATTCGTGGCGCCAAGAAGGCCGGTTACCAGACCGTGGCCGTTTATTCAGACGCCGACCGCAACGCGCTGCACGTGCGCGAGGCCGATCAAGCCGTGCATATCGGCCCCGCGCCCGCCAAAGACAGCTATCTGCTGATCGACCGCATCATCGAAGCGGCCCGGCGCAGCGGCGCCCAGGCCATCCACCCCGGCTATGGCTTTCTCTCGGAGCGCGCCGAGTTTGCCCAGGCCATCCACGATGCGGGACTGGTGTTCGTGGGGCCCGATGCGGCTTCCATCGAGGCCATGGGCAACAAGAGCACCTCGAAGAACCACATGCTGGCCGCAGGCGTGCCCTGCGTGCCCGGCTACCAGGGCGACGACCAGTCTGACGCAACCCTGATCGCCGAAGCCCGCAAGGTCGGTCTGCCGGTCATGGTCAAGGCGGCCTCTGGCGGCGGCGGCCGAGGCATGCGGCTGGTCCATGACGACGCCGAGCTGGGCGCGGCCATCAAGTCGGCCCGCAGCGAGGCAGAAAACGCCTTCGGCTCCGGCCAACTGCTGATCGAAAAGGCGGTGCTCAATGCCCGCCATGTCGAAATTCAGATCTTCGGCGACCGGCTCGGCAACGTGGTGCATCTGGGCGAGCGCGACTGCTCGGTGCAGCGACGCAATCAGAAGGTGGTGGAAGAAGCCCCGAGCCCGGCCGTTGACCCGGCACTGCGCGAACGCATGGGCGCGGCAGCGGTGGCGGCCGCCAAGGCGGTCCACTATGTGGGCGCGGGCACGGTGGAATTCATGCTGGCGGCCGATGGCCAGTTCTATTTCCTCGAAATGAACACCCGCCTGCAAGTCGAGCATCCGGTGACCGAGATGGTGTACGGCGTCGACCTGGTCGACTGGCAGCTGCGTGTGGCCCAAGGTGAGGCCCTGCCCATGCGTCAGGCCGACATCGACGAAAATCGTTACGGCCACGCCATTGAAGTGCGCCTGTGTGCCGAAGACCCTCTGGCCGGTGACCTGCCGCAAACCGGCGACGTGTTGCAATGGCAGGCGGCAGGCGGCGATGGCATACGCATCGACAGTTATCTGGAAACCGGCGCCACCGTCAGCCCGTTCTACGACTCCATGCAGGCCAAGCTCATCGCCTGGGGCGAAGACCGCGAAACCGCACGCACCCGGCTGCTGAAGGCGCTGGCCGGCACCCGGCTGTTCGGCGTCATCAGCAACAAGGACTATCTGGCCGAGATCATTGCCCACCCTGCCTTTGCGGGCGGCGATTTCTCCACCGGGTTCCTGGCCGAGCATTTCCCGCCGTCCCGCATTGCGGCCATCAAGCCCACCGACCAAGATGCCGCCATCGCGGCCCTGGGGTTCTATCTGGGAGACGCTGCACAACTTGCCGCCGCACACGGCCTCAGTGACGAGTTGATTGGCTGGCACAGCTCGCACGACACGGCGGCCGAGTTGGTGCTGCAGTGCCGGGGGGCTGACCACCAAGTCAACGTGAAGGCCGGACGCGGCGGCCACTTCGACGTGTGCGTTGATGAACACACCTCGCTCGCGGTGCAGGTCATGGCGCACGATGCCGACGGCCTACGCTTCACCATCGACGGCCTTGGCCAGCAAGTGGCCTGGCAGCGCGCGGGTGACCAGCTCTGGATCGAAAACAACGGGCGTTCATGGTGCTGGGAAGATCGCACCCTCGCGCCTGTCCAAGGTGCGGCACCCGGCTCTGACGGCCGCCTGCTGGCGCACACCGACGGCAAGGTGATTGCCGTGCACATCAAGCCCGGGGACCGGGTCGCCAAAGGCCAGACACTGGCGGTGCTCGAAGCGATGAAGATGGAATTTCAGCTCAGCCTGCCCGTTGACGGCGTCGTTGACAGCATCAGCGTCGAAGCGGGCACCCAGGTGCGCAGCAAACAGGTGTTGATCACGGTGACCGTCGACGGCTGACAGCGCCCACCCCCTGCATTGTTCGTCGGGTGTCTTGATGGACATGCCCTTTCGTGTGCCGCTTCCATTACAATCCGCGCGCCGGAGGGGTGGCAGAGTGGTCGATTGCGACGGTCTTGAAAACCGTTGAACCGCAAGGTTCCGGGGGTTCGAATCCCTCCCCCTCCGCCACAACAGCCGTGAATTTTTGGTTATAATCGCGTGCTGGGCCGGGTCGTTAGCTCAGCTGGTAGAGCAGTTGGCTTTTAACCAATTGGTCGATGGTTCGAATCCATCACGACCCACCATTTGGACAGTTAGCTCAGTGGTAGAGCATCGCCTTCACACGGCGGGGGTCACAAGTTCGAGCCTTGTACTGTCCACCAATTTGAAAATCAGAGCCCCCGGCGCCGCAAGGTTCCGGGGGCTTTGTTTTTGTTGATGTTTCTGGAACCACATTGGGCGCAAGTGCGCAATCGTATCGTTTGCACCCACGTCGAGATGGCGCGCAAATGTTGCGGATCGTGATGGGAGGTGCAATGGTCAAGTCATGGATCAGGGGCAGGTTGGCGCCAGTAGCGGACATGGGCCGAGGGTGGCAATCTAAGAGTGTCCTCCGCCGCAAGGCGTGGGGGAAGTCAGTTGCCATGTCAAAGGCAACATCTGTCTCGAACGTCCCAGAGAATTTAGGCGGTCGTAAATTCGCGGGCTCGCGCTACATCAGGCACTTGCGTGTATCTATCCGGACTTACACCGCCGAATTGTTTAGGCCGAATACGCCCTAAATGAGGGTCGGCAGGGATTCGTGTAAAAACGGGCCGAATCCTACCTAAGTTGATGTTTTCAAACGAGATGCGGGACTGGGCTGGACGTCGAGGCTACCAGCGGGGATCCGGCCACTCCTTGTTCTCCCACTGCGCCAGTTCCTCTGGGCTGAGCAGCCCGTGCTCCCCGCGGCCGGCTCGGAATGCATAGATGGACTCGTACATGCGATCGAAGCTGGCCAGCAATGGCGCGAACCGGCGCCGGCGCTCAGCCTTGCTCCACGAGCAGAAGATCGCCGTGCGACTGTCCAGCCGGTCGAACGTTGCCGGATCGACGGGATCCAACCGCTGCCACAGTTCGATTACAGACTGCCCTTGGGAGCCGAAGTCCTCCCGTAATCCCTCCTCGATGACGGCCTCCAGCGCATAGGTGATCGCCTGGTGCCGCTTGGCGTGGTCGAGGTATCCAAGCGACACTCGCAGCATGCGGTGCTGTACCAGCAGCACCGGCCACAGGATCTGCACGCCGTATCGCGTCCCCATCTCCTCGTAGCCTTGAGGTGCAGGCAGGATTTCCCGCTCCGACTGGTAGGCCTTACGCGCGTCGTAAGCCAAGCCCAGAAATGGACTTTCGTCGTCCTTGATCAGCGGCGAACGTTCATTGACATCGTGGACAACCTCATGGAGCCACCTCAGCGACGTGTAATCCCCCACCAGCAGCAGGCCGGCGTGGTTCTTGAGCAGTTGATACGAGAGTATGGGAGTCCTTGAATGTGCGCTGGCTCAGCGTTTGCCCAGCGTCGCCTTGATCTCTTTGAGGATGGTCTGGAAGTCATCGACCGCGATCCGCACGTCGTCGGAGCGGACCCTGGCGTGCGGTCCATGCAACCCATGCATGCGCTCTTCCTCACTGGTTACGTCGGTGCCCTGGATAGCCTCCAGCAGACGGTCGAGCCGTGTCTGCAGGGTGTTTTGCAGCTTCTGGATGGTGTGCTTGGAATGCATTGGCATGGTGCGCCTCCCCTCGGGCGGATGGAATCGGATGCAGTCAGTCTTCGGTGGTGCCGACCGCGGGCTTGGGCTCCCGGTGACGGTCGCTGCCATGCCCGACGTGATCGGTCAGCGGCTCGGCCACTGTGCTCATGGAACGCGATGGTGTCCCGCAGGACGACATCAAAGCGCCGGCGCGTGCCCTTACACAGCGGACAGGGCTGCGCGGCTCGCCTATCGGCTCGTATAAGGCCGCATCGCAGTTCACACAGCGCGACTCTTCCATCTGTTGACTCTCCTAACTGGCCAAGCGCTCCAGAATCCGCCGAGAGAAGTCGATCGGTGCGACCTCGCGCTTGAGGTCCAGCGTGTAGTCGCCGAACCGGTTGATGTGGCTGGTCCGGTACGGCGACAACCCGGCCAGCACTTCCGGGCTGATGTTGGCGCCATCTTGCCGCAGCTCCGCCAGCACCCGGGTCATCTGCTCCACGTTGTGCAGGATGACCAGGTTGGCCACCAACTGGTTGTAACGCACGATCTTGCGCTGCTCGTGCTGGACATTCTCGGCGATGATGCCTTCGCCGCCGAAGAACGCCCACTTGACGAAGCCGTTGAACTCCTCGCTCTTGTTGGTGGCGGCGTGGATGGTTTTGCGCACTTCGACATCGTCGATGTAGCGCAGCAGAAACAACGTGCGCACCGCCTTGCCCAGCTCGCGGAATGCCCAGTACAGCTTGTTCTTGCGGCTGTAGGTGCCGAGCCGGCGCAGGATCGTCGAGGCGGTGATTTTGCCCACTTTGATGGAAATCGCGACCCGCAGCATGTCGTGCAGGTGGGTCTCGATCAGCTTCCAGTCGATGCTGTCGCCGAACAGCGCCTGGATGTTCTCGTACGCCCGACCCGGCTCCGGCCGGGAGAACACCAGGTCCTTGATGTTGCGGATGCGCGGCATGAGGTTGATGCCCAGCAGGTGCGCCAGGCCGAACACCGGGAAGCTCTGCGCCTGGGTGTCGCCGTGCACGATATCGGGCTGGATGTCGGACCGGTTGGCCAGCAGCCCGTCGAGGATGTAGACCGCCTCGTGCACGCCGCACGGGATGAAGTGGCTGAACAACGCGATGTACTTGTCCGACACGTGGTAATAACCGATGCCGCCATAGCCGCCGTAGCGGATGTGGTACTCCGACAACAGGTTCTGCTCGTAGACGCTCCACTTGGTGCCGTCGGCCGAGGCGCTCTTGCCGCTGCCCCAGTAGCCGGGCAACTCGAACTTGTTGTACAGGTTGATCACCTCGACAATCGCCTTGTCGAGCGTTTCGTCGGTGACGTATTTCAGGTTCAACCAGGAGATCTGACGCCGGCTGAAACCCTTGACCGAGCGCGCGGTCTGGGTCGGCCCCAGATTGCAGCCGTAGCAGAACAGCGTGGTGATCACCCGCCGCAGCAGATCGTCGACGCGCGCGTCGGTGCCGGCGATCGGACGGAAGTGCACGTGCAGATCCAGCCAGCGGGTGGTGTCGACCAGCACATCGACGATGCTGGTCGGTGGCAGGCGCTCAGTGATCGCGCTATCCACCGCGGCGATCGCCTGCGTTACCTGGGCGCCCTGCAGGCGCCTGAGCACCAGCCGCCCGTCGACCACACTGGCGTGCAGGTTGTCCGGGAACCGGGCATCGACGGCATCGGCCAACGTCGTCAGCTCCGTGCGCAGGCCCTGCACAAAGTCCGTCGCGTCGGTGGCGATCCCCGATACCTCGCCGTAGGCGCCCAGTTCCTGCGCGAACGTCGCCTCGTCGACCAGCTGCTCGCGATAGTCGTCGTAGCGCTCGCCGTGCGGAATGTACAGGTCGCCGGATTTGAGTTCGTCCTTGACCTGCGCCAACACCGCCAGCTCGAAGTACTTGCGGTGGATCCAGCCGGGGCTGGCCGCAGCCAAGGCCTTGGGCAGCACGTGCTTGCGCCAGGCGGCCGACAGCCAGGTCAGGTCGGTGGTCACGTCCAGCCCCAGCCCGGCCGCCTCGACCGCCTCGCGACGCTGGCTGCGCAGCGCGAGTACTGCGCTGATCATGCGCTCCATGCTCGGGTCCTGGCTGGCAGCCCGCAGGCCCATGATCTCCAGGCAGTTGAACAGCAGCGGGCGCAATGTCCCGTACGGCGCCAGTAGGAACGGCAGGTAGTTGCGACCGGCGTAGGCCATGTGCTCATCGCACTCGGCCATCAGCAGGCCGATGTCGGCGACCAGCACGCCCTCGATCGCGTCCACGCGCTGGGTGTCGGTGCCCTCTACCTGGTAGGCCTGCAGGATCTCCCGGAGTTGGCCGATCAGGGCATCGGCGCGCTTGCTGTGTTCGAGCTGGTAGGCGATCAGCCTCTGCTGCGCGGTGTTCTCCAGGTTCTGGATCAGGCGGATGAACAGGTCGGCGGCATCGTCGAGCGTCTTGCGGTACTGCGAACGGATGAAGATCGCGGCCAGTGCGTAGCGTTTGACCGGGACCAGTTCCGCCAGCTCGCTGGCATCGAGCACGCGGGCCATCGCGCGGAACTGCTTGAGCTTGGGCACCGAGACATCGATCGGCGGCAGTTGCTCGGCCAAGGTGCGTAGGCGCTGGATGTGCTGCAGGTAATGGCGCACTTCCTTGTTGGTCGGCCGCTTGGGCTCGCGCTTGAGCGCGTGCCAGCCACTGTGGTGGCTGCCCGGCGGGGTCAGCAACAGGTCGTCGATCAGCGCCCGCATCGCCGGCGTCAGCGCGTTCGTGATCTGGCGGTAGTGCGTGTCATGAACCTGTTCGCGGGCGGCGATCGCGAGGCGTTCGAGCGTGCTGAATGCCGGCAACTCGTAGCGGTGATGCACCAGCTCTTCGAGCATCACGTTCACGATGTCGGGCACGATGTGCTTGGTCTGCGCCGCCGTTTCGGCCACGGTAGTGAGCCAGTCGCGCCCGCCGGCATCGAGCGGCCGGACATTGAGAAACGCGCGCAGCTGGACCAGGTGCTTGCGCTGGCTACCGGAGGCGTCATAGCTCGCCAACCGGTCGGCCGGCACGCGGCGCATGCCCACCGATTGGGCGACGTGCTGCACGATGCGCTCGGGCACCTCGGCCAACGTTGCGAAGTAACCCAGGCGCTGGAACAGCTTCAGGTGCAGCAGCAGCGCCAACCGCGTGGCCGGGCCGGTGGCAATGGCGGCCACGCACACCCGCTCCTCCTCAGTAGGCGTGTAGATCTCCTGGAGTTCTTTGGCGGTGGGATCGGGCTTGAGGCGCGGATAGGCGGTTTCGTGCAGCGTCGTCATGCGCAGCTCAGTCCCAATGGCGGCCGCCCGCTTCGTCGCGCAAGGCGACGGCGAGGAAGCACTGGTGGTTGTCGGCGATGCGGTGCATCTCGTCGAGCAGCATCGCGATGGCTTCTTCCAGCGCCGCGTCGTCAGGTGCCGCGATCGCCAGGCGGTAGCGAGTGCCATCGGCATCGAGCCGCTGCGCCTGGAGGGGGTGCAGGCAAATCTGCTCGATCAACCGTTGGGCCTTGGTCAGGCCGCGCACGCGCGGGGTGAACCGGGTCAGCGTGATGGTCGCTTCCACCGTCGTGGTTGGCACCGGCGCGACTGTGGGCGCCGGCAGCGCCAGGCGCGGGGGCGCGATCGGCGGCAGACTGGCTTCGATACGCTGACGGGCGAACGGATCGGCGCCGTCGAGGTAGCGCATCGCCGAATTCACGTCGCGCCAGCCGACGTACTCCATCAGCGCCTTCACGTCCCAACCGTTGGCGTTGGCCCAGCCGGCGAAACCCCGGCGCAGCGAGTGGCTGCTGTAGTTGTCGGGCGAGGCCAGTCCGGCCTCGCGGAAGATTCGCCGCAGCAGGCGCACCAGGCTGTTGGGGTGCAGCGGCGTGGTGGCGATTCCGGCCCACTGGTCGACCGCGCGGAACAGCGGCCCTTCGTGCAGGTCGGCCGCGTCCACCCACGCCGAGGTCGCCGCCACCGGGCACCAGCGCGACAGCGCCGGCACCTTGTAGGTGCGCCCGGTGTGCTGGCGGTCGCCCTTGCTGTGCGGCAGGAAGCAGGTCATGCCTTCGCCGGGTACCAGGCGCAGGTCCTGCACCTGCAGGCGAACCAGTTCGTCGCCGCGGAAGCCGCGCCAGAAGCCCAGCAGCACCAGGGCGCGATCGCGCAGGTGCCGGAGCCGGCCGGCCGGATCGCCGCGCGTGCCGGCCGCGGCCGCGGCGCCGTCGAGCCAATCCACCGCCTGACCCAGTTGCGTGAGCTGCAGCGGTGTGGCGCGCTTCTCCTGGCTCGGGTGCAAGGTCTGGATGCCCTTGAGCACCTTGCGCACGACCGGGGCCCGCGTCGGGTCGGCAAAGCCGTTTGCGTGGTGCCACTGGGCCAAGGCTGCGAGCCGGTGCTTGAGCGTGTTGAGTGCGAGTTGCCCGGCGTAGGCGGCCAAGTAGCGGGCCACCTGATCGGCGGTCGCGGGCAGATGACCGCCCCAGTCGACCTCGAAGTGACGGGTCGCGCCGGCGTACGCGCGCTCGGTGTTGGCGCGGGTGGCCGCGTCCAGGTACTGCTCGACCGTGCTCATCGCATGGGTTCCCCAGTCGGATTCGCGCTGACAGCTTGCTTGGCGCTGTCGTTTGAAATCGCTCGAAAGCGCCATTTCGTACCGCCTGCTCCCGACTGTACCCCAGTTTCGGGGCTAAGGCGGGATAATTCCACATTATCCCGCCTTAGAAGCGCGCTTGTTGACCCTTGTCGCCGAGTACAAAATAGTATGTAATTACATGGTATGTAATACATTACGAAATAACCGGGAGACGATCATGGCGCGAAGTGGGCTCTACAAATCCGATGTGCAGCGGGCCCGTGATGCCTTGGTTGCGCAGGGCAAGCACCCCTCCGTCGATGCAGTGCGGGTGGCGCTGGGCAACACCGGCTCCAAGACCACGATTCACCGATACCTCAAGGAGCTAGAGGAAGAGGACGGCCAAGGCGTGGGCGCCAAGGTCGCGGTCAGCGAGGCGCTGCAGGATCTGGTCGGCCGGCTTGCGGCGCGCCTGCACGAGGAGGCCGAAGCCGCCATCGCCGCCGCCCAGGAACGCTTCCAGGCGCAGCTACAGGAGCGCGAGACCGCCTTGGAAGCCTCGCGGCAGGAGGCGGTCGCGTTGAGCACGCAATTGCAACGCACCGAAACTGCGTTGCAGGCCGAGACCGAGGCGCACGCGCAGGCACGGGAGACCCTCGCCGAGGCGAACACCACGGTGCGGCAGTTGGAGGAACGCGTCGCCGGGCTGACCACCCGGGTGGCCGAGCACGAGGCGCACGCCCGCTCGCTGGAGGAGAAGCACCAGCACGCACGTGAGGCGCTGGAGCACTACCGCACCTCGGTGCGGGAGCAGCGCGAGCAGGAGCAGCGTCGGCACGAGCAGCAGGTGCAGGAACTGCAGGTCGCGTTGCGCCAGGCCAACGAGACACTGACCGCAAAGAACCACGAGCTGCTGCAGCTCAACCGCGACGCCGGGCGCCTGCTCGAGCTCAACGGGCGGCTGGAACAGGACCTGCGCCAAGCCCGCGAAGACGCTACAGGGCAGCAGCAGGCGCTGGACGGCCTGAAGCTGCTGGCCGCCGAACACACCGCGCTGCAGACCCGCTGGGCCGACGACACACACCGCCTGGACACGCTGCGGGGCGAATTAACCGGCGCACGCGACGCATTGGAGCAGGAACGCACCCATCGGCAGCAGGTCCAGGCCGAGGCCGCGCGAGTCAGCGCACGCTTGGAAGCGACGCAAGAGCTGCTCGAGCGCTTCAGCCCGGCGGCCGAGCCGCAGCGCCGCAAGCCACCGCGCACGACGGCGAAATAAACGTCGCCGCCAGCGGCTTAGTTATCAAACACGGCATCCCACGAATACTGCCGACCCGCTATCTATACGCACGCGTTGCCGAGTGTATTCATCTGCAGTTTACATTTGCCTGTATAGTTGAGTGCATGCCTCTCCGCGCACTCCTGATGCGGTTGTTCCTGATCGTTGCCCTGCTGGCCAACGGTCCGGGCATCGCTGGTGCGTCCATGCACATGGAGCACCTGCGCGACTCGACGGGCGACGCCGACCTTGTGACGGCGTCGCAGACAGTGTCCGAGGCTACGGCCGCCTGCCACGGGGCCGGAGCGATCGCTCCGGTGACCGACGACGACCATCACCCGCAGGCCGCTGACCAGACCGGGACAGCACCGCCGTTGGACGACTGCTGTCAGTCAGGCGATTGCGATGCGTGCATGCACCATTGCTCCGCGGCACTTGCCGGGTCGGCACTCGCCGACTTCACCGTCCGGTACCGGCAAACTGCCGAATCGTTCCTGTCGGTGCACGCGTCCGCTGCACTGACAAATCTCTTCCGACCTCCGATCGGCTAAGTGTCGCTATGCGCCTTTCAAGGCGCTGATGGACCCTGTTCGCTGCTCCGCACCGACAGGGTAACGCTCGCCTCGCGAGCCCTCGACCTTTCCCGGAGTTCCCATGTCATCCGATCTTTTCGGCCGCGCCGAGGGGCTGTCCGTCCCGTCGCGCCGCCACTTTGTCCAAGGCCTTGCCGCCGGAGGCGCCGTTGCAGCCCTCGGCCTATGGCCCCGCTCCAGTTGGGCCGTCAAGGCCGAAGGCGTACCCAACGTGCTCTCGGGCACCGACTTCGACCTGACCATCGGCGAGACCCCGATGAATTTCACCGGTGCCACGCGCCCGGCGATCACGGTCAATGGCTCGATTCCGGCGCCGCTGCTGCGCTGGCGCGAAGGCACCACCGTCAACCTGCGGGTCCACAATGCCCTACCCCCCGGCTCGATCCATGGCAACCAGACCTCGATCCACTGGCACGGCATCCTGTTGCCGGCCAACATGGATGGCGTGCCCGGCCTGAGTTTCGACGGCATCAATCGCGGTGAAACGTATCCGTACCGTTTCGACGTGATCCAGAACGGTACTTACTGGTACCACAGCCATTCCGGGTTCCAGGAACAGGCCGGCGTTTACGGCGCGATCGTGATCGATCCGCTGGAGCCAGAGCCCTTCACCTACGACCGCGACTACGTCGTACTGCTGTCGGACTGGACCGATCTGGACCCCACGGATCTGTTCGCGCGGCTCAAAAAGGCATCGGACTACGACAACTTCGCCAAGCTCACGGTCGGCGACTGGATCGATGACGTGAAGGAACAAGGTCTGGCCGCCACTCTGCGGCACCGCAAGGCGTGGGGCGAGATGCGGATGACCCCGACCGACCTGTCGGACGTCAACGGCAACACCTACACCTACCTGTTGAACGGCACCACCGCGCTGGGCAACTGGACGGGGATTTTCCAGTCCGGTGAAAAGGTGCGGTTGCGCTTCATCAATGGCTCGGCCATGACCTATTTCGACGTGCGCATCCCGGGTCTGAAGATGACCGTTGTCGCCGCCGATGGCCAGTACGTGCGCCCGGTGTCGGTCGACGAGTTCCGCATCGCAACCTCCGAGACATTCGACGTGATCGTGGAGCCCACCGGCCAGGATGCCTTCACGATCTTCGCGCAGGATATGGGCCGCACGGGTTACGTCAGCGGCACCCTCGCGGTGCGCGAAGGCCTGCGCGCGCCGGTGCCCGCAGTCGATCCGAAACCGATCCTGACCATGGACGACATGGGTCATGGCGGCATGGGCGGTGGTGGTCACGACATGTCGTCGATGTCAGGCGGCTCGATGGAAAACAGTTCCATGGAAGGCATGGACCACAGCGGTCACGACATGTCCGCGATGGCCGGCGGCGCCATGGCCGGCATGGACCATGGCGCAGGCGGCATGCAGCAGCACCCCGCCAGCGAGAGCAACAACCCACTGGTCGACATGCAGACCATGGCGCCGACCGCGAAGCTCGATGACCCCGGCATCGGCCTGCGCGACAACGGTCGCCGGGTGCTGACCTACGCCGACCTCAAGAGCACCTTTCCCGACCCCGACGGACGCGAGCCCGGCCGCACCATCGAGCTGCATCTCACCGGCCACATGGAGCGCTTCGCGTGGTCGTTCGACGGCATCAAGTTCTCGTCGGCCGAACCGCTGGTGCTCAAGTACGGCGAGCGCATGCGCATCGTGCTGGTCAACGACACGATGATGACCCATCCGATCCACCTGCACGGCGTGTGGAGCGATCTGGAGGACGCTGACGGCAACTTCCAGGTGCGCAAGCACGTCATCGACATGCCGCCCGGCAGCCGCCGCAGCTTCCGCGTCCGCGCCGACGCGCTCGGACGGTGGGCGTTCCACTGCCACCTGCTGTACCACATGGAAGCCGGCATGTTCCGCGAAGTGCGGATAGAGGAATGAGCATCATGAAATCGACACCTCTCACCACACGCACGCGCGCACTCGGCGTTGCGATCGCAATCGCGCTGGGCGCTGTGTCCGCGCCAGTCCTCGCACAGGAAGTGGACCACTCGAAAATGCAGATGCCGGCGCCGAAACCCGCCCCAGCGGCCCGCAAGCCCGAACCGCAGCCGTCTACAGCCCCGACCGCCGCGCCAAAGCCAGCGATCGATCCGCATGCCGGCCATGTCATGCCGGCGCCAAATTCCAAGCCAAAACTCGCACTCGGGCCGGCCCCGGCCCAAGCCACGTCGGTCGACCATGCCGCAATGGGTCACGAGATGCCGCCCACGGAGGCGATGGACCACTCGGCAATGGGTCATGACATGCCGCCCGACGAGCCAACCGAGGAAATGGATCACTCCGCCATGGGCCACGACATGAAAAGCATGACGGCGGAAGAACATGCCGGCATGCAAGGACAAGACCTGCCGGCGAACGCCGCACCGCGCGAACCGATCCCGGCGGTGACCGATTCCGATCGCGCGGCGGCATTCCCCGACGTCGCCGGACACACTGTGCACGACGACGGCATAAACTGGTTCGCGCTGCTCAACCGGCTCGAAACCTGGGACGCGGACGAGGGCAACGCGATCGGATGGGAAGGCAGCGGCTGGGTCGGCACCGACCTTGACCGCGTATGGGTGCGCAGCGAGGGCGAGTCGATCGACGGCAGTATCGAGTCGGCCGACGTCGAAGTGCTTTATGGCCGCGCGATCGCACGGTGGTGGGACCTCGTCGCCGGTGTTCGCCACGACTTTGGGGAAGGGCCGTCGCAAACCTTTGCTGCCGTCGGTGTGATGGGCTTGGCGCCGTACATGTTCGAAGTCGAGGCGACCGCCTACCTCGGCGAATCGGGCCAGACCGGTCTCGGGCTTGAGGCCGAGTACGAGACGCTGTTCACCAACCGCCTGATCGGGACGTGGCTGGTCGAGGCCGAAGTGTGGGGACAGGACGATCCGGAGCGCGGCATCGGTAGCGGCCTGAGCACGCTGGAGGCCGGTTTCCGCCTGCGCTACGAGTTCCATCGTCAGTTCGCGCCCTACGTCGGGGTGGTGTGGGAGCGTGCCTACGGGGGCACGGCGGACCAACGTCGCGCGCAGTCCGGTGACATCGACGACACCCGGATCGTCGCCGGCGTTCGAATCTGGTTCTGATGGGAGAACATACATGCAACCGAAGACTCGCAAGCGTGTTTGGCTGATCGGAGTTCCCCTGGTTGCCGCAGTGGGCGCGGCGGGCTTTATCTGGAGCGGCGTATACAACGTCGCCGCGGATGACATTCACACCAGGCCCGTGTATTTCGTGCTCGAGACTGCCCGCGAGCGTTCCATCCTGGCGCGTGCGGAAAGGTTGGACGTCCCGTCGGGCCTGGACGATCCTGCGCGGATCGTGCAGGGCGCGGGCAACTACGCAGCGATGTGCGCAGGTTGCCACCTGGCTCCATCGATGGCCCAAACCGAGATGAGCCAGGGCCTGTATCCGGCCCCGCCCGACCTCAGCAAGCACGAGGTCGATGCAGCCAAAGCGTTCTGGGTGATCAAGCACGGGATCAAGGCCAGCGGCATGCCCGCCTGGGGCAAGAACATGGAGGACGAGTACATATGGAACATGGCCGCGTTCCTGCAGGTGCTGCCCACGCTCGACGCGGCTGCATACAGGGAACTGGTCGACAGCAGCGAAGGCCACGCGCATGGCGGCGGCGAGACACACGACGACGACCATGACGAGGCGGCGACGGAGGATCACCCTGCCCAGCCCACAGCTGGGAGCGACGCGATGCCGCACGCGCAGTCGCCGGGTATGGACGATGACCACGGAACGCGTGTCACCGACACAGAAGTCCGCGCGGTAGAGCATCGCCATGCCGACGGCAAAGTGCAGTCTCCACCTTCACCCCATATGACCGAGGCCGAAGACGGCCCTGCGCACACTCACTGAAAACCTGGAGTTGAACAATGCAACAGCAATTTCGTCTGGCCTCGCGCTGATGCTGGCAATGGTGTCGCCCGCAATGGCGCAGACGGCACAGTCGCATGCACATCACCCCGCCGCTGCGGCAGCGGCGGACGTAGACGTGCCGGCCGCCGCGAAGGCCGCCGTCGACGTGGCGGAGCGCTTCAACGCCGCCCTCTCCAGCGGCGACCTGGCCACGGTCGGATCCCTGCTCGCTCCCGACGTCCTCATCCTCGAGTCCGGGGGTGCCGAGCGCAGCCGCGAGGAATATCTGGGTCATCACGCAGTCAGCGATGCGGCATTCCTCAAGGGCGCCCATCGCCAGCTGCTCCGTCAGCGTGCACGCACCGCTGGTGAGTTCGCATGGGTCGGAACCGAAAGCGAGCTGCACGCCCAGAAAGACGGTAAGCCACTGACCGTCCAGAGCACCGAGACCATGGTGCTGAAGCAGACCACCGACGGTTGGCGGATCGCCCACATCCACTGGTCTTCGCGGACCAGGCGCTGAGCGGAGAACCAGAAATGAAAACCTGCAGATTGAACCGACTGGCGTGGGCGGCTTTTGCGGTCGCCGGCCTGGGTGCCTGCACCCAGGCGGCGACACCCGCGCAGTCCACCATCGCGCCCACTGCACAGGTCGTCCCGGAAACAGCCGACGCGACTCCAGCCGCCCTGCCACGCATGACCGTCCACAAGACCCCGACCTGCGGGTGCTGCGGTAGCTGGATCGACCACGTGAAGAAGGCGGGGTTCACCGTGGATGTGCATGACATGGATGACCTGGGTCCGGTCAAGGAGCGCCTGGGTGTCCCCTATGCAAAGGGCTCCTGCCACACGGCCGAGGTCGACGGATACGTCATCGAAGGCCATGTCCCGGCCGAGGACATCAAGCGCCTCCTCGAAGAAAAGCCGGACGCACGCGGCCTGGTCCTGCCGGGAATGCCGCTTGGTTCGCCGGGCATGGAGGTCCCGGATGGACGCCAGCCGCCGTACACCGTCGAGTTGGTCCATCACGACGGAACCACCGAACCGTTCGCGCAGCACTGACTGTCACGGCAACGCCCACAAACGGGGCGTTGCATCACATTTGCAATGAGGAACATCCGTATGAAATCGTCAAACGTCATTCGCTCCTTCGCGCTCGTCCTCGCCATTGCGGCGGGGCAGTTTTCGCTGCAGATCGCGCACGCCCACGCCGCGCTGCAGCAGTCCACACCGGCGGCAAATGCGGTGGTGGCCTCGCCAGCCCAGATCGATCTCGTCTTCAACGAAACCTTGCTGCCGCGGGCGTCGCGTCTCGAGTTGCTCATGAAGCACGGCAGTTCCACCATGCCGATCGAGAATTTCACGACCGAGATCGTCAACAACGGCAAGACCCTGCGTGCCAAGTTGCCCCGGCCGCTGGCTCCGGGCGTCTATACCGTGGAATACCGCGCCGTGGGAGGCGACAACCACCCCATGACGGGCAATTTCAGCTTCACGGTGCGCTGAGGAGCCACAAATGTTCGACCTGTCGGCTTATGCACTGAGATTCCTGGAATACCTTGTTCTCATGGTGCTTTTCGGGGTTCCACTGTTCGGTTGGTACGGTTCGCGTCGATCGACACTCGCCGACGCCTTGGCCGGGTGGCCACTCATGGGCGTTCTATTGGTGAGTGCCGCCGTCGGTACTGTGCTCACCGGGGCCGATATCGTTTTCAAAACCGCGGGCATCATGGGAATGCCGGTTGCCGACGTTGATCGCGCATCGCTTGGCTGGTATCTGCTCGAGACGTCCGCGGGCCGGGCAGCCATGGCGAGAGGCGCGCTGCTGGTCGCCCTGATGTTCGTGCTCGGATGGCATCGTCGCCGCGGGAAGGTGGAGACCGCCTTCCCGCTGGCGGCGACGCTGGCGGGCGGCGCACTCGCTTCTCTGGCATGGAACGGCCACGCGGCCGCTGGTGAGGGCGTGGCAGGCGCGGTCCGGCTTGCTGCGGGCCTTGTCCATCTTCTTGCGGCAGGCGGCTGGATCGCAGCGGTCCTGATGTTCCTGGGGATGCTCCTGCGCGGCAAGGAGGCCTCCGGCAGCGGGCGTCTGCGATCAACGCATGACTTTCTGCATGGATTTTCGACGCTGGGAACGATTTTCGTTGCTGCGCTCGTCGTGTCCGGCATCGCGCACTACGGGGATCTCACTGCGTGGTCGTTGTCGGCCCTGTTTCAGAGCACCTACGGGAAGTTGCTGCTGTTCAAACTGGCCCTGTTCGCTGGAATGCTGGGTTTGGGAGCGCTGCACCGATGGACGCTGGTGCCGCGCCTGGGACGGGCGCTGACCAGCGGAGATCCCGCGCAGGAGGTGCGGGCTTTGCGGCAGAGTGTTACGGCTGAGGCCGCGCTGGCCATCTTGATCCTGGTTGTTGTTTCAGTGCTCGGGACGCTCAGCCCCGAATAGCTGTGTAACCCCCAATGGCACACTGCCTTGGCAGTCCATCCCCACAAAAGCGAGCATCGGCATGAACTCACCGTCGTCCCATGACCATCACTCCGCAGGCGCTGTCCCTGTCGAGACTGCAGATGGACGGGTAACCGACCCGGTCTGTGGCATGCAGGTAGATCCCGCCACCACGCCGCATCATGCGGACCACGCCGGCGCCCATTTTCACTTCTGCTCGGAGCGATGCCGCGCGAAGTTCGTGGCTGATCCCGAGCGCTACCTGACGTCCCGGGACGAACCCGAGGTGGCACGGCCCGGCGCCATCTACACCTGCCCGATGCACCCGGAAGTTCGGCAACAGGGTCCAGGCAACTGTCCCTTCTGCGGCATGGCGCTGGAGCCGGAAATGCCCAGCCTGGAGGACGACGACAATCCGGAACTTCGCGACTTCTCGCGCCGGTTCTGGTGGACGCTTCCGCTGACGGTGGTGACGCTCGTGCTGGCCATGTTCGGCCAGTACCTCCCGCGTATCGTGCTGGGCGGCGTGCAGATCCTGCCGCTGTCGATCGACCTGCAAACCTGGGTCGAGCTGGTCCTGACCACACCGGTCGTGCTGTGGGCCGGCTGGCCGTTCTTCGAGCGCTGCGTGCAGTCGATCCGCAACCGCAGCCCGAACATGTTCACCCTCATCGGGATTGGCGTTGCGGCCGCCTTTGGCTACAGCCTGGTCGCCACGCTGGCACCCGGCTTGTTCCCGCCGTCGTTTACCGAGCATGGGCGCGTCGGCGTGTATTACGAGGCGGCTGCAGTGATTGTGTCGCTGACGCTGCTCGGCCAGATGCTGGAACTGCGGGCGCGTTCGAAAACGTCCGCGGCGATCAAGGGCCTGCTTGGTCTGGCGCCCAAGGAAGCCCGGCGGGTCAATGCCGACGGCACCGAGGAAGACATCCCGCTGACCCACGTGCATGTCGGCGACCACCTGCGCGTGCGACCCGGCGAAAAGGTGCCGGTGGATGGCGAAGTGGTGGAAGGCCGCTCCAGCGTCGACGAGTCGATGCTCACGGGCGAACCGATTCCGGTCGAGAAGACCGCCGGCGACCAGGTCATCGGCGCGACCCAGAACGGCACCGGTGCGCTGGTGATCCGCGCCGCCAAGGTGGGTTCCGACACCGTGCTCTCGCAGATCGTGCAGCTGGTCGCGCAGGCGCAGCGTTCCCGCGCGCCGATGCAGCGTATGGCCGACACCGTCGCCTACTGGTTCGTGCTCGCGGTGCTGGCGATCGCGGTGGCCACCTTCTTCATCTGGGGCATCTTCGGCCCGGAGCCCGCTTGGACCTACGCCGTGCTGAACGCGGTTTCGGTGCTGATCATCGCCTGCCCCTGCGCACTGGGCCTGGCGACGCCGATGTCGATCATGGTTGCCACGGGCAAGGCGGCACAGGTGGGCGTGCTGTTCCGCGATGCCGAAGCCATCGAGCATATGCGCCGCATCGACACCCTGATCGTCGACAAGACCGGCACGCTCACCGAAGGGCGCCCGGCCTTCAAGGAAGTCGTGGCCTTCGAGGGCTTCGACGCCGACCAGGTGCTGCACCTGGCGGCCAGCCTGGACCAGGGCAGCGAGCATCCGCTGGCCGATGCCATCGTGGCCGAGGCCCGACGCCGGAACTTCGAGTTCGACCGCGTGGAGGACTTCGACTCGGTGACCGGCATGGGTGTGCGCGGAACCGTAGCGGGTCACGCGCTTGCGTTGGGCAATACCGCACTCATGGATGATATGGGCGCCGATCCCGGTGCGCATCTCGACGTCGCCGAGCGTCTGCGCCGCGAGGGTGCTAGCGCCATGTTCCTCGCCGTGGACGGTCGCTTGGCGGGTCTGATCGCGGTCGCAGACCCGATCAAGGCGTCGGCCGCGACCGCCATCAATGAGCTGCACGCCGCCGGGCTGCGCATCATCATGGCCACCGGCGACGGGCTCACCACCGCACGGGCCGTGGCCACCGAACTGGGCCTGGACGAAGTGCATGGCGAGGTCCGCCCCGAGGACAAGGCCGAGCTGGTGCAGCGCCTCAAGCGCGAGGGCCGGCGGGTGGCGATGGCGGGCGACGGCATCAACGATGCGCCCGCGCTGGCTGCGGCCGACGTCGGCATTGCCATGGGCACGGGCACCGACGTCGCGATGTCGAGCGCGCAGATCACCCTGGTCAAGGGCGACCTGCGCGGCATCCTGCGCGCCCGGAAGATCTCTCAGGCCACCGTGGCCAACATGAAGCAGAACCTCACCTTCGCCTTCGTCTACAACGCGCTGGGGGTTCCAATCGCGGCCGGGGTGCTCTACCCCGCGTTCGGGATTCTGCTGAGCCCGATGGTTGCGGCGCTCGCCATGAGCCTGAGCTCGGTATCGGTGGTGGCCAATGCCCTTCGCCTGGCGAAGTCCGCGTCGGTCCCGGCGGGACCGACGACGAATGCACCAGACCAGGCGCCGGGCCTGGCCCGGACTTGACATGGACTTGACACGGATCAGTTGCACCGTCCCCGGCAAAAGCTAAGCTCCCGTCATGGCCCGCCTTCGCCACCGGAAATGGTTCCAGCGCACCGTCCTCCTCGCGATGGCGGCGCTGCTCTGGTCCCAGTTCGCGTTAGCCGGACATGGCGAGTGCCTGGATCTCCCAGGTTCGCCGGCCGCACTCGTTACTGCCGCCAGCGACGCCCGACACAACCACGGCCACGACTGCGATGCCTTGCTCCCCTCGGCGAGCAAGGCGCTGTGCGACGCACACTGCACCGAAGGTGACATCTCGGCGGACAGTGGGCGCATCCCTCCGGTCCCGCCGCTGCTCGCCGGCGCCTGGCACCCCTGGTTCGCGGTGGCTGATGTCGCGAATGGCTCCCAGGTGGCCACGTCCCCCTGGGTCGACTCGCCCCCCAGACCCGCTTGGCACCGACCAACTGCCCATCCAGCGGCCCTCCTGCTGATTTGATGCCCGAACGCTGACTGCCCCGCACCTCCTGTGCGGCGCAGTGCTCTGCGTTCGTGCCGTGCTGCATCACGGCATGTGCTCCTGCCCTCGTCCGAGCGACCTGCGTCGCGTCGGCCCAAGGACACTGACATGGCATCCCCGTTCAAGCGTTTGCAGGCCAGGCGCCTGCACCCTCGTCCCCTGCTCCACCCCAGGCACGCGCTCCGGCACCTGATGTCCTGCCTGCTCGCAGGCGCCCTATGGATCCTGGCGCTGCCGGCGACCGCTACCGAACCCGCCCCGGGGCACAGCCTCGAGTCGATCCGCTCCTGGGTCCTCGAACACACCCCCGAGCTGCGGGCACTGGACCTCGAAGCCCAGGCCGCCGAGGCGCGAATCCTGCCTGCAGGCGCACTGCCCGATCCGTCTGCGTCGGTGGGCTTCAGCGGCCTGGATCCGGACAAGCCCTGGCGGACTCCCGATGCCGGTCGCGAAGTCTCCTACGCCCTGCGCCAGCGCTTCCCGCTCTGGGGCAAGCGCGGCCTGGCGCGGACCGTCGCCAGCCAGGACGCGGTCGCGCTCGGCCTCGACCGCGTCACCGCGACGCGCGACCTCTTGGCTGATGCCGAGGCGGCCTACGCACGCTACTGGCACGCAGACCAGGCGGTCGCTGTGCTCGATCGGCGCATCGTCCTCCTCCGCCAGATCGAAGAGATCGCCGGCGTTCGCTACGCCCTGGGCCGTGCGGCACAGCAGGACGCGATCCGTGCCCAGGTCGAGCAGACCAGCCTCCAGCGCGAGCGGATCGAGCGCCTCGCGGCCAAACAGGAGGCAGTCGCTACGCTCAACGCCGTGCTCGGCCGCCGCTCCGACGCGCCCTTGGCCACGCCCGACGAGGCGCCCGGCTTGTTCGTGCGCAGCGCGTCCCTTGCCGAAGCCCTGAACGGCGCGGATGCGCATCCGGCGGTACGGTCGCAGCAGGCCCGCGCCGAGGCCGCCCGCACGAACGTGGTGCTGGAGCGTCGCAACCGGTTTCCCGACATCACCGTGGGCGTTGGCGCGATGCAGCTCGGCAACGGCATCGAAAGCACCGAGCTGATGCTGGAGGTCGAGATCCCGTTCCAGCAGCGTGCACGCCGCGAACGCGAGCGCGAATCGCGCCTGCTCGAAGAAGCGGCGCTGGCGCGGATGGACGCCACGCTGCGGGCCGTCGAGGAACGCGGCGCCTCTGCCTGGGCGCAGTGGACCAGCGCACGCGAACGCCGGCAACTGATCGAGAACACGCTGCTGCCGCAGGCCGACGCCACCTGGCAGTCCGCGCTGGCCAGCTACCAGGTCGGCGAAGTCGACTTCGGGACGCTGCTGGAAGCACTCAATGAATGGCAGGGCGCCGACCTCGCACGGGTCGATGCACTGCGTGACGAACTGTTGGGCGCCGCCGCCGTGCGCGCCATCGAAGGAGAGATCCGATGACCCGTGTCCAGACCCTGTCGCTCGCCATCGGCGTTGCACTCGCCGCCCTCGCCGTCGGCTGGATGGCGGGCCGCGCCACGAACGATTCCCCGACCGTAGGCACGTCGGTTGACGCGGCGGCCACCGAACGCAAGGTGCTCTATTACCGCAATCCCATGGGCCTTCCGGACACCTCGCCGGTACCCAAGAAGGACCCGATGGGCATGGACTACGTCCCGGTCTATGCCGACGACGCACCGCCGGCGGCTCCGGGCACGGTGGTGCTGCCGCCGGACAAGGTGCAGGCGCTGGGCGTGCGCACCGAAGCGGTCAGGCGCGATGCCCTGGCCGCGACCGTGCGCACCAGCGGCACGGTCGAGGTCGACGAGACCCGGCAGTACGCGATCGCCCCGCGCTTCGAAGGCTGGGTGGAGCGGCTGTACGCGAACCAGACTGGCATGCGGGTCCGCGCCGGGCAGCCGCTGCTGTCCGTCTACAGCCCACAGCTGGCCGCGGCGCAGCAGGAATACCGGCTGGCCGACGAGACTGCCCGCAGGCTGGCCGAGTCCGATCCCGCGAGCGCGGCGTCGATGGTCCGCCTGCGCGATGCCGCACGCACCCGCCTGCACAACTGGGAAATCAGCGAGGCGCAACTCGGCAAGACGGGCCTGGTGCTCACCGCGCCAGCGGACGCGGTCGTGATCGAGAAGCTGGTGGTCCAGGGCACGCGCTTCGAGCCAGGCGAAACCATCCTGCGCCTGGCGGACCTGTCGACGGTGTGGGTGATCGCCAAGGTCCCGGCGGCGCAGGCCGCGGGCATCAAGACGGGTCAACCGGCCCGCTTTGAAACCGTGGCCCTGCCAGGCCAGGTGACCGAGGGCGAGGTCACCTTCGTGCAGCCCGTCATCGATGCGATAACGCGCACCGTGGACGTGCGCATCGCCCTGCCCAATCCCGATGGCGACCTGCGGCCGGGACTCTACGGGACCGTGCTGCTCGAGGAGCCGGGGGCTGGGCCGGTCCTGACCGTTCCGCGCTCCGCCGTGCTCGACAGCGGAACGCGCCAGGTGGTGCTGGTCGAGACCGGCCCCGGCCGCTTCGCACCGCGGAATGTCACGTTGGGGCGGCGCGGCGGCGATCGGATCGAGATCCTTGACGGCGTGGCCGAGGGCGAGCAGGTCGTGGTCTCCGCCAACTTCCTGATCGACGCAGAAAGCAACCTGCAGTCGGCGCTGGAAGGTCTCGGCGGTCATGCAGGGCATGGCACGCCCTCTGGCACCGGCGAGGATCCACAACCCGAGTCCGGCGATGGCGCCTCCGACCCGCACGCAGGCCATGGTGACGAGGCCTCTGATCCGCACGTTGGTCACTCCATGCCGGCCACCCCGGAGGAGACTCCGCCCTCCCCCACCAGCCACGAGGGGCACTGACATGCTGGCCCGTCTCATCGAATGGTCGGTCCGCAACGTCTTCCTGGTGCTGGTGATGACGCTGGCGATCGTGGCCGGCGGCATCTACGCGCTGATGCAGACCCCGCTGGACGCGCAACCGGACCTGTCGGATGTCCAGGTGATTGTGTTCACCGAGTATCCGGGCCAAGCGCCCCAGGTGGTCGAGGACCAGGTGACGTATCCGCTGACCAGCGCCCTGCTCTCGGTGCCCAAGTCGAAGGACGTCCGCGGCTTCTCGTTCTTCGGTGCCTCGTTCATCTACGTCATCTTCGAGGAAGGGACGGACCTTTACTGGGCGCGCTCGCGCGTGCTGGAAAACCTCAACGTTGCGTCGAAGAACCTGCCGGCCGGCGTGGCACCGGCGCTCGGGCCCGATGCGTCCGGCGTGGGCTGGGTCTACCAGTACGTGCTGCAAAGTGACCGCCACTCGCTGGACGAGCTGCGCGCCATGCAGGACTGGTACCTGCGCTACCAGCTCACCACCGCGCCCGGCGTGGCCGAAGTCGCCAGTGTTGGCGGTTTCGTGCGCCAGTACTCGATCACCGTCGATCCGGTCCGGCTGCGCGAGTTCGACATCCCGATTTCGCGGGTGTCCGAGGTGATCGCCGCGAGCAACCGCGACGTCGGCGGCCGCGTGATCGAAATGGCCGAGACCGAGTACATGGTCCGGGGGCGTGGCTACCTGCGCGGCATCGAGGACATCGAGAGCCTGGTGCTGCGCGCCGAAGGCGGCGCACCGGTGCTGGTCGGCGACGTCGCCCGGGTCGAACTGGTACCGGACGAGCGCCGCGGCATCGCCGACCTGGACGGCGAAGGCGATGTTGTGGCCGGGATCGTCATTGCGCGCTTCGGCGAGAACGCCCTGGCCGTGATCGGCGGGGTGAAGGACAAGATCGCGGAACTTGCACGCGGCTTGCCCGAAGGCGTCAGCGTCCAGGCGGTCTACGACCGCTCCGACCTCATCGTGCGTGCGATCAAGACGCTGCGCACGACACTGTTCGAGGAGAGTCTGATCGTCGCGCTGGTGTGCCTGGTGTTCCTGTTCCATGCGCGCAGCGCGCTGGTTGCGATTGTCATGCTGCCGGTCGGCGTGCTGATCGCGGTGATCGCGATGCGTGCGCTGGGCATGAACTCCAACATCATGAGCCTGGGCGGCATCGCGATCTCGATCGGCGTGATGGTGGACGCCGCGATCGTGATGATCGAGAACGCGCACAAGCACATCGAGCGCTCGGACGGCTCCCGCAGCCGTGCCCAGCTGATCATCGACGCCTGCAGGGAGGTCGGCCCGGCGCTGTTCTTCAGCCTGATGATCATCACCGTCTCCTTCCTTCCGGTGTTCGCCCTGGAGGCGCAGGAAGGCCGCCTGTTCAAGCCGCTGGCCTTCACCAAAACCTTTGCCATGGCCGGGGGCGCGCTGCTGTCGGTGACGCTGGTGCCAGTGCTCATGTTGCTTTTCGTGCGCGGCAAGATCGTGCCCGAGCAGAAGAACCCGGTGAACCGCTTCCTGGTCGCGGCCTACCGCCCTGTGATCAACGTGGTCCTGCGCTACCGGATGGCCACGATCGCGATCGCGCTGGTCGCCCTGTTCGCCAGCCTGTGGCCGGCGTCGCGCCTGGGCAGCGAGTTCATGCCCACGCTCAACGAGGGCACGCTGCTGTACATGCCCACCTCGCTCCCGGGCATGTCGGTGACCAAGGCCTCGGAGCTGCTGCAGCAGCAGGACCGGATCATCAAGGGCTTCCCGGAGGTGGAGTCGGTCTTCGGCAAGGCCGGGCGTGCCCTGACCGCCACCGATCCGGCGCCGCTGGAGATGTTCGAGACCGTCATCAACCTCAAGCCCGAGGACGAATGGCGTGACGGCATGACCACCGACAAGCTCATCGCCGAGATGGACGAGGCGCTGAAGTTCCCGGGTGTCGCCAACTCTTGGACGATGCCGATCAAGGCGCGCACCGACATGCTGGCCACCGGCATCCGCACGCCCGCGGGCATCAAGCTCTTCGGCAACGACCTCGAGCAGCTCGACGCCCTGGCCACCGAGATCGAAGCGGTGGTGCGCGAGGTGCCGGGGACGACCAGCGCCTTCGCCGAACGCCTGACCGGCGCCTACTACCTCGACATCACCCCGGACCTGCCCAGCCTGGCGCAGTACGGCGTGACCCTGGGCGAGGTGCAGGACGTGGTGGCGGCCGCCCTGGGCGGCGAGATCGTCACCACCATCCTCCAGGGCCGCGAGCGCTTCAGCGCGATCGTGCGCTACCCACGCGAGCTGCGTGACGACCCGCACCGGATCGGGACGCAGGTCCTGGTGCCGGTGCCCGGCGGCGCCCAGGTGCCATTGGGCGAGCTCGCGCGCATCGAGGTCACGATGGGAGCGCCCAGCATCCGCACCGAGAACGCGATGCTGGCGGCCTACATCTACGTCGACACGCGCGAGAGCGACCTAGGCCGCTACGTGCAGGCAGCGCAGGACGCGGTCGCCGAGCAGGTGCAGTTCCCGCCGGGCTACTACGTGACCTGGAGCGGACAGTACGAGTACATGCAGCGTGCCGCCGAAAAGATGCGCGTCGTCGTCCCGGTAACGCTGGCGCTGATCTTCCTGCTGCTGTACCTCAACTTCCGCCGCGTCACCGAGTCGCTGATCGTGATGCTGTCGGTGCCGTTCGCACTGGTCGGCGGCGTCTGGCTGATGTGGATGCTCGACTACAACGTCAGCGTCGCTGTGATTGTGGGCTTCATCGCGCTGGCGGGCGTGGCCGCGGAAACCGGCGTGGTCATGCTGATCTATCTCGACCACGGGCTCGAGGCGCGCGCCGTGCAGCGGCAAGCCGAAGGCCGATTGCTGGATGCGGTCGATCTCCGCGACGCGATCATCGAAGGCGCGGTCGATCGTGTGCGCCCGAAGATGATGACGGTGGTCGCGATCATGGCCGGCCTGCTGCCGATCATGTGGAGCACTGGCACCGGGTCGGAGGTCATGCGCCGCATCGCCGCGCCGATGGTCGGCGGCATGGTCTCTTCGACCGTACTCACCCTGGTGGTGATTCCGGCGCTGTACTCGCTGATCAAGCAGCGACAGCTGGCTGGAAAGCCTCCGGCGCAAGCGCCGCTGCCGGCGGAGCTGTCGTGATGTGGCTCATCTGCAACGAACTCGGGAACTAGGGACCGCGTACGCGCGGGCCCGGTCGTGTTGGGAGTCGCGCTCCTCCGTAAACGCACCGAATATCGCTTGCGCTCATACACACTTCCGTGACTGTCGTGATGCAAGGCTTGGAGATGTCTCGTGAACCCGGAGCGATCCACGCCGTTATTGCGGCCGTCCGAAGGTCGAGGTGAAACCATGGCAATCCAGACTGCAGCGAAAGCAACCATCTACCGGATGGTGATGCCGGATCACATCTGTCCCTACGGTCTCAAGGCCGTCGACCTCCTGAAGCGCAATGGCTTCGAGGTCGATGACCGATGGCTCGAAACGCGCGAGGAGACCGACGCGTTCAAGGCGAAGCACAACATCGAGACCACGCCGCAGACCTTCATCGGAGGCGAGCGGATCGGTGGGTACGACGATCTGAGACTCCATCTTGGCAAGCGCGTTCGAGATCCGGAGGCCACTAGCTACCGGCCTGTGGTTGCGGTCTTCGCCGTCGCCGCACTGTTGGCGCTGGCAACGAGCTGGGCCGCCACTGGCTCGCTGCTCACGATCGCCGCAGGAGAGTGGTTCATCGCCTTCAGTATGTGCACCCTTGCACTCCTGAAGCTTCAGGACGTCGAGAGTTTCTCGACCATGTTCCTGAACTACGACGTCCTGGCTCGCCGGTTCGTCCCATACTCCTACGTCTACCCGTTCGGAGAGCTGGTCGCCGGCGTCCTGATGGTTGCCGGAACCTTCATGTGGCTGTCGATCCCGGTGGCTCTATTCATCGGCAGCATCGGGGCAGCCTCGGTATTCAAGGCGGTTTACATCGACAGGCGCGAACTCAAGTGCGCCTGCGTCGGCGGCAACAGCAACGTTCCTCTTGGCTTTGTTTCGCTGACGGAGAACCTGATGATGGTGGGCATGGCCGTCTGGATGCTCGTCAAGCCTATGGGCGTCGGGGTGGGACACTGAACCAGAAGCAAGGGAGAAACGACATGGCGCACCCTGCTCACAGCACGGGCCACAAGCATGGGGAGGGCGGCGGACGTCCCTATCTGTTGTTCTGGATCAACATGGGGCTCGGTCTCGCGGTCATGTACATCGTCATGTTCTCGATGATCGACAGTTCCCGCGACTTCCGGAACAATCTGAACATGTTCTACATGGCATTGACCATGTGGGCCCCCATGGGGATCTTCATGCTCGCCACCATGCCGGGAATGTTCCCCCGGAGGAGCCTTAACATTGCGCTCCATGCGATCTTCATCGCAGTGACGATCGGCTCGTTCGCCGCCACGCGCGCGCAGGCGTTTGTCGATGACCGCCAGTTCATCGACTCGATGATTCCGCATCATTCAGGCGCGATCCTCATGTGCCGGGAAGCCAGGCTGCATGACGCCGAACTGCTCGCGCTGTGCGACGACATCATCAGGGCGCAACGCTCCGAAATCGATCAGATGGAAGGCATCAGATCTCGCCTTGAGTAGGCAGCTAACCCGGCCCTCATCCACTTCAGCGGCATGCGTGTGCTGCTCGCCGATCCCAGCCCGCAGGCCCAGCTTTCCGTGGAACTGTTTGCAGTCCGGATTGCGCGGTCCATAGCGGCCATGGCGACGGGAATCGGCGAATTTGAACATGTCTTCTTCTCGCGGCATCGGCCATCGCGCGCCCACAGGCGCGCATCGTCGCGCGCCTGGGCTGGCTCGGCCTGCGCCAGCTCCCGGCAACAACGCTGGAGCCGTGAGGATCGACTGCGGGTTGGACCGGCCATATGGAACGTCGCGATCGATGAGGCGCGCGAATTGGCCGAATTGGCGTTGATCTGGCTCTAGCGCACGCCAAGGTCCAAGGATGTGGCTCTCACAGCGCGATCACGCGTCAGTGACTGGTGCCGTGAGCACCGCTGCAAATCCCCCGCCCGGGGTGCGCATATTCGTGGTCTGGCCCTGGTACAATCTGGCCGCGAACAGCAGCACACCCGCCTCGGATGCGAAGCAGCGCACATCGGCCTTGAGGGACTGCCCCCCATGCACGATCCGCAAGCTCGGTGCCGCGAAGGTCTGTGCGATGTAGGTCGCCGACACCATCGACTCCCACGTCCGCCGGGTGAGCTTGTCGCCCCGATAACTCCCGCGGCTGCCGAACCCTGCTGCAGGCTTGAAGAAATAGCCGTTGCGCGCTGCCCACAGCGCATCCCGGTTTCCGGGCACGACTTCAACCGTGGGCGGGATCACCTGGGCCAGCAGGGCCGCCGAGCCCGCATCCACCCTGAACCCGCCGATCAAGGTCGGGTCTCCAAGCACCGCAAGGTTGCGCTTGTCGGCGAACAACGCGTGCGCACGTGGATGCGGGGTGAATGCGACGTCCCCCGCCAGGTAAGCCTGACGAAGGTCTGCATGCGAAGCTTCCTCGAGCGCGAAATCGGTCAACCGGTTGTAGACCATGTCGATCCGGCCATGGGCATCTGCAAGCCCGTCCGGGCCAAGGCTCAGTTCCTCGGGTGCGCGTATCACGCAGTCCACCCCATGCTCCTGGAATGCGTCCGCGTACAGCTCGAACTCCGGGTAAAGGAACTGCTCCCGCGGGGCGCTGTCCACGATCGCCAGACGCGCAGGCGCGCGGCCGAACTGCTGCCGGGCATCGTCCAGCCAGGCGGCGACAGCCGCGTTGCGGGCCTTCGCCGTCGTTGTCCAGGTGGTCCACGCAGCCGGCGCGCAAGACCGCACGCCATCGAGCAGCACTGCATTGAGGAGCAGGCCGCCGGGATTGGTGTTGACCTCGATCAACCGCGGGCCATCGACCGTCAGGTGAAAGTCCAGACCCAGGACGCCCCCCGCCGAACCCGGATCATGGGTTGCAATGTCAGGGGCCCATTGCAGGACCCGTTGGCTATATCCCGGGTTTCCTGCGACGTCGAAGACCGCCGCCGCGACTCGTCCCATGGCCTCCAACGCGGGCCGATCAACGAACAAGGCATAGGGTGAAAATAAGTGCGCGTGTACGGCGGGATCAGTCGTGAACTCCGGAAAGGCACCCCGGATCGACTCGTGCAGACGGAGGATGTCGACCACTTCGCATGCACACCGCTGGTTGAGCGGCGCGCTTTCCAGGGTGGCACAGTCGATCTCGCAGCCTGTCTGTCCAACGATTATCGGAGTCCGCGGTTCAACCACAACAGGGATTGTTCTGTTGGATCGGTGGACATGGCACTGTTCCGAACGAGCAGAACACACAGCAGTCGCCTTGATGCGGACGCAAAACCGCTCCACAGCCCGTGCACTCATAGAAGAATTGACACGCTGTGATGGGCATTGTCTCGGTCGCCCGATGGCCGCACTCCGGGCAGGTCAAGA
>Ga0207884_1000167_pt1 | contig 62044 bp, 57 predicted proteins | sample MalvirmetaMSP144_FD_184236 | JGI IMG/M metagenome (GOLD analysis project Ga0207884, IMG submission 184236) | Marine viral communities from the Deep Pacific Ocean - MSP-144 (SPAdes) | ecosystem: Environmental > Aquatic > Marine > Oceanic | place: Pacific Ocean | collected 2011-07-08 | reverse complement strand
CCAAGTTTCACGTGTTTTTTGAGGTTCATTTCAGGCGTCCTTTTCTTGGTTGGGTATGCAGTTCGTCTTCAAACGCAGCAGGGCCTTTGCATCTGCTGTTCCATAACCCTTATATCTCCATTAAAAACAGCCACTTATCTAGTATACAAGGCAAATAAGAGGCATCCGCGCTCCTGAATACGCCTCCGGAGTGCAGCATTCCTGAGCGTTTTTGGTGCGGCCGCACCTGATACGGGCAGACCTGAACCGTCTTGTGCCTCAAAAATACTCATAACCTTATGTTTTCTGCTCACTATCAAGAAAAATTGGCAAATGGCACAAGCATTGCCATTCCACATGTATACAAGTTGATTACGCACATGAGGATGACCAATGCCTTCAATGCTCGGATGGACCATCAGGGACTGGCAGACTGCTTATAAAGAGGGCGCTACGCCCGAGTCATTGCTGGGTGAGTTACTGACCGGACTGGACAAAAAAGACGTCGCCTGGATTTCGCTTCTGGACCAGAAAGGCCTGGATGAGGCCCTTGCCGGGCTGAAACAGAAACTCCAGGACGCCGGCGAAGAGATCGACAAGCTGCCGCTCTACGGCATTCCCTTCGCCGCGAAAGACAATATTGATGCGGCAGGATTTGAGACAACGGCAGCCTGCCCGGCCTTTGCCTATACCCCGGAAGAAGACGCCACCACCGTGGCCAGACTCAAGGCCGCCGGCGCCATCGTCATCGGCAAAACCAACCTGGACCAGTTCGCAACCGGCCTGGTGGGCACCCGCTCTCCCTATGGCGCCGTGCCCAACAGCTTCAAACCGGACGTGGTGAGCGGCGGCTCCAGCTCCGGTTCGGCTTCTGTGGTTGCAAGAGGTCTGGTGCCTTTTGCCCTGGGTACCGACACCGCCGGTTCCGGCCGGGTGCCTGCCGGGCTGAATAATCTGGTGGGGCTGAAACCGACCAAAGGGCTCTTCAGCATTCGCGGCGTGGTACCGGCCTGTCGTTCACTGGATTGCGTGTCCATTTTTGCGCTGACCGTGAATGACGCCGGCCTGGTCTCGGATACCATGGCGGGCTTCGATGCCGCCGATGCATTTTCCCGCAAGCCTCCCTATGCGCTGCCTCTGGATGGGCCAGCCCTTCGGCGGCCCGGCCCCATCCAACGACTGGCGATTCCCGACCACCCGCAATGGTTTGGTGATCAGAAGGCAGAAGCGGCCTGGAATACCGCCGTCAGCCAGTGGCGACAACAGAATGTGGAACTGGTGCCGCTGGATTTCAGCCCCATGCTGGAACTGGCTGCACTGCTCTACGAAGGCCCCTGGGTGGCTGAACGCCACGCGGCGGTGGAATCGTTCATGGCCAGCCACGGCGATGATATGAACCCGGTGGTCAAAGGCATTATCAGCAAGGCCGGGAATTTCAGCGCCACGGATACCTTCAAGGCCCAGTACCGCAAGGAAGAGCTGCAGCGCCAGATCGATGAACTGTTAGCCGATGTGGATGCCCTGCTGGTGCCCACGGCTCCGACGGCTCCCACCATCGAAGCGGTAAATGCGGACCCGGTTGCACTGAACAGCCAACTCGGCACCTACACCAATTTCGTGAACCTGGCCGACATGAGTGCGCTCGCGATTCCTGCCGGTTTCCGGGACGACGGCCTGCCCTTTGGCGTTACCCTGATAACTGGTGCCTGGAAAGACACGGAGCTGCAACGCCTGGCGTGCCAGTGGCTGAATGCCCACCCGACCCCTTTGGGCGCTACAGGCAACGACCGCCCCGAAGAAGCCCCCGGGGCCGCCATTTCGACACCCACCATCAAGGTGGCCGTTGTTGGTGCCCACCTCAGTGGCATGCCCCTGAACACCCAGCTCAGTGAGCGCTACGCGGTTCTGCTTGAGCAAACCACAACGTCTGCCAACTACCGGCTGTTCGCCCTACCAAACACCACACCGCCGAAGCCCGGGCTGAAACGGGCGGCCCCTGGCGAAGGCAGGGAAATCATTGTGGAAGTCTGGGAAATGCCCGCCTCGGCCTTTGGCTCCTTTGTGGACCTGATTCCTGCGCCTCTGGGCATAGGCAACGTCGAGCTGGCTGATGGCCGGTGGGTAAACGGTTTTGTTTGTGAGGGCTACGGCTTCGAGGGCGCAGAGGATGTAACAGAGTTCGGTGGCTGGCGCGCCTATATCGCCTCCAGAGCCTGACCAAGCCGGGGCAATCTGGCGCTCCACGAGGGGAAACGGTGCCAATGGCAAACCCTAGACGAAAAGAGTCCGTAGCCGACAGGGTCTATGAGGCCCTGAAAGAGGACATCTTCGAGTTCCGCCTGATCCCCGGCGACCGATTCAGCGAGGGGGATGTCGGAACCCGCCTGAACGCAAGCCGGACACCGGTGCGGGAAGCACTGTACCGCTTGCAGCGGGAGGGCCATGTGGAGGTGCTGTTCCGCAGTGGCTGGCAGGTAAAGCCATTCGATTTCCAGCAGGTGGAGGAACTCTATGACCTGCGCATCACTCTCGAACGGGCGGCCGTGCACAAAATCTGCAACCTGCCTGAAGAGCCTGCAGCACTGCGAACACTGGTAGCCCTCTGGAACCCGGACCATCCATCCGAGCGCGCGGTGGGCAGCACCGTCAGAATGCTGGACGAGAGCTTTCACTGCGATCTGGTGGCCGCTGCCGGAAACCGGGAGATGACACGAATTCATCGTGAGATCACCGACAGGCTGAGGATCGTGCGGCGCCTGGACTTCAGCCGGGACGAGCGTATTGATGCCACTTACGTGGAGCATGCCGCGATTCTGGAGGCACTGCGCAACGGGCAGGCAAGCGAGGCGGCGGATCGTCTCACCCGTCATATCCGTGCCAGCCAGAAGGCCGTGCGGGAAATCACCATGGAGCGAATCCGCGAGGCGGCTGCTGCCCACCGCAGTGAGCAATAAATTGCCTCTCAGGCCCCGGAAATACTGAACTCAGGTTCATAATTGAACCCGCCGAAACGCTTACAGATCCGTAAGATATATCGCACAAACCATGGAGCGATTCTCCGATAGGTAGGAATTCGATCCAAAGTAGAATGGTTAGTGTCAGGGATGACAAGCCAGCAAGGAACGTTGGCTCAAGGATGAGAACTCCAGGGAAGAGCCCTCCGCGGCTCGGGAGTTGCCCGAAGGATCAGGGCTTACAGGGATGATCACAGGGAAGACGCGCTCAGGATGAGTCGCACGCCTGAGGGAACAGGCAGGGGTCAGCCACGGAATCGGGGATCACAAGGAATGTGGTCCCGTCCGTGCACTCCCCGTACCCACAGACATTTCTGCTCTCTTCTTTACATTTCGCTTCTGCTGCTTTGCGCCCTGGCACAAAACCAAAAAACGCAACACAGCTTCAGGAGCTCGTATCTATGAAACGCACACCGCTTTTCGCAACACTCGTTCTGCTGTTCAGCCTGGTTACCGGTTTTGCCTACGCCCAGGACGCCGCTATCAATATCAACACGGCCGATGTGGCTACCCTCGCCAGCCTGAACGGCATTGGCCAGAGCAAGGCCGAAGCCATCGTTGCCTATCGCGAAGCGAATGGTCCTTTTGCAGTTACCGCAGACCTGGCAAATGTGAAGGGCATTGGCGAACGTACCATCGAGAAAAATGCCGCTCGCCTCACCGTGAAGTAATACCCCGGGCAGTGGCGCGCTGCCGCTGCCCTTCCTCTTTCTGAATCCCTTTCCTCCCTCTTTCCGGCTACCCATAAAGTCGTCTGGCAACACCGCGCTCGCCACCCTATTATTGCTGGATAACAATTCAAAAACCGTTGAGCATCCGCACATGGTTGATCCGATCAAGGTTTATCCTGCAAAACCCGCGAAAGTCTATTTCTACGGCACCTGTCTGGTGGACATGTTTTACCCCGATGCGGGCATTGCCGGCGTGGAACTTCTGGAGCGTGAAGGCATTGAGGTGCTGTTTCCCCAGAACCAGACCTGCTGTGGCCAGCCAGCCTACACCTCTGGTTATCACGACGAGGCCCGATCAGTAGCCAGGGCGCAGCTCGACCTGTTCCCCGGCGACTGGCCCATTGTGGTGCCATCCGGCTCCTGTGGCGGGATGATGCGCAAGCACTACCCCGACCTGTTCAAGGACACCACGGATGAGGTGAAAGCCGCTGAGGTTGCGGGCCGGGTCTGGGAGCTGACGGATTTTCTGCTCAATGTCTGCCACATCAAACTGGAAGATCTGGGCGAACCCACCACCGTGGCCATGCATACCTCCTGCTCCGCCCGCCGGGAAATGGGCGTGGCCGAAGTTGGACCAAAACTGCTGGGACAACTCAAAAATGTGAACCTGGTAGAGCAGATCCGGCCGGAGGAATGCTGCGGGTTTGGCGGTACCTTTGCGGTTCGCCACCCGGAGATTTCCAGCGCCATGGTAAGCGAGAAGGTGGATGCACTGGTGGACACCGGCACTAGGCAGTTTGTCACCACCGATTGCGGCTGCCTGATGAACATCGCCGGCTACGCCGAGAAGAACCAGAAGCCTGTTGAAGGCCAGCACATTCTCAGTTTCCTGTGGTCGCGCACCCAGGGCAAAGGGGGGCAGCAGTCATGAGTGAGACAGCCGAGCACACTGGCCATCACATCGACGTAAAAGAGTTCCACCCGCGGGCTCAGGCGGCCATTCACGACCCCAAGATCCGCAAGAATTTCCGCAGCGCCATGGACGGGCTGATGTCCAAGCGCAAGACGGCGTTCGAGGGCTGGGATCTGGAAACCCTCCGGGATCTCGGTGCCAACGTTCGCCTCCGCGCCCTGGCCAATCTGCCAGATTTGCTGGAGCAGCTTGAGAAAAAGCTGACCGAAAACGGCATCAAGGTGCACTGGGCGGTGGACGGCGACGAGGCCTGCCGGATTGTGCGGGATATCTGCAAGGCCCGGGATGCCAAGACGGTGATCAAGGGCAAGTCCATGGTCTCTGAGGAAATGGAGCTGAACCATTACCTGGAGGAACAGGGGATCGAAGCCCTGGAATCAGACCTGGGCGAGTACATTGTGCAGTTGGCGGATGAAACGCCATCGCACATCATCATGCCGGCGATTCATAAGAACACCGGAGAGATCTCCCAGTTGCTGCACGAAAAAACCGGCACGGATCTCTCCAACGATGTGGAATACCTCACCGCCAGTGCCCGCCTGCAATTGCGGGAAAAGTTCATGAATGCCGATGTGGGCGTTTCCGGGGTTAACTTTGCTGTGGCGGAGACCGGCACCCTGTGCCTGGTTGAAAACGAAGGCAACGGCCGGATGACCACCACGGTGCCCAAGTGCCATATTGCCGTTACCGGTATCGAGAAGGTGGTGCCGAGCATGGAGGACGTCTCTGCCCTGCTCGCCCTGCTGACCCGGTCTGCTACCGGCCAGCACATCACCACCTACTTCAACATGATTTCCGGCCCGCGCAAGGCCGAGGAGCTGGACGGGCCCGAAGAAGTGCATCTGGTGCTGGTGGATAACGGCCGCTCGTCGATCTACCAGGACGACGAGCTGCTGGACACCCTGCGCTGCATCCGTTGCGGCGCCTGCATGAACCACTGCCCGGTGTACACACGGGTAGGCGGCCATGCCTATGGCACCACCTACCCGGGGCCTATCGGCAAGATCCTGATGCCGCACCTGATTGGCCTGGACGAAGGCCGGCACCTGCCCAGCGCCTCCAGCCTGTGTGGCGCCTGCGGTGAGGTCTGCCCGGTGAAAATCCCTATTCCCGATCTGTTGGTGCGACTGCGCCAGGAATCGGTGGATGGCGACAAGCTTCACCCGGCCAAGGTCCGTGGCCACGGGGCCAAGCGAAGCTCCATGGAAGCGATGATCTGGAAAGGCTGGGCCTGGATGCACGCCAGCCCCGGCATTTATCGTTTCGGCACCGGTGCCGCCAGCAAATTCAGGGCATTGCAGCCCTCGAAAGCCGGCGCCTGGACCGATTACCGCACGGCGCCCAAACTGGCGGCCAAAACCCTGCACCAGCGGATGAAGGAGCGTGGCCAATGAGTTCCCGGGAAACGATTCTTCAGCGTCTGCGCAACCGAACTGGCGGTGAACTGACGGTGCCGGAATGCGACTTTTCAGTTCTGGTACGGGATGACTGGTCGACAAAGGAGCGTATCGAGCGGTTTGAGAAGATGATCGAGTCGGTCCACGGCGAGGTGCACCATTGCACCGAGGACATGTGGATGGACCGACTGGCCGAGGTGCTGAACACCCGGGGCGCCAGGAATCTGCTGATTCCAAAGCAACACGAAATCGGACAGTCCCTTCGCACTGCCGGTCGTAACGATCTGCCGGAACTGCTGATTTACGACGAGCCTATCGAAAGCTGGCAGGCGCACCTGTTCAACGAGGTGGACGCCAGCATTACGTCCACCCGCGGCGGTATTGCCGAAACCGGCTCGCTGATCCTGTGGCCAAACGAGGACGAGCCACGGCTAATGAGCCTGGTGCCGCCGGTGCACATTGCCGTGCTCCGGGCCTCTGAGCTCTATACCACCTTCCACGAAGCCATGAAGGCCCAGAACTGGGCCGCTGGCATGCCGACCAATGCCCTGCTAATCTCTGGCCCTTCCAAAACCGCTGACATCGAGCAAACCCTTGCCTACGGTGTTCACGGTCCCAAAGAGCTGATTGTGTTGATTATTGAATGATCCAAGGCGCCCTGTTGATCGCCCTGGCTGCCCTGCTATGGGCGACCACGGGCATTGTTGCGAAATTTCTGTTTACCGGTACCGAACTGCAGGCCATTACGTTGGGCTTCCTGCGACTGGCCGTGGCCTTGCCGTTTTTCTGGCTGCTGATGCGACGGGAGCAGGCACGCCTTGAGCGGGCCAATCCGGGCGCTAAAGTGCCCGGCAGTTCCCTACGGAGCCTCACACGCCAGACCCTGATTCCGCTGGCAGCCCTTGGCCTTTTCCAGGCGTTCTACCAGGGCAGCTACCTTCTGGCCGTGGACCTCACCGGTGCCGGCATCGCCACCCTGATCGCGCTCTGCCTTCCGCCAGTGCTGGTGGCAATTCTTGCTGCGCCTCTTCTGGGAGAGAAGCCCAGCCTTTTGACGGTTCTGTCGCTGTTTGCCGCCATCGCGGGCACGGGCATGCTGGTTCTCAGCGATATGGACACCACCGGTACACTTCGGCTTGCGGGCATTCTGGTGGCGTTACTGGCCGCCTGCGTGTACACCGGTTTCACGCTGACCAGCCGTTACAGCTCTGCCGGGACACCGGTGTTCACCACGGCGTTTATCTGCTTCTTCACTGCGGCGCTGATTCTGTTGCCGGTGGTTGCCCTGTCTGGCGGTTTCGAGGGGCTGGAAACTCTCAGTATCGGGCACTGGCTGATGGTGGTGTATGTGGGGGTGGTGCCAACCTGTATTGGCTATGTGTGCTTTTTCTCTGGCATGAAAACGACACCGGCCACGCTCTCCAGCATCATTGTGACTCTGGAACCGCTGTTTGTGGCGCTGCTGGCCTGGGTGTTTCTGGAGGAGATTCTGGGGCCGATTGGTATTGCGGGGGCACTGATACTGACCGCAGCGGTGGTGGTGGCCTCCCGCTACGGCCGTAAACCCGCAGCCGGCCAGGAGGCCGGTGCGGAGTAAGGAAGATCAGTCTTCCTTGCGCTGTTTCTCAAGCATGTCCGGCTGCAGGATTTCAATCCAGTAGCCGTCCGGGTCTTTGATAAAGGCCAGGCCTTTCATCTTGCCGTCGTCCGGCTTTTTCACAAACTCCACACCGAGCTTTTGAAAGCGGTCGCAGGCGGCGTAAACGTCTGGCACCGCTACGCCGATGTGGCCGAAGCCCTGGGGCTCGTCGTTGCCATTGTGGTAGCCGAAGTCGTTGTCGTCTTCGGTGCCCCAGTTGTGGGTGAGCTCAAGCATGGCTTCGCGACCGAAGGTGTAGGTGGTGCGGTGGGCATCGTCCTGCGGCACGAGGCCGGCCTGGCGATCGTCCAGGTAGCCAAGGAAATACAGGGTGAACTTCATTTCGGGGAAGTCCAGTTTGCGAACGAGGCGCATGCCCATCACTCGGGTGTAGAAGTCCATGGAGCGCTCGGGTTCCTTGATGCGCATCATGGTCTGGTTGAAGACGTAACCTTCGGTTTCGGGAACGGTTTCTTCGTATAGGCCAGGGGCCTGTTCGAAATGCTTGGGCATGTTGGTTTTCCCTTTTTTTTCGCAGGATTTAACGATTATACCTGTGTGCGTTTCAGAGAGATTTCAAGGGCGTGAAAAAAGACCCCGGGGCCAGAGACGAACCGCCGGGGTCTTGAGGGCCGGTTTTTGGCCGGCGTTTCTTCAGAGACGCTCTGAAGTCTGGGGGCCTGTGGAGTTGGGCCGATATGAAGTTTGGGGGCTGGCGGGGCCATGAGGGTGCTATTTCTTTCGGGAAGCCGAACTCGCTGCGCTCAGACAGTCGTTTCCCTGCAGAAATAGCACCCTCACACCCCCGCCGATCGAACTTTTGAGGCAGCCTGCCCTTTGGCGCTAGGCCAACTGGTGTTCTTCGCCTTTGTAATAGGCCTCTACCCTTGGGTTCATTACCCGCCGCCAGAGTGGGGGGAACATTGCCAGGACGATCATTGCGGAGTAGCCGGCCGGTAGTTGGGGAGCTACGTCGTGGTGGCGGAGGATCTGGTAGCGGCGCTTGGCCCAGGCGTGGTGGTCGCTGTGGCGTTGGAGGTGGAACAGGAAGACGTTGGTGAGGAAGTAGTTGCTGTTCCAGCTGTGTTCCGGGCCGGTGCGTTCGTAGCGGCCGTTTTCGAGTTTTCTCCGGTGCAGGCCGTAGTGTTCGAGGTAGTTGACGATCTCCAGCAGGGTGAAGGCGATGAAGCTCTGGCCCAGGAAGAAGACGACGCCGAGCCAGCCGAAGGCGATGATGAAACCAGCCAGTGCCAGGGCGCTGATGCTGTACCACCAGATCAGTTCGTTGCGCCAGCTGAGGGCTTTGTGGCCTTTGCGTTGCAGGCGTTCGGCTTCCAGTTTCCAGGCATTGAGGAAGTTGCGCATGTAGGCCTGGGGCAGGAAGTTGTAGAGGGACTGGTTGTAACGGGACGAGGAGGCGTCTTCGGGGGTGGAGACGTGTACGTGGTGGCCGCGCAGGTGTTCGACTTTGAAGCCGGCGTAGCAGACCAGTGAAAGCAGGAAGCCGCCAGCCCGGGTTTCGAGTTTTTCGTCTTTGTGGATGAGTTCGTGAGCGACGTTGATGCCGAGGCCTCCGACGATGCCGATGGAGACGACCCAGCCAATACTGCCCACCAGGCTGAAGGTGCCGGAAGCCAGTTCCAGCATGCTCCAGACCAGTAAGGCTGCAAAGCCTGCCACCCAGCCCAGGGTAATGGCTTTGTAGAACCGTTCGCCGACCATCCGCGGCACGTCGGTTTCTTCATCCGGGTTCAGGGAATCCTTGCCGAGCAGCATGTCCAGTACCGGGATGATCCCGAACACGACCACGGGGACGCCCCAGGAAAACAGGTTCACCAGATCAGTGGCCTGGCCGGCGGCCAGCAGCAGAGGCGGCAACAACAGGGGCACCATGGCGATCAGGTAGCTGTACTTCTTGAGGGTCAGCAATATCCTTCGGCGGGTGGCCTCTCGATTTACCGATAACTGCGTTGTGCTCATTGGGTTCTCTCCATCAAATGCTTGTTGGTGAAACTCTGATCACCTGTTGTTTTGTGCATTATTGTCCTACAATACATCAGTCGTCAACATTTCTGGCGAGTTTTTTTGACAATTGTCAGGAAGCCCCGCCGAATCAAGGCGTTGTCGCTATGGCACTCAGAGGCTGTGATAAACTCATGCGCATACACTCTTCCGCCGGTCGGCTTACCACAGCAGCCGACCGGTTTTTACGACCTGTCCAGAGAGCCTTTATGGATTTTCAGGTGCCGAACACACTGGCCGAGCAGATTGCTAATTACCTGGCAGAACGGATCATGACCGGGCAGATTCGCCCGGGTGAGCGGATTCAGGAGGCCACGCTCGCCGGTGAACTGAAGGTGAGCCGGGCTTCGGTGAAGGAAGCCCTGTACACCCTGGAGCGCTGGCACCTGGTGGAGATCACGCCCCGTAAGGGCGCTTCGGCAACCCGGCTGGATGCGGCCCACGCGTCAGAGCTCTACGACGTTTATATGCACTTGCTGATGATGATGGCGGTGCGTTTGTGCGAGCGCTGGCAGGAACGCGACAAGCCTCTGGTGCTCGGAGCGGTAAGCAAGGTTGTTGACAAGATAAACGATGGCTCTGCCGACATCTCCGGGGTGGTTGAGGCGAGTTTTGATGTTATGGATGCCTGTTGTGAGGTGGTGGGGAATCCGTATCTCACGGAGGCGCTGTCGAATTTCAAGCCGGCGGTCAGTCGGGCCTATTATCTGAGTGCCGATCGGTATCGTCGGGGTTTGACGCAGACCAGTGAGTTTTTTGCCAACCTACCGCAGGCGGTGCTGGCGCGGGATTCGGTCAAGGCGCAGGCGTTGATTCGGGAGTTTGCGGAGCACCAGAAGTCTCTTATTCAGCAGGCTTTGGCTTCGTAGTCCAAGAACATTGGGTGCACGCAAATCGGGCGGGAGGTCTTCCCAAAACACGCTGTGAATACTTCCCTGTACGCTTGGCTCCGCCATCCATGGCTCCGCACAGTTTTGGGAAGACCTCCCGCCCGCTTTGCCCCAAACTCTCCGGTGGCCTCCCTGTGACAGAGCTCACAGATCTTTCTCCTTCCCCCGCTTATCGTAACAGTCTGTAACAAACCAAAGTTTTTGCTGCATAGGTTGTGCTGTCCCCCTGCGGCCCGGGGAGCGTTGAGCGCTCACCGCTAAAAAACAATAAACCAGACTTTTGGGGCCACCATGACTCAGTCACTAGCCTGTCGTCGAAACACCACATCTTCCACTCTCTCGCTCTGGGTGCTCGCCCTCTCGCTGCCATTGCCAGCGATGGCGGAGTTCAAGCCGTTGGACGATGGGGCGATGTCGGGTGTGACCGGGCAGGCGGGTGTGACGATTGAGCTGGAGACCAAGCTCAGCATTGATCGGTTCAGCTGGATTGATGAGGGTTCGTTGAATGTGAACGGGCTGCGGTTATCCGGGCAGAACGATACGGTGCTGGATAACATGAAGCTGACGATCGATATTGCCGGCGATGGGGAGGTGCTGGAGCACGGGTTTTCGGAGATTGCCCGGCGGGCCGATGCGGGGTTGTTGGACCCAACCAATCCGGATGTGGCCGATGCTCTGGCGAAGTATTCCGTCGCGGGCTCTTTTGGCAAGCAGTTCAACAGCGGTGATCTGGTGATGCACCTCGGTGCAACCGATTATGGCGATCCAACCAGTCTGGATGAATACCTGCAGGCGGTGGATTTTGAGCTGGCGGTAGACAGTGTGACCACTTCAGGCAGCGAGGGTTCGGCGACGCTGTTCTCGGACGTTCTTCTGCAAGGGCATATCGGGCCGACGGATCTGGTGATTCGTAACGGGGGCAGTTCCACTCGCACTCTGGCGAACGGCAACGAGGTGTCCGGTTCTGAACTGCAGCTGGATACTCATTTCGAGATTACCGACGGACGTCTGAACTGGGATGCCGCGGATGTGATTCTGCTGTTCAACTTTGCCGCGGTCGGTATTGAGGGACTCCAGATTCATAATCGGCGGGGCGATGACACGCTGGGCCATTTCGGTATGGCCAATGCCTCTGCAAAGCTCTCACGGGGCACCAGTGCCGCTTCGGGCAACGACGGGCTTTCGGTGCATGATGTTGAGTTCCGGGCGGATATTGATATGCCGGTCTTCAAGATGGGCGGTACCAGTATCGGCAGTGTTCAGTTCACGGACTTCGCCATCACCAACACCACCATGATGGTGTATGGCCACTAGCCCGACACTGGACACCGACCACACCCTACCCTGTAAACTGCCCGTCTCACTCTGACGGGCAGCCCATGACTGACTCCACTGAAATCAGCTATTCAAAGCGCGCTTCTGGAAAAAGACTGGCGATGTTCAGTCTGTTGTTTCTGGCGCTCACCGCTGCCGGGCTGTATGCCGTTTACCATCTGTTCGCCGAACGCACCCTTACCTTCGATACCAGGCTGATCGCTCCCGGAACCCTGTTATCGGTGGCTGGCCTTTTGCTGGTTTATTTCATTTCGGATGGCCTTCGGCTCTATTTTACCCTGAGAGCCCTGGGGCACAGGATTCCCCTGCCGGCCATGGTGCGGCTGGTGTTTATCAATCTGTTCTTTTCCAACATCACGCCGATGGCCACCGGGGGCGGTTTCGCCCAGATCTGGTTTCTGAGCCACCATGGCGTTCCGATTGGGCGTGCGACGGCTGCGACCACGATCCGGACGATCCTGGCGGTGCTGTTCATATTTTCGCTGACGCCGGTATTCCTGCTCACGCTCAAACCCCTGGACGGTAATTCCATCACTGGCGATATCGGCACCGCTCTGGCAATTCTGATTGTGTTGTACCTCGGCTTTTTCCTGATTCTGCTGTTCCGGACCCGCTGGCTGATCGGCCCCCTGACCCGGCTGCTGAGGGCCGCGCGTCGGCTCCATCTGATCAGTGAACCCCGCCATCGGCGCTGGCAGTTCAAGGCACGCCGGGAAATGCTGCGGCTGTCACGGAGTTTTGGTGATTACCTGCGTGGTGCGCCGGTGTTCGTCTGGCTGTCCATCCTGTTCACCGCCGTGTTTCTGCTTAGCCTGTTCAGCTTCCCGGCGCTGCTGATGCACAGCCTGGACTACAGTGTTGACTATGTGATGTCCGTGGGCCTGCTGGTTGTGACCACCTTCGTGATGTACTTCTCGCCCACGCCGGGCGCCTCAGGCATCTCGGAGGGTGTTTTCGGGAGCTTCTTCCGGGATATCCTCTCGGGAAACCACCTGATTCTGGTCATCGTCTGCTGGCGTCTGCTGACCATCTATCTGGGCATGATTATCGGGCTGGTGGTGCTACAGAAGGAACTTGTTGCCAATCGCAGGAGAGCCGGATGATCTTCCGAAACCCACTCAAGCTGCTGTTTTACCTCTGTCTTCTGGTGGTGTTTCTGCTGGTTGGCTACAAAACCTACCTGAATCTGTTCACGGAGGATTTCGAGGGGGTTCATACCGAGCAGGTAGAACGGATTTATCAGGCACTTGAACCCGGCGAGCCCTTCAGTTTCGCGGTGGTGGGCAATATCAATAATTCGGTGGGCATCTTCGAGGACCGCATCATCCCGGAGCTGAATCGATCCGGGCTGGATTTTCTGGTTTCGGCGGGGAACGCTGTCAGTGGTGGCGGCGAAGACAAGTACCGGGCACTCTACGGCACTCTGAGCCACCTGGAGATCCCCTATCTGCTGACCTTCGGTGCCCACGAGTACGAGGACTTTGGCAGTTTCCGTTTCTACGATCACTTCGGCCCGCACTTTTTCAGTATCGAAGCGGGCAATAGCCGGCTGATTTTTCTGGACAGCACCGGTAAAACTCCCTGGCGCTGGCAGATCCGCTGGCTGAAGGATTTGCTGGCCCAGGACACGTCGAAGGCGAGGATCTTGTTCATCGGGCACCCTCCCCTTCATCCGGACGAGAATGCCCCGTTCGACCAGAAGGATGATTACCTGGCGCCGCCCGAGTTCCGGGACGCCCTTCTACAGGCCATCGAGGAGCATGACGTTGACCGGGTATTTTCAGCCAACCTCTCGCTCTATTCGGAAAAGACGGTAGAAGACACCACCTTCGTTACCACGGGTGGCGCCGGTGGCCTGGTTATGAACAACGACACCAGTTTCTATCACTACGTGCAGGTGAATGTAGACTCAGATGGCGAGGTAACACACCGTCTGCAGCGACTGGAAGTGGGCCAGCACCCGGTTCTGAAGCGGCTGGAAAGTCTCTGGTTCTTTATCTACTCCCTGTTCTACACCGGTTACCTCAACTTTATTCTGATCGTCGCCGTGTTTGCGGCCATTGCGATCAAGCTGTACGGCGCCATTTTCATCGGCAAGGATTATTACCCGGACTACGACCTGGACCCCTCGCCCTGGCTGGACAAACCGATGCGGGTGGCCATGTTTACCAACAACTACCTGCCCTTCATCGGCGGGGTACCCATTTCCATTGAACGCCTGCGCCGGGGCCTGGAAGCGCTTGGCGATAAACTGCTGGTCGTGGCGCCCCGCTACAAGGGGCAGCCGGAAACCGAATCCCACGTTTTGCGAGTGCCCTCGCTACTGGCCATGGGCGAGAAGCGGGAATTCCGGCTGGCCAATATTTTCCTCGGGCGGATTCGCAAACGGGTTCGGGCGTTCAAGCCGGATATCATCCATCTGCACCATCCGTTCTGGCTGGGGTCGCTGGGCCTGTTCGTGGCTCGCACCCTGAATATCCCGGCCATATACACCTACCATACCCGCCTGGAGCATTACGCCCACTTCGTGCCGCTACCCGGCATGCTGTTCCGGAACCTGATTTCGCACGCGCTGATCAAACGCTTTGCCAACAAGTGCGACGGTGTGATCGTGCCTACCTACTCCACGGAGGAATATCTGCGGATGATCGGGGTTAAAACACCGACCTTCGTGCAGCCTACCGGCATTGAATATCACAAGTTCCAGGAGGTTCAGGAAAAGGACGTCGAGCAACTCCGGGAGAAGCTGAAGCTCAGGAATGAGAAAGTGTTTGTCAGTGTTTCCCGGCTCTCGAACGAGAAAAACATCGACTTCATGATTGAGGCCATTGATGCCCTGCGGCGGGAAACCCATGTGCCCTTCCGGTTCCTGATGATCGGCGATGGCCACCAAAAGGACCGCTTGCAGAAGAAGATCGAAGACCTGGGACTTCAACAACACTTCACCCTTGTTGGTGCCGTGCCGCCGGACGAAATGGCCACCTGGTACCGACTGGGGGATGCCTTCCTGTTCGCCTCCATCTCCGAAACCCAGGGCATGGTAATTCTGGAGGCGATGGCTGCCGGTTTGCCGGTCGTAGCGGTTCGCTCCAGTGGCATTGAAGACGTTGTCCGACACGGGTTCAACGGCTTCAAGACGCCGGAAAAACAGGACCAGTGGCGGGCGCAAGTCAAAAAGCTACTGGAAGACGACGATCTGCGTGAAAAACTCTCCGAACAGGCCCTGGAATTTGCCAGGGACTACTCAGTGGAGCAGTTCGCCCAAGACGTCCGCACCATCTACGCCACCACACTCGCCATGGCCGCGAAGAAACGAAAAGGCTCGATAATCCATCCTGAATAGGTGGGGTTACAGTTTTCCGCAGCGGCCTGATCGGGCTAGACTGAATTCACGTATTACAAAGACAGTTTTAGCTATCAGACCTGGTTATTATCGGAGACTAACGTGAGCGGCATCCCCGTCGGAATCAGCACCTGCCTGCTGGGCAAGGAAGTTCGCCATGATGGCGGCCATAAACATTCCCGCTACTGCACCCAGGTGCTCTCGAAACACTTTGATTTCCGCTCCATCTGCCCGGAGCTGGAAGCGGGCCTGGGCGTTCCGCGCCCGGCGATCCACCTGCGTGAATACAGTGATGGCCTGCGCCTGATCGAGACCAAGGGCGCGGCGGACCATACCGACGCCATGCAGGGCTTTATCGAACAGGTGATGCCGACCCTGGCAGACCTTCGGGGTTACATCCTGATGGCCAAGTCTCCCAGCTGTGGCATGGAGCGGATCAAGGTACATAACGAGGATGGCAATGTAACCCGCCGGGATGGCCGGGGCATGTTTGCCGAGGCGCTGCTGAAGGCCTACCCTCTGATGCCGGTGGAAGAGGAAGGCCGACTGAACGACAACATGATCCGGGAGAATTTCGTTGAAAGAGTTTTCGCCTACGACGACTGGATGCAGAACGTGGCCGGAGACAAGCTCTCGGCCAGGGCGCTGATTGAATTCCATACCCGCCACAAATTCCAGCTTCTGGCTCACTCCGAAAAGATCTACCGCCAGCTTGGTCCGATGCTTGGAGACCTGAAGTCCGAGCCGTTGGAAGACATTGCCGAACGCTATATCCACCAGTTCATGGAGGCCATGAGCAAGAAGGTAAGCCGGGGTTCACACATGAACGCCATGCAGCATCTGATGGGCTACCTCAGGGATTCCATGGGCGATGAAGACCGCAAGGTGTTGATGGAGCAGATGGAGGCCTACCATCGTGGCGAGGTACCGCTGGTGGTTCCCATGACGCTGCTGCGTATGGCCCAAAGAAGGGAGCCGGTGGATTACCTGCATGCCCAGCAGTATTTGACGCCCTACCCAGATGAGCTGGGGCTGCGTAACAACGTCTGAAGATAAAGTTGGGGTCAGATGAAATTTTCATCTGACCCCGAATTCACGCAGTTAGAAACCGTAGAGCAGCGAGAGTGACGTTTCGGTGTCGGTGTTTTCGGAGCCGGCCGGAGCGTCAGACACGTGCTTGACCCGGAAAGCAGCCTTCATGGAGAGATTCCCCACCACGTTCGCCTGCAGCGATGTTTCCGATTCGGTCACCGTGTTGTTTTCGTCCAGGCCAACTTCGGTACTGAGCTTCTGACGGAACAGGGAATTTTCCGAAAGGGCGTAATCAAACTGGCCAGCAAGGCGGGCGATGGCCTCTTCCTCGGTATCCTCGCCTTCCGCATTCACCATATCCAGCTTGTTGTAGCGGTAACCGGCGCCTACTGAGAGGTCCAGAAACGAGCGATCTCCGGAGTTCCAGACCCGGTTGCCGTAACCCGTGGTTACGGTTGATTCGAAGTCGTAGCCGGAGAAGCGATCGTCTTCATAGGAGCCACGGAGAAACCAGTACCGGTTCTCGGCGAACTTGTAGTCGGTCTCCAGGGCGGCCTGATATTTCTCGGCAGTGGTTTCGTCTTCAGTCTCGGAATAGTTGGTGCGGAATTCGCCGGTGTTACGCCAGGTTTCGACTTCATGGACCAACCCCAGGCGACCCTTGATGTTGGTCTCTTCGGTAGTGCCCGAGGTGATCAACACACCCAGCTCGGTTTCGCCCTTCCAGTTGTCTGCCTCCTGCGCACTGGCAAAGGGCGCGATTGCAACTGCGGTAATGGCTACAGCCTGTCGTAAATCCATGAAGTCTCCTTTGGGGGTTGGTCAGGCGCCCTCGGTGCTCCTCGCCCTCTCGCCATCGAGGCTTTTCCGGGCCTGACGTTCTCTTTCAGCCTTTTTCCGGGCCTTGCGCTCGGCAATGATGCGCGCGGCTTCACCACCAACGTGGGCTTCGCCCCGCTCCTCTGCCAGACGCATCTGGCGTTCACGCTCGGCAAACCGGGCTTTCTGCTCTTCGGTCAGCGATTCGATGCACTGATGGCAGCTCACACCCTGTTCATATTCGGGGCGCTGCTTGTCTTCTTCGGTAATCGGCCTGCGGCAGGCATGGCACTGGTCGTAATCGCCACGCTCCAGCCGGTGGTTAACCGTTACCCGGTCATCAAAAACAAAGCACTCTCCGTGCCACAGGCTCTGCTCTTCCGGTACCTCTTCCAGGTATTTCAGGATGCCACCCTTGAGGTGATAGACCTCCTCGAAACCCTGCTCCTTCAGATACGCGGTGGATTTCTCGCAGCGGATTCCACCGGTACAGAACATCGCCACCTTCTTGTGCTTCGAAGGATCCAGGTTCTGTTTCACGTATTCCGGGAACTCCCGGAAGGTATCAGTGGCCGGATTGACGGCATTTTCAAAGGTGCCGATTTCCACTTCGTACTGGTTGCGGGTATCCACCAGCACCACATCCGGATCGGAAATCAGTTTGTTCCATTCTTTCGGATCCACATACGTGCCGACAATCCGCTTCGGATCAATACCGTCCACACCCATGGTGACGATCTCTTTCTTGAGCTTCACTTTGGTGCGTTTGAACGGCTGGATGTCCACAAAGGACTCTTTGTAATCAATGCCGTCGAACCGCTCGTCGCTGGCGATCCAGGCTTTCACGGCATCAATGCCTTCGCGGCTGCCGGCAATGGTACCGTTGATGCCTTCGCGCGCCAGCAGCAAAGTGCCATGCACGTCTTTATCAAGCATCAGATCCAGCAGCGGCTGGCGGAGGGATTTGTAATCGTTCAGGACTGCGAACTTGTACAGTGCGCAGACAACAACATTGTTGCTCATCATGTTCTCCTGCGGGCCGGACCGTAAATCCGGAGCATGGTTTAGAGGTTCATCTGAGGCGGGAGCCTGAGAGGGCGCAAATTTTAACCAACTCAGGCTCACGATCAAGTGCGGGGTTACCCGGGGTTCAACAGGTCACTCCGCCCCGTTGGCCAGTTCGCGCTCAACGACGGCGGAAAGTTGGCCCCAGCCGGGACGGGTCAGGCGGATGTTATCCACCAGAACCGTCGGCGTACTGGTTACCCGAAGCTGCATGGCCACTTGGCGGCTCTGCTCGACAGCTTCCCGGTGCAACTCGGTGGTCATGCACCGGCGGAAGCGCCGCTCTTCAAGGCCCAGAGCACCGGCGTAGCGGGTAAAGGTGGCAACCGGATCGTTCGAGCCGCTCCACTCGGTCTGGGAATCGTACAGGCGTTCGTGCATGGCCCAGTAGGCGTCCTGATCCCCGGCACAGCGTGCTGCCTGGGCGGCTGGCATGGCGTTCTGATGCTGCTGTAATGGCAGATCAAAGTAGACAAAGCGAACCTTGCCCTCAGCCACATACTCTTCCTTCAACTGCTTGCTGGCAGAGGCAAAGTTGCCGCAGGCGGGGCATTGATAGTCGGCAAACTCACGCACCACGACCGGTGCGTCGTCGGGACCCACGGAGACACCGAACTGGTCCAACTGGGCGGGGAAGTCCTCGGCATTCGGAGCGGCCACAGGCAGCCCGTCAGACGTTGGTTTTGGTGGAGCGGTCAGGAAAAATACGCCAAGAAGCACTGCCGCAAGCGCAAGCAGTCCGATACCCGCATACAAAAGCTTGTTTGATTTTCCTTTTTGGGGCGGCGGCGCACCGGTTTCCTTGCGACGTTTTGCTTCACCCATGGAGGGACTCCTTATTGTGTTTATGGTTTCCGGAATTAATTAGCTCGCGACCGTTTTCAGATCGAGCGTGGCACGCTAAGATCCTTTATATTCTACAAAAGTTCCAACAAAAATTAAGGAATCCTCATGCCATTGCCCGCTTCCCTGACAGACTCTCTCTCACTGCCCCTGGTGGCCGCACCCATGTTTCTGATCTCTGGGCCCGAACTGGCGCTCGCCTGCTGCAAGCAGGGCATCGTTGGCAGTTTCCCGGCTTTGAACCAACGCACCAGCGAGGGCTTTGAGGAGTGGCTCATCCAGATGAACGAAGAGCTGGCCGCTTACCGAAGCGCCAATCCGGAAGCAAAAACGGCGCCCTACGCCGTGAACCTGATCGTGCACCGGACCAATCCGCGCTGGCAGGCAGACCTGGAACTGTGTGTTAAACATAAGGTGCCCATGATCATCACCTCCCTGGGCGCCGCCAGCCAGGTGGTGGAGGCGGTGCACAGCTACGGCGGGGTGGTGTTCCATGACGTGACCAACCAGAAGCATGCCCGCAAGGCGGCCGAAGCCGGTGTGGACGGCATTATTGCCGTGGCAGCGGGTGCCGGTGGCCATGCGGGCACCATCAACCCGTTCGTTCTGGTGCATGAAATCCGGGAAGTCTTTGACGGCACGATTTTGCTGGCCGGGGGGCTATCCCATGGTGAGGATCTGCTGGCGGCCCAGGCCCTCGGTGCGGACCTGGCCTACCTGGGTACCCGTTTTATAAACACGTTCGAGTCCCAGGCCGACGAGGCCTACCGGAACATGATCATTGAAGCGGTTTCAGGCGACATTATTCATACGCCGGCGGTATCCGGTGTGCCCGCCAGTTTTATGCGCCAGAGCCTGGAAGCGGCCGGCTTCCCCATGGACGAACTGAACCAGGCCGGCGAGATCAACTACGGCGAAAAACTGAAGCCTATTGATGATGAAGCAAAGGCCTGGAAAACCGTGTGGTCCGCCGGCCAGGGGGTCAGCCAGATCCACGACGTGCTGTCCGTCTCGGAACTGGTGAGCCGTCTGACCGAGGAGTACAGAAACGCCCGGGAGCGCCTGTTATCGACAGGTTCCTAAACCTGGAACTGTGAGGCTTTATCCTTCAACGAGGTCAGTGTCCGGGCAATCTGGCCGCTGGCCTCGTCGGAGCGCTCAATGGCTTCTACCGTCTGGCGGGATGAGCCTGCAATATCGCTCACGCTCACACTGACTTCACTGGCATGCCGGCCCTGCTCTTCCGCCACGGATGAAATAGCCATGGCCCGATCCTGAAGGCTGCTGAGCAACTGGTTGATCCGGTCGAAATGCTCGTCAGCCCGACGGAACTCCGACGACGACTCTGCAACCTGCCCTGACACCTCGCCAATGGCGCTGACAGCCTGCCGGCTGCCCTGCTGCAGACGTTCAATGATGGACTGGATTTCGGTGGTGGATTCCTGGGTCCGGCTCGCCAGAGTGCGGACTTCATCGGCCACCACGGCAAAGCCCCGGCCGGATTCTCCGGCGCGAGCGGCCTCGATGGCGGCGTTGAGAGCCAGCAGGTTGGTCTGCTCTGCGATGGCGCCGATCACTGACAGCACCGATCCGATTTCCTTGCTCTGGTGATCCAGCTGATTGACCGCTTCCACCGCCTGTTCAACATTACGGACTACCTGATCCAACCGGTTCCGCACTTCCCGGGAAATCCCCGCGGTGGCCTCACTCTCGGAACTGACGTTGCTGACCGAGCCTGCGATATCCTGAATGTTTTCAGCCACCTCGGAAATACTACGGGACATGGCATCCATGGTGCCAGACACCTCCGCCACTTCCTGTTCCTGACGGTTCACGGCCGCCACCGCACTGCGGCTGATGTCACCCTGAGCCTGCGCCTGGCCGGCGGCCGATTCGGCAGACTCCTTCACGTCGGAGACCAGCTCCTGGATACGGGCAATGAACCGGTTCACGCCCTCGGCCATCTCCGTAAGCTCATCCTTGCCTTTCATGGAAACCCGGCGGGTAAGATCGGCCTCGCCATCGGCGATACCCCAGATCGCCGAGCTCAAACGGAAAACTCTGGGCAGCAAGCCTCCGCCGAGCACCAGTGCCACCAGCAGGATCAGAACCACCACGGAACCGATTGCCAACATGCTCAAATTGGCGGAGAGGCTCGAGGCTTCGGTATTCAACGCCTCCACAGTGTTCTGGATTCTGGAGCGAGTGTCAGCGTCCATACTCGCCAACTGTTGCTGAAGGCGCTGGTTAACCTGCTCGGTTTCTGATTCGAGGGTGTCATGCAGCGCGTCGATGCTGCCGGTGATGGTAGCGCTGAATTCCTGCTCCAGGGCCGCCAGGTCCTGATTGATGCCTTCGAGCGACAGTCCCAGCTTCAGCTGACCAATGGCGGAACCCTGGGGAGCGATATCGGCCGTAATGATGACCACGTTGGGGTCGCGACTTGCCGCATCCAGGACCCGATTTGCCGCACCACGACCTTCCCCCTGCTCCATTAAGGTGCGTACCCGGTCATCGGTGCGGTCCACATAACGGGTCAGGCGTTCACCGTACTGGTCGTAATACACGGCAAACAGAACGGATTCACGGGCGTCGGCCAGCTCGACAAGATCGGTGAGGCGCGGGACATCCCGATCCCAGATCAGCGGGGCCGCAACAGCGGCGAGGACATCAGCCAGACCCTGAGCTTCCGCCATGACAGCGGTGCGAACGTTGCCGGCAACGCGTTCCTGCTGCGCCGTCTGCTGGCGGGTGAGTTCGGCGGAGAGTTCCTCGGTGGTCTTCTGCCGCATGGTCTCCAGGCGGGATCGGACATCCTCACGGGTATCACCGAAGGAGGCACTGACCTGCTGGCTACTGGCCTCAAGGGCGGACCCTGCGGTGTCTACCAGGCGCTCTACCTGGCTGGAAATCAGCCACTGGCTGACCAGGACCTGAACCAGACCGGCAACGACCAGAACAACAAAAACCGGTCGGAGAAGGCGGCTAGAAATCAGCCGCCGGATAAAACTGAGTGACATACGGACTCCGCTAGCATGTGTGCTTCATGCATCCTGCACAGTCGGCAACAGCGTCCCTGCTTGGCGTGTCCGTATGTATAGCAAAACCCGGGCCTGAATAGCGCGCTTTTATGTACGGGTTTTGTAGTTAATCGTCATCGCTTTCTTCGAGTTCGATTTCATCGGCCGTATATCCGGAGGCCGTTTTGCGATATTCCACTTCGAGAATGATCGGCGCATCACTCCCGAAGAACGCATCAACGATGTCGCCCCTCAACACATTGTCATAATCGGCACTTGTGTCGTTTATCTGCACCCCGAAGAGCGTGATGGTTCCGGGGATCGCGGAGATGCCACGAAGCTGGCCCTCAAGCTCAAACTTGTCACGATCTCCGAAGTCAGCCTCCTCGCTATCAACTTCTACCCTCAACGCATCGATGAAGATGTCTGCTCCCAGCTCCTTTTCGATGCCTTCAACCTCAACTGCGGTATTGCCCACAGGAAGCATCTGGAGTGTGATGTCAGAACCGTCCTCAACGGTGAACGTTGTGGTTGGACCTACCCGGACCTCAACGCCCCCGATGAAGAACGCACTATCGGTCGTTAACGAAACCACGCCCCTGATTTTTGCGTCGCCGTCCCGCAGTTCAATTTCCTCCGCTTCAACAACCGTATCCGAGACGAACTGCCCTTCCACCTGTATCAGGAGCCCTTCGGTAAGCTCGTCGAGAGTAATGCTGTCATCCAGTTCGGTTGCATCTGTCACCCGAACGGTCAGACCTCCCATCGTAAACTCTCCCGGGCGTGAGCTGATACCGGAAGCGGTATAGGGCGCATCAATTATCGCGGTGAACTCGATATCGTCAGCACTGCTGCGACTGAAGCGTCGGGCGTCGTCCCGGTCAATGGTAGCGGCAGTCAACACGCTTCCTGACAGGGTTCCCTCTACCTCCAGGACAGCGCCGTTGATCAGGTTCGCCTCGGTCAGGTCTGATCCGAAACTGACGCTGTTCTCATCATATTCAACGGTGATCGTGCCAATCGTGAATTGATTCTGGGATATATCCACCGCTGACAATGTGCCTTCCAACTCGATACTAGTCAGATCCGGATTGATGACCGCGATGTAGCCGGCCCGATAGGAGCCATCGGCCTGACGCCAGGCGCTGACACGGACATGATCTGTGATAGAGGGTTCGCCAAGCAGTGTGGCGTAAGTTGTGCCGCGAACCACCGTCTGGCGATCAACCCGCACGGATTGCCCCATCACTGAAAGGGTCACGAATTCACCGGCACCACTTGGATCGGCGGTCACTAGGTCTACCGGACCCCGCAATGTATCGTCGTAACTGAGCTTCTCGGCCGTGCCTTCGCCATCATCAAACCACTCGCCTTCAACCCTGAGAATCATTCCTTCACTCAGAAGGCCTTCAGCAGTGATGCCGTCATTGCTTTCCACTTCCCGATTCGGAATGTCATCGGTGCTGAATTCAACGCCATTAACAAAAACACTTCCGAATCCGGAAACCGGACCAACGCTGGACCCGGTGCCCCGGATACCACCATCGGCAACATCAAGGCCTCCGCCAGCGCCACCGCAGGCGGAGATCGCCCCGAAGACCACTGTGCCGGCTGCCAGCCCAATAACACGATTGCAGAAGTGCCGTTTCATAACCTTTATCTCCGTAACCGGCGTTCCTGGCCGGCATCTGTCATATCGCTTGTTTAAAGCGCCTGCGGAAACTTTTTTATTCCCCACCCCGGCCGCCGTTTCCTGCGGGCTCTTCGAAGAAGAAGATGCTCACGCCGGTTCGGACGGGCTCACCGGATACACTTTCAGTCTCTTGACCGGATATATCCCGATCATGGGGACCAAGCCACTTGTCCAGTTCTTCCAGAAGAGACTGGGACCGTTCGGCTGCGTGCCTGCGCCAGCGCTCCATCACTTCCGGAGGGATATTGTTGTAGGTCAGGGTTCGCTGGAACAGCGGTGGCTGCCCGGACTCGTCACTGACCAGATTGTGATCAATGGTTGCGATGAGGTCCGATACGTCCTCACCGAAAATCTGCAGCATTTCCTCGCTGTCTCCGGCCGGGACAAAGGCCCTTTGCTGCAGGACCAGGCGGCCCGATTCCCCCTCCACGGAAACCACCCCCACCCGAAGCAGTTCATCCAGCACGGAACGGGGCGGCATGTCGCCGCTGTAGCGTTTGACCAGCTCGCTGAAGCTTGCAGGCCCGTCGAAAGCCAGCATTGCAGGCTCTCCGTCCTTGGCCTGAAACTCCGCATCGTGGACCCAGCCCGATACCACCCGAGACGCCCGGTTGGTATGAAGCACGTCGCGGCTCCCAGCATCCTCCCCTGCCAGGATCTCCCGCTGGCGTTTGACTTCCTTTCGGGTCAGCCCGGTCATGACTGCAGCCCGTGAGTCCGTGGGCTTTCGCCGGTCGTCGGTGAAGTCCTCCAGGGCGGCTTCCACGTAGGCACGTTTAACCAGCTCGGAGAACTCACCGAAAGGAATACCATTGCGCAACAGCAACCTCGCCAGAGGGCGCAGAATGCGAAACAGCGCTTGATGCAGGGGGTTGGGTTTTTTCATGTTTGGGATTGTATTCCCATAGCGACTTCGAAAGCCAGAATGCGGGCCGACAACACCCCGGCCCGCTCCGGCGGTTTACTGATCAATCATCGCTGTCACTGTCGTCATTGCTGTCGTCGACCTCGACGTTCTCGGTCAGCTCATACAGGCCACCACTGGTCTGGCGGTACCCGATTTCCACTTCATCACCAACCTGTGCGCCGGACAGGCTGTAGCCATTGCGAAGCACCTCAAGATTCATGATGGTGATGGAATCGGTTCCGATGGCACTCACCCGTGCCTCGAGCTCAAAGTCATCATCGTCGTCGTCATCCTCGCGTTCAATGCTGATGGCCTCGAGGAATCCGCCGTCACTGCTCTGCTGGCGACCTTCAATTTCGAGATAGTCTCCCACCTGCAGGCTCTGGATATCCTGAACGCGACTGCGACGGTCATCTCCGTCATCGTCGTCGTCATCAATCAGGGTATTGCCGGTCAGCTGGACCCGGACGCCACTGACGACCATGGTTTCATTGGTCAGATCAAGAGACTCGATGCGACCATCCAGCTCGGCATCGGAATCCCGGCCTTCGATCTCTTCAGCCACCAGGACGCCATTGCGGAAATCCCCTTCCACTTTCACAAACAGGCCATCGGCAAGGTTGCTTTCGCGAAGATCGTCGAACTCGGTGCCACCATCAATCTGGACGCGCACCCCATTCACCGAGAACTGGCCACTGGCGGCGTCATATTCATAAATGCTTCCGGAGATTTCGACATCGTCATCATCGTCGAAGAGGTCGTCCTCATCATCGATCTCCTCGGCCATGATGGTGTTGCCGTCCAGGTAGCCTTCCACTTCCACCACGATTCCGTTTGCCAGATCATCCAGGGAGAAGCCGTCATCGCCGACAGCGCTGGTGTAATCAACCAGGAAACCGTTGATGGTGAAGGTCTGGGCGCTTGTGTCCAGATCGGCAACAACGCCTTCAATTTCTACTTCGTTGTTGTCATCGAATTCCAGGCCAATGGCCCGGGCACCCACAAAGCTTGCCCGGAAGCTGCCATCCTCAAGGCGCCAGGCGCTGACCCTTACACGATAGCCCTGGGGATTGTCGGCAAGAGCCGCTGGTGTTGCGCCGCGGAAGACGGTTTTGCCATCCAGGGCAATGCTCTGGCCAAGCATGGTCAGAGTGCCGGTGCGGGTAACCTCATCCCAACTCATGCCGGAAATCGGCCCGCGCAGGGTATCGTCATAACTGACTTTGTCCGCCCGCCCCTGACCACTGTCATCCCAATCGCCCTCAACTTTGAGGATCATGCCCTTTTCGAGCTGATCCTCGCGTTCCAGGCCATCGTCGCTGCTAACGCTGCCGTTGGTCTCAAATCGGGTACCGTTCACGTAAACACTGCCGAAACCGGATACCGCCCCGACACTGGTCCCCGATGAAGCATCACTTGTTGAGGCGTCTCCAGAGCCACCGCCTCCGCAAGCGGCGAGCGCGCCAGCAAGAGCGCCGGTCATGGCCAGTTTCACTGCAATTGCTAAAGGTTTGCGATTCATCGTTCTTCTCCAGGCTTGTTGTTGCGTCCCCGGGCGACCGCGTTTAAACACCCGATCTTAAATTGGGATATTTTTCCCAATCTTGTATTTGGGAATTTAATCCCATTTTTTGCGCCTGTCCAGTTTTTGATCATGAAAATTTTGTGAACTTTATGGAGCGGGAAACGTAAATCTTTGAACAGTCAGCCAAAACAGGTTCATTACTATGCTGGGATTTTTGAAAGGCGATCCGAGGAAAAAACTGCAGAAGGAATACGAGGCGAAGCTCGCCAAAGCACTGGATGCCCAGCGCAACGGCGATCTGAGAACCCATGGAACCCTCATGGAGGAGGCAGAAAAGATCTACGCCGAGATCCAGGCGCTGGACGAAAAGAAATAAGCGGGGGGAGCGTTTACTCCCCCATCAATTGCCGGATGCGGTGATTGAGACGGGCCACTTCCCGACGCATTTCCTCCACCTCATCGAGCAGTTCCAGAGACATGGCCAGGCCGGGCAGATTCATTTTCAGGTCCCTCTGTAATCTCTGCGCTTTGCGCAATCGGCTCAGGGCAGCGACATCGAACTCCCATTGCCGTGCCTCCGGGTAATCTTCCAGCGGGGCAATGATCCCGTAGTCCACCAGTTTTATGACAAACTCGGCATGGCACTCGCCACGCTCGCATATTTCACGCAGGGTGAAGGTGCTGCCATCCTGGTCGACCACCTCTACCGTCAAAATATGATCCTGCTTGCTCATACCTTACTCCCGCTTACACGTGAAGCTTGCTGCGTGGATTGAAGTTTTTCTCTGCCTCGGCCAGTTGCTCGTAGAGCTTCTCGGCCTCGGCGCTGTGTTTCTCGGGCATGGTGATCTGCAGAATGACAATCTGATCACCCGGATGCTTGCCCGGGAACCCCTTGCCCTTGAGCCGCAGCTTCCGGCCACTGGTGGAGCCCTTCGGCACTTTCACATTTACCTTTGAGCCTACGGTTGGCACGGTCACCGTTGCCCCCAGAGCCGCTTCCCACGGCGCTATCGGCACAGTAACCATGACATCCCGGCCCTCCACGGAAAAATGTGGATGCGGCGCAAACTCGACTTCAATGAACAGATCGCCCGGCTCAGCACCGCCCACACCCGGCGAACCCTGGCCTTTGAGGCGGATGTGCTGGCCTTCGCGCATGCCGGCGGGGATCTTCACTTTCAGGGTCTTTTGCCGGGGAATCACCCGGCCATGTTCATCGGCCTCGTGGACCGCGAAAGACACCTGTTTTTCACAGCCGTGAAACGCTTCTTCCAGGAACAGCGCAATCCTGGCGTGCACGTCCTCACCGCGCATTTTCATATTCTGGCGGAAACCGCCACCACCAAAGCCACCGGAAAAACCGCCCCGGCGTCCACCACCGAAGATCTCCTCGAAGAAGTCACTGAACTGGCGCGCATCGGCCTCGGTATAACCACCGCCACCGAAGCCGGACCCACTTTGCCAGCCCGGAGGTGGCTCGAAAGAACCATCCGCCCTGGCGCCGTATTTACGCAGCTGGTCGTACTCCGCGCGCTTCTCGGGATCTTTCAGTACTTCGTAGGCTTCACCCACTTCCTTGAATTTGGTGTCGGCGTCCTCTTCCTTACTGACATCCGGATGGTATTTCCGTGCCAGCTTTCGGTAGGCTTTTTTTATCTCCTCGGCGGAGGCAGACTCACTCACACCGAGCACGGCGTAATAGTCTTTGAAGTCCATCAGGATCCTCACCACTGGTTATTCTGCTGGGCGTACGCCCGCTTACTAACCACTATATTTGATGAGATTGGGGAAATTACAAGGGGAAGGTCGTTCGTACTTGAGGTGGGTCAGGCATTTGGGGCGGAGATCCGCCCCAAATGAATAACATAACTTACTTAACTTTCGGATCCAGCTCACCGGAGGCGTAACGCTCGAACATGCGCTCAAGGTTCACCGGCTTGATTTTGCTGGCGTTGCCGGCACAACCGAAGGCTTCGTAGCGTGCGATGCACACTTCGGTCATGGCCTTCATCGTTTCCTTGAGGAATTTGCGCGGGTCGAACTCGGCCGGGTTTTCAGCCAGGAAGCGACGGACCGCGCCGGTGCTGGCCAGGCGCAGGTCGGTGTCGATGTTGACCTTGCGCACGCCGTGCTTGATGCCCTCTACAATTTCTTCGACCGGCACACCATAGGTTTCCGGAATCTCGCCACCGTATTCGTTGATGATCTTCAGCCACTCCTGGGGTACGGAGCTGGAGCCGTGCATAACCAGGTGGGTGTCCGGGATGCGAGCGTGGATGGCTTTGATCTGGTCGATGGCCAGGATGTCGCCTGTGGGCGGACGGGTGAACTTGTAGGCGCCGTGGCTGGTGCCGATGGCAATGGCCAGGGCATCAACGTGGGTTTTCTTGACGAAGTCCGCCGCTTCTTCCGGGTCGGTCAGCATCTGGCTGTGATCCAGGGTACCTTCGGCACCGATGCCGTCTTCTTCACCGGCCTGGCCGGTTTCGAGAGAACCCAGGCAACCCAGCTCGCCTTCTACGGAGACACCGCAGGCGTGGGCCATTTCAACGGTGCGACGGGTAACATCAACGTTGTATTCGTAGTCGGTGGGGGTTTTACCGTCTTCACCGAGGGAGCCGTCCATCATCACGGAGCTGAAGCCCAGCTGGATGGAGCGCTGGCACACGGAGGGGCTGGTGCCGTGGTCCTGGTGCATGACCACCGGGATGTGCGGGAATTCCTCGATGGCCGCCAGGATCAGATGGCGCAGAAATGGCGCACCGGCGTACTTACGGGCACCGGCGGAGGCCTGGACAATCACCGGCGAATCGGTTTTGTCGGCGGCTTCCATGATGGCGCGCATCTGTTCCAGGTTGTTGACGTTAAAGGCTGGCACACCGTAACCATGCTCGGCGGCGTGATCCAGCATTTGCCGCATCGAAATCAGGGCCATGGGTCGTCTCCTTCATTTGGACTTTGGGGATAGTTGGATTCTTTCAGTAACTCGTTACGCGCCGCGTTCTTCCAGCACCGCTACTGCCGGGAGCGTCTTTCCTTCTACGAATTCCAGGAACGCGCCACCACCGGTGGAGATGTACGAGATTTTGTCAGCAACGCCGTACTTGTCAACGGCGGCGACGGTATCACCACCGCCGGCGAGGGAGAAGGCGTCACTTTCGGCGATGGCATTAGCAAGCGCTTTGGTGCCGTTGCCGAACTGGTCGAATTCGAAAACGCCAACCGGGCCGTTCCAGAGGATGGTTTTGGCGTTTTTCAGCAGTTCAGCGAATTCGCCCGCGGTCTCTGGGCCCACATCGAGAATCATGTCGTCGTCGGTGACGTCGGAGATGTTCTTGACGGTTGCGGTGGCGGTTTCGGCGAACTCGCTGGCAACAACCACGTCGACCGGCAGCGGGATTTCAACGCGACTGGCGATGTCTTTGGCGGTGTCGATCAGGTCGTGTTCGCATAGCGATTTGCCGACCGGGTGACCGGCCGCGGCCAGGAAGGTGTTGGCGATGCCGCCGCCCACGATGATGGAGTCACACACTTTCTCAAGGGCGTTGAGCACGTCCAGTTTGGTAGAAACCTTGGAGCCGCCAACGATGGCAACCACCGGTTTGGCCGGGTTGTCCAGGGCTTTGCCAAGGGCTTCAAGCTCGGCCGCCAGCAGCGGGCCGGCGCAGGCCTCTGGGGCGAATCTCGCCACGCCGTGGGTGGAGGCCTGGGCGCGGTGCGCCGTGCCGAAGGCGTCCATGACGTAGACATCGCACAGGGCCGCGTACTTCTTCGCGAGGTCTTCGTTGTCTTTCTTTTCGCCCTTGTTGAAGCGAACGTTCTCGAACAGGACAACTTCGCCATCGGCGACTTCAACGCCGTCCAGATAGTCCTTGATCAGGCGAACTTCCTGGCCCAGCACCTTGGTCAGGTGGTCGGCGACCGGCTTCATGGAGGAGGCTTCGTCGTAAACGCCTTCCTCCGGGCGGCCCAGATGGGACATCAGCATGACTTTGGCGCCCGCGTCTTTAGCCGCCTTGATGGTGGGCAGTGACGCGCGAATGCGGGCGTCACTGGAGACTTTGCCGTCCTTGACCGGCACGTTCAAATCTTCGCGGATCAGCACTCGCTTACCGGCGAGGTTAAGGTCGGTCATTCTCTTGATGGCCATAACGTTCGTCCCTTCAACAAAATTTCAGATTAAGAATGTTTGGTTAACCAGCTTTTGCTGACATCGAGCATCCGGTTCGCGAACCCCCACTCATTATCGAACCAACACAGCACTTTCACCATGGTGCCCCCGGTGACCCGGGTCTGGCCGCCATCCACCACGCCGGAGTGGGCATCGTGGTTGAAGTCGGAGCTGGCCAGCAGTTCGTCGGTATAGCCGAGTATGCTCTTTAACGGGCCGTTGGCGGCCTCTTCTAACAGGTTGTTCACCGCTGCCACGTTGGTGGCTTTGCCCACGTTCACCACCATGTCGATGGCGGAGACATTCATGGTCGGCACCCGCATGGCGACCGAACTGAACTTGCCTTCCATGCTCGGCAGCAACCGCTCAATACCTTTCGCAAGACCGGTTTCCACCGGAACGATGTTGTGCAGGGCGCTGCGGGTTCGTCGCAAATCCTGGTGGTGGTAGGCATCGATAACCGGCTGGTCATTCATGGCCGCGTGAATCGTGGTGGTACTGCCCTGCTGCACGCCAAAGGCGTCGTCCAGCACCTTGATCACAGGCACCAGGCAGTTGGTGGTGCAGGAGGCGGCTGCAACGATCACGTCTTCCGGTGTGAGATCAGCGTGGTTGACCCCGTAGACAACGGTGCGGTCCACATCGGACTCGGCCGGCTGCGAGAAGAGCAGGCGTCTGGCCCCGGAATCGATGTGCTTCTCGGCCGTAGCACGATCCGAGAAGGCGCCGGAACATTCCAGTACCAGATCGACATCAAGCAGTCGCCAGGGCAGTTCTGCCGGGTCAGCATGACTCAACACACGGATGGCATCGCCATTGACCATGAGATCCTGGCCCGATACCGAAATATCACCCTGGAAACGGCCATGGGTGGAATCATATCGGGTCAGGTGAGCAATGGTGTCGATATCCGACAGCTCATTAATGGCGACCACCTGCAGGTGGTCGCGGAAGCCGTTTTCATAAAGCGCGCGCAACACGCACTGGCCGATTCGGCCGTACCCGTTGATGGCGATACGAAAAGGCGCAGAGTCTGTCATCAGGCGTCCAGAAGCTCGGCGGCCACTTCCAGAACGTTGTCGACGGTGAAGCCGAATTCCTTGAACAGTTCGCCAGCAGGCGCGGACTCACCAAAGGTGGTCATGCCGATGATGCGACCGTCCAGGCCAACGTACTTGTACCAGTAGTCGGCAATGCCGGCTTCGATGGCGATGCGGTTGGTCACGTCCAGCGGCAGGACCTGCTGCTTGTACTCGGCGCTCTGGGCATCGAACACGTCCGTGGACGGCATGGAAACCACGCGCACGTTCTTGCCCTGATCACGAAGCTGGGCAGCCGCATCCTGCGCCAGGCCGACTTCGGAGCCGGTGGCAATCAGGATCAGGTCCGGCGTGCCTTCGCTGTCTGACAGGATATAGGCGCCCTTGGCTACGTCCGCCAGCTGTTGGGCATCGCGCGGCTGTGCCGGCAGCCCCTGACGGGAGAAGACCATGGCGGTCGGGCCATCGGTGCGCTCAAGAGCTGCTTTCCAGGCCACTGCGGATTCAACAGTATCCGCCGGACGCCACATGCTCATGTTGGGCGTGGTGCGCAGACTGGCCATCTGCTCGATAGGCTGGTGAGTCGGGCCATCTTCACCCAGGCCGATGGAGTCGTGGGTGAACACGAAGATGGAACGCTGCTTCATCAGCGCAGCCATGCGCACGGCGTTGCGGCAATATTCCATGAAGATCAGGAAGGTCGCGCCGTAGGGCACGAAACCGCCGTGCAGGGCGATGCCGTTCATGATCGCAGCCATGCCGAATTCACGGACACCGTAATAGATGTAGTTACCGCTGGCATCTTCCTTGGTCAGACCCTTGGTGTCGGACCAGATAGTCAGGTTGGAACCGGCCAGGTCGGCAGAGCCGCCCATCAGTTCCGGCAGCAGCGGGCCGTAAGCGTTCAGAGTGTTCTGGGAGGCCTTGCGGGAAGCCACAGTCTCGGCCTTGTCCTGGCATTCCTGGATGTAAGCCTGGGCCTTCTCGGCAAAGTCGGCGGGCAGGTCGCCAGCCATGCGGCGCTTGAACTCAGCCGCCAGTTCCGGCTCCGCCTTTTCGTAGGCGGCAAACTTCTGCTCCCACTCGGACTGGGCAGCAGCACCTTTTTCACGGGCATTCCAGGCACTGGCAATGTCGGCCGGGATTTCGAACGGGCCATGCTGCCAGCCCAACTGCTCGCGGGTCAGGGTGATTTCGTCGTCACCCAGGGGAGCACCGTGGCAGCTTTCCTTGCCCTGTTTGTTCGGGGAACCGAAGCCGATGATGGTCTTGCAGCAGATCAGCGTGGGCTGTTCGGTGTTGGCACGGGCGGCTTCGATCGCGGCGCGAATGGCGTCAGCATCATGGCCGTCGACTGCGGGAATCACCTGCCAGCCGTAAGACTCGAAACGCTGCGGGGTGTTATCAGTAAACCAGCCATCCACTTCGCCATCGATGGAGATGCCGTTGTCGTCATAGAAGAACACAAGCTTGCCGAGGCCGAGGGTGCCTGCCAGGGAGGCAACTTCGTGAGAGATGCCTTCCATCAGGCAGCCGTCGCCGAGGAACGCGTAGGTGTAGTGGTCAACGATCTCGTGGCCCGGACGGTTGAACTGCGCTGCCAGGGACTTCTCGGCAATGGCGAAACCAACGGCGTTGGCAATACCCTGGCCCAGGGGGCCGGTGGTGGTTTCGATACCCGGGGTGTAGCCGTACTCGGGGTGGCCCGGCGTCTTGGAGTGCAACTGACGGAAGTTCTTGATGTCTTCGATGGAAACGTCGTAACCGCTCAGGTGCAGCAGGGAGTACTGCAGCATGGAGCCGTGACCGTTGGACAGCACGAAGCGGTCCCGGTTGGCCCACTGAGGGTTGGCCGGGTTGTGGCTCAGGTAATCGTTCCACAGAACCTCGGCGATATCCGCCATACCCATGGGCGCACCCGGGTGGCCGGACTTGGCTTTCTGAACCGCATCCATGCTCAGCGCGCGAATGGCGTTGGCGAGATCTTTACGAGACGGCATTGACGTTTCTCCAGTGTTTTGCAGGAAAAGAATTCGTAGTGATTAAAGGGCGATCAAAATGAGGCGCGTATTTTCGCCGATTAGTGTGTGCCGGGGCAAATCGGCATGTGCCTGTTTCACGATTGTTTGCCTGTGGATTTCCGAAAGGTCTGATTTCAAAGAACGATAAATCTATATCAAAATTTTTTGATATGCCTATTGATTGACCACCCGAAGCCCCCTACACTTCGTTTCCATGACATCCATGAACACATACGCCGACAACCTGTCCTCCGTGGACGCACTGGCCGCGATCTTCAAAGCGGGCGGGGATCCGTTGCGGCTGGAGATTCTGCGTGTGTTGAGACGGGATACGTTCGGAGTTCTGGAGCTCAGCCAGTTGTTTGATATGCGCCAGTCCGGTATGAGCCACCACCTGAAGGTAATGAACAAGGCTGGTCTGCTTGAGCCCCAGCGTGAAGGCAATGCGATTTTCTATCGCCGCCCGCTGCACCTGGACAGCGACAAGCCAACCGACCAGACCATCCGACAGATATTTGAAGCGGTAGACCGGGTGCCACTGCCACCACATCTGCAGGAGCGCATTGAGGCCATTCGCACTCAGCGCGCAGACCAGTCCCAGGCTTTCTTCGCCCGGCATGCAGAGCAGTTCCGCGAGCAGCAGGAACTGATCGCCGCTTTTGATCTTTACGCAGAGCCGGTCGCGGAAATGATCCGCAAACGGTCCCGCAAACATCAATGGCAGGCCGCACTGGAAATCGGCCCCGGCGAAGGTGCCTTCCTACCGGTTCTGGCAGAGCTTTGTGGGCATGTGGTTGCCCTGGATAACAGCCGGGACATGCTGGCCAAGGCCACCCGCACCTGCATTGACGAACGGCTGAACAACATCGACCTGATAGAAGGTGTTACCGACACCCTGCTGGCCAGGGGCGACGCCTTCGACCTGGTCGTTGCGAATATGGTTCTGCATCACGTGCCCAGCCCCGCTGACATCTTCCTTGATGCCGCGGCGTTGATGAACAACGGCGGCTGCTTCGTAATCAGCGACCTGTGCAGTCACGACCAGGACTGGGCAAAAGCAAACTGCGGTGATCTCTGGCTCGGGTTTGAGCCGGAAGAGCTTACCACCTGGGCCGCGGACGCCGGCCTGGTTGCCGGAGAACAGCTGTTTATCGGCTTGCGGAACGGGTTCCAGATCCAGGTTCGGGAATTCTGGAAACACAGCGGTCAGATTTGACGACCTGGATCGCAATATCAACAAATTTTGATATACGGATACGTAGTTTTACGTATCCTCACACAGACCAACAAACCGGATACCGGAAAGCGCTTTAAGAAAACCGCTTACCGGCCTGAATTTGAATCGCTCACAGAGGAGCATGCGCTATGGCTGACTACAACATCTTCACTTCCGAATCGGTCTCTGAAGGCCATCCGGACAAACTGGCAGACCAGATCTCTGATGCCGTGCTGGATGCCATCCTGACCGACGATCCCCATGCCCGCGTTGCCTGCGAGACCATGGTAAAAACCGGTGTGGCCATCGTTGGCGGTGAGATCACCACCAGCGCCTGGGTGGATCTGGAAGACCTGGTGCGCGGTGTCATCAAGGACATCGGCTACACCTCCTCGAAAGTGGGCTACGACGGCGACACCTGCGGCATCATCAACATTATCGGCAAGCAGTCCGTCGATATCGCCCAGGGCGTTGATCGCAAGAAGCCTGAAGACCAGGGTGCCGGCGATCAGGGCCTGATGTTCGGCTATGCCAGCAACGAAACCGACGTACTCATGCCGGCGCCGATCACTTTCTCTCACCGTCTGGTGCAGCGCCAGGCCGAGGCCCGCAAGAGCGGCCTGCTGCCGTGGCTGCGCCCGGACGCCAAGAGCCAGGTGACCTGCCGCTACGAAAACGGCCGGGTTGCCGGTATCGACGCCGTGGTTCTGTCCACCCAGCACGATGAAGACGTGACCCAGGAAGACCTGAAAGAAGCGGTGATGGAACTGATCGTCAAGCACGCCTTGCCGCCCGAGCTGCTGCACAAGGACACTCAATTCCACATCAACCCGACCGGCAAGTTCGTGATTGGTGGCCCCGTTGGTGACTGTGGCCTGACCGGCCGCAAGATCATCGTCGACACCTACGGCGGTATGGCGCGCCACGGTGGTGGTGCGTTCTCCGGTAAGGATCCGTCCAAGGTTGACCGCTCTGCCGCTTACGCCGGCCGTTACGTAGCCAAGAACATCGTCGCCGCCGGCCTGGCCGACAAGTGCGAGATCCAGGTGTCCTACGCCATCGGCGTAGCCCAACCGACGTCGATCTCCCTGAACACCTTCGGAACCGGCAAGATCAGCGACGACAAGATCATTGAACTGGTGCGCCAGAACTTCGATCTGCGCCCGTATGCGATTACCAACATGCTTGACCTGCTGCATCCGATGTATCGGGCAACAGCCGCCTACGGCCACTTCGGTCGCGACCCCTATGAAATGACGGTTGGCGGCAAAACCTTTACCGCCTTCCCGTGGGAGAAGACCGATCGCGCCGCGGCCCTGAAAGATGCGGCTGGTATCTAAACCGATTTCGGGCGTATGTCATCAGGCATACGCCCAAGCCAAACTGATTGAACTGACAGGAGAACACCATGAGCACTCCCGCAGAAAAGCTGAACAGCTTTGACGACTACAAAGTTCGCGATATTTCCCTGGCCGGCTGGGGCCGCAAGGAAATCAACATCGCTGAAGGCGAAATGCCGGCCCTGATGAAGCTCCGCGAGAAATACAAAGCCGAGCAGCCGCTGAAAGGCGCCAATGTGATGGGCTGTATCCACATGACCATCCAGACCGCCGTGTTGATCGAGACGCTGATTGAACTGGGTGCGAACGTGCGCTGGTCCTCGTGCAACATCTTCTCCACCCAGGACCAGGCCGCGGCCGCCATCGCCGCGCAGGGCATTCCCGTGTTTGCCTGGAAGGGCGAAACCGACGAAGAGTACGACTGGTGCCTGGAGCGTACAGTCGGAGCCGATGTAGACGGCTGGGAACCGAACATGATTCTGGACGACGGCGGCGATCTGACCGCCCTGCTCCATGAGAAGTACCCGGAAATCCTGGCTAACTGCCACGGCGTGACCGAAGAAACCACCACCGGTGTGCATCGTCTGCAGGAAATGCTGCGCGAGGGCACTTTGAAGGTGCCGGCCATCAACGTGAACGACGCGGTCACCAAGGCCAAGAACGACAACAAATACGGTTGTCGCCACAGCCTGAATGACGCCATCAAGCGCGCTACCGACCACCTGATGGCAGGCAAGAAAGCCCTGGTGATTGGCTATGGTGATGTAGGCAAGGGCTCTGCTGCTTCCCTGCGCCAGGAAGGCATGATTGTAAAAGTGACCGAGGCCGACCCCATCTGTGCCATGCAAGCCTGCATGGACGGATTCGAAGTTGTGTCTCCGTACATTGACGGCGTGAACACCGGTACCGAGTCTGCCGTGAACCGCGACCTGCTGCAGAACACCGATCTGCTGGTCACCACCACCGGCAACATGAACGTGTGCGACGCGCACATGCTCAAAGCCCTGAAAAGCGGTGCCGTGGTGTGCAACATCGGTCACTTCGACAACGAGATCGATACCGCCTACATGCGCAAGAACTGGGAATGGGACGAGGTGAAGCCGCAGGTGCACGTTGTGTACCGTGACAAGGCCACCAACGACCACCTGATCCTGCTGTCCGAAGGCCGCCTGGTGAACCTGGGCAACGCCACCGGTCACCCGTCACGGATCATGGATGGCTCCTTTGCCAACCAGGTTCTGGCCCAGATGTACCTGTTCGAGCGCAAGTTCGCCGATCTGCCGGAAGATGCCCGCGAGAAAGGCGTATACGTTCAGGTTCTGCCCAAGCACCTGGACGAGGAAGTGGCCCGGGCCATGGTGGAAGGCTTTGGTGGCGTGATCACCAAGATGACTCCGGAGCAGGCGAAATACATCGGTGTACCGGTCGAAGGCCCGTACAAGCCAGAAAGCTACAAGTACTGATCGGGTAAACAGATGCAATCCCAGAAACAGTTCAAGCGTCGTTTCAGCTTTGAGTTTTTCCCGCCCAAGACCGACCAGGGCAAGGAAAAGCTGCAGAACGTGCGCAACCAGCTGGCCGAGGTGAATCCGGACTTTTTCTCCGTCACCTTCGGCGCCGGTGGTTCCACCCGGGACCGCACCATCGAGACCGTGCTCAACCTGCATAGCCAGGGCATTTCCACGGCACCTCATCTTTCCTGCGTCGGGGGCACCCGCCAGGAAATCGGGGAGCTTCTGGATCTGTACCGGGAGCACGGAATCAACCGGATTGTCGCCCTACGGGGCGACATGCCCTCCGGTATGGGTGCCGCCGGTGAGCTGCGCTACGCCAACGAGCTGGTGGAGTTTATCCGTGAGCACAGCGGCGATACGTTTAACCTGGAAGTAGCTGCGTACCCTGAGTTTCATCCTCAGGCCCGCAACGCCGAAGAAGATCTGAAGAACTTTGCCCGCAAAGTTCAGGCCGGTGCGAACAGCGCCATCACCCAGTACTTCTTTAATGCAGACAGCTACTTCTACTTCATCGACCGGCTGGAGAAAATGGGCGTTACCATTCCGGTGGTACCGGGCATCATGCCCATCGTCAATTTCTCCAACCTGGTTCGTTTCTCCGACATGTGCGGCGCGGAAATTCCTCGCTGGATTCGCAAGCAGCTCGAAGCCTACGGCGACGACAGAGAATCTATTCGCAAATTCGGTGAGGAAGTGGTCACCGAAATGTGCGAGAAGCTCCTGGCAGCAGGCGCGCCGGGCTTGCATTTCTACACCCTGAATCAGGTAGAGCCCAGCATCAGCATCTGGAAGAATCTGGGCATCAGTGAGCGGGAGAAGATTGCGTTTTAAGGCTTCGCGCTATCCGCTCTCCACGAAATAAAAGGGGCAGATGAACACTTTCATCTGCCCCTTTTTTATTCCCCGTCCGGCGGGACCTCCCCGCCAAGCATTTGATTTCCTGTATACATCTGCGTAATAGTCTAGAGTGTATGTGATGCAGTTCCATCAACGCTCCCCGGAGATCGCAGTCAACAGCAGTGATTGGTCCGGCTTGCCTTACCGGGCAAATGGAGCCTCATAAGAAAGAAAAGGAGATTGTATGAGCACGAAGTGGCTGAAGACCGTAAGCGCCAGCCTGGCACTGACCGTTGCCGCAGGAACCGTGAGCGCAGAAACCCTGCGCGTCGTCACTGACCCGAGTTTCGTTCCGTTTGAAATGATGGACCAGGAAACCGGTGAGATGATCGGTTTCGATATGGAGATCATCCGCGAGGTAGCCGACCGTGCAGGTTTCGAAATTGACCTCAACACCATGGACTTCAACGGCATCATCCCGGCCCTGCAAACCGGCAACGTCGACATTGCCATTGCCGGCATCACGATTACTGAAGAGCGTGAAGAAATCGTCGATTTCTCCGACCCGTACTACGACTCGGGTCTGCGAATCCTCGTTCGCGAGGGTAATGACGACGTTAGCGAATTCGACGACCTCGAAGGCAAGAAAATCGGCACCAAGATTGGTAGCACCAGTTATGACTACCTGGTCAAGAACCTTGACGCCGATGACGGTGTAACCCCCTATCCGGGCAGCTCTGATATGTACATGGCGCTGATGTCCCGTGCCATTGATGCAGTGTTCTACGATGCGCCAAACGTAGGCTACTTTGCCCGCACCAAAGGTGAAGGCAAGGTGACAACCGTCGGCCCGCTGTACGAAGGCCAGCAGTATGGTATTGCCCTCAAGAGTGGCAGTGAGTGGGTTGATGATGTAAACGAAGCCCTTGCCGCAATGAAGGAAGATGGTACTTACAAAACCATCTACGAAAAATGGTTTGGCCCCATGCCCGAGGGCATGTAAGGGCTCCCGGACCCCAGAGGTCTGATTCCCTTTGCCGGGGCTTCACTGCCCCGGCACTTCGTGACTCCAAAACTCTGCGGAGACTCTCACTGTGGAATTCCAGTTTCAGTTCGACTGGCAGGCAGCCATCGACTCCATCCCTTTTCTGATCAAAGGGATCCCCTATACCCTGCTGATTTCTTTTGGCGGTCTTCTGATCGGTTTTGCTCTGGGCATTGTCTTTGGCCTGCTGAGCATCAACAAGAAGTGGTTCCTGCGGTGGCCGGCAACCGCCTACATTGAAATATTTCGTGGCACCCCGATCCTGGTTCAGGTTCTGTTTATCTTCTACGGTCTGCCTGACCTGATCGGTGGTCCCATCGATCCTTTGACGGCCGGCATCGCGGCCATCGCCCTGAACTCCGGCGCCTATATATCCGAGGTGGTCCGTGGTGGCGTTCAGTCCATCGACAAGGGCCAGACCGAAGCCGGGCTTTCCCTTGGCCTTTCCCGCAACCAGACGTTCTGGTCTGTGGTCTGGCCACAGGCGTTCCGCCGCATGATTCCGCCACTGGGCAACCAGGCCATTGTCAGCATCAAGGACACCTCTCTGTTCTCGGTGATCGGCGTGGGTGAACTGGTCCGTCAGGGTCAGATTTACATCGCCAACACCTTTACCGCATTTGAGGTGTACTTTGTGGTGGCGATCCTCTACCTGGCCATCACCCTGTCCCTGTCCATCATTCTCCGCTTCGTTGAGCGGCGCGGACTGGCTTCTGTCTGAAGGAACGTTACCCATGACTCAGATTGTAAAAATGAAGGGCATGAACAAGTACTTCGGGAAACTGCATGTCCTTAAAGATATTGACCTTACCGTTGAACAGGGCGAAGTGGTGGTTATTATCGGCGCCAGCGGCTCCGGCAAATCCACCCTGATTCGCTGTGTGAACGGCCTTGAAGAATATGAATCCGGAACACTGGAAGTGGACGGCCAGCAGCTCGCGCCCAAGAGCGGCAACCCGAAAGCTCTGGCTGAAATCCGCAAGGAAGTCGGGATGGTATTCCAGCAGTTCAACCTGTTCCCTCACCTCACCGTGAAGAGAAACATCATGCTGGCGCCCAAGAAGGTCAAAGAGACTCCCGAAACCGTCGCCAACGCCACCGCAGAGCGTTTGCTGAACCGGGTAGGCATCGGCAACCAGGCCGACAAGTACCCCAGTCAGCTTTCCGGCGGACAGCAACAGCGGGTCGCAATCGCCCGAGCGCTGGCGATGGAACCGCGCCTGATGCTGTTCGACGAGCCAACCTCAGCCCTGGACCCGGAAATGATCGGTGAAGTGCTGGACGTTATGCGGGAACTGGCCAAGGAAGGCATGACCATGATGGTCGTCACCCACGAGATGGGCTTCGCCCGGGAAGTGGCCGACCGCGTGATCTACATCCACGAGGGCCAGATTGTGGAACAGGGTAAACCGGACGATGTGTTCGACAACCCTCAGAACGAGCGCACCCAGGCGTTTCTTTCGCGGGTGTTGGCGCACTGAGCCAAACCCAGCTTTGAAAGCCTCCGCTTGCGGAGGCTTTTTCCTGAATGCCCGCCGGCGAACTGCAAGTTCCGGAGGAGGGAGAGCAAGTGGAGGAAGTAACCTAGCCTGTCTGCATACTGATCGCCTGCAGTACCGATAATTGCAACCCGCTCGGGGTGCAACCTGTAAGGATTAATTACAAGCTCCTCGGGAGGGCAATCGGCAGGCGCAATCATACCCGCCGACGAGCCCGAGATCGCTAATGGGCGTGCATTCCGGCAAACTCGAGAATCCTGTCTTTTTCAGTGTGCAGAGTTATCTCGATACCGTCGCCCTCCAGGTTGGCAAGGGTTTCCTCGAAAGCCTCTACACGAAGGTCATTAACCTGTCCAGGCTCCGGGCCTTTAACCGGAAATAACACGGGGCCTTTCAGCAGATGCCGCTTGCGGAGCTGATCCACTTTCAGCTTCCACTTGCCCCCATGTTCGATAATGGCCGTGGAATCGGTCTGCCCCAGGAACAGGGGCTTGATTACCCGAATGGCCTCGTTGTCCTTTTGCTCAACGAAGGGGAAGGTGACTCCGTATAGCTGATCTTCGATCCGACGCTTGGTAAAACGCTTTGCCAGATCCCGCTGTTCCAGGAGTTGCTTGATGCCCTTCTCGAGAATGGTCTCCTGATATTCCCTGGTGACGAAGTTCCGGCCAACGTAATATTCGTAGAGCTCAGCCAGTGTTTGCTCTGGATTCTCCGCCAGCACTGCCCGCTGCTCGCTGAAACGAACGATGGTTTCACGGGGTCGGATCAGTTCCTGAAACAGACCTTTGTGAAATCCATAATCCCGGTCGTTGTCACCAAACTCGCCGACCTGGTCTTTGAGCATGCCCTGTACTCTGCGCAGCTCAGCATCCAGATTCGCCATGGTTTTGAGGTACAGTCCCCGGTCCAGCTCCTCAAAGAACTGGGTGATACGGGCATGCTTTTTCCGAAGCAGTTTAAAGCCCAGGTAGCGGGTTTTCGGTGCCCACAGCAAAATACCGACGTTGGCGAACTCGCCCGTCTCGATATAAGGCATAAACCGCACGATGGCGTATTGGCACGCTGTCCTGGTCATTTCCGGTTCCAAAAGTTGTCGCTACGAAAACGCTGCAAGTGTGTCAGGAATGAATCCGGATCAAAGTCCAGTTTCATCGTCATCTCAGAGTCTATGTAAAACCACTCCTCGGGAATGGCCTGGATAATGCCGTCCCACTCCCTCAAAGCCTGTTCCAGCCTTTCAGTATAGTGCTGGCGCTCAATCAAGTCATCGAACACATCTGGCACGCTGTCCTTGAAGGCGTGATACCGAAAAAATTGGTCGGCATCGAAATCAGGGTCGAACGCCTGGTTGTGGTCAATGACCACGAGGCGCTGAGTTTCCGCATCCCAGAACAGATTGGCGTTTCCGCCGTTTTTCGTCAATTGACGATCAACGTTCGATATCCACCAATCGAAAACGAGGAGAGAGCCACGCATTTCCGATGGGACATCATGAATCTGGGAGAAAGCCAACTCCGTTATCCTCTGCTCCACGGATCCAAAAGCCGGGCCGCGACCCAACGCAAGCGCATCTTCCGCTGATAATACATCGGTTAACTCGTCGGGAACATCGACAAGTCTGAACGGAGCTACGGGAATTCCCATGGCCAGAGCGAGGTTGCCAGAGATCCATTCGTTAATCTGACTCTGTCTGCCCGCCCCGCTGCCTTTGACGAAATAAATCTCTCCATCGTCGCCCCTGCAGATGAACGGCAGAGTCATGCCGTGTTCCGAGCGGCGCAACACCTCGACGATCTCGACTTCATTGGGAGGCAAACTGGACACAGGTGTGAAATTCCCTTTTTCTCGGTAGTAACCACGGTACATCTTGTTGCTGACGGTCACGGTAGAACGACCCAACCGTATCCCATATTCTCTTCTTGTGGAAGCGCAGATAAACCGGCAAGTTTATTTGATCAGTAATCGCATTGCGGCACACAAGGATACATAACTGACTGTAATTTCATGCACTTATAATTTCACCGCAAATCAAAGTCGGCCTAAACAAGACTTCGATAGAATATATAGCCAGAAAACCATGATCCGCATCCACTGCACAAAGAAACTTGATACGAAGCTGCCGCTGGATTCGTCCGCTCGTCTCAAACGCAAACTGCCGATCCCACATGCCGCTAATGACGAGCCTGAGAGCCCGCTTAGCGGCTGGCACGCCAACCTGCTCACAATCCAGCGCCGCAACTGCGTGTTTTTTGTTCACGACAGCACCCGCTTTCCGTTGCTGGCAACCTGCCTGACAAAACCGGACTTCGCGGAGCTGGACTGGTGGTTTCAGGATGCATTGATGAACACGCTGCTCAAGTCCGGCGCGAATCAGGCACAGATGGACGCTGCCGAAAGCGCCCTCGCAGAACTGGTTTGCGACTTGGAGTGCGACCGTTCCGTGCAGGCGACCATGAACCGGATGGGGCAGGATCTTGAGCATCAGATCTGGTATAACCGGCTCTCAATCAGCGATCTTGCACCCTACAGAACCGGCGCGTGGCTGGCGGAAAGGCCCTGCACGGTTAAGGGAGTCAAAGGCGCGATCTGGCCGCAGCGGGAGATGTTGGCGTTGTTGGATACCATTAATCGATAGCGCTTTGTTGTCTTAACTGCGCCTGCAATCGATGATCGATCCGCCCTGCTTCTCGCACCATATTCACGCCCGTGCTTACTCGGGCCACGTCCATTAGATCAGCCGGAATCGCTCGCTTCTGTGTTTCGGAGAACCAGGCAAGGACATCACACAGATGCCAGATTGCTGACGCGCCCTCATGGACCGGCATTGGAAAACTGGCCAGATGGGTTTGAATGAGCTTTCGCATGTTCTGGCGGGAAAACATCAGCAGGCTCGCCATGTCGGAAATACCCACAAAATCCGGCCCGGCCTCCACCAGGCGGGCCTCAGGAACCGCCCGTTGCACATCCTGCAGCGCGCTCAGCATGGCTTGTTCTGCTGACTCGGCCTCGCGTGTAAAGTTCAGAGCGAGCCGGCCTTTTTGGCCGAGGCCGATGATGGCGTCGTCGCATCCCGCTTGAAACAATGAGCTCTCGAGCTGGTCATGTGCAAAGTCTTGTGGAACTGAATATTTAAGCGTGAAGTCGTATTCACGATTCATGGTCTTCAACTCCGTTAGCGAGTCAGTTCTGCACAGGCCAGCGCCGCTTCTATATCTTTGTTCGCATGTCTCTTGCGGGGCACTCGTGCCATTCCTTGGGCAAATCATATACAGCAAGGTTGTCATATGACAACCTTGCTGTATCGAAAAGTTAGGCCGGATTGAGCTTCGTGAGATACCGGCGCGCCACCTTGCCAAAGATCAGCAAGCACACGAGGGTCTGCAATAGAACGGCAACCGCAAAACCGATCATCACAAGGCCCATTGGAAGCTCTGAGATAACTATCATGAGGTCATCAATCACAGGGGCATCGGCTGAAACGAACAGCAGAGCGATGAGGGAAATGAAAGAGACAACCAGCGCACTGATGTTCACAGAGACGGACATCATCCAGTTCTCCCGGAGCGTCGGCGCCCTACCAAACGCCGAAACCGATGCGGCCATTGCGCCATAGGCGGCACCGATCATCGCCCCGATTTGCACGCCGGAATTCATATCGATGTTGAATACCTCACCGATCGTAATAATGCAGAGCTGGAGAGCGGCGTAGAGGCCGGTAAAGTTGAGAATTGTCTTTGTGATCATATTTAAGCTTCCTTGCTTTTTTGGTTTTTAATTTATTGGCACGTTCTCAAGAACTTCAAAATCTCAGACACTTGCGCTGCGGCAGATGCCGGCAAGCCCAGCAGTTTGCCATCGGCGGGAGCGCTTCATTCAGACTGCATTAATACACCTGCCACCAGAACAACGGCGAGCGTTCCATACATTGACAGAACAGGAACGAGACACCACGCTTGCCAGAGCTTTGGCAGCGGAACATCTGGGTCGCCCAACGTCGATGCTCGCCTGTGCCAGAAACGAGACGAACAATTACGGAAAACAAGGAACGCAAAGACATGGCTGCACCTGACGAGACGACCGACAAGCGCCTCTGACCAGATCTGGCTGATACTGGAAAGACTGCCAGAATGCGTCGCGACTCGTTGTTCTATTTTTTTGGCATAACGAAACCCCGTGGTCACGATCACAAAGATGAACAACAGGTTCAGCAGAATGCCTCCAGCCACCACATGTGCTGCAAAGATTCGCCATTCATCACTCACGGTTGCTCGCCCCATAGCTCGGTTTTGTAAGAGAAAAAAGGGGCTGTTCACAGCGGGCGACTTTTCACTCAACAATCACCAAAAAAATTGCCGACAACGCAAAGATCATTGCGCAGACAAAAGTAAAGCTGACAGGGATAAGCGCCCACAGCTTTAAATTCCTGGGAGTCGCCTTATCCTCTGTACCCATTCGCAACGCAACTTTGCTACCGATCACAGGGAGATTCCTGTAGGTGAAAAAGGCCCAGACGTTCATGGCACGAATCCACCTTCCCCAGGGGCCATCGCCCCACAGAATTTTTGTCATATCCAGGTAGGCGCCGGGCGCGGCAATCTTGGCCTCTACCACGCGTATCCTCGAAAACGCTACTGTCACTGTAAACAGTATTCCCAGTAAGCCGCCTATCATGGAGGCAATCCCCAAGAACGCTGAAATAACTGTGAGTGCCTCGATCATCAGCAATGACCTAAGTGATATTGGTGCCCATCATGGAGTCACCTTCACTACGCATTTCTCTTTTGCGTAACGACAGCTCAACGTCCTACCTGGCGGGCGCAGGGATGACCCCTTTGTCAATGTAATGCTGCACCTGCGCTTGATAGCCGGAGGGGTCACCATTTGCAGCTTCAGCACGTAATTCGTCGATTACCGGGGCGGCAAAACCTGAATCTTCGTCACCCGCGCAATCCCGACACGATGCTCGCCACCACGCCAGAGCCTGGCCTTTGCCTGAGAAGCCAACGATAAAGTAATGCCCATACTTCGGCGTCGGATAATCTTCGAACCACTCGGCAACGGTCTCACTGAATTCCTCGGGCATGGGTAGCGAGACCTCGTAAAATTTCTGCTCCCTGTGCGAAAACCAGCGGGCTTCGACCCGTTCCGGAACTGGTGCCGGGTCTATAACAATTCGGCCGCCAGTTGGAGGCGTTTGATCATACCCGTAACTGATTGCTCCACCGGGTATTCTGCGGTCGCCGTTCAGTGTTACCTCTTCAACCCAGACCGGCCACCCGGATGGCCCCCCGGAGACGATGACGGTGTATTCATAGGTTTTTCTCTCCGAAGAGCAGGCAACAAGGCCAGTGATCAACACCAACAACACCATCTGGCGGCTGATGGCGAGACAATTTGCAACGTGCTTTGTCATGGTCGTGCAGTGACCTCTTGTTGTTGGACGGCTAACGAGGGCCTGTTATAGAAGATCCTTCTCTTACCAGAGTTCTCAGGAAGGTGAGGCAATACATCCTCTCGATGTGAGGTATGCATGTATTTCCCCAAATACTTCCTAGCAGCAAAGAGGTTGGCTCCAGCTTCCTGCCAAGCGTCAATAGCTTTCTTAAGGTCATCGGGGATTCTGTGGTTGGCGTTTGACAAATCCATAGGCGACATGGGCAGGCCCTCTGATACCGCCATCTCATACATAAGGTGAAGAGCATGAATCGCCAATTCCTTTCGAGTTGCTCGCCTCTCCTCCGCGATTACATCCGTGCCCTCAACGCGAGCCTGGATGTTGCGGTGATCATTTCGGTTAAGCGCTTCAATTTTTTTCTGGGCACTCTGGATTGTCCGATAATTCATACCGTGACCAGAAAAGACTCTGACAGTGAAGATTTCGTGATTCTGGATACCTCCAACCGGATTTTCATAACCCCCACCAACATCCGAGTGGACACCCGGCAATGCTATCTCTGAGAAATTGGATGGAAGTCCAGCAGGTTCCCGGATACTCGAAAGGGGGAAGTTTCTACGGATCTCATGATGAGCGGTCAGATGAACAATCCTGTCGGCACTGTCCGGCCTGAGATTGACATTAAAATCCAGGTTATTTTGATTTCCGGGAAGATAGAAGCTTCCTACAGTATCGAATAATCCTATAAATCCGACTCTTGCAGTGATATCGCGAGGAAACGCATTTAACTTACGAAAGCTAACTACCGACGTTGACAGGCTCGGCTCATTTATCTCTGGCAAAATTATTGAGGCGGGCCACTCATTAACGAGATTCACGAAATGCCGGGCCAGCGCGGCTCCCCTGCTAAACCCGAATACATCCAACACAACTACATCAGGCTTACTTTCGTCCAGAATGTCGTTGAGTGCAGTGATCGCTGTCTGAATCCGTTTGTGGCCCCCTTCGGGACCTACCCCCAAGGCCAAACCAATTATGTCTTCGCGAGCGTCAAAGCCGTCTGGCGCGATATGCCCGGCAATCGTTCCTGGCCCGGGGATGTAAATCCGCTCTGAATTTGCTCCAGACTCGTAGAGATCAAACAACTTCGCGACATTGGTAATATCCCTATCTGGCAGGTGTTTGTCGTTGTCTTTGTGGTTGGCAGTTCCATCGAAGAAGATGCCTATTCTCAGCGAATTTCCAGCTTTCTCTCGCTTGTTAGGACGAGTAAGAATCTTATCTTAACTATGCTTCAAATCGGCGTCATCGGCACGACTACCGTCTCGCAATTGAGATGGCCCAGTCTTCATTTCTGCATCCAAAAGACCCTCAACTCCACTCTTGGATTCTGCAGCATCAAAGATCCTGCCTAACTTCGCAGGGGCGCTGGATACTCCCGAAAATGACGCCGGCGTGTGAGTATCACCAATCACCACAGACCCCGACCCAATCGTCACACCGCCACACGAAATCGCCCCGCCTGTCACCGCCGCCGGTTTGCCATTGATCATGACGGTGGACGAACCTCCAGTGATGGTGCGCGGATGGGGCGGGTGTTTGGGTTTGGAATGGGGTGCCAGCGGGTCGCCTACCCGGGCAACGGGCTTGCCATCAATCAACACATCGGGGGAACCGGCGATCACCGGCGTGGGCGGGAAACCTTCGTGATCGGAGCCAAGGTCTCCGAGCAGAACTATCGCTTTACTCATGTCGCGTCCTTTGCGTTTTGCCGGGCCATCCTGACCCTTGGGGTATACGGCGCCAGTTTATACTGAAGCGCTCTTCCAGCCAAACCCATCGATCTCACAGTGTGATGGAATCAAGAGCGAAGAAACGTCAGCCAATACCGGGCCAGGTCGACCTGAAATCCGGGTGGCCGATATCCGCTGTTAACTGTAATATCCGCACAGGTTAACAGCGACAACCCAGAATCAGACCGTCTGACGGAGAATTATCATGCGCAATGCTGACCTCGTCACCCGTGGCCTCAAGTCCGTGTGGCACCCCTGCACCCAGATGAAAGACCACGAAGGCGCCGTGCCTCTGGTGCCCATCAAGCGTGGCGAGGGTGTCTGGCTTGAGGACTTTGAAGGCAATCGATTTATCGATGCCGTCAGCTCCTGGTGGGTTAATCTCTTTGGCCACGCCAATCCGAGAATCAACGCGGCGATCCAGAAGCAGATTGGCGAGCTCGAACACGTTATCCTCGCCGGTTTTACCCACGAGCCGGTGGTCAATCTGTCCGAGCGACTGATTGAAGTTGCCCCGCCCGGTCTGAACAAGGTCTTTTACGCCGACAACGGCTCTTCCGCCATCGAAGCCGCCCTGAAAATGAGCTTCCACTACTGGAAGAACCACGGCAAACCGGGCAAGAAGAACTTTGTGAACCTGAGCAACAGCTACCACGGTGAAACCCTGGGTGCGCTTGCCCTCGGCGATGTCTCGCTCTACAAGGACACCTATCAGCCGCTACTGATGGAAGTGCTGACAGCCCCCTCACCGGACGCCTTCAACAAGGAGCCGGGTGAGACCGACGAAGCCTACGCGCTGCGCCAGTTTGAAGCCATGGAAAAGCTGCTGGCAGAAAAGCATGAAGAAATCTGCGCCGTGGTGGTGGAGCCGCTGATCCAGTGCGCCGGCGGCATGCGGATGCACCATCCCATCTACCACACCAAGCTGCGGGAAGCCTGCGACCACTATGGCGTGCACCTGATTGCGGATGAGATCGCCGTCGGTTTTGGTCGCACCGGTACCCTGTTTGCCTGTGAACAGTCGGGCATCACTCCGGATTTCATGTGCCTGTCCAAGGGGCTCACCGCCGGCTACCTGCCTCTGTCGGTGGTACTGACCACCGATGATGTCTACAACGCCTTCTACGATGACTATGAAACCCTCAAGGCGTTTCTGCACAGCCACAGCTACACGGGCAACCCCATTGGCTGCGCCGTGGCGTTGGCGACCCTGGACATCTTTCGGGATGACAATGTGATTGAGAGCAACCGCGCGCTCTCCACGTGCATGGCCAAATCCGTCGCCCATCTTGCGGAGCACCCCAATGTCGGCGACATTCGCCAGCATGGCATGACCATGGCGGTGGAAATGGTGAAAGATAAAGCGTCGAAAACGCCCTTCCCCTGGCAGGAGCGCCGTGGCATTCGTGTTTACCAGCATGCATTAACCCGCCAGGCCTTGCTTCGCCCCCTGGGTAATGTGGTTTACTTCATGCCGCCTTACGTGATCACCGAAGAACAGATCCGCCATCTGGGCCAGGTTGCGACGGAAGGCATTGAGATCGCAGTTCGCGACTGACAGCCGCCCGGAATCTGAGAGACCAGCTCATGCGCATACCCCGCATCTACACCGATTCCGCCCTCACCGAGGGCGGCACCGCAGCACTTGATGACAACGCCGCACAACATGTGGGCCGGGTATTGCGCATGCAGCCGGGACAGGAGCTGCTGCTTTTCAACGGTGATGGCAACGACTACCCCGCAACCATTTCCAGTGCCAGCAAGAAGAACGTGGAAGTCCAGGTTGGTACCCCGGAAGCCAACACCACCGAATCCCCACTGGAAATCGTTCTCGGCCAGACCCTCTCCAAGGGTGACCGCATGGACTACGCAGTGCAAAAAGCGGTGGAAATGGGTGTTTCCCGCATCGTGCCATTAACCACCGAACGATGCGACGTCAAACTGAAGGGCGACCGGGAAGACAAGCGCCTGCGCCACTGGCAATCCGTTGCCATCAGCGCCGCCGAGCAGTGCGGGCGCGCTCGGGTGCCAGAGATCCTGCCGGTGATGACGGTTTCCGAGTGGCTGGAACACAGCCGCGATTGCGAAGTCCGCCTGGTTCTCCACCACCGCACCGAACACGCCCTGAAGTCCATCATCCCCCCAGAACGGGTGGCTCTCATGATCGGCCCGGAAGGCGGCCTCTCCCCCGAGGAAATCGCCCAGGCGGAAAAAGAAGGTTTCCTGCCGGTGGCCCTCGGCCCCCGGGTACTGCGAACGGAAACCGCCCCAGTTGCGGCCATGGCGCTTTGCCAATGGCTGTGGGGTGACATAGGCAGCTGACCCATCCCGACCGTGCCGCCGTCTCATGTCGGCACGCAAGTCATTGACATGAAGGGGTGCCAACAACATTATCCCTGTCGACTCCGAAAGCAAAAAAACGATCACACGCGAGTAACGCGATGATAAGCCTGCTAAGCACCCAAGAATTCTGGCAATACCTCAGTATCCCGGTCATTGCCGCCCTGATTGGCTGGACCACCAACTGGCTGGCCATCAAGATGACCTTCTACCCGCTGGAATTCATCGGCAAACCACCGCTGCTTGGCTGGCAAGGCATTATTCCCTCGAAGGCCCGTAAAATGGCGGCCATCAGTGTCGATGCCACGATTTCCAAGATCGGAACCGTTAGGGAGATCTTCCAGCAGATCGATCCGAAAGTTCTCGCCACCCATATCGTTCACTCCGTCGAACCCCGCATCGAGGAATACGTGGACGAAATGATGCTCAAGGAATACCCCACCTTCTGGGAAAACCTGCCGGCCTCGGCCAGGAAGATGGTCTACGATCGCGTCCGCAAATCCACGCCCCAGCTCGTGGACAATCTCGTGGAAGATGTCTCCGACAACATTGAAGACCTGCTGGATATCAAGGGCATGGTCATTGAGCGCCTGGCCAGCGACAAGGAGCTGCTGAACCGGATCTTTATCGAGTGCGGTGAGGTGGAATTCCGGTTCATCATCAACTCTGGGCTCTACTTCGGCTTTTTGTTCGGCCTGATCCAGATGGCAGTCTGGTATGTCTATCCGAGCTGGTGGGTGCTGCCGTTCTTCGGTCTTCTGGTGGGTTGGGCAACCAACTGGATTGCCCTGAATGTGATTTTCCGGCCGCTGCACGCGAAAAAAGTCGGCCCCTTCCGGATTCAGGGTCTTTTCCTGAAACGCCAGCCGGCCGTGGCTGAGTCATTCTGCCACATCGTGACCCACGAGATTCTCACCGTTGGCAACATCATCAACGCGATTCTTGATGGGCCCAAGGGTGATCGCGCCCGCAACATGGTCAAGAAGCACATCAAACCGCTGGTGGATGAAACCGCCGGCATGGGCAAGGCGCTGACCCAGATGGCCTTCGGACCCACTGGCTTTGCAACGCTCAAGAACAAGGTTGGCGAGAAGGCCATCGAAATATCACAGACATCGTTCAACAACCCGGTGTTCGAGAAGGACCGGGCCAGAGCCGTCGAATCGATCATGGTCGAGCGGATGATTGCACTGTCTTCCGAAGAGTTTCAGGACTTGCTACGGCCCTGTTTCCAGGAGGATGAAATCAAACTGATCCTGGTGGGCGCATTCCTCGGCTTTGGCGCCGGCATCTGCCAACTGGTGTTCGTGTTCGGGGAGTCGTTCTTGTAAATTCCTGCAATAATTCACCGGCTTAAAACCTGTGCAAGGATGCGTCGTACATCTATACTCTCGGAAACGGAGGTTCATTACTTCGAACAGGTTCGACCCGGAGGCAACGGATGCCAGGTTTTCTCTCCTGGATTTCAGGATTATTCCCAAGCAAACAATCTGCACCACCCGCTCCGGAAGCGCGGCTGTTCAATCCATCCCCGGAGAAGCCGGCGACCGACACGCCTGACACCAGCCCGGAGCTTGCCCAACAGCTTGAGGAACATCTGTTCTGCTGGCTGCTAGATGCCGAGCCGGCAGCCCTGCGCGCTGATCTTTCTTCCTACGAGGAAGTGCTGGAGGAGCTTTATCAGCGGCTCACCAGCAACAAAATGGAGGAACTGCCCCGCCAACCTATGAGCCTGCCCATGCTCATGCGGGCCCTGTCCGACGAGTCCACCGATCGCCAGCGGCTCACGGAGATCATTCTTGGTGATCCCTCCCTGACCGATCAATTGCTTCAGATTGCCAACAGCCCCTACTTCCGAACCAGCGACCACGCCATCGAATCGGTGGACCAGGCGGTATTTGTTTTGGGGGTAGATGGCATCCGGAACGTGATTTCCGCGGCGGTTATGCGCCCCATGATGGCCGCAAGGAACAGCCGGGAAGCGCTGTTTGGTCAGCGTGGCTGGCGCTGGGGCCTGACCTGCGCGCGAGCCGCAGAACTCATTGCCAGAACCCAGGGCGAAGACACCAGTGCACACTTTATGGTGGGCCTGCTGCCTTCACTGGCGTACATCACGATCCGCCGTGAACTTCAGCGAATCTGCCGGTCGCGCACAGCAATCGGCGAACCGGAGCCGGCCCTTATTCGGCATGCTCTGGCTAGATACCAATGGGCTACCTGCCAGCTCCTGGCGAACGAATGGAACCTTCCCCCCAAGTACCATGCGTATCTGCTGGCCGCGGAACGGCCAGCCCCGAAACAGAAGCACACTCCGCTGACGGACGGCATGGTTATTGGCACCCGGGAAGTGCTGAGGCACGCCCATCAGCGCAACCTCGCAGAAGAGGACCTGCCAAAAGTGGTGCGCCTGACCCCGGATCAGATCAGCAACATTCGCAACGCGCTGCAGAAGATGCTTCGGGAAGGCGGCCGTTCAACTGTCAGAAGTTGAGACAGGCTCCCTCTCCGCCACAGCTCCTGGTTTTTCCTTTGCCTCGTCGCCGCGCAACAACTGCGCAAAGGTTCGTGTTTCCTCCACCTTTCGGACTCCCACCAATTCGGCAGGAATCACTTTCGGGAGCCGATCAACAATCCGGTCCTCGTCGTGGCGAACAACCCTGAGAACGTCTCCGATCGTTATCAGATCCAGCGCCCGCCCGGGCACCAGTCGATCGCCCTGACTCCCGGCCAGGCTCAGTAAACCGGCACGAATCAGTTTGTCACTGAGAGCCCGGGTTACCTCACCCGGCACCCTCAGCTCGTATTCCAGTAATTCCTGCTGGGGTGCGGGCTTGCCCTCGCTGAAGGGCTTGGCCACCAGCCACATGGTCGCCAGCGCCACATTTTCCTGCAGCTCTGGTGCCAGTTGCACCTCGCGCCGCTTGGCCACGGAGCCGGGATTCTGCAGATAGAAACCGATGCTGGCGCCCAGCAGGAGAATCATCCAGTTCAGATAGATCCAGATGAGCAGAATAATGCCGATGGCGAAACTGGAATAGATTGCCGCGTACTTCGCAGACCCGGCAACGAATGAGGCGAACAGCATGCCGGCCGCCTGCCAGGAGACCCCGGCCACCAGACCACCGATGGCCGCATAACGGAGCTTGACCCGGGTATTGGGCATGAATACATAAACGAATGTGAAAGCGCCAACCACCAGGAAAAACGGGGTGAACCGGCTGGCCACAAGAATCACCGAGCCGAACGGTTCGATTTCGATGAGCTTCTGGACGATGGTTGAGGAAAAAATGGTCGCGCTGACGCCAATGGCCGAAACCATCAGAAGCGGTCCCACCATGATCACGCTCAGATAATTGCTGAATCGCTGCGCCATGGAACGCATGTCTGGCACGCGCCAGATCATATTGAAGGAACGCTCGATTTTCTGGAGCAGTGAAACCACCGTATAAACCAGCAGCGCCAGGCCCACCGATCCCAGAACGCCGACCTTCATATTATCGACGAAGCCCAGGATCTGTTCGGCAAGATCAATCCCCTGCGGTCCCAGCGGCTCAAAGAACTGGAACAGGAACGGCTCCATCCGCTGATGCACTCCCAGTGCCTTCAATACCGAGAAGCTCAGGGCAAGGAGGGGCACGATACTCAGCAGGGTTGTGTACACAAGACTCATGGCGTGGAGAGTCAATTGTCCACTGAGAACATCCCGGGCCATCGCATAGGCAGTGCGGCCGACCTTGTACAACCAGGTCCAGGGCCAACTCTGGGGCGGATTGGGATTCGCCAGAATCCAGCGCTCAGCTGCCTGAAGCCGGTCTTTTAATTGGAATGAAGCCACTTTAGGTCCTGTCGTTCCATGTTTTGTTCAGATTATCAGTCAGATATCCGGTGTAACCAGAGTATGGCCGATTAACGGCAGTTTGCGAGGGACACACATCTAATATAACCATATCATCATTTATTACTTCCTCTTATAACAGATCTTCTGTGAAAAGGCCGCTATTCAAGAAATGGTATTTTCTGACCAGGTATTTTCTTATGCGAATCAAACTTGCTCTGGGCGTTGCTGCACTTACCGCCTTCTCACCGATGACTGCCCTGGCCACCAACGGCTATTTCAGTCACGGCTACGGCACCATCAGCAAAGGCATGGCCGGCGCAGGCACTGCGCTGTCCCAGGACAGCATTGCAGCGGCAACCAACCCGGCCGGTATGGCTTTTGTCGGGAACCGGATTGACGGTGGATTCGAAGTTTTTTCGCCCCGGCGGGAATATTCAGTTCACGGCAACCCTGGACCGGGCGACATGTTCCCTCTGGCGCCCGGCAGCTATAAAAGCAGCCGCAACGGTTTCGTTATCCCCCACCTGGGCTTTAATCGGGAAATTTCCGAGACCACAAGTTTCGGCGTTTCGGTGTTTGCCAATGGTGGCATGAACACCGACTACTCTGGTGAAAGTGGCGGGCCTTTCTACGCAGGCCGCACCGGCGTAAACCTCGAACAGCTTTTTATTGCCCCGACCTGGTCCTGGGAGTTCTCCGACAACCAGGCCTTCGGCATTTCACCAGTCATTGCCTATCAGCGTTTTGAAGCTGAAGGCCTGCAGAGTTTCGCACCATTCTCGTCAGACCCGGGCGCACTTTCCAACAACGGCACCGACGATGCCTGGGGTTACGGTTACCAGATCGGCTGGCAAGGTGAAATCACCGACACCCTCCGCGGCGGCCTGAGCTGGCGCAACATTCTGAAGATGAACGAGTTCGACAAATACCGCGGCCTTTTTGCGGAACAGGGCGACTTCGACATTCCCCAGATGTTCAACGCGGGTATCGCCTGGTCCGGACTTGAAAACCACTGGTTCCTGCTGGATATCCAGCACATCCGTTTCAGCGAGATCAACAGCGTGGGCAACCCGCTACTGCCCAATCTGCAGACGGCACAGCTCGGCGATGATAACGGCGCTGGCTTTGGCTGGGACGACATGACCATCGTCAAGCTGGGCTGGCAGTGGCAGCAAACACCGGCGCATGCCTGGCGGGCCGGTGTCAGCTATGGAGAGAATCCTATCTCCGACGAAGATGTGCTGTTCAACATCCTGGCACCGGGCGTTCAGGAGTGGCACTTCACTGGAGGATTCACCCACAGCTTCAGCGAAAACCTTGATGTGTCTGGCATGGCCTTTTATTCCCCGGCCAAGACAGTGACCGGTCCCAACCCGCTGGCACCGAACCAGACCATTGATCTGGAAATGTACCAATTGGGCGCATCGGTGAGTGTGGGCTGGAAATACTAGAACCGGAATCTCAGATAACAAAAGAATCCCGGTCGCCATCAAAGGCTGACCGGGAGGCAGAAAGTATCAGCGGGAACCCGACGCTCGATAATTCAACAAGGATCAACTGGAAGGCAGGTACGTTTTCGCGTTCCCCGGATAGCCTCTGCCGGGTCTTCACTTGAAACCATTTCAGGACGGCGAAGGACCTGACCTTTGCCGCTAATATCGCCCTCAACAAGCCGGGCATAGGACATCTTTGGAGTTGAACGGATGACCTCTAACGTGCCGACAAGGGTCTCCGAGCGACCGAGGTTTTTCCCGTTGTGACTGTTTCGGACGGAATCGCCCAGAGCAAACACCTGCCACTGCTGACCTGGCCTCATTAGCTCACCGCCCATATTGATAATCAGCTCGTTGCCCTGTCGGCCATCCACGAGCGGTGGCCAGACTACATCGATAACCGAAAGCGCAACCTCCTGACCGGCGCGTTCAAACAGAGTCTGCATAGAGCCAGCAGATCCATCCAGTTCCAGCCCGAGATCCCTTGATGCCAAATTCAGCGTCCGCGTCCACACTATCTCGCCCGTGGCCGGAACCACCACTCGGACCTCCAGCACCAGCGCACCGTGTTGTGTGGTTAACTGCTCACCGGTCAGGCTGGAAACCTTTGTCTGCTCCCAGAGGGTGAGGTCTGTCACCTGAGCCACCACCAGATACTCGGCACCCAGTTCGTTACCCAACATTGCTTTCTCGGCAACGGGGATATCCTTTCCCTTCATCCGGGCACGCTCAGAGATCACGGCCCGCTCTTTATCGCGAGCGAGCATGGCAAATCGCCGAGACTGCACCAGGGCCTCGGTGATTGACTGGGTCATGCGATCAGACACTTCCTCACGTGACAGTCGCCGGTTATTCACCTCGTAGAAAGGGCGCGCGGACCATACCGGATACACAGCCATCCGCCATCGCCCGTCGTCAGGGTTGCCCGGCGTCTTGTAAATCGGAACGTCTACCTCGAGTCGCGCCAACTGGCCGCCACCGGAGGCATCGGTCACCGATAGCACCCGATAGCCACTGATGAGCCCTTCTGCCGATACATTGGTCTGGCTACTGGACCCTTTCTGGATTTCAACGCTGGCTTTGCGACCATCTGCGGTTCGCACCGACATTCGGCTCAGAGCCGACTGCACCTGTCGACTGGCACTGATTTGAGCACCGCGGACCTGTCGCACCGCATCACCCAACGCATTGAAGATGGCCTGCTCGCGATCAATTCCGGTTGCTTGCGCATTGACGGTGCGAACTTCCGTCGCAGCAAGAACCAGCCCGGGCAGCAGTACCAGTAACAGAAACGTGACCAACTGCTTTACCATGAGCCGAAAGATCCTGTGCTACGTGTGGACTTCTCCGTCGCTGGCTGGCTGCCACTGCTCTGAGACGTTGTGGCGCTGGCTTTTTCAGCTTTTTTTCCCAATCCTTGGGCCTTGGCCGACGTCGCCGGCGACCAGTATTTCACATAGCCAAGGTATGGATGGCCCGTGGCAGGATCCACAGCGTCCCACTGGCCTACGGTCTGAATACCTGTCAGGCGGGCATTGGCCTCGGATTTAAGGATGTTATTCACCATCCGCCCGATACCTTCGGAGGTTTTGATTTCAGTATTACCGTCGCCCCGGGTTTCACGCACCTTCTGTTTCAGCTTGCGACGGGTCGTTTCCTTTTGCCCCTGAACGGTCATGGACGCAAACTGCGCCAGCCAGCCATCGGCCATCAACATGGCTTCATCCCGGGCGGCCTCCATTTCTGCGGCAATCTCAAACTCCTCCATGGCACCACGAACCAACTGGGGGCCAGAGGTCCCGAACGACAGCAACCCATAGCGGCCATTGGCGTCGACAATTGGCTGAACACCGAAGTAGCCCAGCATTGGAGTACCTTCGCGCAGCTGGGGATCCAGGCGTTCCCGAATTTCGTCCATGGAAATGGCCTGACCAGGCGCAACATCTCCGGTACGAAGCTGGCGGCCAAATTCGCTGAAGCGGTCAGACCGCACCACGACAACACTCATCCGGCCATTGTTCACCGGGCCGTCGCCGCCAACCTCCTCGATCACACCGAAAATCCCGACACCACTTAAACGCCCCATCGCACGCCAGGCCGTTTCGCTCACGAACTCGTCATAGATAAGGTTTTTACGTTCTGCGATCGTCAGTTCGGGCATTTTTGCGGTATCAACGCCCAGCTCTTCAAGCAGCGCGTTCATGCCCTGTACCGTCAACTCTGCGGCACGACCAGCAACAGCTTTACCCAATGCTTCAAGGCTGGTGTTGTCCCTGACATCCTCAGGCAAGTCGTCCTTCATGAACTTGTCCGCGAGCGAGACTCCGATGTCGACGGAATCCTGCGACACCAGCTCACCCATAGCCTTTAGAAACGCTTCCTCTGTCGCGATCACTCGAGCCTGGCTAAACTCGATGTGGGCTGGATCGGCGGCAATTGCCTGGCTGGCCACCACGAGCGTGCCACCCGCAGGGTTACGATCGGACTCTCCGCGAACCCAGCCACGAGCATCCAGAAATTCCTGAATTTTCTTATCACCGGGGTCCACCTCAGAGACCGCCATGAAAGGAGAAGGCGGCGTTTTACTGGCCTGCTGTTCTGCGGCCTGGGCCTGCTGTGCCAGCTCACCCTCGGCTGCCATCACCACACCCGGTGCAGACACGCTGAAAAACCCCGCCATGGCTAAAGAAAGAGCCGTTTTTCGAATAATCATCATAGTTCTCCCGATTCGTTACCAGCTCACCGAACTGTTGGAGCCACGCTTGATGATGGGTGTCTCGCCCTCCCAGAAGGCCAGGCCGGACGCCAGGTCTGTTAACGACAGCTGGATGTAGTACTCGACCTGTTGCTCGTCCCCGACCTTGTGGTTGCGCTGTAGAATCTTCCCGGACAGGCTCAAGTCCGGCGCCTGCAATGTACCTTTCTTCTGAACACCGCTCTGGTCGAACTCCTCTGAATTCCGAAGTTCACGAGCTCGCATGGTCATCTCATCCTCGGCCCCATTGAGGCCAACCGCAGTGGTCGTCACAACCTTTCCGGAACGCAGCAGGGCTACACGAATTTTCTTGGTGAGCTGATCGGTATCGATTCGCTGCATGGTGTCATTGGTAATCCGACTTACAACCATGATGTAGCGGCCACCGTTCGGATTGGACACAGCGCCACTGGCGAGCATGTCGTCGACTGCCTCCGTCGCGGCTTTCTCGAAATCCCGATAATCCATGGTCATTGCGACCGGACCATCATCGGCGGCAGGATCAACATAACGGGTAGGTGTAGAGCAACCGGCAAAAATCAGAACGCTGGCAGACAATATAAGGGCTCGTTTCAACATTAATTTTTCCTTTTACTTGGGTTCACGTAAATGTAATTGATAACTGGTCGCACGGGCATGAGGTGCCGCGGCCTTGAAATAACGAGTCTGCCCTGTCAATACCGAAGCCTTTCGGTAAGCGTCTCCAACCCCCTTGACTACCAGGCCGCTGGCGTCAAACCAGGTCACCTTCCAGGCTAGCTCCGCATCAGAACGCGCTTCCACGGCGAACTGAATTTGCAGCAGGCTCTCCCCTCCTGGCTGCGGGAGACGTTCCTCCAGTAGCTCGGTTACGGTCATCGTATAGATCACCTCAGGATCGACCTTGAGCTCCTGCCTTTCTATCAACGCATTGGCCTCCGGCTGGGAGGCACATCCCGCCATGAAAACACCTACACTCAACAGAACCGCGATAAATACGAATCTCATGCAAACTTTCCTGTCAATGATTTATTGGGCGCTGGAAACCTGAGTCTGTTCGGTTACCTCAGGAAATCTCGCAAACGTTGCTTCCGATTTCCCTTGCAGATCCATCGTTATAACCGTTGCCGGAGCCAAGGTGGTGGGCCGTTTCACATAGACCAGGGTAAACGGCCGATCAGGAAGATCGAGGTTACCAAGCACCGAGCCCTGATGATCCAGCAGTGTCAGCGTTCCACTTTCAGGCCGATCCAGGCGCGCGGCCTGCCAGTGATCCGGCATCGCCTGCCAGCCCCGCAAATCGGCCTGGGTCGTCGCAACGGTCAACGCTGCAGCGCCAAGTTGGCCAACAATGCCGAACTGCTCGGAGGCTTCATTTTGAAGCACAGCTTTTATAACCGCAGAAGTAACTGCCCGTGCCAAAACACCGGGGAAGCGCTCTTTCATTTCGGTCCGTATAACGGTTCCCATATCAGAAATCTGTTCGGTTTCTATTGACTCGCCCGCATCCCCAACCACACCAATCGTTCCCGGCACAGCCTGTCTATCGGAATATTTGGGCAAAGCCAGTCCGAAGTAGGCTGGTGCCTGTTGATTTCCATGGAAAAGCAGGAGAGGAACGTCGAATCGTGATTCTTCAAGGACCGGCCCAAGACCGTTTTCGTAGACAATCCAAACCTGCGCTCCCAATGCAGAGCGGCTTACAGATCCATTGGAAAGCCCTGTAGCAAGTTCAGCGTCCGCCTTAAGGATAGAGCTGTCCGGATTCATTTCGGCGACACGTTTCAGGGAAGTTGCGGCACGTTCATAGTCCGCACCACTTGAGGCATTCGCTAGGAAGTAGAGACCGTGCAGATAAGTGGCTGAAGGTACGATAAATTCCGGGAAAACAGACCAGCTTGAAGGGGCCCCGTAGTTTTCCGCGATGGCGGTATGAAGATCCTCGTTATTGAGACTATTATTAACGAGGGAGGCATTACTTTCCTCGTCTTCAGCCTGTTCTTCAAGCGTAGCCTGTTGCGCCGCTATCTCTTTCTGGAAGTACTCTACAGCCCGTCGGGTACGATCATTCGCCCGGTTGAACTCAATGCGCGCATACTCGTTGTTACCAGCCGCAAGGAAAGCCAGTCCTTTATATGTATTCACAAGGACTGCCTCCGACATGAGAGCCTCATAATCCCGCTCCGAGTCGTTTACCATCACCGCCATGAAACCTTCAGCTGCTTCCTCGACAACCCCCTCCGTGTCGAGGTACTTCATACCCTCTTCAGCAAGATCAAAAGTATCTGCGGCCTGCTGATACTGCCCCGTAAGACGATAGAGTTCCCCTTGATGAAGAAGCTCCAGCAAGTGCCCTTCTGTGTCTACAGCTTCATCTTCGCTTGTTTCGAAACTGACAGCAGCGAGTGCACTTTCGTAGTCCCCAGTCGAGTATGCCGTATTAAACGAGGACATTTGATTACGGTGCTGAAAAGAGGAACACCCAGAGACAAGAGCCGCAACGCCAACGGCCAAAATAGATTGGTTGAATAGATTCACACGAACACTCCCTGATGAAACAGCTAAAGCCTGAAACACAGGGAAACACCACATGGCTATACATTCCCTTGATCGCCAGACTTAATTACTACATGTCCAAAAAAACTCCAGGGGCGTCACGTTAATCGGAAAGAGAACTCTTGGGTAGGAGAAAAACCCTTGTTATTGCAAGGTTTTACATTCCGACATACAGATTGTTACTCGGAATATGAACAACGTATCAATCGACCGCTTGACTATAAGAACTCAACGATCGAGTCGATCACAACGAAATCCAACACGCCTCCGACCGGCTCAGGCGACGGAAGCAAGATTGGCTGCAGTAATTCCAACAATCCGCTGCCGCGCCTCCCGGCTGGCCCAGGCCGAGTGCGGGGTAACAATCAGATTCGGGATATCGTCCGCTAGCAGCGGATTGCCGTTTCGGGGTGGCTCCTCGGTCAACACATCGAAACCGGCGCCGCCTATCTCGCCGGCGCGAAGCGCATCCGCCAGCGCCTGTTCGTTCACCAGACCTCCGCGGCTGGTGTTGATGAGCAGCGAGTCGGGCTTCATCATTTTCAGTTCGCGGGCACCGATCAGGTCCCGGGTCTCATCGGTCAGCAGGCAGTGCAACGAGAGCACGTCTGCCTGGGGCAGCAATTCTTCCAGTGGAATTCGCGAGTAGCCATCGACCACACCCGGTTCCTGCCCGGGCCGAGCTCCAAGAAGAACCTTCATACCAAACGCCGCGGCCCGCTCCGCCACGCCCTGACCCAGATCGCCGTAGCCGACAATACCAAGAGTGCGCCCTTCCAGTTCCATGATCGGATGATCCATCAGGCAGAACATGTCACTTTTGCCCCAGCGCCCTGCCTGGACGTCGCGGGTGTAATCCAGAAGCCGGGTGGCCAGTGCCAGCATCAAGGCCATGGTGTGCTGCGCCACCGTTGAGCGGCCGTAGTTGGTCACGTTCATCACCTTGATGCCGTGATCCTTCGCCGCCGCCTGATCGATGTTATTCAATCCGGTCGCCACCACGGCGATGGTCTTGAGTTCGGGGCAGGCCTCGAAATGC
>Ga0207884_1000165_pt1 | contig 63923 bp, 55 predicted proteins | sample MalvirmetaMSP144_FD_184236 | JGI IMG/M metagenome (GOLD analysis project Ga0207884, IMG submission 184236) | Marine viral communities from the Deep Pacific Ocean - MSP-144 (SPAdes) | ecosystem: Environmental > Aquatic > Marine > Oceanic | place: Pacific Ocean | collected 2011-07-08 | reverse complement strand
TGATGGATGGGGTTTCCGGTAACTAGAAAAACATGCCGGTTTCGAGCTGCGCCTCTTCGGACATCATCTCCCGGCTCCAGGGTGGATCGAAGACCAGCTCCACATGAGCACTCTTTACGTTCGGCACCTGCTTCACCCGTTGCTCCACATCGCCCACCAGTACCGGGCCCATGCCACAACCCGGGGCCGTCAAGGTCATCTGGATATCCACCCTGCCGCTGCCCTGATCAATATCCAGATGGTAGATCAGCCCCAGGCTGCGCAGATTGACGGGGATTTCCGGGTCGTAGACGGTCTCCAGCGCCTGCCAGACCTGGTCTTCATCGATGCGGCCATCGCCGGGATCAGTAAAATTCAACTCCAGTTTTTTCTGCCCCAGTGCATCGGCGTCCACGCCATCCACCCGTACCATATTGCCCTGATGCACAACGGTATAGTTGCCGCCGAGGGACTGCACGATGGTGACGAAAGATCCGGCCGGAATTGTCACGGGATCACCCACCGGCACTAGTCGCCCCGGGCAGTCACGTGCAACATTGATGATACTGCGTTCCTGACTCATTCGTTCTCTATCTTGAGGTCAAAGCTCTCGCCGCAGCCACACATGTCGGTGACATTGGGGTTTTCTATCTTCAGTGTCTGATTGACGCCCTCGCGGGTATAGTCAATTTCCATACCGCGCAGGGCAATGGCACCTTCACGACTGAAATAAATGGCCACGCCATTATCCAGCGTCAGGGTTACATCGTTTTCCTCCGGAGCAGGCACTTCCTCGATAACATACTTGAAGCCAGTGCAGCCGCTTTTCTTCAACCCGATGCGCACACCGGCACCGCCATTACGCTGCAGTTGTTCGCGAAAATGGGACGCGGCAGCCGGCGTAATGGTAATGGTCTGGGTCAGATCAAATTTCTCTACACTCATAATGCTTTACCTTCCTGCGGCAATTTTATCCTGAATGGATACGGTGCCGCTCACCGTATGAAATTTTGTTACCGCAGCATCCGTCGCGCCTTGGCGAGTCCCTCGAACAGACGGTCGACTTCTGCGCGAGTATTGTACAGGGCGAACGAGGCCCTGACCGTGCCGGGTATGCCATATTGTGCCATGATCGGCTGGGCGCAGTGATGGCCGGTGCGAACGGCAATGCCCTGCTGATCCAGCAACATGCCGACATCGGAGGGCGGAACACCGTCCAGCAGAAAGCTGAACACGCCAGCCACATGATCGGCCTCGCCAACGCGGGTCAGCCCATCAAAGGCTGCCCCCTGCGCCAGGGCATATTCGAGCACATCGGCCTCGTGTGCGGCCACTGCCACACGGTCCAGGCGCTGCAGGTAGTCTACCGCTGCGGCTAGCCCGATGGCACCAGCGATGTCCGGTGTCCCGGCCTCAAAGCGATATGGCAATCCCTGATAGGTGGTGCCGGCGAAACTGACCTGTTCTATCATTTCGCCGCCACCCTGCCAGGGCGGCATGGCTTCCAGCAGTTCCCTACGCCCCCAGAGCACACCGATACCGGTGGGGCCGAACATCTTGTGCCCCGAAAAAGCATAGAAATCGCAATTCAGTGCCTGCACATCAACAGGGGTATGCGCTACCGCCTGAGCTCCGTCAATCAGGACTTTTGCCCCCACCCGATGAGCTCTCGCGACAATGTCTGACACCGGGTTCACTGTCCCCAAGGCATTGGATATGTGACTGACAGCCACCATCTTCACGCGTTCATCGAGCAGCGCATCCAGCGCCGCCATGTCAATCTCGCCGCTTGGAGTTACCGGAATCGGCACCACTTCGGCACCAGTGGATTCAGTCGCCATCTGCCAGGGCACGATGCTGGAATGATGTTCCAGTATCGGGACCAGTACCCGGTCGCCCGGCTTCAGATTGCTACGGCCCCAGCTGTAAGCCACAAGATTGATGGCCTCTGTGGTGCCACGGGTCCAGAGCACCTGTTCAGGAGCGGGACTATTGATGAAACCCGCCAGGGATTGACGCGCATTTTCTATCGCGGCCGTGGCCTTTTCCGCCAGACTGTGGATGCCGCGATGCACGTTGGCATTGTAGCCACGGTAATAATCACTGATGGCGTCGATCATGGCATTGGGTTTCTGTGACGTGGCGGCATTATCCAGGTACACCAGTGGATATCCGTTGACCTGCTGTTGCAGGATCGGGAAATCGCGGCGCACAGCCTCCACATCGAAAGCTTGCTGTCTGATGTTTTTTGCCAGTGTTTCCATGCGCCTATTCTGCCCTCTCTGTCTGTGTCACCTGCCGCGCAAACAGACCGCCCAGCACGGGCTTAAGGTACTCGCCCAAAGAGGGGTGCTGCAGGTTGTTGATGAGTTCGTTGATGAAACCGGTGCTGAGCATCACTTGCGCATGCTCTCTGGCGATGCCGCGGCTACACAGATAATAGAGCGCATATTCATCGAGCTGTGCGACCGTGGCCCCATGGGCACACTTGACATCGTCCGCATAGATCTCCAGTTCCGGCTTGGTGTCTACCTCGGCCTTGTTGCTGGTCAGCAGATTCTTGTTGCGCAGTTCCGCCACTGTCTTCTGGGCATCCGGATGAATATGGATACGCCCGTTGAATACCGCCCGCGCATTATCGCTGATGATACCCCGGAAAACCTCTTTGGTCGTGCAGTGCGGTCTGACATGCTCTATACAGGTGTGGTAGTCGATATGCTGACTGTGCCGTGGCAGATAGATGCCATTGAGGTCACAGTGGGCACCTTCACCTTCATGGCGCACCACCACATCCAGACGTTTGAGTATTGAGCCCAACCCCAGATGGAAGCTGTTGAGTCTGGCGTCACGATCGAGCCAGGCATGTACACCGCCGATATGCAGTGCGTGCTCCTCTTCCAGATGCAGCCGGTAGTGGCAGAGTCGGGCATTGGCGGCCAATACCAGTTCGCTGACACCGTTGGTAAAACTGTTCTGCTGGGCTTCATTACAGGCGAAGTGTTCCACCACCGTAGCCTCGCTGCCAGCTTCCATGACAACCAGCAGCCTCTGGGACAGGCTGAAGGCTTCATGCTGAGGCACCGTCAACCAGACGATGTGTAGCGGCGTCGTGACCTTGCTGTCCTGTTTTACGTGCACGAATACGCCATCATCGAGCCAGCTATCGTTGAGGGCTGTGAACATGTATTTGTCGCGGTCGGCGACCGTGCCCAAGTGGGTACGTATGGTTTCCACCTGTGTCTCATCGGCCTCGCTGAAGAGCACGACCTCCATGCTGTCCACGACTTCCGCACTGGACAGTTCGGGACTGTAGAATCCGTTCACAAACACCAGCATGCGGGCGTCCAACCCGGTGATGTGCATCTGATCACGCAGGGCCGTCAGCGCTGGCGATGGGTCCTGGCATTCGGCCCGACCCAGATAGGCGCCCTCTTCCAGGGCCCGTAGCCGGGTATATTTCCAGTCCTCGGTCTTGCGCGTAGGCATGCTGCTGGATTTCCAGCTTGACCAGCCCCTGCGACGTTGCTCACTGAGCCAGTCTGGCGCGTCGGTGGGGACCATTTGCAGGGCTTCGGCGATAAAATCACTCATTACACGGCCTCGCTTTCCAGCCAGCCGTAGCCTTTATCTTCCAGTTCCAGAGCCAGTGACTTGTCACCGGAACGGACGATACGCCCACCCCCCAACACGTGAACATGGTCCGGCTCAATGAAATCAAGCAGACGCTGGTAGTGGGTGATCAATATAAAGGAGCGCTTGCTGTCGCGCATACTGTTGATACCAGAGGCCACCACCTGCAGTGCATCGATATCCAGGCCCGAGTCGGTTTCATCGAGGATACCCAAATGCGGTTCCAGCAGCATCATCTGCATCAGCTCATTGCGCTTTTTCTCGCCGCCGGAAAAGCCCTCATTGACGCCGCGTTTGAGAAAATTCTGGTCCAGGTCGACGCGCTTGCAGACCTCACGCGCCTGTTTCATGAAGCTCACGGAATCCAGCACCTCCAGGCCACGATGCTTGCGCATCCCATCCACGGCGGTTTTGAGAAACTCCATGTTGCTGACACCGGGAATCTCCACCGGGTACTGAAAAGCCAGGAACAGGCCAGTCAGGGCTCGCTCTTCAGGTGCCAGGGCCAGCAGGTCCTGCCCCATAAAAGTGACTTCACCGGTGGTGACCTCATAGCCTTCACGACCGGTCAGCACGTGACCGAGGGTACTCTTGCCCGAGCCGTTGGGCCCCATAATGGCATGTACTTCGCCTGTCCCGATTTCCAAGTCGAGACCACGCAGGATTTCCTTGCCCTCGACGGTGGCGTGCAGATTCTTGATAGATAACATCGCTACTCTAACTCTCCTGTATAAATTCTTTGAGACCGACCATTAACCGACGGCGCCTTCGAGACTAACTTCCAGCAGCTTGCCGGCTTCCACCGCAAACTCCATGGGCAACTCCCTGAACACTTCCTTGCAGAAACCGTTGACGATCATGGAGACCGCTTTTTCCTCGCCGATGCCGCGTTGACGGCACAGGAACAGCTGTTCATCGCTGACTTTGGAGGTGGAGGCCTCGTGCTCAATGATGGCGGTAGGATTTTTACTTTCAATATAAGGGAACGTGTGCGCACCACACTGGTCGCCGATCAGCAGCGAGTCGCAGCGCGTGTAGTTGCGGGCACCGGTGGCACCCGGGTTCATCCGTACCAAACCACGATACGTGTTGGAACCGTGCCCGGCGGCAATACCCTTGGAGATGATCGTCGAGCGGGTGTTCTTGCCCAGATGGATCATCTTGGTACCGGTATCCGCCTGTTGGAAATTGCTGCTCAGCGCCACCGAATAGAATTCACCGATGCTGTTGTCGCCCTTGAGTACACAACTGGGGTATTTCATGGTGATGGCGGAACCGGTTTCCACCTGCGTCCAAGAAATGTGGGCATTAGTATGCGCCACACCTCGCTTGGTAACGAAGTTATAAATACCGCCCTTGCCTTCCTCGTCGCCGGGATACCAGTTCTGTACCGTAGAATATTTTATTTTTGCGTTGTCCAGGGCCACCAGCTCCACCACTGCGGCGTGCAGCTGGTTTTCGTCCCGCATGGGTGCTGTGCAGCCCTCCAGGTAGCTGACTTCGCTGCCTTCGTCAGCCACGATCAGGGTGCGCTCGAACTGGCCCGTCTTGGCCTCATTGATACGGAAATAGGTAGACAGCTCCATTGGGCACTTCACGCCCTTGGGGATATAGACGAAGGAGCCGTCACTGAAGACCGCGCTGTTCAGCGCTGCATAGAAGTTGTCCTTCTGTGGCACCACTGTGCCCAGGTGCTGACGCACCAGCTCAGGGTAGTCCTGCAGGGCCTCGCTAATGGAACAGAAGATCACTCCGGCTTCATACAACTTCTTGCGGAAAGTGGTACCCACTGACACCGAGTCAAACACGGCATCCACGGCTACGCCGGCGAGCATTTCCTGCTCATGCAGGGGAATGCCCAGCTTGTCGTAGGTCTCGCGCAACTTCGGGTCCACCTCGTCCAGGCTCTGGGGCCGGTCTTCATCACGCTTGGGCGCAGAGAAGTAGGACATGGCATTGAAGTCGATGTCCGGATAGCTCACATGCGCCCAGTGGGGCTCCACCATTTCCAGCCATGCGTGGTACGCCTTGAGGCGCCACTCCAGCATCCATTCCGGCTCATTTTTCTTGGCCGAAATGAAGCGAATAACGTCCTCGCTCAACCCTGCTGGCAGGGTATCCGATTCTATATCGGTAACGAAGCCGGCCGCATAGTGGCTTTTGATAAGATCATTGATCTGTTCCGACATGATGTTAGTTACTCTCTGTCTGTTCTCTAAATGCTGATACCGAACCCTGCAATTGCTCAACGGCCTCGATCCTTTCTTCCTGACCGGACCGGGAACTGCCGTCGGATTCAGTTACGCGAGCCATGACATCGGCTAGGGTAATGCCCTGCAGATAGCCACGTATATGCTCGTTCAGGGCCTCCCACAGATGATGCGTCAGGCAGATTGCTCCATGCTGGCAGTTGCCTTCCCCCTGGCAGCGGGTGGTGTCCATGTTTTCGCTGACGGCAGCGGTGATCTGAGCCACGCTGATGTCTTCCGGCCGCCCTCCGAGGCGATACCCGCCCCGGGGCCCCCGAAAGCCGACCACCAGCCCATCCCTTCGCAGCCCGGCAAATAGTTGCTCCAGATACGAAAGGGAAATATCCTGCCGCTCGGCGATCGCAGCCAGGCTCACTGCAGAACGGCTCGGCTCATGGTTAGCCAAATCCAGTAAAGCCCGGAGAGCGTAATGTGCCTTACTTGTTACCCGCAATGAAACCTCCTGGAGCGATTTAAATCCTAAGCCTGCACTGTCTCAAATCCTAGTAATTTAGTCAAGTATTTGACCGGGGTTTGATAAGAAGTTAATGGGTCAGGAAAAACCTTCTCCTCTGCCCACGTTCTCGTTGTGCGCAGTTCCATAGTCGTCAAACCAGGCAGGATCATGTAGGCGGAGTTGGCGTGCAGAGTGGCACTGCTGATCTGGTGGTTATTGAACACATTATCGACCCACTCCCCGGCCCTACTGAAATGGCCGCTCAAGGCCTTGCTGGCGTTGTACACAACCGGGGAGGCCCCCTCCTCCAGTGGCACCTGGTTGGCCGGCGTAGTGAGTGTATTTTGTCAATGATATAGCTTCATCGCTATGTCCCTCGCAATGACCAATTAATCAGAGGTTTCTTAAACTATATGTGGCCTTGCAAGTGGGCTTAGGCATGAGTCGAACAATCCAATTGAAGGTTTACCTGTCAGCCCCACTGGGCTACGTGCACAACCGTACAGACCAGTGCTGCAGACCTATTCTATTGTCCATTAGACGCCTGCTCTCCGGTATTGACTACTGCTATAGCTGTCGTCTTTATACATTATTTTACCAACAGTGCTTCTAATAAGGATTCAGGATGATGAAAACACTAAAATATTTATCGTTACTACCATTGGCAGTGATCGGATCGCTTTACGTTTCTACCCCCGCATTGGCAACCCCGATACTGGGTTCGGACTTGGCTAGCTTTACGATTCTTGGTGCCTCGACCGTCACTAATGTGCCAACTAGCACCATCGTCGGCAATGTCGGTGTCTGGTCAAGCGGTGGCGCGAATGCAATCACCGGGTTTAACTCTTCACCTGGTGTTGGGGTCTCGGACCTGCAGGTTACAGGAGGAAGCGTATACGCCGGTGGCGCACTCGCACAGTCGGCTCAAGGACAACTCACAACCGCGAGGAACAATCTTGCATCTCTGGGAATGGGAACTACGTTGGCGGCCGATCTGAGTGGCCTCACGCTCGCCCCGGGCGTTTATACCGTTGCCGCGGGAACAACCAATTTATCGGGAGCACTGACGCTTGACGGCGGGGGCAACGCCAACGCCGCCTGGGTGTTTCAAATGCCCAGTACGCTGATCACCTCACCCAACTCGGTCGTGAATGTGATCAACACCGGTTCTGGTGCAGGTGTTTACTGGAATGTTGGCAGCTCCGCGACCATTGATGTTAACACCGCATTCCTGGGGAATATTCTCGCGCTCTCTAGTATTACCTTCAACACCTCCGCATCAGATCTTTGCGGTAGAGCCCTGGCGGACACGGGTGCCGTGACCCTGGATCAGAACAATCTCTCTGGCGTTTGCATGGATACTCTGGCTGACAGCAAGGGTTTGAGCGGCGGCCTTGATGTTACAAGCATGATAGGCGAGCCGGATGTGGTTGATTTCCTTCCATTCGTTCAGGTAGGCGGTAGTGATGAAGAAGGAACCGTACCCGTACCGGGTACACTGATGCTGCTGGGGCTGGGTCTCGCAGGACTTGGAGCTAGTCGACGTCGTCAGAAATAAGGCAACACAGCAATATTTCAATTCAACCTCTCAGTATACACAGTCCGTCACGCCAGGTAGGGTGTGGCGACTGCGCATGCTGTTTCAATGGTATCCACAATCAACCTCCCATGGCACATGTCGCGTTAATAGCCCGTCGGCAATTTGCTTATCTAATAAAGCCAAGGCTTCCAGCAAGATTTACTAACGGCAAAAAGGCGACTCGTTGATCATGTGGTTTAAATGCTTGGCAAACGCATTGACTGATTAATAAGCAATTACTTATTAAAATGCCCCGCCCACTCGATTATCAATTAGCAAACAAAGACTGATACTAACAAGCTGTTTCCGGGCTTCGTCCATGCCATGCGACGAACTCCCAATGCTCAAACTCGACGGTGACTTTGCAGGGATACTCCTCATTGAATAGGCCTGATGTGATCAAGGTCATACCCTCACTCTGCCTGAGCTGACCTGTTACTTCGAATGACCCCACAGCCTACCCGGTCGCCAGCAGTGCCTAAGGGCTGGCTCGCCAAGTCATCCGCGTTACGGTGAATCACGACTGTCTTTTGCAGTATTGATGCAGGCCCGGTGGTATCAAGCGCTTTCCCTGATGTACCTTTTTCGGGCCTGCTTGCGCCCGACTGTCAGACTCCCGTTCTGACAAAGATCTGTTACCCTGTAAATCAGTCAACCGGGCTGCTGCAGCCCTGCAGGAAACTTAATGAACACGCAACTCTTGCTGTTACTGGTAGCGTTGGCGCTGGGAATGCTAATCGGGCTTCAGCGTGGCTGGCACGAGCGCGACACTCCGGCAGGCGGTCGCATTGCCGGAATCCGGACCTTCGGTCTGCTGGCACTGAGTGGCGCACTGGCAGGCGTGCTGACGACACCGCTAGGTCCCGGTATCGCCATCGCCATGGGTTTTGCTGTCACTCTACTACTCGGGCTGGCCCACTGGCTCGATTCCAATAATGACCACGACTACGGCATAACTACCGTCGTCGCTGGCATCGTGACCTATCTCACAGGACTGCTTACCATACTTGGCGACCTTAGCCTTGCGGTCGCCGTGGCCGTAATCACTACCATCGTGTTGCACTTCAAACAGACTCTGCATCAGGCGATGGGACACCTGAGCGACAGTGAAATGCGCGGTATCCTGCAGCTGGCACTGATTTCAGCTGTGTTGTTGCCGGTATTGCCCAACCAGAGCTACGGCCCCTGGAATGCGCTTAACCCCTACGAGATCTGGTTGATGGTTGTGCTGATCGCCGGCATCAGCCTGGCGGGTTACTTCGCCATGCGTCTGACCGGTCCTAACAAGGGAGTGATGATCACCAGCGTACTCGGTGGCCTGGCATCCAGTACTGCGCTGACCCTGAGTCTGGCGCGCATGAATGCCCGTGTCCCCATGCCACGCCTGCTGGCCTGTGGCATTCTGCTGGCCTCGGCAATCATGTACCCGCGAATTTTGCTGGAAGTCGCCGTAATCAACCCCGCACTTTTGCCGACTCTGCTCCCCCCCATGCTGGCCATGACACTGGGTTGCGTGCTCGGCGCTTTCTTTTTATGGCGCAAGCGTGAGTCCAGTACAAGAATAAATACCGAGAAATTGGCGACACAACCTTTCCAGCTGATTCCTGCGCTAAAGTTCGGTACCCTGCTGGCCGTGATTCTGCTGATCGCGCACGGTATTCAAGAACACATGGGAGAACAGGGTCTTTGGCTGGTATCGATCGTGGCTGGCCTGACGGATGTGGATGCGATCACCCTGACTCTGGCCCGCATGGCACAGGACAGCATCGGCACGGATACCGCCGTAACCGGCATCACGCTGGCGGCAATCACCAACACCCTGGTCAAAGGTGGCTTGGCCCTGTTTGCAGGACATGCCTCACTTTTCCGCCCCCTCTGGCCCGGATTATTGCTCGCCGTTGTACTGGCCTTGCTAACCCTATGGATACTCTGAGTCCGCAACAATGGAAACTGATAGGCAAGGGATTTTGCTGAAACCCGAACACACCATCGTTGTGATATTGAAGAAGCGCTGGGACAGTCCCGTAGACCGGATGCTATCCAGTTTGCCATCGGTATCAACGATCCGGATGCCGGGTGTCGTTCGTCATTGCCCGAGCCTTCAAGGCTAACGTAATATCAAACCGCCACCCCAACCATCTGGGGCCCTATTCCGACCGCTGCCATACCTGAGTCACGAATGCCAAAAGACAAGCTGAACAAGGCACCACCATCGAAAATGATGGCTTTCTTGCAATCGCTTCGCTTCCACCCGGTGGCCTGGCTGGTCGGCATTTTGCTGATCGTTTACTCAGGCACGTTCGTCTGGCATGTCCACAAGCCGCTGCCGGACGGCCTGGACACGGGCTATCCGCTGCGTGCGGCAAGTGATGTCAATTTTCTCATCGACAGCACCTGGCTCGACGCCGATGGTCAGCAGCACCAGCGCAGCGAGATCTTCGAGACGTTGTTTGCCCTGATCGATGGCGCCGAGCAGTTGATTGTGCTCGAGATGTTTTTGATCAACGAGTTCGCCGGCCAAGCCGGCGACGGACATCGCGCACTCTCAAGCCAGGTATTCGATCGATTGATAGCGCGCCGGCAGGCCCGCCCCGACATGCAGATCGCACTGATTGTCGACCCCTTCAACCGGCTCTACGGCGGCGTCGAATCCGACCGCCTTGATGCCCTGAAGGATGCAGGAATCGATGTTATCGAAACCGATCTGACGGTGCTGCGCGACTCCAATCCGCTGTGGTCAGCGGCCTGGAGAATGTGCTGCCAATGGTTCGGCAACTCAGCCGACGGCTGGCTGCCCAACCCGGTCGGAGGGGACCCGGTTAGCCTGAGGACCTGGCTGACCATGCTCAATTTCAAGGCCAATCACCGCAAGGCGCTGGTTGTCGACCAAGGCGGACAGCTTCGAGGTTGGGTGTCCTCGGGTAACGCCCATGATGCCAGCAGCCGACACAGCAACGTGGCACTGACATTCTCGGGGTTGGCTGCAGCCGATCTGCTCGCGAGCATGCGCGCCACGGCCACGCTGTCCGGTCAGGTTCCAGACTGGCCTAATCAATGGGCACCACCGCCCCGTGAGCGCACCGCCGCTGGAGCGACGATACAAGTTCTGACAGAAGCGGCCACTCGCGATGTGGCGCTAAAACGGATCGAGCGGGCCGCAAGCGGTGACCGGTTGGACGTGGCAATGTTCTACCTGTCTCATCGCGCATTGATCGAGGCCCTGATCCGGGCTCACCAGCGCGGCGTAGGGTTGCGCATTCTGCTCGATCCCAACGAGGACGCCTTCGGGCGCAAGAAGAACGGGATACCCAATCGCCAGGTAGCCAGCGAGCTGCATGCGGCCGGCGTTCCACTGCGTTGGTGCAACACGCGCGGCGAGCAATGCCACTTCAAGCACATGCTGCGCCAGGGTGGTGACGACCAGTCGGTCTGGCTAATGCTGGGTTCGGCCAATTTCACCCGGCGCAACCTAGACAACTACAACCTCGAAACCCAGATCGCCCTGCAGGCCGACTCCGAACATCCCGCCGCGCAGCGCGCGCTGGCCTTTTTCGATCAGCAGTGGAACAACGGTAGAGAGCAATTTCACAGTCTGCCCTACGGGGCGTATGCCGATGAATCCGCCCTGCACTACTGGCGTTATCGCCTGATGGAAGCAAGCGGACTGTCAACGTTCTGAGAGCTACTCAGCTGCCCACGCGAAAGCCAAAGCCTAAATTATCTTCGTTAAATTCAATTAACTATCGCAGACAACCGTTGGTGCAGAAGCAGTTTTTGCAGATCAATCAATCAACATGACTGAAAAGCTGATGATTTTTCTTGCAATACGCTGAATTTTTTTACAGTGTGAAGTCGCATAATCACGCAATCGTGATTTGCGGGTCACCATAGGGGGGGTGTCATGTCAGATGGCTGGCAGGAAACCATCACCAATGCAGAAGTAATGCGACGGGATTTACACGCGCATCCTGAGTTGGGCTGGCAGGAATACCGTACCGCTGATCGCATTCGCGAGACGCTCAGCAGGTTGAATATTGCCTGGCGCGCTTGTGCCGGCACCGGCACCCTGGCTTGGCTGAACCCGACAGGCAAAGGCCCACATCTTGCGCTGCGCGGTGATATTGATGCGTTGCCCCTCACTGAAAACAGCCAAAAAAACTGGACTTCGCAACGACCAGGCTGCATGCACGCCTGTGGACATGACGGTCACACTGCAACGCTTATCGCCACCGCGCACTGGCTGAAAATGCACGAATCCTTATTGCCAGGTCCGGTGACCTTGATTTTTCAGCCTGCCGAGGAAGGCGGTCATGGTGCCAGGGAAATGATCCACGATGGCGCATTAGACGGTATTGACGCGATCTATGGTTGGCATAACTGGCCGGCGATCCCATTTGGTAAATTGGTCTGCCCGGATGACATTGTTATGGCTGGCAATGGCACATTTGAACTGATTATTAATGGCTTGGGCGGTCATGCCAGTCAGCCTGAGTTATGCCGGGATCCTGTGCTGGCCGCCAGTGCCATCACCTTAAACCTGCAGCAGATCATCAGCCGGCGGCTACCACCGCAACAGGCCGCAGTATTAAGTGTTACATCCATTGAAGCGCCCAGCGCGCCGACCGTTATACCTCAACAGGCCAAAATTGGTGGCAGCATCCGCGTTCCCGATAAAGCCACGCGCGAAACGCTTAACCGTCTTATCACTGAAATCAGTCAACAGACCGCAATCAGCTATGGCGTGCATTGCGAGGTCAATATTTATCCGCGCTACGAAGCGACCACCAACCATGCCCTGCCGGCTTTGCAGGTACGCGAACAGTGGCAGACTTTATTCGGATTTGATGCCGTGCATAGCGATATTCGCTTGCCAATTATGGCTTCCGAAGATTTCAGTTATTACCTGCAGGAAATCCCCGGCGCTTTTGCGCTGATTGGCAGCGATGATGGTCCTGAGCATCAGGCACCGTGCCACAGCCCATATTATGATTTTAACGACCGGTTGATCCCTTTGGTCACGGCCCTGTTTGCGCGTCTTTGTGGCGCACCTGTTCCGGAGAATCTGCCCAACGTCGGCAAGGCGTAAATACGTAAGGAGAGTTAGATGAACATATTTGAACAAAGAGAATCGGCAATTCGGGCTTATTGCCGGGTGTATCCGGTAGTCTTTGATAAGGCGTTGAATGCCCGGCAAACTGATGAAAGTGGCCGGGAATATATCGACTTTTTCGCCGGTGCCGGGGTGCTGAATTTTGGCCACAACAATCCGCGAATGACCGAAGCGGTGATTGCCTATATTCAATCGAATGGAGTCACCCACAGTCTCGATATGCATACCACTGCCAAGCGGCAATATATGGAACATTTCACCAAAACCATTCTTGAGCCACGCAATATGCCGCACAAAATGCAGTTCATGGGTCCGACCGGCACCAATGCCGTTGAAGCCGCCATGAAAATGGCCCGTCGGGTGACCGGCCGGCAGGATATTGTTGCTTTCAGTCATGGTTTTCACGGCATGACCCTGGGGGCGCTGAGTGCCACCGCTAACCAGCATTTCCGTAATGCGGCCGGTGTGCCACTGAGCCATGTTCAACATTTCCCGTTTGGTTGCGAAACCGTCTGTCCCGGCTGTGAACTGGGTTGTGGCATGCAGAGCATCGAACAACTGCGCGCCATTTATGCTGACAGCTCCAGTGGTATTGCACCACCAGCGGCTTTTCTGCTGGAAACCATTCAGGCCGAAGGTGGCGTCAAGGTCGCCGATAAAGACTGGTTACAGGCCTTGGCCAAACTTGCCAAAGAAATCGGCGCCCTGCTGATTATCGATGATATTCAGGTCGGCGTCGGTCGCACCGGTTCGTTTTTTAGTTTCGATGATCTGGATCTGGACCCCGATATTATTTGCCTTGCCAAAGGTATCGGCGGCCTGGGCACGCCAATGGCCATGAATCTGGTCAAACCCGAACACGACCAACATTGGTTGCCGGGCGAACATACCGGCACCTTTCGTGGCCAGGATATTTCCTTTATCGCCGGCGATCAGGCACTGACGTATTTTGACGACGATGCACTGATGCAAACCGTTAAAGCCCATGGCGCCATGATGGCAGATAGCCTGCAGCCATTGGTGGATCGGCATCCGCCGGTGAATCTGACGGGCAAAGGCATGATTCTGGGCCTAGATGTCGGTAATGGAGATCGCGCCAAGCAAATTGTCAGTCAATGTTTTGAATCCGGTCTGATAATTGCCAGTTGCGGCACTGGTGGCCGGGTAGTGAAGTTGATCCCGCCGTTGACCACGCCAAAAGCCGATTTGGAAGAAGGTCTGCAAATCCTTATTAAAGCCACTGATAGCGTCATGATGCAGGAGGCAGCATGAGAAAACGCGATGATATGACCTTTCCCTTTGAGGAATATGAGCGACGATTGCGCGAATTGCGTGAGCGGATAGCCGAGCGCCGCATGGATGCGGTGGTAATTTCCGATCCGGAAAACATTATGTATCTGACAGATTATCAGACTACCGGTTATTCCTTCTTTCAGGCCCTGGTCGTACCGCTCGAAGATGAGCCGTTTATGATCACCCGGAAGCTGGAGGAGTCAAATATCACGGCCCGCACCTGGGTGGAAATCACCCGGCCGTATCCGGACACCGGTGATGCGATTCAAATGCTGGTCGATGCCCTGCGTGAGTTTCGTCTTGATAAAAAACGTATTGGCTATGAGCGCAACAGCTATTTCTTCCCGGCGTATCATCAGGATTGCATTCACAACACACTGACCGATGGCAAATTGCTGGATTGTTTTGGCATTGTTGAAGAGGGCCGGGTCTGTAAGTCACCGGAAGAGATTGCCATAATGCAAAATGCCACAAGAGCTACCGAAGCGGGCATGCAGGCGGGTATCGATGCGACAGAAGCGGGCGTCACTGAAAATGAAATTGGCGCGGCGATAAGTTCTGCTATGTTTAAGGCTGGCGGAGAACCGCCGGCTGTGATGCCTTACGTCACATCCGGACCACGCACCATGATTGGTCATGCCACCTGGGAGGGCCGCGTGGTGCAACCCGGCGAGCATGTGTTTCTCGAAGTCGCTGGCTGTTACCGGCGTTATCACACAGCGATGATGCGCACCGTTGTGCTCGGCAGACTCAGCCCGTCAATGTACAAGGCCCAGGAAATCATGAAAATGGCACTGGCCGTCGTACACAATAAATTTCAGCCGGGTATGACGGTGTCGGATGCCGATAATATGATCCGCAATATCATTACCAAAAATGATGTTGGTGCCCGGCTGGTGACCCGCTCAGGTTATTCGATTGGTATCGCTTTTCCACCCAGTTGGGATGAGGGCTATATCGTCAGCCTTAAGCAAGGTGAATCCGCAGTACTCAAACCCGGCATGACCTTCCATATCATTCCCTGGATGTGGGGTGTCGATGGCGATAAAACCTGCGGTATTTCTGACACCATCTACATTACTGAAGATGGCTGCGAGTCTTTCTTTACGATGGATCGGGATTTTAGCGTCAAACCGGCAAGCAATAGTAAAAAATTGCTGAGTCTGGATAGCTCGCTTCATAACGAGGCGACCACAGACGTTAAAAAAGCCACCGCCAAACACCCTTCCTGAGGACATTATGCTAATAGCAACTAATCCCTATAACGGACAACAGCTCGAAGGTTTCCCCTCGCTTGATAAAGATGAAATGTACGCCCGTATTGGTGATGCAAGCGCCGCTTTTACGGGGTGGCGCACCACAAGCTTTGCCGAGCGCGCCAACGTGCTGAAAGCCGTCGCCCAACAGCTGCGTGCCGAAAAACAGGACATTGCCGAATTAATGGCACTGGAAATGGGCAAACCCATCAAAGAAGGCGTGCCGGAAGTCGAAAAAGCAGCAACCTGTGCCGAATATTACGCTGACCATGCCGAGGCCTATCTGGCCGACGAGACCCTACCATCCGATGCCAGCCTTAGTTATGTGACCTATCAGCCGCTCGGTACCTTGCTGGGTATTTTGCCGTGGAATGCGCCGTTATGGCTGGCGTTCCGCTATTTGGCGCCGGCACTGATGGTGGGCAATACCTGCGTGATGAAACATGATCCGCATGTGCCGCGATCTGCCCAGGCGATTGCCAACGCATTTTTAAAGGCCGGTGCGCCGGATAATATTATGGTCAACCTGCCACTGGAAACACCGGAAGTGGAACTGGCGATTCGCGATCCACGCATAGCAGCAGTGTCGTTTACCGGCTCCAACAGCGCAGGCAAAAAAGTGGCGGCCATAGCCGGCAGTGAAGTTAAGCCCTGTGTATTGGAACTCGGCGGTTCGGATCCAGTACTGGTATTAAACGATGCCAACCTCGAACAAGCGGCGGATATTATCTGCCTGTCGCGGATCATTAATGCCGGCCAGTCCTGCATCGCTGCCAAGCGGGTGATCGTTGAGGCAGACGCCCATGATCGTTTTATCGAACTGGTCGAACAGCGACTTGGCAAGTTACGACTTGGTGATCCCCTGCAGGCCGACACGGATATCGGTCCAATTGCCCGTGAGGATTTACAACTGAATTTGCACCGCCAGGTCGAAGAGACGATCGCCGCCGGTGCCAAATGTCTGTTGGGCGGCCACTTACCGGAAGGTGCTGGGTTCTTCTATCCGGTGACATTACTGACTTGTGTGACACCCCCCATGTGCGCCTTTCGGGAGGAAACCTTTGGACCGGTGATGGTGATCATCAGAGCGGATGATGTTGATCAGGCACTTGAAATGGCCAATGACACTGAATATGGCCTGGGTGCCGGGATCTGGACAGAAAATGCCTCACTGGCAAAATCACTGGCTTTACAAATCGACTCCGGTCAGGTGGCCATTAATGGCATTGTTAAAACCGATCCACGACTGCCCAGTGGCGGGATCAAAGGTTCCGGTTATGGCCGTGAGCTGGGGCCGCAAGGGATTAAAGAATTTGTTAATGCCAAGCAGATATGGATCAAGTGATTAGTGCAAACCGGCGGTGAAAGCCAGTAGTGCTGCCAAATGGTCTGGTAAAAAAGGCCGTGCTCGCGGGCGCTGGCAATGACCAACGTGCCCCCTCGCCTTTGTGGAATCACCTCCTAAAGAAACCCAGGTGCAGCCAGCGTCCATGGCTCGAGGGATATCCGGCAAAAAGCACCGCAACCCCGGCAGTCCCGATCTAGTTGGAATATTCCAGCTAAAGTTTTGGTGCTTCCGTGCCGGTTTTGGATTTTTCTGCAACCTGTTGTTGCACCCAGGCCTGTGCTTCAAATTCAGATTTGGCCTGCGCCCAAACATCAAAAATGGTGCCGCTTGCATTGGTAACGGGTTCGCCACGCAAGGTATATTCGAACAGCCCAGCGCATTGGGCGGCGTAATCTGGTGTCACGTCCACGGTGGCCATCTTCCTACCCTCTTTGACAAAACGATCCAGCACACTATTGCCTATTGAGGCACCGAGCACACAGCTCGTATCTCCGGTTTCTGCCAACTTCCATTTCAGCGTGCGTTCGGCTCTGGAGTCGGTTCTGCCATTATTAATATCTGCGACTGGTTGGCCGTATTTATCAATCAGTGCCTTCGCATAATCGGCCTGAGTTAAAGGTTCTGTGGTTTGGCGGTGGCCCCGAGTGATGGAAACTACACGTGGTTCGCTGGGAGGGTAAGAGTAACCGACTGACAGACCGACGCTGCCCCCCGGCATCTGACCATGTGTGGCGACCAGAAAGCTGTCAGTTTTGTAGCGTTTGCCCAGCGCGTTGTATTCAAAATAACGGCTGGTGTCCTGGATACGTATGCTTGCATCGTAGGCTTTCATTACAGCATTGACTTCTTCAGGTGTCATACCCAGATACAGGCCGGCGATATCGGGTCCGATACGGCTGCCAATGGTCCCTTTAGCCGGTTGCATAGCAGAAGGCTGAGTGGTTTGAGTCGCTGATTTCGTTATAGCAGTGTCGTTAGGGCTGGCGTGTTCTGTACTACTTACTGCTGAGTCCTCACTGCCACCACAACTGCTCACCACCATACTTAACGCTAGAATCTTAAAAAGGGGTAACCTGCTCATCGGATTTATCCTCAAAGATACGACGAATAGTTTTCAATGAATCGGGGATAAAGCTAAGGTACAAGCATGAAATGATGGCTTGGGTCTTGGAAGGCAGTTCTTTTCATTCTGCTATGACCTTTGGCAAAACTTTACCCCCATATAATCATCAGAACAACAATATTTTGATTAGGGGCAAGCCTAGCCATTTCACCCAATTTTCATTGTAATTGAATGATTGTCACTCATTTAATCCAGACAATATCCTGGAAAATACCATGCAAAATATTGCTTACCGCTAGCTGTGAATACCAGCCAGTATTTGTTTGATTATTTCAATTTGAGCGCAACAACTTCTCGTCAGTGCTAGCACAGATTTGGGCACCAGAGAAAAATACCGGTCCGGTGGAACAGGTTGACACTTCAGATTGAAGGGGTCCCAGATCGTCGCATTGTTTCCACCACTCGAGCCGCCTGCTGGCTATCTATCTCTGCTCCATGTATTCCACTGCTCTTTTCTCTGAGGTTTTCAACGCCCAGCGCTTCCGTCAACGTATCTAACGACGGTCCTCTCTGGCTGCAGGGCAAATTCATCGCTTGTGCCCAAGGGATGGAGGCCTTCTGGCTGCAAAACACACCACTAATTATGGGCATTTTCAAATTGTATCGCGCGGCATGGTCAAGCAGGATGGGCCAATCAAAACTGGCGTTGTGGCTGACAATCAGTTGTTCTTTTAAGTATTGCGCGATCTGGTCCCACTGGGCACCGAAGGATTCGAATTCAGCGGCCTGTTCGTTAGTAATGCCGTGTATCGACTGCGCTTCTTCTGAAATATGTTTTTGTGGCTGTATTTTAAATTCGAAGGATGCCGCTATCTCCCGATTTCTTACCACGGTGATGCCAAGTGTCACGATATCCGGCGGGCCGTTTTCGTCTGGGAGCCCGGTGGTTTCGGTATCAAGGACGATGTAATCGTCCGGGAGTTGGGTGAAGATCCACAGCAGCTCTTTATACATTGCCATCACCTCCTGCCACTGCCGCCACTATTGCCATCGAGGGATTCAACGTTGACGATCGTCCCCTGGTCATAGTGGTAGCGCAGATAGCGCCAGTGGATCGCATCGGACAGCACTCGGGCACGCATCACGCCGTAGCACTCCCCTTTCGTTCTCACGCTTTGGTAGTGAACACCAAAGCTTTTGGCATTACGTAACGCGTAACCGAGCTGCTGGGCTTCAGCGTAGTCATCGGGATGGTAAATAGCGTGTCCGGCCAGGTGCCGCACATCGTGAAGAGTTGTCGGTCCCAAGTGCGCACGAATCACGCGCATTTCCTGGGTGGTTTTGTGGATTCGGGATTCCCGCAGAAAGCGCGCCCGATGAAAAGATGATTCAGTAATGGCCACTGCCTCATCGGCAGCACAGTAATAGATACCGAAGTCCCGATTGAAGCGACCACCCCGTCTGTCCACCGGCAGATGAGTGAAGGTAGCCATGATCCAGGAGGCACCATCGCCATAGACGCGGTCTTCCGGCGGCACCAGGCGAATATCGCCGACTTCATCGCGCAGCCGGGGGTTGGTCAGGGACTCGACGGCGTAGAGCACATCCCAATCCTGTGGATTGGAGACACGCTCGAACAGGTGGATCTGCGGATAGCGCGCCAGTATGACCCGATAGACCGGTTCATTGACCTCGCTACTGGGTAGTATATCGATTGCGATCACCAGCCACCCCGCTCCGCATCAAGGAAATTCCTCACCACCGCCAGATCGACCACATGGCCCGCCAGCAACCGGTCCAGCGGTGCGGTGCCATTGAACAGCGGATTGTCGTTAGGAGTGGCCAGCCACTTGTCGGCCAGCGCCTGGTCGGGCAGCAGGATTTGCAGGGACTTGTAGATCCCCAAAATGTAGCTGGTCCGTTCCAACAGGTCTCGTGTCAGCTTGGCCTTCTCGGGTTGGCTCTTCCAGTTATAGAGGGTCTTCTCGTTGCTGAGCCCCAATAGTGTCATCTGCTGGGCGCCGGTCAGACGCCATTGGCTGAAAATATTGAAAATCGCCGGCAGCAATGAACTGGTGACACTGGAACCCCGTTGCAGCAGTTGTTCGGCTTGAGCGATCATGATTACCTCCTAAGCAGCACCAATACTGTATTTTTACAGTGCTTAAATGCAGCCTATCAAACTGTAATAGTACAGTCAACTAACTCAGAAATACTTTTTCAAAATCAATATGAGAGTACTGGTAACAGGAAGGGTAAATATTCGTTACCTGCGCATGTCAGCTTATTGCGAGGTCAAGAAAAGAAAAGCCCAGCGAAGATGCTGGGCTTTTAAAAGTTTCTCCTGCTGTTGTTAGACAGGACGAGTATTGCCTGTCAGCACCGGTCGAAATTTAAAAAATGAATCCAAATCCTTTTCCTTTATTTCCTCTGCTAACGAGAACAGGTCAGTTCTGGCACCAAGCCAGTCTCCGCGTCCTGCTCACTCAGAACATCCGCATAGGCAACTGTAAACGGGCTTAGCAGTAAGAACGTGCATAAAAATATTTAAGATAATGCATCAAAATAATCCTTATTTATTGAGCGTTATCGTCTCGATAATTTTATGATTTGTCGGGGCTTCCGGCTTTCCTCTCACAGCACTGAACATGACGTTGAACTTATACGAGCAATCTTTATCGCGTGGTTCGCCGTACATAACATTAATGGTAAGTGCGCTGCCGTATTTACAGCCAACTCTGACGCCCTCTGGTGTGGAGCCTTTGCAATATTCATTGATGCGGGATTCGATCGTATCCTTATGTGTCCAGCCTTCCCAGCTTCTGTTTTCATCATGTGCCTGTAGCGTCGAAGGGCCGTCAGTATAATATTCATACGCAAAGCTTCTTGGCTTTCCCGTATTATCAAATGTCAGTCTCGCCAGTTTATCACCGACCTTATGCAGAGAACCTTGATCGTTCGTGGCATAAGTCTGCATTTGTTTTTTTCTGGCGGCACAAGGCATCTTTGATCTTTGTTTGCAGGTAATGTCTTGCAGTCCCAATTGCTGCAACTTATTTGTAATGTCGCCAACGCTTTGATCAAGTGAAATCCCTTCGATCTTTTTATAACATTGCGGGTTTTCTGCAAACGCACTGAACGAAAATGTTGTCATCAACAAAACGGCAATTGTAAATGCTGCAAGATGTTGGGGAAAAAATTTTGACACGTAGGACTCCTCTATTAAATTTCAACTATAGCTGAATCAAACCCAGTAGGCGCACCAAATAACGTGAAGTGGCCTTTCAAACGGCCAGCCACCAATGGCAACATGTTCGCATCCTTGTAAGGTCATCCCTTTACACTGCGGGTCTACTCCCATTCAATCGTCGCCGGAGGCTTACTAGAAACATCATAAACAACCCTTGATACCCCACTGATTTCATTAATAATTCTATTGGAAACCTGTTCCAGGAGTTGGTAGGGCAAATGTGCCCAGCGGGCCGTCATGAAGTCGATGGTTTCCACCGCGCGCAGGGCAATCACCCATTCGTAGCGACGGGCATCGCCCACCACACCCACGGACTTGACCGGCAGAAAGACGGCGAACGCCTGGCTGGTTTTGTGGTACCAATCGGCTTTGTGGAGTTCTTCGATAAAAATGGCATCGGCTTCCCTGAGGATATCGGCGTATTCCTTTCTGACTTCACCGAGAATCCTCACACCCAACCCCGGCCCCGGGAATGGGTGTCGATACACCATGTCGTAGGGCAGGCCCAGTTCCAGCCCAATCTTGCGGACTTCGTCCTTGAATAGTTCCCGCAGGGGTTCTACCAGCGCCATTTTCATGGTCTCGGGCAGGCCTCCTACATTGTGGTGGGATTTGATCACATGGGCCTTGCCGGTCTTGGCCGCCGCCGATTCGATGACATCAGGGTAGATAGTGCCCTGGGCCAGCCAGTTGACGTCTTTGAGGGTAGTAGCCTCCACATCGAAAATATCAATGAACGTGTTGCCAATGATTTTGCGCTTTTTCTCCGGGTCAGCCTCCCCCACCAATTTGCTCAAAAACTGTTTTTCTGCGTCCACACGGATGACTTTCACCCCCATGTTTTTGGCAAACATGTCCATGACCTGATCGCCTTCGTGCTTGCGCAGCAGGCCGTTGTCGACAAAAACACAGGTGAGCTGGTCGCCGATGGCCTTGTGCAACAACGCTGCGACCACGGATGAATCGACGCCTCCTGAAAGCCCCAGCAACACCTTGTCACTGCCGACCTGGACACGCACCCGGGCAATACTGTCCTCAATAATCTGAGCGGGCGTCCAGAGTGCCTCGCAGCCACAGATATCAAGCACGAAGTGCTCAAACATCCGCATGCCCTGCAGGGTGTGTGTCACCTCCGGGTGAAACTGGACACCATAAAAATCTTTTTCGGGACAATACATGCCGGCAATGGCGCAGGAACCCGTCGACGCCATAAGTTCGAAACCGGCTGGCAAGGTAACCACTTTATCGCCATGACTCATCCAGACATCGAGCAGTGTGCCCCCGTCATGATCCACATGGTCAGCCACACCCTGGAACAGGCGGCTGTTGCCGTGGGTCTTGATCTGGGCATAGCCAAATTCCTGAATCGAAGAGCCTTCCACGGCGCCACCGAGCTGGGCAGCCATGGTCTGCATGCCATAACAGATACCCAGAACCGGGATACCCAGCTCGAAAACCAGCTTAGGAGCCCGGGGCGATTCTCCGGCGGTAACCGACTCCGGCCCCCCCGCCAGGATGATGCCTTTGGGATCGAAGGCAATGATCTCGGCTTCATCCATATCCCAGGCACGGATTTCCGAGTAGACCCCGACTTCGCGTACACGGCGGGCGATCAACTGCGTATATTGGGAGCCGAAATCCAGGATAAGGATTTTGTGAGAATGAATATCTGTCATAGTCAGTTACCAATCTAAAAGGGCTGCTCTAGGCAGCCCTGTCGGGTCGTTTTCAACACACCGGAAACCCAGGCTATTCACGCCGGTAATTTGGAGCTTCCTTGGTGATGGATACATCGTGCACGTGACTTTCACTCATACCCGCAGAAGTCACCCTGACAAAACGGGGTTTACTGCGCAGGGTTTCAATATCAACGCTGCCGGTGTAACCCATGGCTGATCGCACGCCGCCCATCAGCTGATGAATGATCGCCGATAACGGACCTTTGTAGGGAACGCGGCCTTCAATGCCTTCAGGGACCAGTTTTTCAGTACCCTGGCTTGCATCCTGAAAATAACGGTCGCTGGAACCGCTGGTCTGGGACATTGCGCCCATCGATCCCATGCCACGATAGGATTTATAGGTTCGGCCCTGATACAGCTCAATCTCACCGGGCGCTTCTTCTGTGCCGGCAAACATCGAGCCCATCATTACCGCGTGGGCCCCGGCGACCAGCGCTTTGGCGATATCGCCTGAAAAACGGATACCCCCGTCGGCAATAACAGGTATCTGATAACTTGCCAATGCTTCAACCACATTGGCGACGGCGGAAATTTGTGGCACACCGATGCCGGTTACAATGCGCGTGGTGCAAATCGATCCGGGACCAATACCCACTTTGATGCCATCCGCACCGGCTTTGGCCAGCGCCAAAGCCGCCTCGGCTGTGGCAATATTGCCGCCGATCACATCAACCTCGGGGAACTGGGCCTTGATCTGACGTACCCGGTTGAGCACATTGCGAGAGTGACCGTGGGCAGTATCGACCACCAGCACATCCACACCCTCCCGAACCAGGGCGATAATACGTTCATCGGTGTCGGCGCTGGTGCCCACGGAGGCCCCTACCCGCAATCGGCCCTGATCATCCTTGCAGGCGTTGGGATATTTTTCGGCCTTGTCGATATCCTTGACGGTAATCAGTCCACGCAGCTCGAAATCGGCGTTTACGACCAATACCTTTTCAATGCGGTGCCTGTGCAGCAGTGCTTTGATCTCGTCTGCGTTGGCCCCTTCCCGCACGGTTACCAGTCGATCCTTGGGCGTCATGATGGCCGATACCGGCAAATCCAGACTGGGTTCAAAGCGAACGTCGCGGCGGGTGACAATACCCACCAGCTCCCCGTTATCCAGCACGGGCACACCGGAAATATTGTGTTCACGGGTCAGGGACAGCAAGGCACTGACAGGGGCAGAAGCATCTATGGTAATCGGGTCTTTGACCACACCGCTTTCGAACTTCTTGACGGCGCGCACTTCCAGGGCCTGTTTTTCGATGGACATGCTTTTGTGAATAATACCGATACCACCTTCCTGGGCGAGCGCGATGGAGAGTCGCGCCTCGGTAACGGTATCCATCGCGGCAGAGACGAGCGGGATATTCAGTCCAATGTTCCGCGTCAGGCGGCTTTTAAGAGAAACATCTTTTGCGGTTATGTCGGAATAACCGGGTACCAGCAGTACGTCATCGAAGGTGAGAGCTTCTTCTGCGATTCGCAACATCAGGATGGCTTACCTCGTCAGGGAAATGGATTTCAGTGCTTGAGCGTCAGACAATGGATCATTACCGCTCTCTATAGCTCAAGGATAAAAGTAAGCGCGCTATTATAAAGGCATGGTCGGCTAAAAAATACTTTTTTCAATAGGTCTGGTGACCATAGGTTATAGCCAATAGCTATTATTTAAATTGACTCGATTCACTGGTGATGGACAATGGGCTATGCCTGACATACCAATCACTTTGACCGTTACCCAACTAAACCGTCGCGCCAGACAGTTGCTTGAAACCCACTTTCCCCTGGTCTGGGTCGAGGGTGAAATATCCAATTTCTCCCGTCCCGGCTCCGGACACTGGTATTTCACGCTCAAGGACGAACAGGCCCAGGTTCGCTGTGCGATGTTCGCCAATCGAAATGCCCATGTCCGTTTCCGCCCAGACCACGGCAACCATGTGCTGGCCCGCTGCAGGGTCAGCCTGTATGAAGGCCGGGGTGACTTCCAGTTGATTGTTGAGCACCTCGAAGAAGCCGGTTTCGGGGCATTGCAGCGTCAATTTGATGCACTGAAACAGCGCCTGCATGCCGAAGGGCTCTTTAACGACCGCCACAAACAGCCACTGCCGACCCAGCCGCAGCGGCTGGGTATCATTACATCGCCTACCGGCGCGGCACTGAAGGACATTCTCTCGGTGCTGAAACGCCGCTTTCCGGGCATCGCAGTGAGAGTTTACCCGGCGCTGGTTCAGGGAAAAGCCGCTGCCGCACAGATCGCAGCGGCCATTGAGCTGGCCAATCACGATAATTATTGTGATGTGCTGATTGTCGGCCGCGGCGGCGGTTCCATCGAGGATCTCTGGCCTTTTAACGAAGAGATCGTTGCCAGAGCGATCTACCACAGCCGGATTCCGATTGTGAGCGCGGTGGGTCATGAGATTGATTTCACGATCAGCGACTTCGTTGCTGACTACCGAGCGCCAACCCCCTCCGCCGCAGCCGAAGTATTGAGTCCCGACGGCAACAAACTGCTCGACCAATTGCGCGGTTATGAAAAGTTGCTTTGCGAAACCATTTCGCGGCGGCTGCAATCAACGTCGCAACGCCTGGACAGTCTGACTCGTCAATTGCGGGATCCCGGAGAACGCCTCAAGCAGCAGGAGCAACAGCTGCAGGCCCTGCAAGCGCGACTGGTCCGAACCACCTCGGGGCAACATCAACAGCTGGATATGCACCTGCAGCATTTGCGTGCACGCCTGGAGCAAGCAGGTCCCGGTTATCGAATCGACTATTTGAACGACAGCCTGAATTTGCTGACTCGCCGGCTGGAACGCGCCACCGACACCCTGCTCGAGCAAAAGAAAATCCGGTGGCAAAACGCGTTACAACTGCTCAACGCCGTGAGTCCGCTAAAAACGCTGGAACGCGGGTATGCTATTGTTACAGACCAACAGCACAACATATTGCGGGGCGTCGCAACCGTACAAATCGGCGACAGCATTGCCACACGGCTGGCGAACGGTTCCCTGGAATGCAAAGTCGATAAAATTTTTCCGGATCCACAATCATGAAACGATACCTCGGTCTTTGTCTGCTTGCGATTACAGTCCAGACACTGGCTGAATCAACCACTGAATCCCTGCCGTTACCCCAGGCGGAACCCACTGCTTCTGTCTGGGATCTCTCCGACCTGTACCCGGATATCGCCAGCTGGGACGAAGCACGCAACAATGCCACCGCACAAATCGGTGCCATCGGTGAGTGCGAAGGTATTCTCGGCGACAGCGCGGGCGTGTTGGCTGATTGCCTGAACCGGGTTGCCGACACCTATAGAGCCCTGCTCAAACTTTACGTTTATGCCTTTCTGAACAAAGATACTAACCAGAGCAATATCCAGTATCAGGAACGGGCAACGGTTGCCCAGGAGTTGCTTGTCGAGTTCACAGAAGCCACGCGCTTTGTGAAGCAAGAGCTCAGCCATATCGGAGAAGCAACCCTTAACCACTACCTCGATGAAAGCGCACGACTTGAAGAGCACGATTTTTTTATCCGCAATACCCTGCGTCAATCTGCACATATTCTCAGTGAAGAGGGGGAACACGTCCTCAGAGCGGCCTCAGATGCACTGCAATCTACCTCAAGCACCTACAGTGTGCTGGTCAACAACGACATTCCCTGGCCGGAAATCACCCTGTCGGATGGCACAAAAGTCACTCTCAACCCGATGACCTATGAAGCCCACCGGGCATCGGCAAACCGCAACGATAGAAAACGGGTATTTGAGCGCTTCTGGGGAACCTACCAGCATTTTCGTCAGACCCTTGCCCTCACCCTGGAGGGACAGGTAAAGAAAGAGGCGATGATAGCCCGAGTGCGCGGTTTCGATTCATCCCTGGATCGCGCCCTGTCCCAGGACAACATCCCTGAGGCGGTTTACCGGACATTGTTGTCGACCGCCAATGAACACCTCACATCCCTCCACCGCCTGCTTGGACTGCGTCAACGAATACTCGGCCTCGTGGAATCCCGTTACTACGACCTCTACACACCCGCAGTCACCTTGCCTAGGGGATACACGCTAGAAGACGCCGCCACGTTGACACAGGCCGCGCTCACGCCCCTGGGCAGAGACTATGGCGGACCACTCAGCGAGGCGCTGAAACAACACTGGCTACATGCCTATCCTGCACCAGACAAGCGTAAGGGTGCCTATGTGATGGGAGCCGCCTATGACGTCCATCCTTTCCTGATGTTGAATTTTGAGGGTACCTTTGACTCTGTCAGCACTTACGCTCACGAATGGGGGCACGCCATGCACTCCCTGATGGCCAACACTCATCAACCCTTCAGCAAATCCGCTTATTCCGGTTTTATTTCAGAAATCCCCTCGACGGTTAATGAATTACTCCTTTTTGATTATCTGCGCGACAACGCGTCAAGCGACGACGAGCAATTGTTTTACCTGTTTCGAGAACTCAATCTTTTGCGAAGTGCTTTTTTTCGACAGGCCCAGTTTGCCGAATTCGAACTGGCTATCCATGAGCAGGTTGAGAGCGGCGGCAATCTGTCGGGCGACAAACTGAATACGTTGTATGGAACGATTCAGAAGCGTCATGCCGGCCACGGCATGGGTATCATGCAAATTGATGAACCCTATACCGTGGAGTGGGCCTCCATTCCACATTTCTACCGCAACTTTTCTGTATACCAGTATGCGACGTCTATGGTTGCCGCCTACAACCTGGTAGAACGCATTACAACCGGTGGCGAAGAAGCACGGCGACAGTACCTTGACCTTCTGCAGGCGGGCGGTTCTGACTACCCCTACAAGTTACTCAGAAATTCGGGAGTGGATCTGGCTGATCCAGCCGCGTATCGCCCCATGATTCAACGAATGACCCGATTGATGGACGAGGTTGAGCATATTCTCGACCGGCAGGATGCAAAGAATACTTCCGGGTGAGCATGTTGTTGTACCGACGAAACCCTTTCTTCAAAATTTATACAGCGCGCAGGTCAACCGAATCCTTATTCTGGCGTTAAAAGCATCACGTCTTTAATCACCAATGAGGAAATACCATGCGACGACTACTGTTACTGGCGGGCATTGTTCTCGCCACATCCAGCTTCGCCGAGACAACAACAAAATCCGATCAGCCCGGCGATAGAAAAAGTTATACCGGTTCCATGTTTCAAAATATGGATACTGACCAGGACGGCAATATATCAAGAGCAGAGTATGAAGCGGGCCTCCGGAAAAAAATGGAAAAACGCATGGCCCACTTCAACGCGATGGATGCAGATGGCAATGGGTTGGTGAGCAAAACCGAAGCGATGGAAGCCAAGAAGCGAATGAAAGCAGAATGGAAGGAAAAACGTCGCCTGCATTGCAATAAAGCCGATAAATAGGATTAACAATACCTGACAGCCCCGGTTATCAAATGACCGGGGCTGTTATATACCGCATCATCGTTAAGTCGACCACGCCTCACCCATGGTAGACATGCCCGTATGTTTCATGCCCACCAAATCCTTCGCTGTTGCTATTAGCTAAATACTTTTTTGCCCCAAATTACTCCGCACTCGTTTTTTTATCGCACCAAATTCAAACAAAAATTTCCCACCTGATGCCCTACAGGCCACCCATAACAACTAAAACAGCCATTATTAAATATATGGCACGGGTTATGCTTGTAACTTTTTGACACTACATCCTACTGGGTAATGAAGCCCGTGCGCGCCATCCTGCGTACGGGCTTTTTTTATTTTTGTTTTGGGGAAAACAAACTCGAGGAATTTCACATGAAACCGAGATCTGTTCGACTTTCAGCTTTTGCATTACTGTTTGGCCTCCACCCTTTGCTGATGGCAAGTGCTGAAGAAGCCACCAGTTTTTCAGAAATATTCACCAAGAGTGATACCAGTTTTACTTTTCGTTATCGATTTGAGCATGTGGATGATGAAAATGCCGAAAAGAATGCCAATGCATCCACACTCAAGTCTCGTATAACCTGGACTTCGGCCAGCTATCATGGCTTTTCCGGCTTACTGGAAGTCGATGACGTAAGCCACATTGGTGGCGAAAACTACGCGACACCCTCCAACGGGAAAGTCGGTGAATATCCCATCGTTGCTGATCCGGATGGCACCGATATCAATCAGGTCTATCTCAAGTATCAGCAAGATGGCTTTACCGGTACAGCCGGCCGCCAGCGCATTCTCCATTCCGGCCAGCGATTTGTCGGTGGTGTGGGTTGGCGCCAGAACGAACAGACCTATGACTCTGTACGGGTTCAATTGCCCATCGGGCCCGTCACATTGGATTACAGCTATATCTGGGATGTAAACCGAATTTTCGGGCCCGATACGGGTGGCGCACAACCGCGTCGCTACGACTCTGACTCACATGCGCTTTACCTTTCATTTTCGCCATTTGAAGGTCACAAGCTGGCCGCCTTTGCCTATCTGCTGGATTTTGACAATGCAGCGGCCAATTCATCGCAGACCTATGGTATTGAGTACAGTGGTGCCGTTGGCCCCATCACCCTGGCAGCCAGTGCCGCCAGCCAGACCGATTATGCCGATGGACCCATTGATTACGACGCCGACTACTACATGGCCGAGATTGGTACAAAAATCAAAGGTATCGGTCTGGGCATCGGTTATGAGTTACTGGGCAGTGATGACGGGATGAAAGCCTTCGGCACGCCCCTCGCCACTCTGCACAAGTTTCAGGGCTGGGCGGATCAGTTTCTGGTCACACCTGCCGATGGTATTGAGGACATTTACTTCAAGATGACCGGCAGCGTTGGCAAAACCAATCTGGCCTTTTTCTACCACGACTATTCCGCCGATGAGGGCAGCGCCGACTATGGCGAGGAATATAATGCCGTGGCAAGCTACCCGATCAACAAATACGTTGGCGTTGAGCTGAAGTACGCCAAATACGATGCCGATGAATTTTCCCAGGACACCGACAAAATCTGGTTTTCAGTCAATGTGAAGTTCTGATCCCCGAGCATCATCGTGGCATCTCTATCAGTGGCAGGCTATGATTCGACTGCCACTGATTTTTTCGCACTTTTAAACCTATCCTTCCAACGAATTACTTCAAATCGAGCCCCATGACACCACCTTCAGCCAGGGACCCCATTCGTATCATGCTGGTCGATGATCATGCCGAACGATCTGCCAGTGTCGAAGAAAAACTTCGGGATTCCGGTTTTGAAGTCATTTCGCGGCTGCCATCGGCGACCGGATTACTGTTCCAGATCGAACAGCATCAGCCAGATCTGGTATTGATCGACATTCAGTCGCCCGGTCGTGATGTGCTGGAAAGTCTCTCGGTGGTCAACCACCACAATCCGCGACCGGTAGTCATGTTTTCCCATGAGGAAGATCCCGCTTTTATCGAACAGGCCGTGGACGCCGGAGTGACCGCCTACCTGATGGATGAGCTGAACCCGGACCGCGTCAAACCGGTTATTGATCTGGCCATTGCCCAGTTCAAGTCCTACCAGTCCCTGCGCAGGGCCCTGGATGACGCACGCACCAAGCTTGCCAGTCAGTCTGTAATAGAAGAGGCAAAACAACTGCTGATGGCTCAACGCGGCATCAGCGAAGACAAGGCACACAAAACCTTGCGGTCACTCTCGATGGACACCAACCAGAGTTTGCCCGAGGCGGCTCGGTCAGTGATTAATATTCTGGGAAAGCCCAGTGGCAGCGCGAGATAATCATGCAGACAACTATCCATAAATTACCAACCGGCGAACGGCAGAATCTTAACATCGGCTATATGCGACTGAGTGACAGCGCGCCGTTGATCATCGCCCAGGAACTGGGGCTTTTTGCCAAATACGGCCTGGATGTGACGCTTTGCAGGGAGGTCTCTTGGGCCAATATCCGCGATAAACTGATCGCCGGGAATTTTGACGCCTGTCAGATGCTGGCACCCATGCCGCTGGTGACAACGCTGGGGGCTGCGGGGATACGCGCGCCGATTGTCACTGGGTTAGTGCTATCGCTCAATGGTAACGGGATTACCCTGTCCCGCCCCCTATGGGAACAAATGGTCAATCAGTCAGACATTCCCCTGCAGCCTAACCAACCCCTGGCAAGTGCCAGGGCGCTCAAAAAAGTATTGGATAAACAGCCCAGCAACCAGACAATCACCCTCGCTACTGTCCACTCTTTCTCCACGCACACACAATTGCTTCGTATGTGCCTCGAGGCGGGCGGTATTGATCCGGATCGCGATGTCAGGGTAATCGTGCTGCCACCGGAACAGATGGTGGATAGCCTCGCTCAGGGCGTTATCGACGGTTTCTGTGCCGGCGAACCCTGGAACAGTATCGCGGTGGAATATGGCGTCGGGGTACTGGCTACCACGGGATTCCACGTCTGGAACAATGCACCGGAAAAAGTACTGGGTGTCATGGAGGAATGGCATACCCGCAATCCCGCCACTCACCTTCGGTTGCGGTTGGCATTGATGGAGGCCTGTCAGTGGCTCGCCGATATGGACAACCGTGAAGCCACTGTGCAAATGTTGACTCGCCGGGATTATCTGGATTTGCCCACCAACTATTTGCGGCCATCACTGATCGGCAATCTGGTGTATGACCGCGGATGTGCGGCTGAACACCATCCGAATTTCCACGTTTTCGCCAGTTACAATGCCGGTTTTCCATGGCGATCCCAAGCGGAATTTCTTCTGCATCACTGTGAACCGCTGCTGGGCAAGGTTTTCGATCGCGAAAAAATAGTGTCTATCACGCAACAGTGTTTCCGGACGGATTTATACCGAGAAGCTGCCCGGTTGCTGGGTTACCCCACACCGGATCAGGACCACAAGAGTGAAGGGTCCCATGCTGAACCCTATTGGTTTAATGATCAGATTAAATTGGGTAGCGATCTGATGGTATCTCCCCAGGTGCTGCAAAAAAATCGCAACGACTAACCCTCCCCGCAACAACCAGGCCCAAAGTCACCTCTTGGTGCAACTCGACTGAAAAGCGCCCCAGAATTGTGCCGACGGCCCGGCTACTCCCTCCCCGCTCGTCTCAACATCCTGTTTTTGCCGACTTTATTATTTGGCATATATTTTGTATGCCTGATAGTTAAGACACCAATAACGCACCGATTGATACCGGTCCACTGGTATTAAGGGCAATGAAGCCCCCTGCACATAAAACCTGCAGGTGGGCTTTTTTTATGCAAGTGACATTCACAGTTGAGGTAGCCGTTAAATGAACAGCAATTTTCAAGACTCCCTGGTACAGAAAAGACTGAAATTTCCACAATGGATCCTGTTGACCCTGTCCTTTTTGGTCATGGGCAGTTGGGCACACGCCGAACTGGGACCGCCTGAAAAGGACGAGCTCAAGTTTGGCTTTATCAAGCTGACGGACATGGCACCTATCGCTATCGCCTACGAAAATGGCTATTTCGAGGATGAGGGACTCTACGTCACCATTGAGGCACAGGCTAACTGGAAAGTGCTGTTGGATGGGGTTATCGACGGCAAACTTGATGGCGCCCACATGCTCGCCGGTCAGCCCCTGGCGGCCACCATTGGCTTTGGCACCAAAGCCCACATCGTTACGCCGTTCAGTATGGACCTCAACGGAAACGGTATTACCGTTTCCAATGCTGTCTGGGAGAAAATGAAAGCCCACGTACCGATGGCTGAGGGCAAACCGGTCCACCCGATCAAAGCCGACTATCTGAAGCCGGTGGTCGATCAAATGCGGGCGCAGGGCACGCCATTTAAAATGGGCATGGTTTTTCCGGTCTCCACGCACAACTACGAGTTGCGCTACTGGCTGGCGGCCGGCGGTATTCATCCCGGCTTCTACGCACCACACAAGGGCGATACCAGCGGCAATATCAACGCCGAAGCCCTGCTGTCTGTCACACCTCCACCTCAGATGCCCGCCACCCTGGAGGCTGGCACTATTCACGGCTACTGCGTCGGCGAGCCCTGGAACCAGCAAGCGGTATTCATGGGTATCGGGGTTCCAGTGATCACGGATTATGAGATCTGGAAAAACAACCCGGAAAAAGTCTTTGGCATGACCAAGGAGTTTACCGAGAAGTACCCGAACACCACCGCCCGCCTGGTCAAGGCCATGCTCCGTGCCGCCAAGTGGCTGGATGAAAACAACAATGTCAACCGCCCTGAAGCCGTTGAAATCCTCTCCCGTTCGGAATACGTCGGCGCGGATTATGAAGTTATTGCCAACAGCATGACGGGAACCTTTGAATACGAGAAGGGTGACAAACGCGACGTACCCGACTTCAACGTGTTCTTCCGTTATTTTGCCACTTACCCCTATTACTCCGATGCCGTCTGGTATTTAACCCAGATGCGCCGCTGGGGACAGATTGCCGAGCCCAAAAGCGATGAGTGGTATTTCGAGACCGCCAGGAAAGTCTATCTCCCAGACATCTATGCCACCGCAGCCAAGGCATTGATTGCCGAAGGACTGATGTCTGCGGAGGATTTTCCGGACCTGGACAGCGAATCCGGTTTCAAACCGCCTCAATCAGAGTTTATCGACAACATCACGTTCGATGGCACGCAGCCCAACGCCTACCTGGAAAAATTTTCCATTGGTCTGAAAGACGAAACGCTCTGATGGGCAACGCTAAATCTTAAGTAAAGCACGGGCAGTCAAGGCTGCCCATTAGCCACCGAAGGATCTATTACATGACTGACCTTGCTGCTATTTTCAGGAATGAACAGGGAATCGCCCGCTTCTCTATCTCACAACTGAGCAGTATTGCCCGCACAGTGGGTAAAACCCTCGCCCTCCCTCTTGCTGGCATCCTGATTTTTTTAATGCTCTGGCAGGGTGTCGCCAACAATATCGATACCTCACTGGGGCAATTTCCGGGACCGGTGCAAGTCTGGGAGCAATCCAAAGGCTTGCTGGCCGAGCACCAACGGGAGCGGGAAAAAGCAGCCGCATTCTACCAGCGGCAAGAGGATAGAAATGCCAAACGGCTGGCCCAGAATCCCGATGCGGAAGTAAAAATTCGCAGCTATACCGGTAAAGCCACCTTCCTGGATCAGGTGATAACCAGCCTCTATACCGTGTCTTTCGGGTTTCTGATCGCCACAGTGATTGCGGTGCCGCTGGGCATCGTCTGCGGCTTGAGCGAAAAGGTGTACCAGTCGGTGAACCCGATCATTCAGACATTCAAGCCGGTCTCACCCCTGGCATGGCTACCGCTAGTGACGATGGTGGTATCGGCCCTTTATGTCACCGATGACCCCATGTTTGAAAAGGCCTTTCTGACCTCCGCATTTACTGTGGCCCTCTGTTGCCTTTGGCCCACCGTGATCAACACTACGGTGGGCGTCACCAGTATCGATCGCGACCTAGTCAACGTCAGCCGGGTTCTGCAACTGCCTTCGCTGGTGCACGTCCAAAAAATTGTTATCCCTTCCGCCATACCCATGATTTTCACCGGTATGCGGTTATCCCTGGCCACTGGCTGGATGGTATTGATTGCCGCCGAGATGCTGGCCCAGAACCCCGGTTTGGGAAAATTTATCTGGGATGAGTTTCAGAATGGCTCATCGGATTCGCTGGGTCGCATCATGGTGGCTGTGGTGACCATTGGACTGATCGGTTTTCTGCTGGATCGCCTCATGCTGCTCCTTCAGAAACGTATCAGCTGGGACAAACAGGCAATTCTCCGCTAACAGCGGCGGACAGCAGTCAAGGAGCAACCTATGAAAAAACCCTATCTGGAAATCAGCCATATCGGCATTGAGTTTGCCACCGATGGTGAGCCGTTCCGCGCCCTGCAGGATGTCGACCTATCAATTGACAAGGGCCAGTTTGTCTCGCTGATTGGCCACTCCGGCTGCGGCAAGTCCACGGTATTGAACATCATCGCCGGACTCTATGAGGCCAGCGAAGGCGGCGTCATTCTCGAAGGGCGCGAAGTCGACAAACCGGGACCCGACCGGGCAGTGGTCTTCCAGAATCATGCCCTGTTGCCGTGGCTGACCGTGTACCAGAATGTCGAACTGGCGGTAAAAAGGGTCTTTCGCAAGACCAAAAACAAGGCGGAAATGCACGAGTGGATTGAACACAACCTCTCACTGGTTCATATGGACCACGCCCTGCACAAACTGCCCGGAGAAATATCCGGCGGCATGAAACAGCGCGTCGGTATCGCCCGCTGTCTGTCCATGGAACCCAAAGTGTTGCTGATGGACGAGCCATTTGGCGCACTGGATGCCCTGACCCGCGCTCACCTGCAGGATTCACTGATGGAAATCCAGACCAGTCTGGGCAACACGGTGATCATGATTACCCACGATGTGGATGAGGCCGTTTTGCTGTCGGATCGAATCGTCATGATGACCAACGGCCCCGCCGCCACCATTGGTGAAATACTCGACGTCCATTTGCCCCGCCCCCGGGACAGGCTGGCCCTGGCTGAAGACGCCGACTTCATTCACTACCGTCAGCAGGTCCTGGAATTTCTCTACGACAAGCAGAAAAATCCTCAGATCGAAAAAAAGCCGGCCGACTCTGCCAGGAAGTTACAGGAGGTGGCATGTAAACCGGCCTCTTCACAGGACGATGCCGCTGTCGATACCGGTAAGACAACGACCGGCACCGACAAAACCAGGGCAGCCTGAGCAATGGCAGATTCTATTGCAATTGTCGGAACTGGTATGGCAGGCGCCCGCCTCGCCGAGGCGCTGGTGAATGGCGGTTTTTCGGGGTCAATTACCATGATTGGTGAAGAGCCGGTCAAGGCCTATAACCGCGTACAGCTGTCCTCGTTACTCACCGGCGATAAGACCCTGGATTGCCTGCCATTGCTCAGCGATGACTGGTATCGCGCCAACAATATTCGTCTGCGTTGTGGCGACCCGCTGATCCAGCTGGATACCGGCAATCTGGCCATAACCACCGCTTCAGGGTGGCAGACACAATTTTCCCGTATTGTGATTGCCACCGGCTCGAGACCCGTTGTACCGGCGATTCCGGGAAACAGCTTGCCCGGTGTCATGTCCTTTCGCACCCTCGATGATGTCGCCCTCATGCAGGATTTCGCCCGGCAGGGTCAACGCGCCGTGGTGGTTGGCGGTGGTCTGCTGGGGCTCGAAGCCGCCTATGGCCTGAATCATCTCGGTCTGGATGTCACCGTGGTGCACAACAGCGACAACCTGATGAATCGGCAACTCGATGCGACCGCCGCAGCCATGCTGAAAAAAAGCCTGGAAGACCGGGGCATCTCTGTCCTCACCGGGGTAAGAACCAAAGCCGTTACCGGCAGCGAACGCGCAGATGGCCTGATGCTTGAAAACGGCGACTGGCTACCGGGCGAGCTGGTGGTGTTTGCTACCGGAATATCACCCAATGTACAGGTATTCAGGGACAGCGGACTGAAGATCAACCGTGGCATCGTCGTCGACGACCAGATGCATACGTCCATCAAACATATCTATGCCCTCGGTGAGTGTTCGGAACACAACAACACCACCGTGGGTATTGTTGCGCCGATCTGGGAACAGGCAAAAGTCCTCGCCGAAACCCTGCTGGGCAACGCCGCCTGTTATCGACCCAGAGAACACTCGACCCAACTCAAGGTATCGGGAATTGATGTGTTCTCGGCGGGACGTCTAAACGCAGGAAACAGTGAACGCAATATTGTGATCAACGACCCGTCCGCCGGTATTTATCGACGTCTGGTGATTGAGGATAACCGCTTGCAGGCTGCCCTGCTGTTTGGTGACAAAAGTCTGTGCAGCCATTACGAGACCCTGATCAGCGAGGGGCAACCACTCGGTACCAATGCAAATCAATTGATGTTCAGTGACCAGACCGGTCAGGACATCGTACGCGAAATGAAATAAGCAGTAGCAGGTAACAGGACATGTTGAAAATTGTCGTTATAGGAAATGGAATGGTGGGCCACCACTACGTGGAACAACTGGCCGGATCCGGCATTACCGCCAAAATCACCGTCCTCGGGGCCGAACCCCGCCCCGCTTACGACCGGGTCCACCTGTCGGAATACTTCGCGGGTCGCAAACCTGAAGAGCTGGCGCTGACCACCCGCGAGCATTACCAATCGATCGGCGTGGATGCCTACTTCGGCGATGCCGCGGCAACCATAGACCGCGAAGCCAAAACGGTCACCACCGAGGGTGGCCGCAGCTTCCGTTACGACAAACTGGTGCTGGCCACCGGTTCCTACCCCTTTGTACCACCGATTCCCGGGGCCGACCTGCCCGACTGTCTGGTGTATCGCACCATCGACGATCTCGGTATGATTCAGGCCAGAAGCAAGGACGCCAAAGTCGGCGTTGTGGTCGGCGGTGGCCTGCTTGGACTGGAGGCGGCCAATGCCCTCCAGAATCTCGGCCTGAAAACTCACGTGGTGGAATTTGCCCCCGGTCTGATGGGTGTGCAGCTCGACAATGGCGGCAGTGCCATGCTGCGCCGCAAAATTGAAGCCCTGGATGTTCAGGTACATACCAGCAAGGCAACCCAGACCATTACCGCAACTGATGGCAAGGACACCCGCCTGGTGATGAACTTCGCCGATGGCGAAACCCTGGCCACCGATGTGATCGTGTTCTCCGCCGGGATTCGCCCCTCTGATCAGTTGGCCCGGGACTGCGGCCTGGAGGTAGGCCCGCGCGGTGGTATCACCATCGACTACCACTGTCGCACCAGTGATTCCGACATTTTTGCGATCGGTGAATGTGCCCTGTATGGCGGCATGATCTTCGGTCTGGTGGCCCCCGGCTACCGCATGGCGGAAGTGGCTGTCAGTCAGCTGACCGGCGAACACAGCGCTTTTCAGGGTGCCGACATGAGCACCAAGCTGAAACTGCTGGGTGTCGACGTGGGTTCCATCGGCGATTCCCACGGCAAAACTCCGGGTGCTATCGCCTACACCTTCAGTGACGAGCGCGAGGAAGTCTACAAACGCCTGGTTGTCAGCGCAGACGGCAAAACCGCTCTGGGGGCAGTGCTGGTGGGCGACTGTTCCGACTACGACACCCTGCTGCAGTATTACCTCAATGGCATCGAGCTGCCCGCCAACCCTGAAACCATGATTCTGCCCGCCAGCGAAGGTGGCGCGCCACTGCTGGGCGCGGCGGCCCTGCCCGCCACGGCAACGATCTGCTCCTGCCACAATGTCAGCAAGGGCGACATCATCAGCGCCATCGATGGTGGCTGTTGCTCGCTGGCAGACGTGAAGTCCTGCACCGCGGCCAGCACCGGCTGTGGTGGCTGCGCGGCGCTGCTGAAGAATGTTGTGGACGACGAAATGGCTGCACGCGGTATGGAGGTGAACAAATCCATCTGCGAGCACTTCCAGTTCACCCGCCAGGAGCTGTTCCACATTATCAAGGTGGAATCCATCAAGTCTTTTGAGGAATTGATGGGTAAACACGGTAGCGGCCGCGGTTGCGAGATCTGCAAACCGGCAGCGGCCTCCATCCTCGCCTCCCTGTGGAATGACTACATCCTCGAAGAGAAACATGTGGGCCTGCAGGATACCAACGACACCTTTCTGGCCAATATGCAGAAAAATGGCACCTATTCCGTGGTGCCACGGGTGCCGGGCGGCGAAATTACCCCGGAAAAACTGATTGTGCTCGGCGAGGTGGGCAAAAAATACAATCTCTACACCAAGATTACCGGCGGGCAGCGGATCGACCTGTTTGGGGCCAGAGTGGATCAGTTGCCGGATATCTGGAAAGAACTGATCGACGCCGGTTTTGAAACCGGCCACGCCTACGGCAAGGCACTGCGCACCGTCAAATCCTGTGTCGGCAGCACCTGGTGCCGCTACGGGGTACAGGACAGCGTCAGCATGGCGATCTATATCGAAGATCGCTACAAGGGTCTGCGCTCGCCCCACAAACTGAAGTCCGCCGTCTCCGGCTGTACTCGGGAGTGTGCCGAGGCGCAATCCAAGGACTTCGGGGTAATTGCCACCGAGCACGGCTGGAACCTGTACCTGTGCGGCAATGGCGGCATGAAACCCCGCCACGCCGACCTGTTCGCCACCGACCTGGATGACGAAACCCTGATCAGGTACATCGATCGCTTCCTGATGTTCTATGTACGAACCGCTGACCGCCTGCAGCGCACCTCGGTGTGGCTGGACAATCTGGAGGGTGGTCTGGATTACCTGAAAGAGGTGGTCATCGACGACCGGCTGGGTATCTGTGCCGAACTGGAGGAGCAGATGAACAGTATTGTCGGCACCTACCAGTGCGAGTGGAAAACCACCATTGAGGATCCGGAAAAACTCAAGCGCTTCCGCCAGTTCGTCAACTCTGATGCGGCGGACGAACGGGTTGTGTTCGTGCAGGAGCGTGGCCAGCCGCGGCCGGCCACCGAAGAAGAAACCGACCAACTGTTGGCCAAATCGGCGTAATGAGGCTTTATTGATGAATACCGCAGAAAACAGAGTATCTGAAAACCCGCTGGTGATCTGCCTACAGGAAGACCTGATACCAAATTCCGGCATCTGCGCGTTGATCGACGGCCAGCAGGTGGCAATTTTTTACCTGCCCGATGAAGCACCCCAGGTCTATGCCATTGGCAACTGGGATCCCATCGGCAAGGCCAATGTGCTGTCCAGGGGCGTGGTCGGCGATGTACAGGGTCGACTGGTGGTCGCTTCACCGCTCTACAAACAGCACTATGATCTGACCACCGGCCAGTGCCTGGAAAACGAGGACGTGACGGTGCCCACCTACGCCATTGAACTGGTGGGCAGTCAAGTGGTAGTCACCCCCTAGGCGATGCTCGGCATCCGGCAGATCTTCATGAGTGCATCCACCTCCAATTTGGAAACCACCTGCCCCTACTGCGGGGTTGGCTGTGGTGTTTCTGCAAAGTTACGGGACGACAGCATCATCGCCGTATCCGGCGATAAAACCCACCCCGCCAACTACGGTGCCCTCTGTGTAAAAGGTTCAGCGCTCCACGAAACCATGGGCGACCACGGCCGGCTACTCTACCCGTCTGTCAACGGTCAACAGGTCGACTGGGACACCGCCCTCGATACAGTGGCAAAGCGACTGAACGAGGTTCGCGAGGAACACGGCCCCGGCGCCATCGCCTTTTACCTGTCCGGACAATTGCTCACCGAGGACTACTACGTGGCCAACAAGCTGGCCAAGGGCTTTATCGGCACTGGCAATGTGGATACCAATTCCCGACTCTGTATGTCATCTGCCGTCACCAGCTATAAGCGGGCTTTTGGTGCCGATGCGGTACCCTGCAGTTACGAAGACCTGGATCACTGCGATCTGCTGATTCTGGTTGGCTCCAACGCCGCCTGGACCCACCCGGTACTCTATCGCCGGATGGCCGCTGCCAAAAAACGAAATCCCACCATGCGGGTGGTGGTGATCGACCCGCGCCGCACGGCCAGCTGTGATCTCGCCGACCTCCATTTGCCGATCAGCCCCGGTGCCGATGGCTATCTGTTTGTCGGTTTACTGGCGTGGTTGCAGCAAACGGGGGCTAGCTGTTCTGAGTATATAGCGCAGCACACTGAAGGCTATCGGGAGGCACTGGAAGCCGCCAATGCCATCTCTTTTGCAGAAACGGCCCGCCTGGTCGGGCTTGAAACGGACGTACTGGAAACCTTTTACCAGTGGTTCGCCGAAACGGATAAAACCATTACCTTCTACTCACAGGGGATCAACCAATCCTCCTCCGGCACTGACAAGGGCAATGCCATTATCAATTGCCATCTTGCCACCGGAAGAATCGGCAAGATCGGCGCAGGCCCATTCTCGATTACCGGTCAGCCCAATGCCATGGGTGGCCGGGAAGTGGGCGGTCTGGCCAACCAGCTGGCTGCCCATATGGACTACAACCCCGGGGACTTGCGAACCGTGGCCGACTTTTGGGCTACCGACCAACTCTGTCAGCAGCCGGGCATGAAAGCAGTGGACCTGTTTGACGCCGTCGCCGACGGCAGGATCAAGGCAATCTGGATTATGGCGACCAATCCGGTGGTCAGCATGCCGGATGCCAATCGTGTCAGAGAGGCTCTGCAGCGCTGTGAAACCGTGATTGTCTCCGACTGCGTGGCAGCCACAGACACGACCGCCACCGCCGATATTTTGCTGCCAGCCACCGGTTGGGGCGAGAAAAACGGCACCGTCACAAACTCCGAGCGCCGCATCTCAAGACAGCGAGCACTGATAAAACCCGTGGGTGAAGCAAAGGACGACTGGTGGATCATGACCCAGGTCGCACAAAGACTTGGGTTCTCGGAGGCGTTTCCCTACCGGTCACCGCGGGATGTGTTTGTTGAACACGCTGCATTGAGTGGTTTCAGGAACGGGGGCAAGCGCATTTTCAATATCAGCGGCCTCAGCGAACTGTCTGAACAACAATACAACGATCTCTCACCCATCCAATGGCCCGTCACGGCTGAATCTCCCGCGGGAACAGCGCGCCTGTTCACTGAGGGCGGGTTCGTGACGGCATCCGGCAAGGCTCAGTTTATCGCCATTGCGCCCCGTCTGCCGGTTCAACCGCTCAGTGTGACCTATCCCTGTGCACTCAATACCGGAAGAATCCGCGACCAGTGGCACACCATGACGCGCACCGCCCGCGCCCAACGATTGCTCAATCATATCGATGCGCCCTTTGTCCTGGTGCACCCCGAAACAGCCCGTACAAATGAACTTCACGATGGAGATCTGGCAGAGGTGCGCACCGTACATGGGGCCGTCCGGGTCGGCGTGATGCTGGATGAAGGCATGGGGAAAAATCAGCTGTTTATGCCGATTCACTGGAACGACCAGTTCGCCCGCCAGGCTCGCGTTTGCTCAGTGATTGCCCCACTGACCGATCCGGTGTCCGGGCAACCCGAATTCAAATTTACCCCCGCCGCACTGAAAAAAGTGGCGACACCGGTTTGGGCAATGGTGGTCAGCAGGGAGGCACTGGACTGCGACGAATTCATCGATTGGTCAATGACGCCACTGACAGATAACAAGGGCTATTGCTACCGATTTGCTGCCGCTGAGGGCTTCGACTGGCAAGCCTTTATCAGCCAGCAGGGCTTCACCGGCAACTGCGCCCATTACGCCGATACCGAACATAGGGACGAGCGTTTTATCTGCTACGAAGGCGCATTGGTGCAAATGGCCATCTTCAGTCATCACAGTCTGTCACTGATGCCGGCAACAAGCTGGTTACAGGGATTACTCAGCCGGGAGATAACGTCCTCCCCGTGGCAATTGCTGGCGGGGATCGACATGAACCAGCCCGACCGGGGAAAATTAATATGCGCTTGCTTTGAGGTCGGCGAAAAACAGATCCTGGCAGCCATTGTCGATGGGGCAAATTCCACAAAAGCACTGGGAGAACAACTTAACTGCGGTACCAACTGTGGCTCTTGCATACCGGAGCTTAACAAACTGATCAACGAGACCCTGAATGTCGATGCCGCATAGATAACAGGGCAAAGCACGTATGACACGACTGGTCCCCGGCTACAATCTGAGCATGGTCGCTTCTCCAGATGCTCGGGTGGTAGTTGGGGATTTATTTTTCCGCAAAAGACAGGCCCAATTCGCATCTGCGCCGGACTTTCTGATTAACCAACGTTTGAAAATAAACTGGTGGCTTCCCCTGCCAGCCGCACCCCGGCACACGATGTCACTGCTACCGTTGCTCCCTTCCGGGCCTGGCGGGGTTCACAGCTGATCATTGCGAGGGGACCGGCAGAGGTCACCATAAAGAATCGGAGTCTTGTACAGAACTCCCGAAGGGTGGGCATTATGGTCCTTCGGAACCGCTATTTCAACCACGATCGGGGGCTGGCACTCAATGCCGTCCTTGCCTAACATAGCCAGTCTCCTATTACGTATCGAGCAAGCTATGCCGTTCCTGAAAATGGCCTCTGTCAGCCTCCTGTTCAGCCTGTTGGTAATGGCCTGTGGTCAGGGGGAGAGCAACACCGCCAGTGGCAACCGACAGGGAATACTCCACCTCGGCAATGGCACTGATCCCCAGGAGCTGGACCCGCATATTGTCACGGGGGTGCCGGAGCACAATATCCTCACGGCCCTCCTCGAAGGGCTTGTGCTGAAAGATCCTTCAACACTTGAACCTGTTCCCGGTGTGGCTACCCACTGGGAGATCAGCGCCGACGGCAAGCGTTATACATTTTACCTGCGCCATGACGCACGCTGGTCAAACGGTGACCCTGTCACAGCCGGGGATTTTGCCTGGTCCTGGTGGCGGGCACTGCAGCCCTCGCTCGGCAATCAATACGCCTATATGCTGTTTGCCATCAAAAATGCGGAGGCGTATTTCAGGCAGGAGCTGAGTGATTTTTCCGCTGTGGGTATCAATGCTATAGACGACCATACACTGGAGGTTGAGTTTGCCAACCCAACACCCTACTTCCTGCAATTGCTCGATCACTACAGTTACTTTCCATTGCACCGCGCCACCATTGAAAAATTTGGCCCGCCCGACCAACGCGGCAGTCTCTGGACCAGGCCCGGCAATTTTGTCGGCAATGGCCCCTTCTCCCTGACCGGATGGCAACTGTTCAAGCGTGTGGTGGTGGAAAAGAATCCCCACTATTGGGATGCTGAAAACGTGTCGCTCAATGCCATCCACTTCTATCCTACGGAAAACATCACCACCGAGGAGCGGATGTTTCGCTCCGGGCAACTGCACCGCACCGCCACCGTGCCGATCGATAAACTGGCGGTCTATCGGCGGGATCATCCCGGGCTGCTGCACACCCATCCGTATCTCGGCAATTATTTCTATCGCATCAATACCCAGGTGCCACACCTCAGCGACAAACGGGTTCGCAGGGCGCTGGCCATGAGTATCGACAGGGAGGCGATTGTCCGGCAGGTCACGAAGGGCGATGAGCTGCCGGCCTATACCTTTACGCCGCCGGATACGCTGGGCTACACCGCCCCCGCTGGCTTTGCCTATGACCCGGCCCGGGCGCGGGTACTGCTGGCGGAAGCGGGTTACCCCGGTGGCGAAGGTTTTCCGGTTACCGAGTTACTGTTCAACACTTCAGAGGGACACCATAAAATTGCCGTGGCTATCCAACAGATGTGGTACAAGGAGCTGGGTATCAAGGTGAGTCTCCACAACCAGGACTGGAAAGTGTTTCTGAACTCGGTTAACGGTGGAAACTATGGCATTGCCCGGGCGGGCTGGATTGGCGATTACGTGGACCCCAACACCTTTCTCGATATGTGGATAACCGACGGCGGCAATAACCGCACCGGCTGGTCCAGTGCCCGCTTCGACCAGCTGATACTGAAGGAAGCACCCAGAGCAGAGACGCGCGAGGAGCGCTACCGTCTGATGCGAGAGGCGGAAGCGCTGTTACTGGAGGATATGCCGATTATTCCGATTCACATCTATACCAGTAAAAGCCTGGTGCACCCCGCACTTAAAGGGCTTGAGCCGAACATACTCAACTACACCCTGTACAAAAACCTGTCTCTCGATAACCTGTCTCTCGATAAGAAGCCGGCTGCAGAGTTGCCACACTGATGTTGCGCTTTATTCTGAGTCGGTTATTACAGGCCATTCCGGTATTACTGGTGGTTATCACTGCCACTTTTCTGTTGGTGAGATGCGCGCCGGGCGGCCCGTTCAGCGCGGAAAAGGCAGTGCCGCCGGAAGTGGTCAGGGCGCTGGAGGCCCAGTACCGACTCGACCAGCCAATCTGGCAACAATACCTGAGCTACCTGGGGGATCTCGCCCATGGGGAATTTGGGCCCTCCTTCCGCTACCCGGGGCGAACTGTCAACGAGCTGATTGCCGGGGGACTACCCATCACTGCTGAACTGGCATTTTATGCCATGCTGGTGGCTATCCTGATCGGTGTCTGTGCCGGCGTGATAGCGGCACTGCGACCCAACACCCCCCAGGATTACCTGCCCATGTCGGCGGCCATGCTGGGTATCTGTATGCCCTCTTTTCTGATGGGGCCTTTGCTGGTGCTGGTCTTTGGGATCTGGCTGGAATGGCTGCCGGTATCCGGCTGGGGCGAGCTCGCCGGTGACAAGATATTGCCGGCGATTACCCTCGGTACCGGTTACGCCGCCTATATCGCCAGACTGAGTCGCGGCGGCATGCTGGAGGTAATGACCCAGGATTACATTCGCACCGCCCGGGCCAAAGGTCTGCCGGAACGGGTGGTAGTGCTGAAACACGCCCTGCGCGGCGGACTGATACCCGTGGTGGCCTTTCTCGGCCCGGCATTTGCGGGACTGCTGAGCGGTTCCTTTGTGGTGGAGACCATCTTCCAGATACCCGGTCTGGGTCGATTTTATGTGCAGGCAGCGTTCAACCGCGACTACACCATGATTCTCGGTACAACGGTTTTTTTCGCGACGCTGATCGTCCTGTTTAATCTGTTATCCGATATTGTTGCCGTGTGGATCAATCCAAAATTGCGCCACCAACTGAGCAGGTCCCGCTGATGGTAAATCCCATATCAGCAGCTTCAGCTCCAGAAAAAGGGACGTCGCTCTGGCGCGATGGCTGGGTGCGGTTGCGCAAAAATCACCTGGCCCTGTTTGGCCTCGCTGTCATGGTGTTCTTCTGTGTCATCGCACTGCTGACACCCTGGATAGCCCCCTACGGTTACGAGCAGCAGAACCTGCAACTGGGGGCCTCACCGCCGTCGGCAGCACACTGGCTGGGCACGGATATCTTTGGCCGGGATATGCTGACCCGCATCATGTACGGCAGTCGCGTCTCTCTGCTGGTGGGCTTTGTTGCCACTGGCGTGGCGCTGGTCATCGGCGTGCTCTGGGGTACCGTGGCCGGCTATGCCGGAGGCCGCGTCGATGCTGTGATGATGCGGTTGGTAGATATTCTCTATGCCCTGCCCTTTATGATTTTCATCGTGCTGCTTATGGTGGTATTCGGCCGCAATATTCTGTTGCTGTTCCTGGCGATTGGTGCAGTGGAATGGCTCACCATGGCGCGCATAGTCCGGGGGCAGGTACAGAATCTTCGCCATCAGGAATTTATTGAAGCCGCCTTTTCAATGGGCCTGTCCCGCTGGATCATCATTCGTCGGCACCTGATCCCGAATACACTGGGCCCGGTCATTGTCTACACCACCCTGACCATTCCCAATGTGATGCTGCTGGAGGCCTTCCTCAGTTTTCTCGGACTGGGCATCCAACCGCCCCAGAGTTCCTGGGGATTACTGATTTCCCACGGCGTCGAGAGCATGGAGGAATACCCCTGGCTGTTGATATTCCCGGGGCTGGCATTATCCATCACCCTGTTCGCACTCAACTTCCTCGGTGATGGCCTGCGGGATGCCCTGGACCCCAAAGCATCAAAGGATTAGTTGAGCAGGAAACATTTAAACTAATTTATCACAATAAACCTGTAACTTTATGATTTATAAAATAATATGATGCTTTTAAATGTTGATAACCTGAACGTCCATTTCCACACCCGTGCGGGGGTGATGAAGGCGGTGGACGGTGTCAGTTTTTCCGTGGATCACGGCGAAATACTGGCCATTGTCGGTGAATCCGGCTCAGGCAAATCAGTGACCTGTTACAGCCTGCTGAACTTGATACCCCAACCACCGGGAAAAATTGAGTCGGGGATTGCACTGTTTGAAGGCCGTGACCTGCTGAGCATGCAACCGGACACTCTGCGCCGGATCAGAGGCAACGAAATCGGAATCATTTTTCAGGATCCCATGACATCGCTAAACCCCTACCTGACTGTGGGCGAACAGCTGATTGAGCCACTCTTATACCATCGAAACCTGAACCGTCAGCAGGCCCTGAAACGCGCTGTAACGATGCTCGATGAAGTGGGTATTGCCGACCCGGAAACGCGCATTCACAACTACCCGCACGAATTCTCGGGAGGGATGCGCCAACGGGTAATGATCGCAATGGCGATGATTGCCGAACCGAAACTGTTGATCTGTGATGAACCGACCACAGCACTCGATGTGACCATACAGGCCCAGATCCTCTCCCTGATCAAGGCACTGCAAAAGCGGCGCAATATCGCCGTCATTTTTATCAGCCACGACCTGGCTGTTGTGGCCAGCCTGGCGGACCGGGTGGCCGTGATGAAGGAAGGCAGAATCGTTGAGACAGGGCCGGTCGACGATATTTTCCAGAAGCCCCGTTCAGGCTATACCAGGACATTACTGGCATCGATTCCATCGGGCAGCAAACCCCATCCGTCTCAGCCCAGTGATCAACCATTGCTGCTGATTGACCGCTTGACCACCTGTTTCGCGGATAACAGCGGAGGCTGGCTCAGCCGACAGAAAGCGGACAAAAAAGCTGTAAACGAGGTATCCCTGACTATTCAGCGCGGCGAGATTCTCGGGCTGGTGGGTGAGTCCGGTTCCGGCAAATCGACACTGGGCAGATCCATATTGCAGCTGGTACCGGTGACCAGTGGCACTGTGATATTTGATGGCACGGATCTGGTGGGCCTTCGGCAGAAACGAATGACGCCACTGCGCCGCCGGATGCAGATGATTTTTCAGGACCCCTACGCATCCCTCAACCCTCGCATGACCGTCTTTGACTGCCTCGCAGAACCGCTGCTCTACCACGGCCTGGCAACCCGAAAAACGGTAACGGCACAGGTATTGGCACTGATGGACGATGTGGGACTGGCCAGAGCGGCAATTCGCAAATACCCCCACGAGTTTTCAGGGGGCCAGCGGCAGCGCATCGCGATTGGCCGGGCCATCGCCACCAAACCGGAATTGATTATCGCTGATGAACCGGTTTCGGCACTCGACGTGACGATTCAGGCGCAAATACTGGTCTTGATCCTGGCACTGGTGGAGAAACACAACCTGACCATGCTGTTTATTTCCCACGACCTGTCTGTGGTGCGCTATATCGCCGATCGCATCGCCGTGATGCATCACGGCGAACTGGTGGAAATTGCCGAGACCGAGACCCTGTTTGCCAATCCCGGGCACGACTACAGCCGCAAACTGCTATCGGCAATACCTGCACTTTCGACAAACCCTACACTATCGACAAGGCCCCCTACGAAACTGGTTTAAACAGCGCGCCAGTGCACTCTCCAGCACAACACAGCGCCGAAAATCAGTCCGACAAGTAATACTCGATTGTCGACACCACCCGGACTTTCATGATGTGGGGATTGTTGGTATCCCTTGGTGTGATGCTGAACTGTCCCTGTGAGGCGCGCTTGATCTTACCCAGCTCGCTCTGTGAATCTTCTGCAAATTTTTCCGCCACCTGACGTGCCTCACGGGTGGCCTCCTCGATCATCTCCGGTTTCACCTCGTTTAACCGGGTAAAAAGAAATTCGGGGCGGCTCTGATAGTTCCCCCCGGTAAATACGATACCCTGCTTTCCCAACTCAGAAAGGGAGGCCATCAGAGACCTGACCTGATCCACCCGGGAAGAATAAATAGTCACCGTCTGGTTAGCAGTGAACCGGAATTCAGCGCGGGTACCACTGTCGTATTCCCGTGCTGACTTATCGGTAATTGCCGGCAAAGAGACACTGACCTCGCTGGCCTCCAACCCGCTATCCAGCAGGAACTGGCGGATTTTGCCGGTACTGTCCTCAATTGAGTTGTAAAGCTGCTCCAGATCATTGCTCGCTTCAGCAAACACTATCGGCCAGATAACCACATCTGCAGGATATTCCCGCTCGGAAAGCCCCTTAACATTGACGCTTCGTTCGTATTCCTTGAACTGAATAAGCGCATTGCCCAACAGGTAACCCAGTGAGGCCAACCCTGCGATCATTGCCACACCCAGAATCAATGCACTGAGGCGGGTACCATCCATCATTTTAGTCATACGCTATCTCACTGGTTATCAATCGCCGTTGAAGCATCATTATTCTTTATCGGCAGCCACGGTATCAACCAACAGCGCCCGCTGCTTTCTGGGCCGGTAAATATTGATCAGATTGCCCGCAAGCATCAAGCCCGCCCCCAACAAAAGGACCATATCAAAAGCCTCGCGATAAAACAGAATGCCCACTAATCCGATTAACGGCAAGCGCAGAAAATCCAGCGTCACGACGATACCCGCATCCGATGTTTTCATGGCTGTGGTTATACAGAAGTGGGCCGTCAGCGCCGTCACCCCGACAATAAAAAGCCACCACCATTGCTCTGGATCACGCGGCAGGCTCCAGTTGGGCAAAGCCAGCGCAAGGCTGACTGGCATCTGAACCAGGCACATATAGAACAGAACCGTCAGTGGATGTTCACTGCGGGACAATGATTTGGTGGCCACATACGCACATGAAAAACTTAGCGCCGAGGCCAGCACGACCAACGAGGCCAGCTCAAGTATTTCAATACCCGGCTTGAGAATAACTACCACGCCGGCAATACCCAATGCCACTGCCAGCATGCGCCTCGGTGTCAGCTGTTCGCCCAGGAACACCGCTGCAATGATGGCCACCCAGAAGGGTACTGTGAATTCCAGCGCAAACACCTGGGCCAGTGGCAACAGGCCAATACCCAGAAACCAGCCATACTGGCCCCCAAAGTGAAACAGGTTTCTCACAATATGGAGCTTTGGTCGCTGTGTGATGAAGTGTTTCTTGCCGCCAACCCGGTAAATAATGACAGAAATGATCGCCAGACCAATCACACTGCGGATAAACAGGGTCTGGAATGTATCGACACTACCGGATAACTCCCGTGCCCCCACCGCCATCAGCGACAGTGACAGCAACGCGCCCATCATCCATAGAACAACCATTAGCTCACCTGATCTGCTTTTCCAGAGTAATCGACCACCCGCCTGACGGGCTGTTTATGTCATCGCACAGCAACCGTGGATCACCTCGAGTGATCAGTCTCTGTATTGAGTTCAGCCTCAATCGGCTCGTCGGGCATCATTTCCAATGCCGAGGGCGTTGTGCGAACCATGGCAACAAACTGTCCGGCATTTTCCAGTACCTCCACTTGCACCTCGCGAAGTTTGATGACTGTATATAGCGCCAACAGCATCTGCATCAGCGCAAAAAATACCGGCAGCGCGTGGGGACCGAGGGAGTCCATAAGCTGACCGGCTAATGCCGGCCCAAATGCAGCACCAATCCCGTGGATCAACAACAGGGTGCTGCCACCGGGCAAAATATCGTTATGGTCCAGATGGTCCACCAGGTGGGCTACCGCCACCGGATAGATGAAAAATGCCATCCCGCCATAAAAGACCGAAGCGGCCAGAAACAGCCCCATCATATTGGAGAAAAAGGACATCAGCAGCGCCGCAATGGCAGCCAGGGCGCTGGCAAAAGCCAGCACCCTGCGACGGTCGTGGCGATCGGAATAACGACCCAGTGGGTATTGAAAAATAGCGCCGCCGATAATCACGCAACTGATGAAGGTGGCAATGCCACTATTATCAAGGCCCACACGACCGGCATAAAGCGCGCCCATGCCCCAGAAAGCTCCCATGGAAAGGCCAGAGAACACGGCGGCCATCAGGGCTACCGGTGCCAGCCCCCACAACCTTTTCAGCTTCATTTTCGGAGCATCAGAGAATACTGGCTGTGCCATCCGCGTCCAGGTAATTGCCGTCACACTGAGGCAGATCAGAATCGCAGACACGGCAAAAAGGGTGAAAGCGGTTGGCGCAGCCAGGTGGAGAAATTGTTGCGCCAGTGCCAGGGCAATCAGTGTCACCATCATATAAATGGCAAAGACCCGGCCCCTGTTCTCGGGGGATGTCTGACCGTTCAACCAGCTCTCAATCACGGTGTAGAGAATGACCAGGCTGGCACCTGTCATGACCCTCAACAGCAGCCAGATGTAGGGATCAAGAAACAGCACATGCAGTAGCGAAAAACAGGCGGTAAATGCCGCACAAAAGGCAAACGTACGAATATGACCGATACGATTGATCAAAGGCAATGCCAGGTGAGTGCCGACAAAAAAACCGAAAAAATAGCCGGACATGATGAAACCCAGCATACTATCCGAATAGCCTTCAATCGTGCCGCGCAGGGCCAGTAAGGTATTGAGCAGGCCGCTACCAACCAGCAATAGTGCAATACTGGCCAGCAACGCGCAGATCGGGAAAATCAATCTCAGCATGGCAGGTCCGTTGTTCCTGAAAGGGGCTCGGCAAGGTTAGGGGCAGACCGTGGATGATGCAAATAAATACCCGTAAATCCATCGGATATTTGGCACTATGATAATGTGAAATACCACCTATGCAGGACCAGTGGATGAAACGTTGTCTAATCGGTGTGGAACAACTTCAACAGCACCTTGCGGGCAAGGTGGTCATTTTTGATTGCCGGTTTTCGCTGACGGATCCCGGCGAGGGGCTGAGCGCCTATCAACGGGGCCACATTCCCGACGCTGTTCACCTGGATATGGAAAAAGATTTATCCGGACCCAGGGGGCTACACGGTGGCCGACACCCGTTACCCGATCCGGAGGCGTTCACGAACCGCATGCGCGCATCCGGTGTAACCAGGAACTCGCTGGTGATCGCCTATGATGACAACCGACTGGCAGGTGCCGCCCGCCTGTGGTGGCTTTTGCGCTATTTTGGACACCCGCAGGTGCGCATTCTCGACGGGGGCATCAAGGCATGGCTGGCCGCCGGATTACCGGCGAATACAACCATCCCGAAAAATGCAGTGCCGGGTGATTTTCTCGCCATTGAAAATGCCGCCATGACCGCGACATACCCTGATATCAAACAATCCGGTAGGGATAACGCATCTGCACTGATCGACGCCAGGGAAGCACCCCGCTATCGCGGTGAAGAGGAACCGATCGATCCGATCGCCGGCCATATACCCGGCGCAATCAATGTGCCCTGGCAGCAGTTTGTCGATGTGGATGGCAACATGCTGCCGATCGAACAACAGCGTCTTGTCTGGCAAAAACTGACATTGTCGCCACCGCCAGTGGTTTATTGTGGCTCGGGAGTAACCGCCTGTGTCGATTTGCTATCACTGGCAATGATCGGGGTCGAGTCTGCAAAACTCTATCCGGGTAGCTGGAGCGACTGGTGTAGTTACCCCGATTCAATTATTGAGACATCACCCCATTCATGATCATTGCGTCGATTCTGTTTATTGCAGGGCTCGCAGCATGGTTTATCAGCACCATCGCTGCTGGCGGCGCAGCCATGTTGATGATTCCACTGGTTGCACTGCTGCTTGGCCCGCAAACCGTGGCACCGGCAATCAGCCTGGGCGCCTTTCTTGCAAACCCTTCCCGCGCCTGGCTGTTCAGGCATAGTGTCGATTGGCAGGTATGCCGCTGGATGATTCCCGGTAGCCTGTGTGGAGCGATACTCGGCGCCTGGACCTTTAGCCAGATTCCGGTTTTCTGGATACAGCTGGCGTTGGCGCTGTTTCTGATCTCAACGGTATTTCAGTACCGTTTTGGCAAATCCAGCCGCTCTTTTAAGATGCGGCGCCAGTGGTTCTTTCCGCTGGGACTCGGCGTTGCCTTCCTGTCCGCACTGGTGGGTGGAACCGGGCCGGTGCAAAATCCCTTTCTACTGAACTACGGCCTGCAGAAAGAGCAGCTTATTGCCACAAAAGCAATCAACTCGCTGATCCTGCAACTCACCAAACTGCTGGCCTACACCGGATTCGGCGCCATGACCCTGGAAATTGCCGGTTATGGCCTGGTAATTGGTTTGGGTGGTGCCTTGGGTGTATGGTGTGCCCGGCACCACCTGAAAAATGTAGATGAGCATCGTTTTCGGGTCTATACGCTCACTCTCATGCCGATCTGTGGGGTGGTGATGCTACTGGATGCCTTTTTCTAGTCGTGAAAGCCTCTGGCAGGTAGGAGGAAAACTGGCTGCATAGCGGCCCATCACCTATGCTTTATGAAAATTGTGATTATCGAAGTTCATGAAAACGAGGATTGCAAATGAAAAATCAGGATCAGATTATTGAATTACTCAATAAGATTATGGAATTTGAGCTCGCAGGTGTGGTTCGTTACAACCACTACGCGCTGATGGTTTATGGCTACAACCGCATTCCCATCGTGAGCTGGCTGAGGGAGGAAGCCGACAACAGTCTTGTCCACGCTCAGGCAGCAGGAGAAATGATCACTGCTCTGGGTGGCCACCCGTCACTGGCCATCGGGCCGCTACTTGAAACCCATCGGCATGATATCGGCGACATTCTTCGGGAATCAATGGAGCAGGAAGCCCTGGCGAAAGCCCTCTATTACGAACTACTGGCGCTCGTCAAAGACAATTCCGTCATGCTAGAAGAGTATGCCCGGCAAAAAATAGCAGAAGAAGAAATGCACGCGGCAGAAGTTGACAAGATGCTGCGCAAGCCGGGCGATATCAAGTCATTCAGTAGCTGAATTTCTCTGCGATCATTCCGGCCGATCGAGCCGGAATGAAACGCCCGTTCCCTTGAGACTACAATACCCACCCGGGTTCTTTATCAGGTATTGCTGATGGTAGTCCTCCGCATAATAGAACGGGCAGGACAAACTGATTTCTGTGGTGATCGGGGGGAAATCACGCTGTTGCAATTCACGTTGAAACGCTTCACGTGATTTGTCCGCCAACTGGTATTGTGTTTCATTGAAGCAATAGATGGCTGAACGATACTGGGTTCCCCTGTCATTGCCCTGACGCATCCCCTGGGTGGGATCATGGGATACCCAGAACAGCTCAAGCAGTGTTGTCAGGCCAATCACATCTGGATCAAAAACCACCAGAACCACTTCGGTATGGCCGGTTAATCCCGAGCAGACTTCTTCATAAGTAGGATTTTCGGTGTAACCCCCGGCATAGCCCACTGCCGTGCTATAGACACCGGGTTGCGTCCAGAAAAGGCGCTCAGCCCCCCAGAAACAGCCCATACCGAGAATGATCTGTTGCATACCATCGGGAAAAGGGGCCTTGAGCGGATGGCCTGTAGCCAGATGCCGGTTGTTGACCACCAGCGGCTCAGCGCGGCCAGGCAGTGCCTGCTCGGGACTGACCATCTGTGCTTTATGGGAATAATCAAACATATCTCGGCTCCTGTGTTGCGCTTGCCACCATGAATCTACTGTCCTAATCTCTGCTGACTTGGATCAGGAGTACATTACCCATGATTGAACTCTACACTGCTGCCACACCCAATGGCCACAAAGTCAGCATCGCACTTGAAGAACTGGATCTCCCCTATGACATGCACGTGCTCAGCCTGAGCGATAATGAACAAAAGCAGCCCTGGTACCTTGCACTCAATCCCAATGGCAGAATCCCCACTATTGTAGATCGCGCCAATGACAATTTTACGGTTTTTGAGTCGGGCGCCATATTGATCTATCTGGCGGAGAAAACCGGACAGTTGCTATCGAGCGATCCAAAGGAGCGGTCTCGTTCTCTGCAGTGGCTGATGTTCCAGATGGGCGGTATCGGCCCGATGATGGGCCAGGCCAACGTCTGGTACCGTTACTGGAATGAAACCTATCAACCGGCAATCGATCGTTATCAAAACGAGGTAAAACGTCTCTTTGGCGTTTTGGACAGCCATCTGAAAGGCAGACAGTTTCTCACCAATGAGCTGAGTATCGCCGATATCGCCAATTGGGCCTGGGTACGAATTTACGACTGGTCCGGGATTGACATCAAACCCTTTCCCCACTTGCAACGATGGGTTGAACGGCTAGACGAGCGGCCCGCTTTCCAGCGCGGGATCAACCAGCCCGCCGCTGAATACGAACAGGAAGACAAGGCGACTTCCTTCGTTAAAGGGGCCCGCAATATGCTGACCAAATAACAGCGCTATCCTGAACGATTAATGCACAGACTACGAATTGTCCTGGCGAGGGTACGTGCGTCAGGTGTTTCACCCGCATAGCGCATGGTTTCATACATTCGGGTCACTTCAACCAGTTCCCTGCCCAATTCGGGTCTGGATTCAGCAACGCGCTGCGCATAATCCCTCGGCCCTTCACCCACCTGCCTGGGAAAACCGGCTTTTTCGAGTTTTTGGCATAGCCGGAGAAACTCCCGGTCCAACAGGTCCCGGGGCCGTTCACGGCGACGTGGCAGCAGCATCCATAACCCCAGCAAAAGCAGCAAACCGCCGCCCACCCCAGTCAGGGCCAGCGCGATTCGCCAGGGCGAGTTGTCCCCCAGCAGGTTGCGCAGAAAAGCAGTCTGTATCTGATCGTAACCCAGTACCCAAAGGGCCCAGTTGTAATTGAGTGACTCAATCTGCAAACGCAGTTGATTCAGCCAGCCAATATGGCGAAAGCGCACCAGTGAAACCGGTGAATCCGCTAAAAAATCTGTTTCGTCGCCCAACACCGACTGCAAATCCTGCTCGATACGCTGAGGTGCCACGGCGGCTGTCGGGTCAACTCTCACCCAGCCCCTATCCTCCAGCCAGATTTCCGCCCAGGCATGGGCATCATATTGACGCACGACCAGGTAGTCGTCGGGGTGCCTCTCGCCGCCCTGGTAGCCGGCAACAACCCTTGCAGGAATACCGGCAGCACGCATAAAAAACACGAAGCTGCCGGCAAAATGCTCACAGAAGCCCCGCTGGCTATCGAACAGAAATTCGTCTACAGCATGTTTGCCCAGCAGTGGCGGTTGCAGCGTGTAGACAAACTCACTGTTGTACAACGTCAATACCCTCGATACCAGCTCAGGATCGCCGCTGACCGTCTTGCGCCAGCGACTGGCCAGCTCCCGGGTGCGGGGGTTAAATTCTTCAGGAAGCTGTAGATAGACTGCCCGGTGCTGAGGGGACAGCCCTTGGGGTTCGAGACGATGCTCGGGCCAGCTGTTGACCCGGTACTGCTTTTTACTCCGCAGGGGATAGGCAGAAATCAGGCGATAATCCCTGGTCAGACCGACACCCTCACTGTCAGGTTTCGGTGTATCGAGGGCATAGAGCCAGCGCTGCTGAGTTGGTTCGATAACCACACTGAATGTCAGGGGCTCACCCTTCCGATCAACAACCTGATCCCAGCTTTTTGGGGGATCGCCATACCACTGCACCAGGTTGCTGTCCTGAAAACGGGAAAGTGAAGACCTGGACCAGGTGCGACCATCGAATTCGGCGAGCACCAGACCCCGCCAGTAAAGACTTTTCTGGGAGGGAATCGCGTCTTCAAAGCTCACCCGGAAAGCCAGCTCACCGGAACGGCCCAGTCGGCTGAAGTCACCGGGAGACATGGTATCAGTGACACCTGTTTTGGCGCTTTGCTGTTGCATTGGCACCGACCACAGTGCGCCAAGTCGCGGCATAAAGATAAATAACAGCAACATAAGTGGCAAGGCTTGCGCCATGATGGTCATCGCCTTACCTAACGGACGCAGTTGCCCCTCGTTACCATCACTGCCGTGCAAGCCGAGCAATGCTGCCAGGACCAGCAACAGACAGCCGATGATATAAAGAGTGTTACCGATAGATTGATCAAACAATGCATCCAGTGCAGTGATAAAAAAGGCCAGGAAAATCACTAGATAGGCATCGCGACGGTGGTGCATTTCCAACAGTTTCAAAAGGTAAGCCGAAACCAGCAACGCCACCATCGGCTCGAGTCCAATCGGACTGCCGTATTCGGCCACCAGTCCCGCCAGGCAGAGACCCAACAGACCGGTTTTAATCAGCCGGGAGGGAGGACGCCAGGCGCTTCGATAAAGCTGGATTCGCCATATTATGGCCACGAACGCTGCCAGCAATATCCAGTTGGGCAAATGATCCGCATGGAGAATAATCACGGCAGCGAAGGCTACCAGCAGCCAGAACAGGCCGTTTCGGTGAATTTTCCAGACAGGCGATGTCACCGATCCCCTCCCCGGTCTGGCAGGCCAAACAGTGCCAACTCGCGCAGTACCTGTAGTCGATGCGAATCCGTGATATTGGGCGCAATGATCAGGCCCGGCAGTTTCAGTCCATAGGGAATGTCCAATGGCACAATACTGAGTAATAGACCACAGAGTCTCGACAATCTGGCTTCGGTATCGAGCCCGGGAAATGCGTCCCAATCCAGCCAAAACCGCTCGTCCTGGGCCGAACCATAATGTTTCGTATATAACCCCTGCTCTCTGGCAAACTGCTTCCAGGCAATGCGCTTCGGCGAGTCACCGGGACGGTAGTCACTCAGCCCGGTAAAATCCTCACCGCCCTCAAACACCTGTACTATTAATCCATCATCTCCGCCTACAGGACTGACTGTAGTTTGTCGATTCAGTGCTGTCTGTGGTGAAGGATATACCAGGCAACGGATATCGAGGTCTATCTGTGTCCAGACTTTGAATAGACCCAACGGGTAGAGACTCTCCACGCGCAACCGACCGGGATCAATCAGCCCCCTGCTGGCGGGAACAAAGCCCAGCTTTACCCGAGCTTCTTCCGTCGCCGCTATGCCAATGGCAACCGGTTCGTGCCCGGCAAATGCGAGAATCAGGTTTTCACGCAGACGTTTACCCGACTGATGAAACACCAGTTCTATCGTTAGCGGGTGTCCGGCGTGGCCAGGGCTTACTCGCGAACAACTGAGATTGAGGCCAGACAAATTCGCAAAGCTGTGCAGAATGGCCACCACAAAAATTGCTGTCAGCAGGCAGGTAATACCGAATACCAGATTATTTTCATAATTGGTGGCCACCAGCCAGCAAAGTACGATCAGCAACAGAAATGAAAATCCCGCTTTGGAAGGAAAGATGAAAAGACTACGAGTATTCAGTTTTACCTGCCGGGCTGGTGGCAACCGGTGTGCCAACCAACGTGCGTAGAGGTGCTGAAAAAATTGCCTGAATTGACTGATCATGACGGCCTTTTTTTGTCCTGCAGCACGGGGCAAAAATGCTTCCACTTCGTGCAGCCAACTACATCGTCCGCTTTTTGTCTAAAGAATATCCACTGAGTTCAGCACCAGACTGGCAAGCACATCACCATCGTGATTGGCGCACTCCCCCGCACCGCGCAACCGATGACCTGCAACGGCCGGAAATACTGCCTGAATATCCTCGGGAATCACATATTGCCGGCCATGGATCAGGGCCCAGGCGCGGGCACATTGCAGTGCGGCTAATGCACCGCGTGGAGACAACCCGTAGTAAAAAACGGGGTCATCGCGGGTAAATTGCACTAGGCGTTGCAGGTAGTCCACCAGATTTTCAGCCACCTTGACGTCAGCTACATGTTGCTGGATCTGCAACAGCTGTTTTGCTGGCAATAATGTTTTGATCTCTGCCAATCGACTGCGGGGGTTAACCCCTGACAATAACTCCCGCTCGGAGCGTGGATCCGGGTAACCCAGCTCAATGCGCATCAGAAAGCGATCCAGTTGTGACTCCGGCAATGGATAGGTCCCCGATTGAGTCAGCGGGTTCTGGGTGGCTATCACAAAAAATGGATGCGGTAGGGGACGGGTTTCGCCCTCCACCGTCACCTGGCCTTCCGCCATTGCTTCCAGTAATGCACTCTGGGTTTTTGGTGTCGTGCGGTTTATTTCATCAGCGAGCAGCAATTGGCTGAACACCGGACCGGGGTGAAATTCAAACTGCCCCCGATTTCGGTCATAAACAGAAATGCCCAATATATCGGCAGGCAACAGGTCACTGGTGAATTGAACACGATTGTAGGAGAGGCCCAGAACGGCTGCCAGCCCCTGTGCCAGGGTGGTTTTTCCCATACCCGGCATATCTTCGATCAGCAGGTGCCCACCGGCAAACAGACAGGTAATCGCCAGCCGGATCTGCTCGTCCTTGCCTATCAACACCCTGCCGATAGAGGTGACCAATTTGTCTACAACTTGACGCATATTGTTCACTTCCATTTCCAGTGTGACTATGAGGATGGAATCAGATAGCAGTCAAACCATGCAACAGATCGTTCTTGATATCCTCAATGTCTTCGAGGCCAACGGCAACACGGATCAGGTTTTCAGTGATGCCCGAGGCCTTTTTCTGTTGATCGTTCAAGCGGCCGTGGGTCGTTGTTGCGGGATGGACAATGGTCGTCTTTGCATCACCCAGGTTCGCTGTAAGTGAGAGTATTCGGGTGCTGTCGATAACCTTCCAGGCCTGCTCCCGACCGCCTCGTACCCGAAATGAAAGAACACCACCAAAGCCGCGCTGTTGCCGCGCAGCGAGCTGATGACCAGGGTGATCGGGCAGCCCGGCATAAAACACCTGCTCAACAGCCGGTTGCTGCTGCAACCATTCCGCAAGTTGCTGTGCATTGGCGGAGTGGGCATCCATTCTCAATCTCAGCGTCTCAAGACCCTTGAGAAATACCCAGGCATTGAAGGGGCTCATGGTGGGGCCGGCACTACGAATAAAAGACAACACTTCATTGACCAGCTCGCTACGACCGCAAACCACCCCGCCGAGGCAGCGCCCCTGGCCATCGAGGTATTTGGTTGCGGAGTGAATCACTAGATCGGCACCCAATGCGAGCGGTTTTTGCAGGGCCGGGGTGCAAAGACAGTTGTCGACAACAAAAAGTACATCCTGTGCGCGGGCCAATTCAGCGAGTGCAGTAATATCCGCCACTTCACAGAGTGGATTGGAGGGCGTCTCCAGAAATAGCAGTTTCGTTTCAGGCCGTATCGACTGTTTCCACAAGGCGAGGTCGGTGACTGGCACAAAGGTGGTTTCCACACCCATCTTGCTCAGGTATTTATCGAGCAATACCGTGGTGGTCCCGAACACGTCTCGTGAGCAGACCAGATGATCGCCGCTTTTTAAAAAAGCCATGCAGGTGCTAAGAATGGCGGCCATGCCCGATGAGGTCGCGACGGCTTGTTCTGCCCCTTCCAGTGCCGCAATGCGCTCTTCAAAAGTCCGTACTGTCGGGTTGGTATAGCGGGAATAGACATTACCTGATTGATCGCCGGAGAACCGCGCTGCGGCCTCGGCGGCACTGGCAAAGACGTAACTCGATGTCAGAAATAATGCTTCACTGTGCTCACCCTCTGCAGAGCGGTGCTGACCGGCGCGAACAGCCAGTGTGTCCAATCCGGCTTCTGCAAGAGAATTATCAATGTCGTGAGCTGGTTTCATTACCTGAGTTCCATTTCCGAATTATGCAGGCCAATGACCTCACCATTCCCCGAGGATGGTGATTTACCCTTTTTTGAATTGCTCTTGGCTTTATCGTTGCGGACTGATTCGAGTCTGTCCAGATAGGCCTGGTTGACATCACCCGTTACATAAATACCGTCAAAGACAGCACAGTCAAAGAACACGATACCGGAATTGCCCTCTTTGGCACTGGCGATAAGGTCTTCCAGCTCCTGATAAATCAGCCAGTCAGCGCCGATCAGCGTGGCGACCTCCTGCTCGGTTCTGTCGTGAGCAATCAACTCCCGTGCAGATGGCATGTCGATACCATAGACATTGGGATAGCGAACTGGCGGCGCAGCCGATGCCACATAGACTTTACTGGCACCCGCCTCACGGGCCATTTGAATGATTTCCCTGGACGTAGTGCCCCGAACAATCGAGTCATCCACCAGCAAAACATTTTTACCCTTGAATTCCAGCCGCACCGGGTTCAGTTTCTGTCGCACAGACTTCTTACGCTCCTTCTGCCCCGGCATAATGAATGTCCGCCCGATATAACGATTCTTCATGAACCCTTCGCGGAATTTAACCTGCAGGTGTTCAGCGATGGCTTGGGCAGCTACCCGGCTGGTATCCGGCACGGGAATCACCACGTCAATATCGTGATCCGGGTATTGCCGGAGAATCTTCTCCGCCAAATGCTCACCCATGCGCAGGCGGCACTTGTAAACAGAAATACTGTCAATAATGGAGTCGGGGCGGGCAAAATATACGTGTTCGAATATACAGGGCATCAACTGCGGGTTATCGGCACACTGTTGCAAATGGAGTTCACCCTGCTCATCCACATAAAGTGCCTCGCCCGGTTCAATATCCCGGACCAGCTGAAAGCCAAGCACATCCAGTGCGACACTCTCTGAAGCCACAATATATTCCATGCCCTGCGCCGTTTCGCGCTGGCCAAATACCAGAGGACGAATACCAAGCGGGTCCCGGAAAGCGACCATGCCATAATTGGCAATCATACCCACTACTGCGTAAGCCCCTCGGCATCGGCGATGCACACGTCTCACTGCTTCAAAAATATCGGCGGGCAATGGTTGCAACTTACCCTGCAAGTGCAGTTCATGGGCAAAAACGTTGAGCAATGCTTCGGAATCTGAGTCCGTGTTGATATGCCGGAGGTCCGATTTGAAAAGATGCTCCATCAGCTCATCGGTATTGGTCAGATTGCCATTATGTGCCATGCAGATCCCGTAGGGAGAGTTCACATAAAACGGCTGGGCCAGGGCAGCACCAGAACTGCCGGCAGTCGGATAACGCACGTGACCGATACCCATGTTGCCTTCCAGCTCGGCCATGTGGCGGGTATGAAACACATCCCGAACCAGACCGACCCCTTTCCTCTGGTTAAGGCGGCCACCTACACAGGTCATGATGCCTGCGGCATCCTGACCCCGATGTTGAAGCATCGTTAATGCATCATAGAGCTGCAATTTAACATCGCTTTTACCGACAATTCCGACAACGCCACACATGGACTAAACGACCTCGTTTTTAAAGACTTGCTGGCTGCGCTGTGACGCCTGTTCACTAGAGCAGATTTTTTAGAAAACCTAACACCGCAGCTCCGGCCTCCCTGGCGAAATGTTCAAACTGCATAAAAAAAGAAATCAAGTGTGATTCCTGCCACCACACATCCTCTGCCACTGGCAGTATTTCCGTCAGGACAAGCAGTACCACCATAATAATGATCAGGCCCCGGGTCAGGCCAAACAATACGCCCAGGAGCCGATCGGTGCCGGTCAGGCCCGTCGCTTCCACCAGTTTCCCCAACAGATAACTGCAGATACCACCAATGATTAAAACAACAATAAATAGTGTGATCCAGGCAGTCAGCATACGCAGGGAAGGCGTTGAAATGAGGTCAACCAGCCATAATGCGAGCTCATCGTGGAAAATGGATGCAATGATTGCCGCTGCGAGCCAGATCACCAACGACAGAGCTTCTTTGATGAAGCCTCTCACCGCGCTAATCAGCACAGAAAACCCTAAAACCGCAATAATCGCCCAGTCTGCCCAGTTCATGCTTTAATCATTTTTTAGAATGCCCGAGAGTGTATCAGAGCGAGGTTCTACGGTCAGGGATCAAAGCGCAACATCAGTGCATTGACACCATATTTTTTGTCGATGGCGGCCTTGTCGTCCACCAGTTTACTTTTCAATACCTTGGGGCCCACAAAGACTCGATTCAGCGCTCCCGCATCGCCTTTCTGGTCACGAACGTAGGCGCTATAACCATCCGCCAGAAGCTGTTCAAGCAATGACTGCGCCTTTTCAGTATCCCGAAAACTGCCCACCTGCAGAACCCAGGCTTCCGCAACACCCTCATCAGTCAAACCCGGCGGCTGAGGTGAGGAAGACTCAATTGCTGCCTCTACCTCTTGCGAAACCTCGGGCTGGAAGATATTTTCATCGTCTATTGCAGCTTCAATATTGTCCGGGCGATCCGGTTGATCGACGACCACAGGAGCAATATCCGGGGAGTCGGGAATTTGCGAGCGAGTATCTACCTTGGCAGCATCAGAAAAACCAAAAAGCAAAGCGAACAGAATCAGAGCCAGCGCCAGCAATACAAAGCCACCGACAATGCGCTGTTTCATATTTTCACTCAACATCCTTTTTTCCTTTTGGCAGGTTTTGCCACCAGTCCAGTATCGGTCCAACGGTAAAAAAAGAGCCGAAAACGACCACTTGATCGTCGGAAGTAGCTTCATGCAGGGCCGATTCAAGAGCGTTCAGCGGAGAAGAACAAATCCTCGTTCTGGCAGATATCTGCCCACTGGTATTGTACAACATCGATGACAACATACCTGCATCTGCGGCTCTCGGCTGGTCTGGTATGTTGCAAAAGTACCAGCTTTTAACCAGCGGTCCCAACGGCGCAAGAATATTTGGAATATCTTTATCCGCCATGAGACCAACAACCGCAATCAAATGACCTGAAGCACTGTTGAGCCGATCTGCCAGCAATGCCGATGCCTGAGGATTGTGGGCCACATCCAGCACCACGGATACACCATTGATAGTCACTTTTTGAAACCGGCCCGGTACCGCAACAGCACCGATTGCGCTGGTATCTACTTCAGCAGGTGACAGCCCTGTGATCAGACTGGTGGCCTGCAGGGCACAGGCAATACTGGCAGACGGCAGTGAAGTCTCAGGCAACGGCGCAAACTGTCTTGCCGAAAAATCCCTGCCATTGACCACCAGCTTTGCACCAGCTTTCTCTGCGGTGCTGATTAACCCTGCAACTGGATTCGCGTCACCACAGATCAGAGGCTTACCCGCACGAGCAATGGCCGCTTTTTCAGCAGCTATCTGGTTGAGATCGTCGCCGAGCCATTCCTGATGATCCAGCGCCACACCGGTGACAATCGCTATATCGGCATCAAGGATATTGACCGCATCGAGCCGTCCGCCCAAACCGACCTCGAGAATCGCAACATCCAGTTCTGCCCTGGCCATTAGCAACAAGGCAGCCAATGTACCAAATTCGAAGTACGTCAGACTCGTGCTGCCCCTGGCCCGCTCTATTTGTCCAAATGCTTCACAAATAGCCTCATCACTGACGCAATAGCCATCAATCACTATCCGTTCTCGGTAGTTGATCAGATGGGGCGATGTATAGCAGGCCACGCGATAACCCGCAGCTGTCAGCAGCGCTTGAAGTGCAGCGACGCAAGAGCCTTTGCCATTCGTGCCGGCAATAGTGACGATGGTTTTTGCGGGCGAGCGTCTGTCCGGCACATCCACCAGCCCCAACTCCCTGGCAACCAGGCGAATCCGCCCCAGACCAAGCTCAATTTCTTTGGGATGCCTGTTTTGTAACAGGGTCAGCCATTCACTCAGTGAGCGCTGGGGCATCGATATGATCAGGTTCTGG
>Ga0207884_1000163_pt1 | contig 64111 bp, 57 predicted proteins | sample MalvirmetaMSP144_FD_184236 | JGI IMG/M metagenome (GOLD analysis project Ga0207884, IMG submission 184236) | Marine viral communities from the Deep Pacific Ocean - MSP-144 (SPAdes) | ecosystem: Environmental > Aquatic > Marine > Oceanic | place: Pacific Ocean | collected 2011-07-08 | reverse complement strand
CGGCTTGCTTGAGGATCGACAGGATCTGGCTGTCGGAAAAACGTGACTTCTTCATGCAGAATCTCCCTGCGCGTAGCTTACGGAAAATTCTACTTTTGATCACCGCTGTTTTTCGGGGGGATTACCCCAGCACTGGAAGTGCCGTCAACAAGCAGGAAGCACAAGCCATCGTCGAAGAGCTATATCATTTGGTGGTGGAGCAGCGTTATCAGGGCTCGGTTGGTGTTGTCACCCCGTTTCGTGCACAGGCAAATCTAATAAAGGAGCTGTGTTTCAAGGATAGAACACTTTCATCGATGCTCGATGAGCGCGGCTTCCTCTGCGACACCGTCCATCGTTTTCAGGGCGATGAGCGAGATGTCATCGTTTTCTCACCAGTGGTTTCTGAAGGTGCCTCCTTCGGAACTACAACGTTCCTAAAACGAAGCGGCAACCTTTTTAACGTTGCCATCACCAGGGCTCGGGCCATGCTTTTGGTAATAGGTGACTCCGAGGCCGCAAAGTCCAGTGATGTCGAGTACCTGTCTGAATTTGCTCGCTACGTTGAACAACTTAGCGAGGAAAAAATCAACTCCGATCTCCATCTGCAGCAGCCTGGCAGGCCAGAGTACCCCAGCATGGTGGACCGTTCCAAAGTATCTGACTGGGAGATTGTTCTCTATAAAGCCCTTTATGAAGCCGACATCCGCACCATCCCACAATACCCCGTTGAACAATACCTTCTGGATCTGGCCATTGTTATTGGAGAAAAGCGATTGGATATCGAGGTAGACGGTGAGCGCTATCATCGCCTTTGGACCGGTGAATACTGTCGCCGGGATCAGATTCGCAACCAACGTATGTATGAGCTCGGGTGGGATGTGCTCCGGTTTTGGGTTTATGAAATTCGTGACGATCTGGATGGCTGTGTTGAACGCGTTCGTCAGTGGGTGGATTCGGCAAACAAAGACACGGGTCCCGAGGTTTCAGCTGTCGTTTCAGACACCTTCAAAAATTACTAGGGATAGAGCTTTGAGTTCTTCCTGATCAAGATCAAGCGAACTTTCGAAATGGCAACGGAGAAAAAATATGGCTCGCCCGGCAGCGGAACAAACGGCAGATCATTTATTCAAAGCTGGCGAAACTTGGCTGAAACTCAGTTTAGCTGAGGGCCGATCCGTATTTTCGAACCAAATAATTTGGACGCCCGATAACATCCAGGCCTTGGACACCTGGTTTTCCAATAACCTTGATGCAGGCGAAGGTGATTTCTTCGAGAAACTGGAAGTTCAGCTGTCCGAGTGTGACGCAGAGGTTAAGAAACTCGCCGCCGAAATTCTATGGCTAATGCTGCTGTGCCCGAAAAACATAAGTGCTGGCAAGAAACGCGAATCGATCTTAAGGGTTTGGGCATGGTCTGGGGATGAGCTGCCTGCTGACCACACCTTACTTTCAGATGAAACGCTGGCAGGAATTGGTAACGCGGGCACCAGTTTCAATACTAACCGTTGGCGCGAATTGGCTTACTGTGTTGAGCTTTTCAAGCGAACATTCCAGTTGTCCGCGACAGAGCGACTCCAGTTGTTCGGGGATTACAACCAGCTGGCGGCCTGGTTGGGTCAGATTCCTGAGAGTGAGCGGCGGCAATTCCGGCACATGTTGCTGTACCTCCTCCACCCAGACCAAATTGAGCGTATCTTTAGTAGCGGCGAACGGAAGACCATCGTTAGTATATTCACCGGTAAACCGCTAAGAGTTGTGAATAAGCTTACTGCAGCCGAGGTAGACGCTCAGATTCGAGAAATTCGTCAAGCAAAGGAAGCCGAGTTCGGCACTGAAAAACTGGATTTCTACCAACCTCCTTTGAAAGAACTCTGGAAGGACCAAACCACCAAAAGCTGGCTGTTTGCATGGAATCCAAAAAATTGGGACTGGGAAACGCTGCCCAAGGATATCGCCCAAACTAGAGAGGGTAAGCCGGTTGTAATGAAATGGCGTTGTGCCAACCAAGCAGCCTCTCCGGGCGACCGAGCGTGGCTGATCCGGCTTGGCGAAGAGCCCCGGGGCATAATGGCGACCGGTAACGTTGTATCAGAGCCTTACGAGGCCGAGCATTATGACGTTCAGAAAGCCGATCAAGGGGAAGCCTGCCTGTATGTCGACATCGAGCTGACCGCTATTAGGGACGTATTCAAAGATCCTTTCATCACGATGAGGGAGCTCGGCACCATCACCATTGATCAACAACAGTGGTCACCACAGAGTTCTGGCATTGAGATCAGATCACGGAGTGCGGCCTTGCTTGATGAGCTTTGGCAAAGAAAACCCCTCAAGGCGACAGAAAAAGTCTCAACTACACAAAGGCAACGTATAGTCGCTGAGCCAACGAACAAAATTCTCTATGGGCCGCCCGGCACCGGCAAGACGTTTACCTTGAACAAGCTGAAGGAACGTTACATTGTAAAACAGGCGTCCATTTCCCATGAGCAGTGGCTGTCAGAGCAACTCAAACCAGTGAACTGGTTTGATGTAGTATTCATGTGCCTGTATGACCTTGGTAAATCAGCCAAAGTGAAGGAAATTGAGGGCCACCCCTTCTTTATTCAGAAAGCAAAGGCAGTTGGTCGGCGACAGCATCTTAAGGCTCAGATCTGGGCGACTTTGCAATCCCATACCGTTGATACATCCACTTCGGTGAAATATAAGAACCGGGTAGCGCCGCTGGTTTTTGATAAGGATACTGACAGCCGTTGGGCCCTGGCTGGCAACTGGCAGGACGACTGCGAGGACCTTATCTCACAGACCAAAATTCTAAAAGAAGGCGCTCCCAATCAGGCAGACCAGATTCACTACGCTTTCGTTACCTTCCATCAGGCATACAGCTATGAGGACTTTGTCGAAGGCATTCGTCCAGTACAGGATGCAGAAACTGACCAAGTTGCCTATCGGGTAGAGCCTGGCGTCTTCCGCCAGATCTGTCAGGATGCGCAGAACGCCCCCGACACCCGATATGCGCTGTTTATCGACGAGATCAACAGAGGCAACATTGCCAAGATTTTCGGTGAACTGATTACACTGATCGAGCCAGATAAACGTGCAGTGTATGACGAAGCGGGCCGCCTGACCGCAGGCATGGAGCTAACTTTACCCTACTCCAGGGATCAGTTTGGGGTGCCAAGGAACCTGGACATTTACGGCACAATGAACACAGCTGATCGCTCCATCGCTTTGCTAGATACAGCGCTTAGACGCCGCTTCCGCTTCGAAGAGCTTATGCCTAATGCCAAGGTAATTTCCGGCTCCCGGGGAGATGGCTACATTGAAGATGGTGAAGGCGGTTTGATTGACCTTCGCGCACTGCTAGAGGCCATGAATCGGCGCATTCGATTTCTGCTTAACCGGGACCTAACGCTCGGTCATGCGTATCTATACAACGTGAAGGATTTCAAAGCCCTTCGGGACGTTGTGCTCAACCAATTTATCCCGCTTTTGCAGGAATACTTCTATAACGACTGGCACCGCATTCAGCTAGTATTTCGGGATGTTGAACAGGATAACCGGCCAGTGGAGCCACAGATCATTGAACATGAAATGCTAAAACCCTCAGATGTTCTGGGCTTTGAACACGATGATTTTGAAGATTTGGCGGATTACCGGGTAGCAGCACCAGAGAACATAACACCAGATGCGGTTCGTAAAATTTATGAACCACAGGAATGAGCCGTGAGTGAGGTTTTAACGTGCCTGGAACATCAGTCCGTTCCGATAAGGCCTACTCGAAATTCGGGTGATTTTGCGATCACTACGGCACAGGCTGCACAGCTCAGTAAATCGAAGAGCATCCCTCTAGACGCGTTTCGATGGGGCCATCAGTCACTACAATGGCGCCAATTCTGTGGTGTGGTTCAGCTGGAAGGACTTACCCTAGAAATTCTTCCAAAAATTTACGGAAAAGAATCACAGCCAGGCTCCTGCAGACTAACCCTCATCAGAATGCTGCGCAAAGCCGGCATGATGAAGGTCCACCGCGGTGCAGGAGCATCCATACACGCGCAGAATCATTCCCTGCTAGATATTTTCATTCAGGAATTTTGCCTACTACTGCGCGAACAGACCCTAATTGGCAAGCCCCGCGACTATCAACAACAGGAAGCTAATCTTGGGGTCGTCAAAGGCAAGCTTTTGGTGAACCAGCAACTCAGACAGAATTTGGCACACAGTGAAAGGTTGTACTGTCAATTTGATGAACTGACTGACGACATCACCATCAATCAGATCATTAAGTTCACACTGCGAATTCTGTTCCCACAATGCCGATCCAACCAGTCGCGCAAAGCTGTGACTGAGCTACTGATGCAACACGATGCTATTTCAGAGGCACGTTTTTCTTCGTCTGATATCGACCGTATCCAGCTCAATCGGACCAACAGCCGCTATGGCCCCCTATTAGATTGGTGCCGTCTCTTCCTGGATACGCGAAATCCAGATGTAACGGCCGGCAAGCACAACTTGCTGTCAATTCTCTTCGATATGAACGTTTTATTTGAACGGTGGTTGGCCGCCGAGCTCAGACCTATTGCTCATCAAGCTGGCTTAACTCTTAAAGAACAGTCGCCTCGCAGGCATTTGGCCTACAGGGCCGATATTGACCAGGAAGTTTTTCAAACACGCCCGGACATTAGTCTGATTAATCAAGATAAAAAAGTGGTTCTGATCCTAGATGCTAAGTGGAAGATTCTCGACAGCACCGAGGCCAAGCTTGGTATCTCTCAGCAGGATCTCTATCAGCTCACAGCCTATGGAAACCTCTACAATCTTCAATCACTGGCGCTGATTTATCCTCGCCAGCAAAACCTAGAACCACATTACCCTATTCAGCTTTACGGAAGGCAAAGAATGGGTCTAGATGTTTTCTGTACCGATGTTACGAAAGGAATAGGTGAATTGGTCCGGGCTGCATTGTTGAAATCGCAACCTACTATGAGTTGAAACAAAATTTTCGACAGCCGTTCAGGCAGGAACTTGAGATTTCAAAGCCTTAAAAATTCTTCTCAAGCCGAACATTGTTGTGCAGTACCCACGAATTATTAATCTGACTGAAGCCACCAATTCCAGACAGGAACGAGGTGTTTTGCCAGACAGATCGTTTGTCGATACCGTTACTTAGGCTTTTATCGCTGGGCTTCACGAGCCGCCAGAGAGATAACACTCAACTCTCGGGTTCCTATTACCTGGTTGGGCACAGGCCCTTCGTGTTTGCCAATCACCTCGCCATTCAAGGCCAATAGATAGGCTGCGTTCTTTTTGTAATAAAACCAATATTGCTTGATATGTCCCCAGATTCCAAGCTCCCCGCCGGTTTCATAAACATGTTCGCGGACACGACACTGGGCGCGGCCCAGTTGCCGTTCGATAGAGAGTCGCCAGAAGCCTTTCGAAAAGTCCAGGTAACGCTGATGTTCACACACAGCCAGGGCGAAGATTGGCTGGCTCGTCCTCTTGAAGCCGGTATCAACCCATAGGTATGGCTTGAACGCGTCTCGCTCCTCCTCCAGGTATTTCTTGATCCGACAGATACGCTGGTCGGCCAGAGCCATATCCATGCCCGTGACCACGCACATTGCCCGCAGGAATCCCTCACTGCTGTATTTGAAATCGAATCCGCCGTCGTTCAGGCCAAACTCTGGACCATCCAGCACGTTCTGGAGGCGCTCCAGGTTTGCGGACGTTGGTTTCTGGTAGCCCATCGCCCTCAAAATTTCATCATGGGGGATGGCGGCTACACGCAACACTAGATCTGTTTTGAAGTTGTCGATCATTTCTCCCCCTTACCCAACGCATCAAGAACCGGTTGAAGCCGGCTCTGGTCACACTGTCCTCCATCGAAAAACCAGTCTGAGATTTCTGTGCTCAGAGCCTCTTCAATGCCCTCTCCTGCCGCAAGCCTGTCTGCAATATCACTCGCAACGCGATCGTATTCGTCAAAGCAGCCGTTTTCCTTGCAGCCGGTGTTCATCGGGTCGGTTTCGAACAGAGCCCGGGAGATCTGTTCTGCGCTATACCTGGATAACATGCCGATCCTCCTGTCCATTTGCCATTATCATCACTGACTAATGCGACAATTTACGTCGCCTTTCTGCCATATACTTTTTTCAAGCTTAATAAATAGGGAGCAACGGTTATGAACAAAGCGAAAAAGGAAGCCGCCAGGAAGTTACGCGAAGCCTATGAGAACCTGTCACCGGAAGAGCTTGAGGAAGTTGAACAAAACCAGCGGATTGAGTCTCTGGCAAAGCAATTTCACCATGAGCTCTTTCCAGAAGAGTATGATTTCATGATGGACTCGATCGCTGACGCCAAAGACCGGCGTCGCGGAATTAATCCAATGAGCGCCGGATATGCAGCGAAGGTAAACGCCCGCCGAGAGGAACTAGGGGTATCGCCTCTTGGCGATAATGGAATGCCTACCGACAGAAGTAGTTGGGATGTCGTCCGGTCTGAGGCGGCTCGCCGGTTAACGTAATACCGCTCAAATTTAAATCCGCGTCCGCGATTATTAGCTCAAAAGGATCGCTAATGCCTTACCCCATAGAAGACAAGCTGGTGATTGCTGTAGCTTCAAGCGCTCTCTTTGACCTCTCCGAGTCCGACAAGGTTTTCCAGGAACAAGGCGCGATCGCCTACCGTGACTACCAGGAGGAACATCTGGACGTCCCCCTGGCTAAAGGCGTGGCGTTTCCATTCGTGCGTCGGTTCCTCAATATCAACAAGCGTTTTCCCGATACTTCGCCCGTGGAAGTGGTCCTGCTATCGCGGAACTCCTCAATTACGGGCAAGCGAGCATTTCGGTCGATTGAGCACCATGGATTGGATATTTCCAGGGCGGCGTTTCTGGAAGGCAAGTCGCCCTACCCCTACATTCCCGCTTTCAATGCCTCACTGTTTCTATCCTCCAACGAGCAGGATGTTCTGAAAGCCATCGACTACGAATATCCTGCCGGTACCGTACTGCCGTCCCAGGTGGTGGATGATGATGACGATGGGGAATTGAGAATCGCATTCGATTTCGACGGGGTCATTGCGGATGATGCATCAGAACGCGTGTATAAAGGCGGCGAACTGGAGGCCTTCCACAAGCACGAATCGTCTAAAGCCAGTATTCCACATAGCCCGGGTCCATTGGCTGATCTGTTCCGAAAGTTATCCTTGTTGCAGCAACTTGAAGATGAGGCACAGAAAGCGGACGCTTCCTACCGGCGCATTCTACGCACAGCTATCGTGACAGCCCGCAGCGCACCGGCTCATGAACGAGTCATTACCACCTTGGAGCACTGGGGTGTGGATGCAAACGAGGTCTTTTTCCTCGGCGGTATGAAGAAGGATCGGATTCTAAGCATCCTCAAGCCGCACATGTTTTTCGACGACCAGCGCAGCCATCTGCAATCCGACGCCGGAAATGTACCGATGGTGCATATTCCGTTTGGGGTGGCGAATGTGTCTTGATTAGTCCCACCGCATATGAACGGCTAAATCACTCTCCAAAGCAATATGCAAAAAGGACCAAAATCTTGATAATACACTTGCTTTGCTAAACTGTTCTGATAGTTGAACAGTTCATCATATAGCTTGGACTCCTGGAACCTATTATCTAATACCAGCAAAACATACTTTTGCTCATTTCCCTCGTGCAGCGATACTTTCTCGAAATCTTGCGCGAGCGAATTCAGTACCTTTCTTTGGTAGTTACCACCTAGCAGCTTAACCTCCATCACAAAGCTATTTCTTTTATATAGGTCATATTTTTTCTCGGTTGAATTGGTAACAAGGCCATCACCGCCCAGAAAAAGGTAAATCTCCCCTTGAAGCCATAACTCACGGCAGCCTCCAGCAGGTAGTATTTTTTCAATGCGATCAACATTGGCAGAAAAAAATTCAGGAACCCATTCGACTTTTTTTGTTAACGTCATTTTTTACCTGCTTTCAAAATAGTATTATTAATAAGCGCCGATCTATAACTTATCTTTCGCCCAAAGCTCCATGTAATCGGAGCTTTGAACAACTAAAAAATCATTGCCCGTAAGGCCCGCATAACTTTCCAAAGTCACTGTCAAGATCATTGGGTCTGACTTCGGAATATATGTCTCAAAGCCCAAGGCGAGCCTTCTCAGGGTTCTCTGCTCAGATGTATCGCGAGGCACCTTGTTTAGAATTTGACGAAGTTCTTTCCAACTGCTTTCGCTGAACAAGCTGACGCAGCGCCTTTCAGGGAAAACTGTCGCGACCAGGTTACCGGCAACGGCCCAAGCGACTGCCGGACAGAGCTCTCCGAGCATTGATCGGTCGAAAAGGAGGCCGGCTGAGTTTTTCAGTACAACGCCTTCAGGAAACTCCACCTGCCTGGAAACAACGCTGTATTTCTGTTTAAACAGACTGTTTAAATTCCCATCGTCGCGAGAACGATCCCAGTCATTTTTCATAATCCGCGTTCCTGTTAGTCACCCTCCAATGGATGAGATCGACCGTTTGAACTCTCAGTCGGTAGCGCTTCGCCAGTAGCCAATGGTTTGTTCTCTGACCTTACCCACGCTTTTGCCTAATTCAATAACCGCCGATTGAAGCCTGTGAGCCAATTCAGACTGTGAGCAATATTGGAGGCTGCGAATAATCCGAGTGATTCGCAGATGATTGTGACCCGCGGGCTTTAGCCAGATTTGGGTTTTCATGTTCAAGTCTGGCAACGGAAGGATCTCTCCACCTCTTCGTTCGAGTCCATAGAATGCCAGCATACGGTCGAGCGCTCTGTTTTGCTGAGTACGAAGATAACTGTCGGTTCGAAAACTCGCGATATCCTCGCGGGAAAGCACTGGCACCCGTGCGTTGTAATGGCTAGGCTCGGGAGTCGGGAAAAGCCACTGAAGGTAATCATGGGTGTGCTCTAACCAGAAGTCATCAAACGCAAGAATGTCTTCCAGTGTTCTACCGACATGATCAGTTCCATCACCGCGGAAAAATTTGATTAGAGCGCTGTCTTCCGGCTCTGGTTTGCCCACAATCTCCGTTATCTGATCACGCGACCAAACCTCTGCGCTATCACCGTCGAAGACTACAATGCAGAAGCCAGAATTTTGGGTGTCGGGAGACATGCGAGCCGTTAGGGCAGTGGAAAGCTCCAATTTGTTGGACTCACCAATCGGGTGGAGGTAGCCCAACATCATCCGCTGTACCCATCGTCCTTCAGGCTCCATATTTGGCAGCGCTTCAAGCTGTTCGCGGACTTTTTCCCACCGTTCATGTCCATAGATTACGGCAGCCGGACACTCCGGCAACGCGGTGGCCATGACATCGTCAGACATCAGTGTCATGAGTTCTGGTGACAGTTCACGGATCGACTGACGATTCAGGACAAGCTGTCCGCTATCATCTACATAGCCGTCAGGAATCGGATAAACACAACCAATTTTCCACGGCAGAATGCGCTTTGCCATAAAATTCTTTCCCTCACTTACTGAATGAAGCCGATGGTTCGCCCTGCCACACCTTCGATGTGCTGTTCCTGCTCTTTTTCGAGTGCTGATAACAATTTCCTGGTTCGAGGCCTGAACCCCCTCAGCTCCAGGCTCTCAACCGCAGTTCGGATAATGCCAGGTGTTAAATAGTTAAGGTGATCAAGTTGGCCTTGCGTGAGGGTGCTCGCCACGTCTTTGTCGACCACGCATTCGATCAGAATCGCGCGAACCTGTTCGCTTTTTAGGTAGTCGAATTCCACTTTCATCTGCAGCCGGCGCAATATCGCCTTGTCGAAACTCGTGAATCGATTCGTTGTCGCGATAAAGACGCCGTCGAATCTATCCAAGCGCACCATAAACTCGTTCACTGCGCTGATCTCCCAGCTGCGGTGAGCCAGGTTTCGACTGTAGAGAAAGGTATCAGCCTCATCCAAAAGCAACACGGCACCGCTTTTCTCCGCTTTGTCGAACATGTCGGCAATATTCTTCTCGGTCTGGCCAACGTACATACCTAGTAGATCGCTGCCAGACTGTAGTAAAAAGGGCTTATTCAATCGCTCTGCTAGTTCCCGGGCATAGGCGGTTTTTCCCGCTCCAGGCGGACCGAAAAGGGAAATGCGTGCCCTACCGTCTCGCCTGACAGTACGCTCTACATTACGGAGTGTCGGTTGAGTGTTGATCCATTCGGTCCGAAATAACGGGAAATTCGAGGTCTTTCGTTTTGCCAGTATCCGGCTTGGCGCCCGCTCTCCCATGACATCCAAACGCTTTTGAATGATCGCCTCCAGGCGTTGTTGGTTGCGTGTAATCTGCCTTGCAGGAAGATACTGGCCTACTTCAGCCAGGTTCTTGGCAAGTGCCGGTGTCATCCACGATTGCTTTGCAGCCGCTGAAGCCCAGGCCGGCGTAACCGGCAACCCTGATAACGTCTGCTTGAGCTTATGTGCTTGCCGATCGCTGCCAGTTCCTTCAATTTCTACAATAACGTCGAATCTCCGCAGAAACGCGGGGTCTACAGCACTGATGTTGTTACTAATCCAGATGACCGGTGCCTGGTTCTCTTCTAGTAGCTGATTGAGCCATCCTTTGGCTAGCTCTTCAGCCCTGCGGAAGGCATCTTCCATTTCATCGAACAGCAGTATCGCACCCAACCGGTCCTCCAAGAGCATCTGGGACATCTTGGCTGCGTCCAGGCGCACTCGTCCTGTCATGGCTCCCATGTGACCATCTTTGGTTGGGACCTCATAAAGCGGGGCTGAGAGCTTTTCTGCCATGGCCCTGGCTAACTGGGTCTTGCCAGTGCCTGGCTTGCCGTAAAGCAAAACGTTCCTGCCTCGGGCTTTGCTTTTCAGGGCATCTTGCAGGTAGTCCAGCATTAGCTGAAGATCAGGCACGCCGCGGAAGTCGCTGATGCCGTGTAAGGCCGGAGGCCCTGGCGGGCAGATGTGCTTGAACAGCATATCCTCGACATCTTTTGCGCCTGCGATATCGGATTGATCCGACGTCGCCATCACCAGTTTGCCAAGTAGCGGCCCCGCCTCAGCCAGATCCCCGATACCACAATTTCGGTTAGGCTCCTCCAACAATCGAATCTGGCACAGCAAGGCACTCTCATCCAGCGCCGCCGCTATGGCTCTGGTCGGTTCCCGCATCGCTCTGGCCAGGGCGCTGACCGCGTTGCTGTATTCAGTGAGTTCCAGCTCATCGATAACGTCTTTGGATTGCGGGTGTTTCAGCAGGAGGATGGCATAGATCAGCAATTTTACTTCCACCGCACTCGGTTTCAGCAGCTTAATCAAGTTGGCCACTAATGGCTCAAAGGACAACTCCGGTTTCCCTTTTAGGCTCCGTGTTAACGCTTTTTCCCGCTTATGTATGGCTCTCAGAAACGCAGCGGTTCCCGGCTGGCCCCCGCTCTCGGACGCGGGCTTTATCCCAAGGAACGAAAATGGCTCATCAGAATTTAGAAGACAGGGTTTATTCTGGTACGCAGGGCTCAGGAACAGCCGGCAGAGGTAAATCTGCAGGAGAGTCAGCTCGTCTCTGGATGCCGTTTGAGAGTAATCGGATTCCAGCGATTCATTGATGAGTTCTTTCCACAACAGCATTGGCGGGCCTCCAGAAGATCTTTGTATATTCTGGAGGCTCAATGCGACAATCTATGTCGTCTTAACTGAAGCCCGGCTCGCAATATCGTTATCTGGAGAGAGGCTATCCGGCTTCATCACCGAAGATGGGAGATACCCCTAACATTCTAATGAGCAAACTGCGGTCATTTAGCTCCACGTATAACGGATGGGCATCGCAGTGCCAAACTTGTATTCGTCCGGAATCCGCTTGCCAAGATACAGTTTGGAAATCTCGGGGGCTGCCTCGCGACCAACAAACCCGATGCGGCCCGGCTCACCCGAACGCCCCGGAAAGTTTTCAGACGTCGCCGGTAACCACTTCTCCGGAACAAAAACGCCTTTGATCACGCCCTTTTCTATGGCTAAAACCAGTTCGGCCTGCATCGCGCGCTTTTTACTGAGTTTCCAGGCATACCTAACCGCATCATAGGGACCGCGCTCTGACGCAGTTCGATTTACGCTGATCAACAATGCCCGATGTTTGAAATCGGCTTTCTCCGCATTGTAGGCCGCTATGATCTCCTTCGCATGCATGGCGCCTCGGTCACCACTATCCTTGCCTCCGACTGAATTCGTCAGCCCCGGGTAGGCGTCGATTAAAGCTGCCTCTACTTCCGCAGCTGTCTCGACATCTAAGCCATGCCGGTGTACGACATGAGCCACCTCGAAACCCGCCAACCGGATCTCGCGTATCTTTTTCAGTTTGTCGCTCGCTTCATCTGCATTTGCTCCCAGTTCCTCCCTGATATGGGAAAATAGCCGGTTGCCTACTCCGCGCCCTACATAGAACGTTTCTCCGTTTCTCGGATCAATCAATCGGTAGACATAATTGTTAAGTACATCAATAACTTCGCTTGAAAACTTTTCCATTGTTACTGCCTTGTTTGCTATTTTTAGTGTCTTTCGAGGATCTTGCGGAGCTAATCATCGTCCAGAGCTATCGCCTGGATTTCCCTCCAGCTCACGGGTGACGAATTCCAGAACATCAAAAGGCCGCCTCCCCAAGGCGTAGTGTTCGTCCACAGCATACGCCATGCCCTCCAACGGCATGTTATCGTATCCATACCGCTCAAGTTCATACCGATAACGGTGTAGAAACGAATCCACACCCAGTAGCTTCCACTGGGCGGCATGCACCAGTTCATGAATATGGAGTCGCAGATTATTTTTTGCGGTCGGTAACACGTAATACGTGTTTCCCAGAGTGAGGCCGGCCGGGTTCTGTTCATACAAATCAGTGAATCCGGCCTCCTCCAAAAACTGGTAGGCGGGCATGGGTACTTTCGGGACAACTACATAGTAAGTCTCAGCCAGAAAGTTCTGCGGGAAATATCCGGCAAATGAATCACTGAATTCCGCGCAGCTTTGTCTGTCACCCTCGAATTGGCGATTCATTAACGTCATCCAATCCACTAGCATCTGGATCATTCCCTACTCCTTCCCATCTGAAAACTAATAGCTCATTTGGACATACTGCCCCGACATCTCGTGTCGCTTCTGTTCATTATGATTCTGGAAATTGCAAATTTAGGAGCACATCATGCGCAGAATCGCGGTCGTAGGGTCCCGAAGTTTTGCTGACTATGAACACTTGCGCAGGGTTCTTCAGGCTTGGTTACCCGCTGAAATTATTTCAGGAGGAGCACAGGGAGCCGACACGCTAGCGCAGCGACTAGCTCAAGATGAGAATCTGCCAATCACTGTCATCAAACCGGACTGGAGACAGTTCGGTCGTGCTGCCGGCCCTATCAGGAATCGAGCCATTGTGGATGCCTCTGATATGGTTGTCGCGTTCTGGGACGGCCAGTCACGAGGGACAGCGTCTACCCTTGAATATGCGCGCTCCAAGAACATACCGGTATTGGTTGAATGGGTAGACAGAAATTATTCGTGAAAACCTGATTGCATTGATAGAGATTAACGGCCGACGCTTTCTTGAATGCGAGGACGATTGGGAAGCAGAAATTTTAGAGTGGCAGACGATCGTTGCAATTTTCGAGTACACATTGGAAGAAGACTATTCACTGCCGGATTATGACCTGGAAGCGATTCTAACCGCCGAAGATGACGATTCACCTGGCGTTCCAGAAATCGGTTGTGAAACCGCCTTGACCGACCTTATGGAGCGCATCTCAAACACTGAGCATTCCAACCGGATCAAGGTGCCGGAGTTAAAGGCCCTGCTCGATAACATGGAACGTGCTTTCGGACGGGAACCGCTGAATTGATAGTCTCTAGGCTTTCATTCTCGCAAGCCCGCGCTCAAGCGTGGCTGTTATATCCTCGCGCAACCACAGTGGCTCCAAGATGTCACAATGCACGGCTTGTGCGGTCAGCCACCAGCGTAAATCCTGAGTATCTCCCACTGTCACACCAATCTCGAAAGTCTGATCATCAATTTCTGTGGTGATCTGATCAAAGCCTAACGGCGACTCAATCAAGTGATTCAAAGCCGGCTTGTCGCATCGAAGCTTCAGGTACACGGGTTCATTGGACTTGAGAATCCCCATGGCGCCGGAGCGGATGTACAAATCCAGATCAAAGTCATCCGGCCGCTCGGAAGGCTCCTCCAACAGTTCACCGGTTACGGCACGATGAAGCACCAACTGACGTGTACCTTCCCTACCCTCGATAGTCCCGATTAGATAGACATTCGGGTCCCTGAAAATGAGCCCGAAAGGGTGCACCACAATTTCCTCCGGCTCCGGCCAGTTGCGAGCCTGGTAGGTTAGCTTGCACTTGTACTCCCGCAACAAGGCTTCAGTCACGGTTTCCAGCACATCAGCATCAATCCCAGGCCGCTCACCGCCCAGCCCGCGATTGATGACACGCACTCGGTTGGGCCATTGGCCCAGCGGGTTCTTTTCGCGAAGTAAGGTCCGATGGGCCTCATCAAAATGCGGCCTCAGATGAGACAGCGCCCGTGGCGGTAACATGGGTGAGAGATAGGCCCGGGCTAGTTCAAAAGTTAGTGCGGCAGGCAGGTCGAGTGCCGGGATGATATCCATCGTCGCATTACGATCAAAGGACCACCGGTAAGGCCGAGAATCTTCATCCACCAACAACGGAAAGTCTGCGCTGAGCTTCTCCAAGTCCCGCTGTATCGACCGCATCGTCACCTTAAAACCATGATCCTCAAGGCGGTCCGCCAGTTCACTTGTGGTTATGGACTTGGGAAAGCGAGGCACCATTCGGAGCATCGTGAGGTAACGAACGGCGGTATTGGACATATCACTCCCTTGTTATCGACATGAAAACTAACGCGATTACCAGACTATCGCGAATTAATCATCTTGTCTGGGTCGGATCACCCCATTTTTTTCAAGGAAATCTTCGAGGTTTTCACCAGGGATACTCGGAGAATCGTCATCGCCCGCTAACGCATCAACGACGAAGCGCTTGATAAGCTGCTCCGCTGTAAGACCGAGCGACTGAGCCTCCCGCTCAAGTCGATCGACAACGAGTTCTCGCTTATCAAACTCAAGAAAGAAGCGGATTTTTTTGCCCACGGAATCTCCCCTTCGAAACCAGAATTTTCGAATAGGCCTTTTTGCTTGCTGGCAAGACTATCTGTTGTACATTGGAACCATCAGTAGGGCCAGCTGGAGGTGCCCAATAACGCCAGCAGCACGTCACGGAGAGACCTCCACTCCGGGGGCGTGCATATCTTATTCTCTCATGCCCTCAACCTCTAATTCTTAACCCGGGCCTTTCAACCAGCAGCGCACCAAAGGCCATGCTGGAAGAAGAGCAGCTCCTACCACGAGGGCACCTGGACGAGGATCGCCAGAAAAGTCTTTGAGATCCGAGCTCATCAAAATTGCACCCACTCCAAGCAGGATGCTGACTGGCAGCCCTGTCATTTCCCCCAACCAAGACCAAAATAGAATGCTGATCAGATACAACAACAAAGCATTGAGCAACCGGTCGATCAGATTCTGAGCAGGCAATTCCCGCATATCCTCCCCCTTTCGAGTCCCTTGGTTTTGACAGCATATATCAATGACATGAGCCAGCAACGGCATCAGCGAATTGCTTGCTCCTCCAAGCTTTTGAGGTAGATTGAATCTAAGGCCAAATTCTGAGGAACAAACACCATGACATATCTGCTGATGATCTTTGCTGGCGGTGTAACCGGTCTTTATCTCGCTGGGCCGGTAGGCGCATTTCTCGGTGTACTTGCGGGAGTTGGTGGCGGTGCCTGGCTGGAGCAAACAGAACCCACTATCGATGATGCAATCGACGCCGATTACAGCCTTCCACTCAGAGATTCCGATGCAGTTTCCTATGGAAGCTATGACGACGACGCAATGTTCTACGAAGACCGCTACCAATCAACAGTTTTTGATATCAATCCTGCCACAGGGTTGCCGATGGTTAACGACAGTATCGGTGGGATTGATGTTGGAGGAAACCCATATGGGTATGATCTGAGCAGCCATGACGATATATTCTCGTCATCCTCCGTGGACAGTATGTTTGACGATTTCAATCACGATTGAAGTGGCACCATTTCGAGTAGCGCAAGCCGAATCTTGGTCTTCTGGTCTTTCTGGGTGAAAAAACTTACTGATCTGGGTGTTATTGCCTTTTTAACGAAATTACCCTCGCCCCAAAGCCATTGGGTTTCCATATCATTGAGGATGTCAGTTTAAATGAGGAAAAAATCTGATGTCTGCTTTCACTATTATTAGCACGATGGATAAGCATCACAAGGCGAATAACGAGGCGATTACTGAAGACCCCAATATCGGTGAGACCACAATCCAATATCTGGAGGACGGCCGAGCATTTTTTGTTTGTCCGCAGGCAACTAGAGACGACATTGATGGATTTTACATTACGTGTTGCAATGATGAGGAGGCTCAGGAGCTTGCACGCCAAGGCGTGATCGTATTCGATGGCGATAAGATCTATGAGTCTTTGACCCAACGAGAAAAGGACGTTTTTAATGCTTGCATTGAAGACGAGTGCTACATCGATAACCCGGTAGTAACTAAAATTGCGTCGGCACTCCTGTTACAGAAAAGTTCCGGAAAGAGCGTGATGTCCTTGCCAATAAGGTATTACTGTTCAGCTGCACAGGTTCTGCTTCCGAATGAATTTGAGTTCCTAAAAACGGCAAACAAACCTAGTACGATCATCACTATCCACACTAATAAAACTCAAATTAATCATCCGTAGTTTATTGAAATTCGCTGGCCTAGCGTTTAGTCACATAGGCCAGCAAACCTTTCTCCCCGATGTCATAAGACAAATATTGGACCCGCAATTAATTTGCTTGCATCAATCTTCTTTTGTTGTAGATTCAATATGAACCTAAAGATTCAAGGAATCTTCTAATGACAACGCAAAAGATTAATGAATTGATTCAAGAAATAATTTCCAATTCAGAGTCAGTCAAAGATTTTTATGAAGTGGAAGTGTCTGTGCTAATAAGAAAGAAAGGAGGGGCCCGATCAGATTTTATAAGAGCTCAGTCACATTGGACGCCTGATCAAATCGATATTTTAGACAAAGAATCAGATTCAGAACATCCATTTGGATGGGTAAAGTCGCCCAATAAACCATAAACCAAACTGTTAGGTGAGAAAATGATCAACGAGAAAACATTCACCTTATGGTCAGACACCAAAATTTTAAGATTATTAATCCAGGATATTCTGTATAAAAATTATGGTGATTTCTTTCTTTGGTCGGAAAAGATACATAGTGAAAAATATTGGCTGCATTTTCGAGAAGAAGGCCCTGCATCCAAGTTCGCCTACTTACCAGTAGACTCCCTGAATCAACTAGAAAAGCTCCAAGACATAGGAATCTACACCATCGTAGTCACTGCAAAACTATATCGAGCTCATGATTTACCACACTTTGATATGCTCGTGTCAGGTGCCAATTCCTACTCCTCATGCACGAGAGCAGCAGAATTTATCTCAAATCAGCTTTCCTGCAATCTACAACAAAGCAGTAGGTTCATCATACTGCCAACCCTTAAGTCCTCCAGACAAAAACGTATGAAACCTACCTGAATGTATTGAAAAGGGCGTTGTGTGTCTTAACTTTAAAAAGAAATTCCTCATGGGCATACGGTCACTGTGTCAAGTGCTGTAATTCACTAAATCGGTTAATTAGGCGTGACACGGAATCACTTGAATTCGGTAAATTGATAATACAGCGACATAACGTAGGAAGGACATAAATCCTGGCTTCTATATTGTCACTGAAGATTGATACCTAGATCTGTTAACTGATAGAGAAAATTCTATGAACTCAACAAGTGATTCAACCCAAACTAAAAGCCTCCCTGCACTCGTACCGGGACGCTGGGTACGGCCTAACCTGCTTCCAGTGCTTTTTGGGATCAATGCTGAACAGGCGAGGAAATATCGGGAACGCGGATTTTGGCTGGAGGAGAAGCATTGGCGCTTCGATCCCGTTCGTCGCGTTGTTTATAACCCAGAAGAAATCGCAAACTGGTTTGAGGGAAAGCTGTGACAAAAAAGGACAACTCACTGGTGCTGCCGAAAGGGGTCGAAGTCCACGGCAATAAGCTGCGGATCTCCTTTCAGTATTGTGGTATGCGATGCCGGGAATCTGTTCCCGGCATCGCAAAAATTAACAAGTCGAGTATCGCCTACGCTGAAAATAAACGTACTTTGATACTGACAGAAATTAAAGAAAATCGCTTTGATTACGCGACACATTTTCCGAATTCGAAAAATGCAAAACTGTTCAGTGGTTGGGGTGGTCCCGACCTGAGCAAGTTGGTTTCGGAATGCGTTGATGAATGGCTTTTGAAGCAAGAGGCAAAACAAGCCCCCTCGACTTACAAAAATTACAAGTCGAAATCAAAACATGTCATAACCAAATGGCCGAAGCGGAAAATCGCCGACGTAACAAAAACTGAGATCGAATTATTCCAGACTGAACTGCTCCGTAAAGGATTGGCACCAAAAACCGTGAACGATGTTTTCACGGTCGTACGCGGCACTTGGTTAGACGCGTTCCACGACGGCATTGTTCGAATCGATCCTTTGGAGCGTATCCCAAATGTAGAACGAGATAAAGATCCTGAGTTTGCAGATCCTTTCACTCTGCAGGAACTCGACCGCATCCGGTCGGTTAAGACGATGCGCCAGCAAGACATAAACATGGTGATGTTCGCGTGTTGGTGTGGGTTGTCGATATCCGAGCTAATAGCACTCTCCTGGGACGATGTAGACATGGTTGGAGAGGTGATTAAAGTGCGCCGCGCCCACGTTAACGGTGAGTACAAAGTCCCCAAGGAAAAATCGCGCGTACGTCAGGTAGAACTGATAGAACCCGCTAAACAGTGGCTAAAACGTCAACAGGCAGCGACTTATCTGTTGCCGCCCTTCATCATCGAGGTCCGTCAGCGTGACAATGTGACGATCAAGGAAGACACTGTTCGGCTGGTGTTCCGAAATGGCCAGAGCAATCAACCGTGGAACTATAACAGTCTGTATCGGTGGTTTTCCGGCCACCTTCGCAGGGCCGAGGTGCGCCATCGCGGGCCGAACCAATGCCGGCACACATTTGCCAGCCGAATGTTGTCCAACTATATAAGTCTGGAATGGGTAGCCCATCAGCTGGGTCACATGGACACTACCATGGTGAAGAAACACTACGCTCGCTGGATTCAGTCAGACACACCCAAAATGGCCGCCCAGGTTTCGCAGATGCTCGGGTTTAAAGTGGACGATAACGGACAGGAAAAACCGGATTCTGCCCCAATTCTGCCCCAAAAATGAAAAAAGCCCTGATTTTCTATTTGAAAATCAGGGCTTTAGTATGGCGGAGAGGGAGGGATTCGAACCCTCGAAACGCTATTAACGTTTACACACTTTCCAGGCGTGCGCCTTCAGCCACTCGGCCACCTCTCCTTTAAACTGTTTCAAATCAGCACACTTGTCGCTCATTTGAGGGCGCAAACTCTAATCGTTTTACAGCCATTTAGCAACCTTCAATTTCAGTGGCATGGTTTCACGGTTGTCTGCGTATACACTTTGAGATAAACATCCAAAGCAGTCAGGCAGGTGGAGGGCTTTGAATTGCTCAATATGGATTTCACAAAAAAGGTCGTTGTGCGTAGCCAGGAAATGGACTGGACGCCGAGCCCGGCGGGCGGGGTTCTACGCAAACCTCTGGCGCGGGAGGAAGCCGAGCGCGGTCATGCGACCAGCATTGTGCGCTACGAACCCGGCGCCCGCTTCTCGCGGCATGAGCACCCCCTGGGCGAGGAAATTATGGTTCTGGAGGGGGTATTTTCAGATGAAACCGGTGACTACGGGCCCGGTACCTATCTGCGCAATCCTCCCGGCAGCGGTCATTCGCCTTTCAGCGTTGAAGGCTGCCTGCTGTTCGTGAAGCTTCATCAGTTCAACCCCAACGACTTCAATACCGTGCGGCTGAACACCCGTGCTACCTCCTGGCTGCCCGGCCAGGGTGGCCTGGAGGTGATGCCGTTGCATGAATTCGAGCAGGAGCACGTTGCGCTGGTGAAATGGCCGGCCAGAGAGAGGTTCCAGCCCCACAGACACTTTGGTGGGGAGGAAATTCTGGTGCTGTCCGGCGAGTTCTGCGATGAACACGGGCGCTATCCCGCAGGCACCTGGATTCGCAGCCCCCATCTGAGCCAGCACCACCCGTTTGTAGACGAGGAAACGGTCATATGGGTGAAAACCGGGCATCTTCCCTTCTGAATGGACGGCACGAAGTATCAGTCGGCGGCCGGGCCCTTGCCGATGTTGCGGCTCTGGTCCACCTGAATAAGCTCGCTGAGATCAAAGCCTTTCGCTTTGGCTACTGCTTTGAAATCCTCAATGGTTTCATCATCCACGTGGGGGCTGCGGGCCAGTAGCCAGAGGTAATCCCGGTTGTAGCCGGTGATGTAAGCGGTCTGATAGTCCTCGTTCAGCCTGAACACGACGTAGGAGGCGTAAAACGGACCGAAGAAAGAGACTTTCAGGTGACCTGCTGCCGAATCCTCAACAGGCACCGCATGGCCATCTGCCTCCTGCCAGGCGCCCTCTTCCGCGGAATAACCACGGTTGATAACGGCAATACTGCCGTCCGGGTTCAAAGAGTATTCGGCCGTGACATTGGAAAGGCCCTGCTCAAAGGAATGGTCGAGCCGGGCAATTTCGTACCAGGTGCCCTTGTACCGCTCCAGATCAAGCTCCGAGACCGGTTCAATGCCATCCGGCAGACCGGTGCAACCTGCCAACAGAACCATAGACAGCAGAACGCCCAGGCGTAACAGTTTCATAGGTCACTTCTTCCGGTAGATGATTCCCGGGCTGCAATGCACCATTTCATAAAGATGCGGCAGCCCGCTGAGAGATTCAGACGCGCCCAGGATCAGGTAACCACCCGGGTTGAGCGTGGCATGGATCCGCGTGAGGATGTCCTTCTTCAGCTCGGCTGAAAAGTAGATCAGTACGTTCCGGCACATCACAATGTCGAACTTGCCCAGCATGTATCGCTCAAGCAGGTTGAGCTCCCGAAACTCAACCATGCTCTTGATATTGGGCTTAATCTGCCAGCTTCCGCTCAATGAGGGGGTGAAAAACTGCTTCTGCCGCTCAGGAGACAGTCCGCGGCCGATGGCGATCATTTCGTATTCACCACTTCGAGCCACTTCCAGTACGCTTTTGGAAATGTCCGTTGCCGTAATTTTGACGTCGCGGAGCTTTCCGGGACGCTGGCGACGGAATTCCTCAATAATCATGGCCACCGAATAGGGTTCCTGGCCGGTGGATGCTGCTGCGGACCATATCCTTAGAGACTGGCTCGACTTTTTGTCGGCAAACTCGGGTAGCAGTTTTTCCTGCAGTATCCGGAACGGGTGATTATCCCGGAACCAGAGCGTTTCGTTGGTGGTCATCGCGTCAATGACCACCTCCCTGAGGTTGCTTCGCCCCGAGCGTTTGATGCGCTCCAGAAGCTCGCCCAGGGTCGACAGCTCATGCTCCTCCATGATCCGGCGCAGTCGGCTTTTCACCAGATACTGTTTATTTTCGCCCAGCAGGATGCCGCACGCCTCCTGCAGAAACGATTTAAAGGATTCGTATTCCTGTGGCGTAATTTCAGCTTTCATCGAAACCCGATTGTGGATGAGTCAGAATTTGACGTCAGGCTCACTGCTGGCCGTCGACGATTTCCATCACCCGCTCAGCGAGCTCATCAGGGCTGAACTTGGCCATGAAATCATCGGCCCCGACTTTGGTCACCATCGCCTTGTTGAACACGCCACTCAGGGACGTATGCAGCATGATGTACACGCCCTTGATTGCATCATCACTTTTGCAGCGCGTGACGAGAGTGTACCCATCCATCTCCGGCATTTCGACATCCGAGATAATCAGCGACAGATGGTCTGTCGCCTTGGAGCCGTCCGCGGTAATCTCCTTGAGAAAATCCAGTGCCTGCTTGCCATCGTTTTTGGTAATCACTTCCATGCCAATAGCGGTCAGGCAACGTTCAATCTGTCTGCGTGCAACTGATGAATCGTCAACCACGAGCACGGGCAGCAGTCCCGGTGCACGGCTTTCGCCACGGGACCGGAGCTCCTCCGTAACGTTGTCTTCCAGGGGCGCCACTTCCGAGAGGATCTTCTCGACGTCTATGATCTCTACAAGCTTCTCATCAATGCGGGTCACCGCCGTCAGGTAAACGTCCCTTCCCGCACCCTTGGGCGGCGGGAGTATGTCTTCCCAGTTCATGTTCACGATCCGGTCGACGCCGGCCACCAGGAACCCCTGGGTCTTGCGGTTGTATTCAGTAATGATCACAAAGCTGGTGCTCAAATCCTGCTGGGAAATGCCGGGCAGGCGGATCGACATGGCAAGATCTATGATCGGAATGGTCTCGCCACGAATATGCGCCACCCCTTTAACCATGGCTCGACTATTCGGTATCGAAGACAGCTTTGGGCACTGCAGTACCTCCTTAACCTTGAATACGTTGATACCGTATACCTGCTGCCCCTTTAACCGGAACAGCAGCAGCTCGAGCCGGTTCTGACCGACCAGTTGGGTACGCTGATTAACACTGTCTAGAACCCCTGCCATTCTTGTTCTCCTTCGGATATGTGCCGGGGGCGGCATACATCTTGCTCAAATACTGTTTAAAGGCCTGCCAGAGGCAAATTGGCGCCAGATAAATGGCGCCAACCAAGGGCTTTACCCTATTAGTGACAGCATAGGACAAACCGAAGCATATGCGCATCATCATTTTCTTTGTCTATTTGTTAACCACGACGCTCGCCAGCGCTTCGACCTCATCCGCGCAACAGATACACACGTCGGCAAAGCGTTTCCTTGAGACCTTTGCTAAAGAACAGGCCGCCGAAGGCTATACCGTTAACCACAGTATTGGAAAATTGGATTCGCGGCTTTCCCTGGCGACCTGCAAGACATCACCGGCCGTATCGTTCAGTGGCGACCCCTGGGACACGACACACCCTTCCCTGCTGGTTTCCTGCGAAGGTGCACGTCCCTGGAGAATGTTTTTGCCGGTTACGCTGACCATTCGCGGCGAAGGAATGGTTGCAGCCAGGCCCCTGGCCCGTGGCGAAAGGATTACCGAAGCTGCAATAACTACCCGGTCGATTGAGCTGAACTCAACCCTGCGAGACCCGATACGGGACGCAAAACAACTGATTGGCATGGAAATGCGCCGTGGTGTTAATAGTGGAACCGTGTTCACCGCCAGCCTGCTTGAGGCTCCGGAAGCCGTTTCCCGGGGAGATCATGTCGTTATCTCTGCGGAATCGGGAGGCTTTTCCGTCAGATCCCGGGGCAAGGCCCTCGGTAGTGGCAGCATCGGTGAGCAGGTGATGGTGGAGAATCTTTCCAGCGCACGCACCGTACGGGCAAGAATTATTGCCCCCGGGCAGGTTAAAATACACATGTAACCCCAGGCAGTGGTTTGCCGGAACCGGCAAGTGTCTGCCGCTATTCAGAGTGTTAATCCCGAATGTGTTACATTCTGAAAAATTGTACTAAAGGTCTTTCGGGATCTGCCGTTAAAAAGATATAAACTTTTAGGGCCATTCCGATGGCCAGACAGCGAAGCAGGTATGATTATGTCAGTTGACTTTAATGGAATTGGCCCCGGCCAGGTCAACACTCAGCGGCCATCAGCGGACAAGGCGTCCGGCTCCCAAGCCCCTAACCAGGCTGGAACAGAGCAAGCCAAGTCCCAGGCACCCAATAGTGCCCGTGGTGAGAATGTTAATCTGAGCAGCCAGGCAAAGAATCTGAAGCAGCTCGAACAGAAACTCGCCGACTTTCCGGAAATGGACGACGAGCGCATCGAACAGATTCGAGCGGCACTCGAAGATGGTTCATACAAGGTAGATGCGCAGAAGCTGGCCCAGAAAATGCTTGAGATGGATGAAAGCATTTTCGGGTGAGTGAGCCATGTCGAACATTGATGAACTGAAAGACCTTCTGGGCCAGGATATCCACCAGTTAGCCACGCTGAAAGACATTCTGGCCCAGGAAAAGACCCTTCTCTCCAGCTCGGATGTCAAAGCACTTACATCCGTGACCAAGCAGAAAGATCATCATCTGAATCAGATTCGTGAGCGTGCAAAGGTAAAAATCCGGGTTCTCGTTGCCATGGGTTTTCGGCCAGATCTGGGCGAACCCTCACGCTTTCTGAGAAGTGCCGGTCTGGATGACGCTGTTGCTATGTGGGAACAGGCTTCCGAGGCCCTCAAGCAGTGTCAGGCGCTGAACCAGACCAACGGCCGCATCATTTCCCATCTGCAGAAGCGTCTGTCCAGACTGACGGAAATATTCCGGGGTGCCACCGGACAGGAAAAGCTATACGGCGCAAAAGGCCACGAAGAGGCCGTCTCGCACAGCAGTATACTGGCGAGCGCCTGATCAGAGGCCGTCAAGGCCGGTAAACGGTTAGCGGGTGCGGATGGTCATGCTGGAGCCGGCATGAAACTGAACGTCACTGATGATGATGTTGCCCATTGAAGCGCCGGCTGAGCCCATCACCCGTATGTTATCCATGCGAATCTGTTCGATCCGCTCTGGCATCGCCAGCTCCAGGGCACCGTCATTGCGGATGGCAAACTTCGGCGCCCCTTCCCTGTAGTGAACACCGGTAACCGACAGGTCGGATTCCAGAAAATTCAGCACGGGCACGAACACATTGGCCGCGAACTCGAGCGCCTTGATGGCATCGGGCCCTTTCTCGCCGGAATTTTCGGCCTGCTGAGCATCCGCTGGCATCGCGCTGATCTCGCTGACATGCTGAAAAAGACCAGCCTGGCCGCCCTGACCGGACACACCGGCCATTTCCGCTTCGCTGAGAGGCTGGAACTTGCCCTCTCCCATCATCTGCCCTGCATCCGCCGGGCTGAGCTCGCTTCCGCTCTGGCTATTGGCGGCAAAGCTGATCATTGGCTGGAACGGTAGAACTGCCATGGTAACCAGTGCTGCGGCGTTGCGGTAACGGCTTTGGTGGCGCAGAACGCGGTGAAGGTCCCGCTCGGTAAGCCATCCGGCCTCAACCAGAACTTCGCCCAGGCGTTTGCCGGAATCGCGTTGCAAACGGAGGCCGTCGTCCAGTTGGGTTTCCGACAGATAGCCGCGATTGACCAGCAATCGACCTAATCGAGATTTTTCCTCAATGCCCGGACGGTTTTTCACGGCTTGTCTCCCCCAATTGTTGATCCAGGATGCCCACTGGTTGCAGACGCCATCCTGGCCTATTTCTGGTAGCATTCTTTGCAAACCCCGACTGCCATTGCAGTATCGCAGGATCCCGCGCACAGCCAATCATGAGGACGAGTATAGAATGACAAATCTGGTAAAACCGTTTCGTTGTGTGATCCCTCTCCTGTTCTGTGTAACGACACTTCTGGCCTCAGGCCACGTGACTGCCTCAGAGCCCCTTCCCAAAGTGCTGGTAGAGACGAATATGGGCTCGTTCGAGGTCACGCTTCGCCCGGACCTGGCACCCAAAGCCGTTAACAATTTCAAACAGTATGTGGCGGATGATTTCTATGACGGCACCATATTCCATCGTGTGATCCCCGGATTCATGATTCAGGGCGGCGGTTTCAACCGTGATCTGGAGCGACGGCCGACTCGTGGCCCGGTAGTGAACGAAGCCAAATCCACCGCCAAGAATCTTCGCGGGACCGTTGCGATGGCAAGAACCAACGATCCTGACTCTGCCACCTCCCAGTTTTTCATTAATCTGGCTGATAACGGGTTTCTGGATGCCGGGGTTCGCGGTGCTGGCTATACCGTGTTTGGCAAAGTGACCGATGGCATGGGTGTGGTCGATGCTATCGCCTCGAAACCGACCGGGAGACAGCGTGGTATGGCGGATGTTCCTGACCAGCCCATTGTCATCACGAACATTTCGCTACTGCCGTGACCCTGCCGGAACAACCAGACCATGCGTTTCTCCGGCAGGATCGACTGGCGGAGCGATTCTCCGCCCTGAAGGCCGGCGAGCACTTTGTGATTGCAGAAACCGGCTTTGGCGATGGTCATCGCTTTCTGGCAACCTGGCAGCTATGGCGGGAATCAGCAGCCAGCAGCCAGGCCTGTCTTCACTTTATAACCGTTGTCGATCGCCCCCCGGCGCCGGAGGACGTAAAAGCTGCCGCGCGCGGACACTCACGTCTGGCTGAGGAACTGCTTCTGCAATTTCCGCCCGCCATCGCCGGCCCACAACGGCTTGTTCTGGATGAGGGTCGGGTAAGACTGACACTCTATTTTGGTGATCTTACCAGTGCCCTGACGGATCTTGATTTTCGCGCCGACGCCTGGTTTCTTGAGGATTCGAACCAGGGTCGGGATCAAGAGCTTATTCATAGGCACAGCAGCCAGGCGCTTGCCGGCGGCATAAACCAATCTCTGCCCGGGAAGATTGGCATTGTTGGTGCTGGTATTGCTGGCACACTGCTGGCAGCCAACCTTGCCGGGCGCGGCTTTCAGGTGACACTGATCGATCGCGCCGATTCCGTAGCATCGGAAGCTTCCGGGAATCGCCAGGGCGCTCTATACGTCAAACTCGGCGTTGATTATAACGACCAGACCCGGCTCGCCCTTTCCTCTCTGCTGTTCAGCCAGCGATTCTACCAACAGTTCAAGGGTTACGGCTGGCATCCCACCGGCCTGCTGCAATTGGCCTACAGCGCTACCGAAGCGGACCGCCAGGCACGGTTTCTTGCCAGAAACCAATACCCCGCCGACGTTCTTGAGCCAGTCAGCGCAGATCAGGCGAGCCGTCTAGCCGGTATTCCGGTCCCCCATGCCGGGCTGTGGTTTCCACGCAGCGGCTGGCTTGAGCCGGCGGCACTGTGCCGGAGGCTGTCGGACACACCCGGCGTTACCTATCGACCGGGTTTCGATACAAAGACCCTGGCAAGAGATGGCGAGAACTGGACGCTTACGTCAAGCGATGGAGAGTCCCTCGGTTTCGACCAGATCGTGCTCTGTGCAGGGGCGGATACCCCAGGGTTGATTCCGCTGGATGGCCAATACCGCATCAAACGAATCCGGGGGCAGATTACCGAGGTCCCGGCGGGAAACGTCAATCCACCGGCACTGGTTGTATGCGGCCCCGGGTATCTCAATCCGGTCCACGATGGCAGCGCACTGGTGGGCGCGACCTTCGACCTGCATGATTCCTCACCGGCAGCGACTGCCGAGAGCAACCGCGAAAACCTTCGAATGCTCTCCGACTTTCTGCCAGAGGCCTTGAAATCAGCCGATATAGCGACCATTGCGGACCAGAGCTCAGGCCGGGTTGCCTTTCGATGCACAACCCACGATTATCAGCCGATAGCGGGGCCGATGAAAAACCGGGATGGCAGCGCCCTTGAGGGGCTGTGGTTATTCACGGGCCTGGGAAGTAAAGGCCTGACCTACTCGCCACTTCTGGCGGAATATCTGGCAGACCTGTTATCCGGGCAACCCCCCTGCCTTCCCCGAAATCTGATGAGGCGGGTAGAAACACAACGGTGTCATCGGCCGGAAAAAACAGAAAACTGATTGTGCGGCTGAGGAAACCGGGCTGTCGGCCGTTAAGGAATATAAGGGCCTTGCCACAGGGAGCAGAATCCGATGTCTATTCATGTCAGTGAACCCGGGCGTCCGGTAGGCACCCGGCTGCCGGAAATATTCCGGGGGCGACGTGTGGGAGATGTGACTGAACTGGAAGAGCTCCAGGACATCAATACCCGGCACAGCGAAGCTACCGACGCAGAGTTTCAGCAAGCCGCCAATTTCGGGCGCCATAAGGCTCTTGAGGAGTATGGTGCGGCAGCAGCAGGCGAGCCCAAGGAGCAAAGACCCTATCTCCCGGTATCCCGGATCTGTACACCCGCCATCGTCTCGCTCGCCGCAAGTGCCTCGGTAGATGAAGCACTGACAGTGATGGATGAGCGCGGCGTCAGCCATCTGGTCATTACCTCAGAAGATATAGTCGCAGGACTGGTGGAATTACGGTGGCTGCTGGGCTGGCTATACGAAAACCAGGAAGCGTCGGCAGATTCCAGCCTGATCAATATCGAACTGCCCGCCTTCCTGACGGCGTCCCCAGAGACGGACGCCCACCAACTTGCCCGTCTGATGCTTGCTCACCAGTTGAATGCTGCATTGATTATCAATCCCGATGGCCGCCCAAAGGGCATTGTGACCAGCACCGATTACCTGCGGCTTTACGCCGATGCTGGCCGCCATGAGGGCGAGGTCTGATCAGGGGCCGGCGGGTTCGTTCAGAGGCTTACCCTCGGGGTTGAACAGGTTCAGTGTCCAGACCGTGCCTCCGGTCACATCCCGTTTGATAAGAGCAGTGATTTCGTCATTCCGATAGTTCGTTAAAGCCTCAACGATGCCGATGCCCGGGTCAGCAATGGCTATCTGCCGGTTCCATTGCTGGGAGGGTTCGATAATCGGCGTTTTGTCGCTGACGTCATCATTGTCGGCATCGTCGTCTTCATCTTCCTCGAATCGGGGCTGCCGGTTTCGACGGAACAGCGCCGGGTCCTTCAGCGTATTGGTCTGAACCGCCGGATCGTCAGTCAACACGCCATCCGTGGAGCCAGCGGCAACCAGGTCATCATTGAAGATCATGGCAGTTCGCAGTGTCTCGGTGGAAACGTCCTCTTCATCATTTGCCAGGTAGGTTTCCATCGCGGAACCAGCGGGCGTATACCCTAAAAGAAACCCGGCCTCGCTCTCCGTTGCGGTCCGGCGAAGCACTTTGACGCCCGCCTCCGTCACTACCCGGTAATTGTTGTTGCCGTTGCCAATAAGCCAGACAGTTCCTGCAGCGAAGAAGCCGTCCACCAGGCTTTCGTCAGCGTCGGTTCCCACCTGCTGCACATCGATTTCCTCACCGATGACCTGAAGGGTATAGAAGAATCCGTCTTTGCCACCAAACTGTGACTCCCCTCCAACGGATCCGGACGAGTCACCAATCACTATGGGGATGGTATTCTGGATGCCACCGCCAACCACGCGCTCGTCATGGCCGACAGATTCAACCTGGCGCGCCCAGGCCAGTTCCGGTACCAAAAGCGGACCGTCCGGTTCGGTATCAATTCGCTGAACAAAGCTGGCAAGGCGGCCGCCAGGGGTATCTTCGGTGTCGAAAACGCCGCGGGTCACCCCGGTGACCAGAACCTCTCCCGAAGTTGATGTAATGCCGACCCAACGCGGAAAGTCATCTTCATCCGTGCCATTGACGAACTGCCAGTCCCGGGCGTAGTCCGCCGGTGCCAGGGCACTGTCGTAGAACCAGCGCTGGGTCACTATATTGACGTTACCCGGAGTTGGGTTTCCGGCGTCATCCTCTTCCACCCCGAAAGACACTGCGAACTCGTAACGCAGCACGTCCTCGTCGCCGGATTCCACGTCCCGGGCAGCAAAAGCAATGACTGGCGGCGCGTCCAGGCTGATTGCCCGCGGGTACAGGCTTTTTTCGGATACCTGACTCCCCTTCTGGTCAATGACCCGCACCATCGGTCTGTTGTCGTCCGCCGCATCATAGCCGGCAATAAAAACCCGCCCGTTCTGGCCCATGGTCATGTCTGTGGGCACAAATCCGCTTTCGGAACCGACCTCGGGCAAAATGGCCAGTTCATTGATGCTTACACGCAGTTCGTCATCCCGCTTCGATGCAGCGTAGTTGCTTCTGCCGGACTGATAGTTCGAATCCAGGCCCAGCAGCACGAACCGGTCGTTATCCGCAGGGTTGTTATAGGAACTGGCCGCGCTGGTGCTGACCCGGAAAGCTACCTCGTCGGTTCCAACAGGGAAAGTGATCAGGTCGGCATTGCCCCAGTCTCCGGCGCCAGGGGTGGTTTCCAGCTGGAGCTCAAAATCCGTTCCCTGAATGGCATCGGACCCATCCTGTGGCCCGATTTTCGCGAAATAGACCTCTTCTTCCCGGTCGCCCTCAAGCTTTGCCACATATTCAGTCTGGGTACCCAGATTGACTACATCGCGCTTGCCACCGAGTCTGGTCTGTAGGCTGACCGTGGGCTCATCATCCTCTATCCGCAACGGTTCACTGACCCCGGTATTGGATGATCCAAGGCCTGCAATGCCAGAACGGACTTCGGTTAATGCAAAGCTGAACGCTTCAAGCTGTTCCGGTTCAAGATCATCAATCACTTCCAGACGCACATAACACTCGGTAATCCCCGGCTCAAGAGTCAGGACGCCTCTGGTAAGATTACCGTCTTCATCCGACTGGTATTGTACATAGTCCGGTGTTGGCAGAACGCCGCCACTCCCGCTGCCCAGTCCGACAATGTCCCGCCCAATAATGGCTTCGTCGGAGTTTGCCAGGCCGGTATCACAACGCTGGTGATCAGGCGTAAATCCCTGGTCGCACCGGTTCGGATTGAAACCGGAACGCAGCTCAAAAGAAACGCGGATTCGGGTTACGGAAGGCTGGTCAAGATTCACCTGCACAAGAATCGGACGGGTGGTGGAGGTTTTCTCTTCACTACCGGTCACATTACCCGACTCATCGTAAAGGTTGATCGAGTAGGTATGCTCGCCCATGGGCTCGGTGACGGGTTTGGCACACTGGAAATCGGGAATCTCGTCGTCCTCGCCCTGCCCGCTTTCCGGATTTTCTTCCGGCTCGGGAGCGGATTCCGAGTAATCACGGCTGACAACACTCAACTGGTTTTCCTGCACATCAATGCTGAAAGGCTGTGCGCCAGCAGTCGCTTGGTCATTACCGACGAGATTGATTCTGCTGGTCACGCCAAGATCTGCCCGGCCGCGCTGTCCGCCGGTGATGCCGGGCACACCGCGCATGATAATACCCTGGCGCGCATTGTTGGTGATGTCTTCCAGGGCGAGCCAGGACGGGGCGTTCGTCAGGGAATAGTTGAGGATGTCGTCCTCGTCCACGGCGCCAAAGTTATAGGAATATTCAACCCCAAGATAGGCATCTTCCGGTGGAACACCCAGTATGACGGGGTCTTCGGAGTCCCTCTCCGTTTTGCAACCCGCGACAACCAGCGCCAGCATGGCACAGATCGCCAGACGCATCATGGAACCCTGGGCAGGAATAAGAATCCGGAAAAAGGAATCGGCGCGCATAAAAAGTCCGTTTCAGAGCTTTGTTTTTATGGGTGCTTTACACACCGTTACAGAACGGACTTATGGTAATCAATTTAGTCGGGCCGGGATCTGCGCGAGTTCTCAGATTCAGCCCACGAGGCTCCAGCGGCCCTTCAGGGCAGGTCGTGGCGGGACAAAAAGTCGATAAACGCTGAATCATCCAGCACCTGCACACCGAGCTTTTCGGCTTTGGCAAGCTTGGACCCGGCGGCCTCTCCGGCGACAACACAGGATGTCTTGGCCGAGACACTGCCGGCCACTTTTGCGCCCAGGCTTTCCAGGCAGGCCTTTGCTTCATCACGAGTCATGGTGGACAGGGTTCCTGTCAGGACCCAGGTTTCCCCGCTGAGGGGTTTTTCACCGGCGGTGATTTCCTCTTCCTGCCATTGGACACCGGCTTTGCGAAGCGCATCGAGTGTATCGATATTGTGCTTCTGATCGAAAAAGCTGCGGATATGGCCGGCGACCACAGGGCCAACGTCCGGAACAGCCTGCAGCGATTCCTCATCAGCGCGGCTGATCGCTTCCAGCGTGCCAAAATGGCTGGCAATCGCCTTGGCGGTCGCTTCACCGACTTCCCGGATACCCAGAGCGTAAAGAAACTTCCAGAGCACCGGCTTTCTGGACTGGTCAATGGCATTGATCAGGTTGTTGGCGGACTTGTCCCCCATCCGCTCTAACCCCGTCAGATCGGATTTCTTCAGCAGATACAGGTCTGCAACGGTATTAACCAGTTCCCGGTCAACCAGGATATCAATCCACTTGTCACCCAGCCCCTCGATATCCAGCGCCTTGCGGGACGCATAATGCCTGATAGCTTCCTTGCGTTGGGCGGGGCAGAAAAGGCCGCCGGAGCAACGGGCGACAACTTCGCCTTCGATCTGCACAATGTCCGAACCACAGACCGGGCATGTCGGCGGCAGACTGACCACGGACGCGTTTTCCGGTCGCCGCTCCGGCAATACCTTCACAACCTGGGGGATCACGTCCCCCGCCCGGCGAACAAATACCGTGTCGCCAATGTGGGCGTCCAGTCGGCGTATTTCGTCCATGTTGTGCAGGGTTGCGTTGCTAACCGTCACGCCACCGACAAACACCGGTTTCAGCCGGGCAACCGGGGTGATGGCCCCAGTGCGCCCCACCTGAAACTCCACATCCTCGATGACCGTGAGTTCTTCCTGGGCCGGGAATTTCTGGGCGATCGCCCAACGCGGTGCTCTGGACACAAAGCCCAGCTTCTGTTGCAGCGCCAGACTATTGACCTTGAATACAATACCGTCGATTTCGTAAGCCAGCTCGTTTCGTTTATCCAGCAGGCTTCGATAGGCTTCAAGACACTCATCGACACCGGTCACCAGCCGCATTTCCGGGTTGGTGCGAAAGCCCCAGGTCTTTACCCACTGCAGGCTGTCCCAGTGGGTGGACGGCATCTCGCTCTCATCCTCAAGCGCCACGCTGTAGGCGCACATTTCCAACGGTCGACGGGCGGTTACCGTTGGTTTCTTCTGCCTAAGGCTGCCGGCGGCCGCATTGCGCGGATTCACAAAGGTCTTCTCGCCTTTCTGCCCCAGAACGCGGTTCAATTCCTCGAAGCCGGCTTTCGGCATATAAACCTCGCCGCGAACCTCAACCAGGGCTGGAATGGAATCGCCGCGAAGCCTCAGTGGCACCGACGGAATGGTGCGGATATTTTCAGTTATATCCTCTCCGGTGTAGCCGTCACCCCTGGTTGCTGCGCGAGTCAAAACGCCATTCTCGTAATGCAGGCTAACGGCAAGGCCATCAAGCTTGGGTTCGCCCACGTATTCGATGTCGTCGTCTGTTTTGAGGCGGTCTCTTACACGGCGATCAAACTCTTTAAGTTCGTCATCGGAGAAAGCGTTGTCCAGCGACAACATGGGAATGCGGTGGGTTACTGACTCAAAAGACGTTTCCACGGAACTGCCCACCCGGTGGGTCGGTGAGTCAGCGGTGCGAAGGGATGGATACCGGTGTTCCAGTGATTGAAGCTCACGAAACAGTCGGTCGTACTCGGCATCCGGAATCGAAGGATTATCAAGTACATAGTACTGATAGTTGTGTTCGGTCAGCTGCTGGCGCAGCTCCTCGGCTCGCTGGGAAGCGTCTTTATCAGGTTGGTCTGTCATTGTCCCGGGGATCGTTTCTTACGCTCGAATTCGCGAATACGTTGACGGCAGTGCTCTATGGTTTGTGGCGTCATCACGCTCCGACGCTCGTCTTTAAGCTCACCGCCAAGATTCCGCACCACGCACTGGGCGGTTTCCAGCATGAATTCGAAAGCCTGAAGGGAATTGGACGGCCCCGGCATACTCATAAAAAAGCTGATTCCCGGTGTGGAGAGTGTCGGTATGTCCTCTGGCCGGAAAGTGCCGGGTTCGACAGCGCTCGCCACACTGAACTGGACCGGGCTATGGGTGTCTGCCTGCTCGTGGCGATGGTAGATGTCCAGGTCACCGTGTTGCAGGCCACAGGCTTCAAACAGATCCCTGAGCTTTTCACCACTGAAATTCTCACCGGTTTTGGCAAGTACGTTGATAACCACAACTTCCCGCGCTTCCGGGCGATTGGCACCGGCCAGCGGCTGATCCGAGGCCTTACTGGCCTGCTTGCGCCTTGCGGTATCTTCTTCCACCTCGGTAGTCACGGTCGGTGGCTCCGCCTTCTCAGCAGGCTTTTTAGCCCAGCCGGCCTCGATTTCGAGGTCTGTATCGTCGTCGGTGGCGGAAAAGCTTTCCTCATACCCGTTCGCTGACTCTGACTCTGATTCCGGCTGACGCTGAGGCTCAGAGTCAGGCTCGGGTTCAGGCGTCGGTCTGGTGTCTTTTACCGGGCGGGTCGGTTTGGGGGTCGGGTTACCGAAACGGGGTTTTTGAGGCTTTACGTAGCCACGGTCTTCAAGGGTGTCCCTGGAGATGGTTCGGGCGCCGCCGTTGGGCAGCTCCGGATTAAATTCATCATCCAGCGGTGATTCATCCAGGTCGTCGGCGCCCATCCCGGACGAGATAGCCACAGATTCCTTGCGCGCCCGACGCATACGCCGGATGCCATCTATAACAACCCCGATGACCACGAGGGAGCCAATGGCGATTAACCATTCCCTTAGAGACATAGTCTTACTGTCCTGTTTGCGATATCGACAACGCTGTTACTCTATGAAAAGGCTCAGTTGAATACAACGCTTACCGGGCCGAGATGGCCGTTTTGTCATCTGTAATCAGGCGATGGCGAAGCCATTATCGAATCAGGCTTCCGCCAGGGCCGCCGCCTCGTCCACATCAACCGACACCAGACGCGAACACCCGGGCTCGTGCATGGTTACCCCCATCAATTGATCCGCCATTTCCATGGCAATTTTGTTGTGGGTAATGAAGATGAACTGCACCTGTTTGGACATTTCTTTAACCATATTGGCATAACGGCCCACGTTGGCGTCGTCCAGGGGCGCATCTACCTCGTCCAGCATACAGAAAGGCGCCGGATTGAGCTGGAAAATCGAGAAAACCAGGGCAATGGCAGTCAACGCCTTTTCGCCACCGGATAGCAGATGAATGGTGCTGTTTTTCTTGCCAGGCGGTCGAGCCATGATCGCCACGCCGGTCTCCAGCAGATCTTCCCCGGTCAGCTCGAGGTAGGCATTGCCACCCCCGAAAACCTTGGGAAACAGCGCCTGAAGACCGCCGTTTACCTTATCGAAGGTCTCCTTGAATCGCTGACGGGTTTCCCGATCTATTTTGCGGATTGCGGTGTCCAGGGTTTCCAGTGCTTCCATCAGGTCCTCGTTCTGGCTGTCGAGGTACTGTTTCCGCTCGCTCTGAACCTGATACTCCTCAATGGCCGCCAGGTTGATGGCGCCCAGGCGCTGAATCCGCGCGCCGATCTTCTCCAGCTCTTCCGACCAGCTTTGCTCCGAGGCATCCTCCGGCAGGGAGTCGATCACATCCCGCAGCTGCACGTCCAACTCGTTGAGCTGCTCCAGATGCTGGGTCGCGCGAATCTCCGTGGCCTGGGATTCCATCTTCACTTTCTCGAGACGGGCACGCACGTCCTGGATCAAATGCTCCACGCGGCTGCGGCCCTGTTCCCGCTCCCGCACTTCCCGGTCAATATCTTCCAGGGCGTCCCTGGCCACTGACAGATTCTGCTCTTCGGCAAGACGGCGGTCCAGCAGTCCTTCAAGCTGCATTTGCAGGTCTTCGATGGGCTCCTCGGCGGTTTCCCGGCTTTCCCGCAGGAAGTCCAGCCTCTCCTCCAGCCGCTCCTTCTGCAACTGCATCCGGTCCAGGGTCTGCTTCAGGCCATCACGCTGGCTGTGTAATGATTGCAACTGGAGCTGTAACTGGTGGGCTCGATCACGATCATGGCGGGCTTCCTGCCGCAGTCGGTCCAGGGTTTCCCGCAGGCTGTCACGGCGCTCCAGCAGTTGTTCTTTCTCTTCATCGCTGGTCTCGGTCTGCGCCAGGGCCTGCTGCCACTCTTCCCTCGCTTCAAGCAGTTGCTCCTGTTGTTCTTCCAGTTGCAGGGCCAGATCGCTCATGTCTTCGCCAATGCGCTGCAACCGGTCTTCAATCTGTTCGGCTCGTGCCCGTATCCCACTGATTCGGGAAGACAGCGAGGAAAGTTCCCGGTCGATATCCGCCTGATCCGCCTGGGCCGCCTCCCGGGCCGCCTCGGCTTTTTCGGCCTTTTCCTGGATCTGTTCGAGCTTTGCTTCGGCCGATTCCAGGCGGGCCTCGGCTTCCTCAAGCTGTTCGGTCAGTTCCGTGACCTTTTTCTGACGCTCAATCACGCCCACATGAGATGACTCGGAGTCCGGCATCAGTATCCAGTCTCTCGACAGCCAGGCGCCATCGCGGGTAATGATGCTTTGGCCAGGCTCCAATGATTTGCGGCGTCCAAGCGCATCGTCGAGGGTTTCAGCGGTGTCCACCAGCGCCAGCACAGACGCAAGGCCGCCGGCGCCTCTCACCTTCGTGGCGAGGCCGCTGTCGCCTGTGGCCGAAGGATTTTCCTGCTCACTGACGATGGCCAGCCCCCGTGGCGCGTCGGAAAGCGCGCCCTGAAACTGGTCGAAACCGGGCACGCTCATGCCCTGACTGAACCGGCCGATGACCTGCTCGACGGCATATTCCCAGCCGTTGTCGATCCTGAGTCGTTTCGCCAGACGGTCCGTGTCATTGAGGTTTTGTCCGGACAACCAGGTCTTCAGGGATTCGTTCTCGCCTCCAAGCTGCTCGTCAAGTAAGCCCTGCTGGGACTCCAGGCTCGCCCGCAGACTCTGTACCGCCTGTCGTGCTTCCGTGGCCCCATTTTCCGCTTCCCGCTGCTGATAGCGCGCATCCTGCAGATCATCCTGCAAGCCGATGATCCGTTCACTAATTTCTTCACGACGGAGGGTCAACGTTTCCTGCTGCTCCAGCATGTCATCCAGCTCGTCGCGATCAATCTGCCCATCAAGCAGCGCCCGCTCATCTCCCATGCGCTGCTGTCGGTTGCGGAGCTGCTCTATTGCCGTCTCCAGTGCCTGAATGCGGGACTGGGAAAGCTCCGCCTGACGTCTGGAATCTGACGCCCGCGCGCTGAAATCCTCCCACTGGTGCTGCCATTCGCTCATGGCTTCTTCCGCCTGCTGCAGCTTTTCTCCGGAATCCTCGGACGCAAGGCTAAGGGACTCCTGCTCCGGCTCCAGCTCATCCAGTTCTTCCTGGATGGACGTCAGTTTCTGCTCGTCCTGCTCAAGCTCCCGGGCCAGTTCACGCTGGTTCGCCATAGCCTGGTCAAGCTCTGCCGCTGTCTGGCGGCTGCGCTCCTTCTGGTGCTCCAGGCTCTGTTCAATCCGCGCGATGTCGGCACCGGCCTCATAGTATTTCGCCTGTGCCCGGTTGAAGTGTTCGTTGCGTTCCTGGTGGCCTTCCCGCAATGACTCCAGTGATGTTTCCAGGCTTACCCGCTCGGTCAGGTGTTTTTCCAGTTCCAGTTCGGTATCGCGGATGCGGGCACGGGAGCTTTGTAGCTCCTGATCCAGGGACTGCCAGCGCAGGACCGTCAGTTCGGCTTTCTTCCGGCGTTCTTCCTGCTTGTAAGCCTTGTATTTCTCGGCGGCCTCGGCCTGGCGCTCAAGGTGCTGCAGCTGGCGACCCAGCTCATCCCGCAGGTCGGTCAGACGTTCCAGATTTTCCTGGGTGCGGCGGATCCGGCTTTCCGTTTCCTTGCGGCGCTCCTTGTACTTGGATATGCCGGCGGCTTCCTCGATATACACTCGCAGCTCTTCCGGCTTGGCTTCGATCAGGCGGGAGATCATGCCCTGCTCGATGATGGCGTAGCTGCGGGGGCCCAGACCGGTACCCAGGAAAAGATCGGTGATGTCCCGGCGACGACATTTTGACCCGTTGAGGAAATATTCGGACTGCCCCTCCCTGGACACCCGCCGACGCACGGATATCTCGTTGAAACGGACAAATTCACCGGGTGCCGAGCCATCGCTGTTGTCGAACACCAGTTCAATGGACGCCTGGCTAACCGGTTTGCGGGCGCTGGAGCCGTTAAAGATGACGTCGGTCATGGATTCGCCGCGCAGATACTTGGCGGAGCTTTCCCCCATGACCCAGCGAACCGCGTCGATAATGTTCGATTTACCGCAGCCATTGGGGCCAACGACCGACGTCATATTGGTAGGAAAAGGCACTGTGGTGGGGTCCACAAATGATTTGAACCCGGCAAGTTTGATGGACTTGAGTCTCATGTCAGGCGTTCACCCCTGTCTGGAGAATGCTGAGTACCTGATGGCGCTGATGTTCGCCGAATTCGCGGATCACTTGCTCAAGCCTTTCCGGGTCATCGGCCGTTGCGGCGTCCGCAAGTTGCCTGAAAAACCGGGCCGTTGCGTCCAGTTCGTCACGGAAGTTCTCCAGAGCAACAAAATAGGTGCGGCTGATTGCCGGCTTGAAGTTCTCAAGGGTTTCCTCGAGAAACGGATTTTCGACAAGATCATAGGCATATCGCATCACCCCGAAACCCGACTCAATCACTTTCTCCGCCGCGTCACTGCCGGCGGAATTCAGCGCATCGATAACCGCCTGTAATTCCCTAACCTGCCCCATTACACCAGTCAACTCCTTGCCAGACCAGCGTTCGAGCACTTTGCGGCCAAGCATGCACAGCAGGTTGATATAAATATCATAAAGGCTATTAACCAGTTCCGGTGTCAGCCGGGAAACTACTGCGCCGCGGCGCGGAAAGATTTCCACCAGATGCCGGCGCTGCAGAACCAACAGGGCCTCACGTACCGATCCGCGGCTTACGTTCAGTTCCCCGGCCACCCTCAGCTCCTGGATCCTGGCACCTGGCGGCAGATCGCCGGTTACGATCCGCTGGCCAAGGTGCTGGGCAATCTGTTCCGACAGACTTTCGGGGGCCTGAAACCTCATAGCTGCGAATTATCCCTTTCCATGGACGCTTGAACGTAAAACCCGGGAGTTTATCACAGGCACCGTCGAGCCCAATCCTTTTACCGGGAATTTCCGGTGCCACCTAACAGCGGAACGAATTTGCCAGATTTTTGGCGGTGGCTGGTTCAGTCCAGGCCACATCATTCAAGCAGCCTCTAGAAGTCCGATTCAGGTCATTGTTTTAAAACAGCTTTTAAATATTGGCAAGGCCTGTGCTTTGTGTACTGAAAATACTGACCAGGCCGAGAACCGTGAAGCAGATTCCGACCATTCCAAGATCCGCCCAGAATACTCACAAGCTCGCGACGCTGCTGCAAACGCACAAGCACTGGAGCGAATCCTCTGACGTGCTGACTCGCCTGACCCGCAGGCTTTCAACAACCCTGAGTCTTGAGATTCAGATGGGCGTGCTCGCGGAAGAAATGGCTTCGGTGATTCCCTTTGACTGCATGACCTACCGGCACAACATTGCATCTCGGGATTTTGTCTACGCCACAGGCATGGGCGGGCCACACCGCTGCGACTACCGGCTGAATCTTGAAGGTCAGTTCTACGGTTCCCTGACGTTCAGCCGCAAGAAGCGCTTCACAGAGAAAGAGCTTGAAGGTATCGAACTGATTCTCAGCGCCGCTATCTGCCCGATTCGCAATGCCTGCATGTACATCACCGTTGAGCAGGCTGCGTTAACCGATTCGCTGACTGGGGTCCCCAACAAACGGGCCATGGACGATGCATTGGAAAGAGCCACCTCTCTCGGAAACCGGCACGGCCAGGAACATTCGCTGATTCTTTGTGACCTGGACAGATTCAAGTCCATCAACGACCAACACGGACATGTTGTCGGCGACCACGTGCTGCAGCTTGCCGCCAAGGAACTGCAAAAAGCGATCCGCACGTCGGACGAGGTATACCGGTTTGGTGGTGAGGAGTTTGCCATTCTGCTGCCCCAGACCAATGAGAGTGACGCCAGGGCAGTCGCGGACAGAATCCGCCATTTCATGAGCACCATTGTGGTTAACTGTGGCGAATCGAATATCCACGTGACCACCAGTTGCGGTGTTGCGATGCGGCTTCAGGATGAGGACGCGGGCCAATGGCTGGCGCGGGCTGACGAAGCGCTATACCGCGCCAAGGCCGGCGGGCGCAATTGCACCCGCGTGTCTGCGGCCATTTCCAGTAACTGAACCCGGTTGGCTATCCCCGCCGGGTCCTTGGAGTGCCCCTCCTTCCCGACTTCGGTGCCTCATTCGAGGATCCGGTTACCTGCCAACGCGGTGTCCCCGGCTTACGCCTTGCAGGTCCGCCCTGCTTTCGACGTTTGCGATCATCCGCTTTCTGTTCTGACGGCGTCTTTGATGGGATATCCACCGGTGCCAGATCGACCGACCGGCTGAGTGCGTCAACCGCTTTCTGGTCCAGTTCTTCCCATTTCCCCATGGTCAGTCGGCTCGGCAGGAAAACCGACCCGTAGCGCACCCGCTTGAGACGGCTCACCCTCACGCCCTGGGATTCCCAGAGACGTCTGACTTCCCTGTTCCGTCCTTCCATCAGGGTGACGTGAAACCACTGATTGATCCCTTTGCCACCGGCCTCGGAAATGTCGGTAAAACGGGCAATGCCATCCTCCAGCAAAACCCCTTCGGACAGCCGCTTGATCATGGCATCGTCAACTTCCCCGAAGACCCGAACCGCGTACTCCCGATCGACCTGGCGCGAGGGGTGCATCAGGCGATTGGCAAGCTCCCCGTCGGTGGTGAACAGAACCAGCCCGGTAGTGTTGATATCAAGTCGCCCGATCGCGATCCAGCGGTGATCCGGCAGCCTTGGCAGCCGATCGAAGACCGTCGGCCGACCTTCGGGATCACGACGGGTGGTCACCTCGCCTTCCGGCTTGTTATAGATCAGTACCCGCCGGAGCACTTCGGCACCGGCCGCAATATCCAGGCGCTTGCCGTCCAGCTCGATCCGATCCCGGATGGAGGCCTTCTGCCCGGGAGTGACGGGCTCGCCGTTAATCTGCAGCCGTCCGGCTTCGATCCAGCTCTCAACTTCACGACGGGAGCCGACGCCGGCCCGGGCGAGAAGCTTCTGGATGCGCTCGGGCTCGTCAGAGCTTGCGGTTTTTGACGCGTTTGATTCCGGTTTTCCGGGGCGATCAGCCGCCATGAATAAATCCTTTAGAATGCCAAGGTGGCAATGTCAGTGAAGTGTTTGGTTGGACTCGGAGCCCGGATCTTCGGTGGGCTCCCGGCTCTCGTCTGAGTTCGAGCCTGCATCGAACTCAATTTCAGCCTGCATGTTCTTTTCGATCTCCCGGCCAATCTCTTCCAGATCGCGGATCTCTGACAGCGGTGGCAGCTGGTCCAGGCCCTGGAGGTTAAAGTAATCCAGAAACTGACGTGTGGTGGCATACATGGCGGGACGACCGGGCACGTCCCGATGTCCGACCACTCTCACCCACTCCCGTTCCTGCAGGGTGCGAATGATGTTGCTGCTGACGGTCACGCCACGAACATCCTCGATTTCGCTTCGGGTTATAGGCTGACGATAGGCAATCAGCGCCAGGGTTTCCAGCAGCGCCCGGGAATAGCGCTGGGGTTTTTCCTCGAACAGTCGACCGACCCAGGGCGCGAAGGCCTCGCGCACCTGCAACCGGTAGCCGCTGGCCACCTTCTTCAGCTCGAACCCGCGCCCCTCGCAGGCACTGTCCAGCAAAACCATTACGTGCTCCATGACCTGACGCGCGGGGCGTTCATGCTCGTCAAACAGATCCCGCAGCTGATCCAGGGACATGGGTCTGCCCGAGGCCAGCAACGCCGCTTCTGTGATGGCCTGTATTTTCCGGAGATTCTCTTCGTTCATAGGGCTCTTAAAATCCAGCTAATGGCTTCTGGTCTAACGTGAGGCTCTGGCCCGGACATGAATCGGACCGAGTACTTCCGCCTGAACCACTTCAATAAGCTGTTCTTTCACCAGTTCGAGTGTCGCAAGAAAGCTGACCACCACGCCGAGCTTGCCTTCCTCGGCGGTAAACAGGCTTTCGAAGGTCACGAACTGGTCGTCATTCAACATTGCAAGGATCGCGGACATCCGCTCCCGTGTGGACAGCCGTTCCCTTTCTACATGGTGACTGGTAAACAGATCCGCCCGGGCCAGAACACCCCGCAACGCCAGAAGCATTTCCCGCAGATCCACATCCGGATGGGTCTGGCTTGATGGAAGTTGGGGCAGAGCAGCCGACGCGGCAAAGGAATCACGTTCCTGCCGGGGCAACTGATCAATATCCTCGGCCGCCTGTTTGAACCGTTCATACTGCTGCAGGCGCCGTATCAGCTCGGCACGGGGATCGATTTCTTCCTCGTCTTCGGATTCCTGGCGCGGCAACAGCATGCGGGATTTGATCTCCGCCAGGGTCGCCGCCATCACCAGATACTCGGCGGCGAGTTCAAAGCGCATGGCTTCAACCGCGCCGATGTAGTCCATGTACTGCCGGGTAATCTCGCTGACATCGATGTCCAGGATGTCCATGTTCTGCCGGCGAATCAGATAGAGGAGCAAATCCAGCGGACCTTCGAACGCCTCCAGGAAAACCGCAAGGGCATCCGGTGGTATGTAAAGGTCATTGGGAAAATCAACCACAGGCTTGCCTGAGACGCGCGCGAGCGGCGATTTGCCTTCCGGCGCAGTGGCCGGCTCATCAACGGGCGGGCTTCCTGTGGTTTCTTCTGTCATGAAATCTCCCGGGGCAGATGTCCCTTAACTCCGTCTAGCGGTAGTTCAGGCCCATGGCAGCCCTGACTTCATCGAGCGTATCCCGGGCGGCATCCCGGGCATGCTCATTGCCTTCTTCAATAATCGCCCGTACAAGGTCCGGGTTGTTTTCGTATTCTGCGGCCCGCTCATGCAGTGGTTTCTGCTCTTCCACAATGGCATCAATCAGAGGCGTCTTGCAGTCAAGGCAGCCGATGCCTGCCGAACGGCAACCGGTCTGAACCCATTCCTGGGTCTTATCGTCGGAGTACACCTTGTGCAGACCCCAGACCGGACACTTCTCCGGCTCGCCCGGATCGCTCCGGCGAACCCGTTGGGGGTCGGTCTGCATGGTGCGGATCTTTTTGGCGACGCTGTCCGGGTCCTCGCGCAGACCGATGTAATTATTGTAGGACTTGGACATTTTCTGTCCGTCCAGGCCTGGCATTTTTGATTCCGGCGTCAGCAGCGGCTGAGGCTCTGGCAGAATGACTTTGCCGCCGCCTTCGATATACCCGTACAGCCGCTCACGATCGCCCAGGGAGATATTCTGTTGTTCTTTAAGCAACGCGCGGGCAGTCTCCAGCGCGTCCATGTCGCCCTCTTCCTGGTACCGCTTTTTCAGATTGCGATAGAGCTTTGCGTTCTTCTTGCCCATCTTGATGATGGCGCCTTCCGCCTGCTCTTCAAAGCCCGGCTCCCGACCATAAAGGTGGTTAAAGCGGCGGGCAATCTCCCGGGTAATTTCCACATGGGATACCTGGTCAGCGCCCACCGGCACACGCCCTGCCCGGTATGTCAGGATATCGGCGCTCTGCAGCAGCGGATAACCCAGAAAGCCGTAGGTTGCCAGATCCTTCTCGCGCAGTTTTTCCTGCTGATCCTTGTAGGTGGGGATCCGCTCGAGCCAGCCCAGAGGGGTAATCATCGACAGCAGCAGGTGCAACTCCGCGTGTTCGGGCACCTTGGACTGGATAAACATGGTGGATGAACCGGGATTGACACCCGCCGCCAGCCAATCGATCACCATATCCCAAACGCTGTGTTCAATACCGCTGGGGTCGTCATAATTTGTGGTCAAGGCATGCCAGTCGGCCACGAAAAAGAAACACTCGAATTCATGCTGAAGCTTCACCCAGTTTTTCAGGACACCGTGATAATGGCCAAGGTGCAACTTTCCGGTGGGACGCATTCCGGACAGTATCCGCTGCTGGGAATCTACAGAACTCAAAGCAAGAACTCCTTTTTATAGAGGTAATCCGCCTTCTTTTGGAGACGGACGGGGCATTATAGTCTTATGAGGGTCCTGCGATAAACAAAAAGCCCCCGGAAGTCCGACAGGCAGACCCGGGGGCTTGATGTAAACTGACCGGTTTACCAGCCAGTGACTTCCTTCAGCGCCTTGCCGATCTCGGCAAGACTACGGACGGTTTTAACACCGGCATCGTTCAGGGCTGCGAATTTCTCATCCGCCGTTCCCTTGCCACCGGAAATAATGGCGCCAGCATGGCCCATACGTTTGCCCGGAGGTGCGGTTACACCGGCAATATAGGCAACCACAGGCTTGGTGACGTTCGCCTTGATAAAGGCAGCAGCCTCCTCTTCAGCAGTACCGCCAATTTCACCGATCATCACGATCGCTTCGGTTTGCGGATCGTCCTGCAGCAGTTGCAGGATGTCGATGAAGTTGGAGCCCGGAATCGGGTCGCCACCAATGCCCACACAGGTCGACTGGCCGTAACCGAAGTCGGTGGTCTGCTTGACCGCTTCATAGGTCAGGGTACCGGAGCGGGACACGATGCCCACTTTGCCAGGCTGATGGATGTGGCCAGGCATGATACCGATCTTGCTCTGATCCGGAGTGATCACACCCGGGCAGTTCGGCCCGATCATGCGAACACCTTTACGGTCCACATATTCCTTGGCGTAAAGCATGTCGATGGTAGGGATCCCCTCGGTAATGCAGACGATCAGCTCGATACCTGCATCAGCGGCCTCAATGATGGCATCTTTACAGAAAGGGGCCGGAACGTAGATAACCGTGGCTTCAGCACCGGTTTTCTCCACCGCTTCACGCACGGTGTTGAATACCGGCAGACCCAGGTGCTCGGTACCGCCCTTGCCGGGGCTGACGCCACCGACCATCTTGGTGCCGTACTCAATGGCCTGCTCTGAATGGAAGGTACCCTGTGCGCCGGTAAAGCCCTGACAGATAACCTTGGTGTCTTTGTTAATCAGGATGCTCATTATTTACCCCCTGCGGCTTTAACGACTTGCTCTGCCGCATTCGACAGACTGGTAGCGGCAATGATGTTCAGGCCGCTGTCGGCGAGTACCTGGGTACCCTTCTCAGCGTTGTTGCCTTCAAGGCGAACCACAACAGGAACCTTCACGCCCACTTCCTTCACCGCACCGATGATGCCTTCGGCAATCATGTCGCAGCGCACGATGCCACCAAAGATGTTCACCAGAACCGCCTTGACGTTCGAGTCAGACAAGATGATCTTGAACGCTTCGGAAACACGCTCTTTGGTCGCGCCGCCGCCAACGTCCAGGAAGTTGGCAGGCTGGCCGCCGGAGAGCTTGATAATGTCCATGGTACCCATGGCCAGGCCAGCACCGTTCACCATGCACCCGATATTGCCTTCAAGCGACACGTAGTTGAGCTCCCACTTGGCCGCCTCGGCCTCACGGGAATCTTCCTGTGACGGGTCGTGCATCTCATGGACTTTTTTCTGGCGGTATAGCGCATTGCCATCCACGCCAATCTTGGCGTCCAGGCAGTGCAGGTCACCAGCAGGTGTGATCACCAGTGGGTTGATTTCCAGCAGTGCCAGGTCGCGCTCTTCAAAAAGCTTGGCCAGGCCCAGGAAGATCTTGGTGAACTGACCGATCTGCTTGCCTTCAAGGCCCAGCTTGAAGGCCAGTTCCCGACCCTGGTAAGGCTGTGCGCCTACCAGCGGGTCAATCTCGGCCCGGAGGATCTTTTCGGGCGTTTCTTCAGCCACCTTTTCGATCTCAACGCCGCCTTCGGTAGACGCCATGAAAACAATACGGCGGCTGCCACGGTCGACAACGGCACCCAGGTAGAGTTCCTGGTCAATATCCGTGAGGGATTCAACCAGAATCTTGCTGACCGGCTGGCCGTGCTCGTCCGTCTGGTAGGTCACCAGGTTTTTGCCAAGCCACTGCTCGGCAAAGGCGCGGATTTCGTCTTTGCTCTTGACCAGCTTTACACCGCCGGCCTTACCACGGCCACCGGCGTGTACTTGAGCCTTCACAACCCAGGCATCACCCCCGATCTCGTCAGCGGCCGCAACCGCTTCCTTTGGCGTATCACAGGCGATGCCCTTGGATACCGGCAGGCCATATTCAGCGAATAGCTGTTTGCCCTGATATTCATGCAAATTCATAGTTTATGTCCCGCTATTTGGTGGAGGATAGCAGGGGGGCGCCGTCGTTGGCGCCCCCTGTTTTTCCGATTCGCGTTACTTCTTTTTGCGGCGGTTGGCGACGTGGATCGCCCCGTTGTCGACGGCCAGTGCCGCTTCATGGACGGACTCAGACAACGTTGGGTGCGCAAAGCAGGTCAACGCCAGATCTTCTGCACTGGAGCCAAACTCCATCGCAATCACGCCCTGGGCCACAATTTCTGAGGCCTGTGGACCAACCACATGGAAGCCAAGGATCCGGTCTGTCTTTTCGTCTGCAATGATCTTGACCATGCCCGCCGCCGAGTTCGCGGCCATGGCGCGACCATTTGCTGCAAACGGAAACACACCGGTCTTGTAGGCTTCACCCTCGGACTTGAGCTCTTCCTCGGTCTTTCCGACCCAGGCAACTTCCGGGAAGGTGTAGATAACATTGGGGATGCAGTCATAGTTGACCTGAGGCTTGTGCCCGGCAATACGCTCTGCAACCATCACACCTTCTTCGGACGCCTTGTGCGCCAGCATCGGCCCGCGAACCACGTCGCCAACGGCCCAGACGCCCGGCACTTCGGTCTTGCAGGTATCATCCACGTAGATGAAACCACGCTCATCCATCTGCACGCCGGAATCTTCGGCCAGCAGGTTGTCGGTATAGGGCCGGCGGCCAACACAGACAATCAGCTTGTCGAATTTCTGCTCATGCTTGCCCTTGGCATCTTCATAAGTCACGTTGACCAGCTTGCGCTTGACCTCCGCACTGGTCATGCGGGCACCCATGTGGATGTTAAGGCCTTTTTTCTGGAACTGCTTCAGCGTGTCCTTGGCCACCTGCTGGTCTACTGCCGGCAGGAAAGTGTCCAGCGCTTCCAGCATGGTCACTTCAGAGCCAAGGCGTGCCCAGACACTACCCAACTCCAGACCAATTACACCGGCACCGATCACGCCAAGCCGCTTGGGCACTTCATCGAATTCCAGGGCGCCCTCGGAGTCAACAATGTATTCACCATCGAACGGCGCAGGTGGAATCTGGATCGGCTTGGAACCACTCGCCAGAATGACGTTATCGGCCTCGTAAGTGGTGACCTTGCCATCCTTGTCGGTGACTTCGACCTTGCGGTTGGCCAGCAGCTTGCCATGGCCATGGATCGAGGTGACGCCGTTGGCCTTGAACAGCCCTCCGATACCCCCGGTAAGCTGCTTCACGATCCCCATTTTGCGTTCCATCATCTTCCCAAGGTCGATTTTCACATCCTTGGCGATGATGCCCTGCATGTCGAAATCGTGGCTGGCTTCCTCGAACTTGTGAGAAATCTCCAGCAACGCCTTTGACGGAATACAGCCCACGTTCAGACAGGTGCCGCCCAGTACCTGGCTCTTACCGTCCTCAGACGTCCAGGATTCCACGCAGGCCGTTTTCAGCCCCAACTGTGCTGCCTTGATGGCAGCGACATAGCCACCGGGACCTGCACCAATGACAATGACGTCGTACTTATCAGACATAGTTAACCCTGTTTCCTGATTCGTTAAGTGAACGCTTAAACATCCAGCAGAATGCGGGCCGGGTCTTCAAGCATTTCCTTGATCGCTACGAGGAACTGCACCGCCTCTTTACCATCGATCATGCGGTGGTCGTAAGACAGCGCCAGATACATCATGGGCTGAATCTCGACCTTACCATTCACTGCCATCGGCCGTTCCTGGATCTTGTGCATGCCAAGAATCGCAGTCTGGGGCGGATTAAGGATCGGCGTCGAGATCAACGATCCGAAAATGCCACCATTGGTGATGGTAAAAGTACCGCCGGTCATATCTTCAATGCCCAGCTTACCGTCTTTGGCCTTGGTGCCATATTCGACAATTTTCTTTTCGATATCCGCCAGTCCGAGGCCATCAACGTCACGCACAACCGGCACAACCAGACCGCGCTCGGTGGACACGGCAACACCGATATCCTGGTAGCCATGGTAAACCATGTCGTTGCCGTCGATAGACGCGTTGACTGCCGGGAAGCGCTTCAGTGCCTCGGTGGCGGCCTTGGCAAAGAACGACATGAAGCCAAGCTTGATGCCATGACGCTTCTCGAAGCTCTCTTTGTATTGCTTGCGCAGCTCCATCACCGGGCCCATGTTGACCTCGTTGAAGGTTGTCAGCATGGCTGCCGTCTGCTGAGCATTGACCAGGCGCTTGGCAATGCTGGCGCGCAGGCGTGTCATGGGAACACGCTTTTCCGGGCGCTCACCCTGCTGCACGTTCACTTCAGGCATGTCGCCTGCTGGCGCCGCAGTAGTTGAACCACCACCTGAAGACTTTCCAGTATCTACATGATTCTGAACGTCTTCTTTGGTCACTCGACCATCTTTGCCGGTGCCCTTGATGCTGTCGGGATCGACATTGTTTTCTTCGGCCAGCTTGCGGGCTGCAGGGCTGAGAATGGCCTCGCCAGAAGATTTTGAGGCGGAATCATCAGCACTCTTGGCGGACTCTTTCTCTTCCGTCTCTTTCTTCTCACTACCCTTGTCAGCACTACCGGTCTCTTTTTCTGCCGGCTTGGACTCTCCGGCGGCGCCTTCTTTGAACTTGCCGATGACCTCGCCGCTTTCGACAGTATCGCCCTCGCCCTTGATTGCTTCTTCAATCACGCCATCGGCGGGGGCAACAACTTCCAGTACAACCTTGTCGGTTTCGATATCGACGATCAGCTCATCACGTGAACAGGCTTCGCCTGGCTGCTTGTGCCAGGTCGCAATGGTGCCTTCTGCGACCGACTCTGGAAATACGGGGGCTTTTATTTCAGTTGACATCTCGGATCCTTAGTTCGGTAGCTCGTCAGATTTCAAATGCGTCGTTTACGAGTTTTTTCTGCTCTTCCACATGAACAGACATATGACCACAAGCCGGTGCCGCAGAGGCATCACGACCGGCATACTGCAGATAAAGCTTCGGGTTATGCCGGTAGAGTGCATTGCGCATATGGTGCTGACTACAGTACCAGGCACCCTGGTTCATGGGCTCTTCCTGACACCATGCTACATGCTTGAGCTTCGTGTACTGGCTGAGCAGCTCATCCAGATCCTCACCGGGGAACGGATACAGTTGCTCGATGCGCAAAATGGCGACATCGTCACGCTCATCATTCTTCTTGCGTTCGAGAAGGTCAAAGTACACCTTACCGCTGCACAGAATAAGTCGGGTGACCTTTTTCGGGTCTGACGGCTCTTTTTCCGGCAGTACCGTCTTGAAGGTGCCCGAGGTCAGATCCTCAAGATCAGAGGTCGCTTCCTTGTGGCGCAGCAGACTCTTCGGCGTAATGGCAACCAGCGGCTTGCGCAGCGGGCGCTTGACCTGGCGACGCAGCATGTGGAAAACCTGAGACGGCGTAGTCGGCACGCAAACCTGGATATTATGCTGTGCTGAAAGCTGCAGGAAGCGTTCAAGCCTCGCAGAGCTATGCTCCGGCCCCTGCCCTTCATAACCATGTGGCAACAGCAGTGTCAGACCGCACAGACGGCCCCACTTGTGCTCGCCACTGGACAGGAACTGGTCGATAACCACCTGGGCGCCATTGGCGAAGTCGCCGAATTGGGCTTCCCAGACCACCAGACCTTTTGGAGAGGTGGTCGAGTAACCGTATTCGAACGCCATGACCGCTTCTTCGGAAAGCAGCGAATCATAAATCTCGAATTTCGGCTGATCTTCAGCAATATGCTCAAGTGCAATATGGGTTGAGCCGTCTTTCTGGTTATGCAGAACCGCGTGACGGTGGGAAAAGGTTCCCCGCCCCACGTCCTGACCGGTAATCCGGATCGGGTGACCCTCGTCCAACAAGGTGGCATAGGCCATGATCTCGCCATAACCCCAGTTGATAGGCAGCGCACCAGCGGTCATTTTTTCCCGGTCGCTGACAATCTTCGAAACCTGACGCTGAATGCTGAAGCCTTCCGGCAGTGCCGTCAGCTTCTTGCCCAGTTTCTGAATGGTTTTCAGAGCCACGCTGGACTTGCACTTGGCGGTCCACTCATGGCCGAGATACGGTGTCCAGTCGACGTAAAGATCCTTGTTGGGCTCTTTCACCAGCGACTTCACTACGTGATCACCCTTGTCCAAGGCATCCCTGTATTCCAGCTCGATCTGCTTGGACTCGTCCTCGGTAATGACGCCATCAGCAATCAGCTGCTCGGCATAGATGCCCCGAGTGGTCTTCAGCTTGCGGATCTTCTCGTACATGACCGGCTGGGTGGCCGCCGGCTCATCGGCTTCGTTGTGACCACGACGACGGTAGCAGACAAGGTCAATCACCACGTCTTCCTTGAACTCGTGGCGATAGTCCATCGCCATCTGGGTTACAAAGAAAACCGCTTCCGGATCGTCTGCGTTCACGTGCAGGATTGGCGCCTGGATCATCTTCGCCACATCGGTACAGTATTCCGTGGAGCGGGCGTCTTCCTGCTTGCTGGTGGTAAAGCCAACCTGGTTGTTAATCACAATGTGGATGGTGCCGCCAATACCGTAGCCCCGGGTCTGGGACATCTGCAGAGTTTCCATCACCACGCCCTGACCTGCAAACGCAGCATCACCGTGCATGATAATCGGAACACACTGGGCGCCGTCGGTGTCGTTGCGGCGGGTCTGGCGGGCTCTGACAGAACCTTCAACCACCGGAGACACGATTTCCAGGTGCGACGGGTTGAAGGCCAGCGCCAGGTGGATTTCGCCACCGTCGGTCATGACGTTGGACGAGAAGCCCTGGTGGTACTTCACATCGCCGGAGCCGGAATCGGCAAGCCGTTTGCCCTCGAACTCGTCAAACAGTTCCTTGGGATTCTTGCCCAGCGTGTTCACAAGCACGTTCAGGCGGCCGCGGTGGGCCATGCCAAGGACAATTTCCTTGGCGCCATAACTGCCCGCACGCTGTATAAGCTCGTCCAGGCATGGAATCAGGCTTTCAGCACCTTCAAGGCCGAAACGCTTCACGCCGGGGTAACGGGAGCCAAGGTATTTCTCGAGACCTTCCGCTGCGGTCAAACGTTCAAGCAGGTGTTTGCGGGTGGGCACTTCAAAATTCGGACGGGATTTCACCGGCTCCATACGCTGCTGGAACCAGCGTTTGATGCGGGTATCCACGACATGCATGTATTCAGCGCCGATGCTCTCACAGTAGGTCTGGCGCAGGCCCTCTACAATGTCCCGCAACCGCATGGTTTCGCCGCCGAAACACAGTGAACCGGTCTGAAACTCAAGGTCATTGTCGGCTTCGGTGAGTTCATGGAACGCCGGATCCAGATCTTCTACAGACGGCCGGTTCCAGACGCCGAGAGGGTCCAGCTTCGCTTCCTGATGGCCGCGGAAGCGGAAGGCGTTAATAAGCTGAAGAACACGGATCTGCTTTTTGTCGGCATCAACGGTTGCACTGGCCGGAACGCCACCGGTGGCAAGAAAACGCTGATTGCGGGAGATGTGTTCGAACTGTTGCCGGATAGACGCATGACTGACATCGCGTCCTTTGTATCCGTCAACACTGGGAAGTCTGTCGAAGTAACTACGCCATTCTTCGGGAACGGCGTTGGGATCAGTCAGGTAGGTCTCGAAAAGCTGCTCGACGTAGGCCAGATTTCCACCTTGTAAGTGGGAAGTCTGCCACAACTGCTCCATTATGCTTTCGTGCATCTTGAATAGCTCACCTTGGGCTGGTGCGGGGGAGTTGCATATGGTCTGCCAGGGGTAATTCGCAGTCAATACGGGTTATTACGGGATCGACTTTGGCAACCACATCCAGCATGGAGGTTTTCCATTCCCCGGTAGTTTAACTCTGCAAAAGCCGTGGCAGGACTTTTCAGCCCCAACCACGGCTCGCGTAGTCTGCACCCCCAGAGTACTTATGACCATAAGCCTTTGGTTGAAGGGCCCGCCTCGTTGCGAGCCCTTCCGGGTGCGTGCCTTAACAGCACAGTATAGCGGTTCTGTCAGATTCTGCTCAGGTCGCCCTTTGCAGGAGCAGATCGCGGATGTGGCCGATCGCCCTCGTGGGGTTCAGACCTTTCGGGCAGACACTCACACAGTTCATGATACCCCTGCAGCGGAACACGCTGAATGGATCATCAAGATTGGCGAGACGCTCTTCCTGTGCATCGTCACGGCTGTCCGCCAGGAAACGGTAGGCCTGAAGCAGTCCGGCCGGGCCGATAAACTTCTCCGGATTCCACCAGAAGGAGGGACACGCAGTGGAGCAGCAGGCGCACAGAATACACTCGTACAGACCGTCCAGCTTTTCCCGCTCTTCCGGCGACTGATAACGCTCAATAGCCGGAGGTGGATTGTCGTTAACCAGGTATGGCATAACTTTCTCGTACTGCTGATAGAACAGGCTCATATCCACGACCAGGTCACGGATGACCGGCAGACCGGGCAGCGGGCGAAGTACCAGCTTGTTCTTTTTCACCACATCCGACAAAGGCGTAATGCAGGCAAGACCGTTCTTGCCGTTCATGTTCATGCCATCTGACCCACAGACACCCTCACGGCAGGAACGACGGTACGCCATGGACGTATCCCGCTCCTTAATCAGGTTCAGGACGTCCAGAACCATCAGGTCTTTACCTTCCGGAATCTCGACTTCCACGTCCTGCATGTAGGGCGCGTTGTCTGTCTCCGGGTTGTAACGATAGACGCTTACCAACATTGTTACATCCCCCTTTTAATAAGTCCGGATCTTCGGTTCGAAGGTCGGAACAGTCTTCGGCGTGAAATTGACATCCCGCTTGCCCAGCCGCTTCTCAAGCGGGAAGTACAGGGAATGCTTCAGCCAGTTATCGTCGTCACGCTCGGTATAGTCGTTGCGGGCGTGAGCACCACGGCTTTCCTTACGTTCGAAAGCGGAAACGGCCGTCGCCAGCGCAACCTCATAGAGGTTGTCCAGCTCGAGCGCTTCGATTCGCGCGGTGTTAAAGGCATTACTGGTATCGGAAAGCTTGGTGTTCCTGACCCGCTCGCCAATGGCCTCAAGCTTTCGCAGCCCTTCTTCCATGGCATCGCCGTCGCGGAATACGCCAAAGTAAAGCTGCATACAGCTTTGCAGATCCTTGCGAACGTCAGCAACGCTCTCGCCTTCAGACGCCGAATTCAGGCGATCCAGACGGGCCATTGCTGCCTTGATATCTTCCTCGCTGGCGCTGTCTGCTTCGAAGCCACCACGTAGCTGCTCTTCGATATAGATACCCGCAGAACGACCAAACACAACCAAGTCAAGCAGTGAGTTACCACCAAGACGGTTGGCGCCATGTACGGAAACACAGGCAGCTTCGCCACAGGCAAACAGCCCCGGAATCGGCTGATCTTTACCGTCTTTATCCTGAGACAGAGCCTGACCACCAACGGTGGTGGGGATGCCACCCATCATGTAATGGCAGGTAGGCACTACCGGCACCGGTTCTTTGACCGGATCGACATGGGCAAAGGTGCGTGAAAGCTCACAGATACCCGGCAGTCGCAGGTTCAGTGTTTCCTCTCCAAGGTGATCCAGCTTCAGCAGCACGTGATCTTTTTCGGGACCGCAGCCGCGACCCTCAAGGATTTCGATCACCATGGCCCGGGCCACGACGTCACGGCCGGCAAGGTCTTTGGCGTTCGGTGCGTAGCGCTCCATGAAGCGCTCACCCTCGGCGTTGATCAGATAACCGCCCTCACCCCGGCAACCTTCAGTTACCAGTGTACCGGCGCCATAGATGCCGGTCGGGTGGAACTGCCACATTTCCATGTCTTGCATCGGGAAGCCGGCGCGCAACGCCATACCGATACCGTCGCCGGTATTGATCAGGGCGTTGGTGGTTGACGCGTAGATACGGCCTGCACCACCGGTGGCCAGGACGGTCGCTTTGGATTTGATGTAGGCCACTTCGCCAGTTTCGATCTCGATGGCAACAACACCAACCACTTCGTTCTTGCTGTTCTTGACCAGATCTACGGCGTACCACTCATTGAGAAAGGTGGTACCGCCCTTGAGATTCGCCTGATAGAGCGTGTGCAGCAGCGCGTGACCGGTACGGTCAGCAGCGGCACAGGTTCGAGCCGCCTGGGTGGGATTATCCGGCCCTTTGGACTGGCCACCGAACGGACGCTGGTAGATACGGCCCTGCTCGGTCCGGGAGAACGGGAGCCCCATGTGCTCAAGTTCGAACACCGCCTGCGGGCCAACTGAACACATGTATTCCACAGCATCCTGGTCCGCAATATAGTCGGAGCCCTTGACCGTGTCATACATGTGCCAGCGCCAGTCGTCATTGGGATCGGCGCTCGCAATGGCACAGGTGATACCGCCCTGGGCCGACACAGTATGCGACCGGGTCGGAAAAACCTTGGTGATACAGGCAGTGTTGACGCCGGATTCTGTGAGCTGCAGTGCGGCACGCATGCCGGAACCGCCCCCACCGATCACAATTGCGTCGTAAGACATGGTCTTGATGTTAGCCATTAATTAAAGCCCCCACAGAATCTGAATGCCCCAAACGAAATACACGAACATAATCAGTCCACACGCAGCCTGGAACAGAAACCGCGGCGCCGCTGCCTTGATGTAGTCCGTTGAAACTGTCCAAAGGCCAACCCAGGCATGGGCTCCAATAGATATCAGTGCCAGTAGAGTGAAAATCCGGAACCAGGTCTGGCTGAAAAGCCCTGACCAGGTTTCGTAGTCCACGTTCGTCGTGAGGATGAATCCAAATAGAAATAACGTGTACAGAGCAAGTACGTAGGCGGTGACACGCTGGACCATCCAGTCAAAAACACCGCTGCGGCCGAGGTTCGTTACGCTGTTTACCATACCCAGACTCCTGCCAGAATGATGAGAATGACCGACACTGCGATTGTCGCCTTGGCGGCGATACGACCGCTTTCGAGTTCTTCGCCGATACCCATATCCATTAACAGGTGCTTGATGCCGGCAACCAGGTGATAAAGCAGAGCAGACAGAATGCCCCAGGTGATCAGCTTCGCGAGGAAGCTGTCCAGCAAGTCATTCACCTGGCTGAAGCCTGCTTCTCCACTGAGGGAGAGCTGGAGCCCATACAGCATGAACGCAACACCAATAAATATAAGGATGCCACTGATGCGATGCAGAATGGACGTAATGGCCGGCAGCGGAAAATGAAACTTGCTGAGATCGAGATTTACTGGTCGTTTACTATTCACAGCGCTCTCACACTCTCTTTTGATTCCACAGAAGGGGTATTCTCCGACTGCAGAGGGTTGGTATGTAAGGATCATGGTGCGGTCAGGAACCGTCACCCGATTGGCTCAGGAGGGAAACCGGGCCCACGCTCTTCTGAATTCGGCGCTGTACACGGTTAGTTCCCAATTACGGGCTAGAGATTATAAGGAGTAGGCCTTCTGATTACAAACGCGAAAGCTGGCAAAACCCCGTAAAATCAGGGGTTCGGACTTTATGCCGAATCAGGGCCGCCGCGGCCTGTGGCCGGCTTTTGCGGCCTGGTTCATTGACAAAAAAAGCCAACACCCTATATTTTGCCGCCAGTTTTGCGATAATACGCGCCTTCTAATACTTCCAAACGCTGACCCAGCATCCAAACGTTGATAAATAGGAGAGCACCATGACCGATAAGAAAGCCACGCTTTCGGTGGGTGACAAGTCCATAGAGCTACCGATGTATTCCGGCACTGTCGGCCCCGACGTCATTGATGTACGCAGCCTGGTCCAGGAAGGCGTTTTCACCTACGACCCCGGTTTCGTTTCCACAGCAGCCTGCGAATCCGAAATCACGTTCATCGACGGCGCAAACGGCGTTCTCCTGCACCGTGGTTACCCCATTGAAGAGCTGGCCGAGAATTCCGACTATCTGGAAGTCTGCTATCTGCTGCTCAACGGTGAGCTGCCAACCGCCGAGGAAAATACGCAGTTCCATCAGACGATCAAGAACCACACCATGCTTCATGATCAGATGCGCAACTTCTACCAGGGCTTCCGCCGCGATGCCCATCCCATGGCCATTATGTGCGGCGTGGTTGGTGCACTGTCAGCGTTCTATCACGACCAGATGGATGTAACGAACGAGCACGAGCGGGAGATTACCGCTCACCGCCTGATCGCCAAGATGCCGACAATCGCAGCCTGGAGCTACAAGTACAGCATCGGCCAGCCGTTCATGTATCCGCGCAACGACCTGTCCTATGCAGAGAACTTCCTGCAAATGATGTTCGGCGTGCCCTGCGAGGAATATGTTCCGAACCCGGTCCTGGCCAAGGCCATGGACAAGATCTTTATCCTGCATGCAGACCACGAACAGAACGCCTCAACCTCGACGGTGCGGCTCGCGGGCTCAACCGGCGCCAACCCCTACGCATGCATCGCTTCCGGCATTGCAGCGCTCTGGGGCCCGGCTCATGGCGGCGCAAACGAGGCCGTGCTGGATATGCTGGCTGAAATTGGCGACGAAGCAAACATCGAGAAGTACATTGCCAAAGCCAAGGACAAGGACGACCCGTTCCGCCTGATGGGCTTTGGACACCGGGTATACAAGAACTTTGACCCGCGGGCCAAGGTAATGGCAGAGACTGCCCACGAAGTACTGACAGAACTTGGACTGGAAAACGACCCTCTGCTGAAGATCGCCCAACGCCTCGAGAAAATCGCACTGGAAGACGAGTACTTTGTTGAGCGTAAGCTCTACCCGAACGTGGATTTCTACTCCGGCCTGATTCTCAAGGCGATCGGTATCCCGACCTCCATGTTCACCGTGATATTCGCCCTGTCCCGCACCATTGGCTGGTTCTCCCACTGGAACGAGATGGTCAGCGGCAATTACCGGATTGGCCGTCCACGCCAGCTCTACACCGGCTCGGATGTCCGCAAATACCCGAAAAAATAACCCGGAAAACAGACAGCCCTGGTCAACGTAGGGTTAAAACAAGAAAGGCCGCCGACACAGCGGCCTTTTTTGTGCCCGCACATTCTGTAATGATGATCCTCTTCCAAAAACAACATGACTTCGGAGAATAACCAATGAGCATTACTGCTGCCTTTCTGGGACTGGGCGTTATGGGCTACCCAATGGCCGGACATCTGGCCAAAGCCGGCATTTCGGTCAGCGTATGGAACCGCACCGCCGCCAAAGCCGAGCAATGGGCCTCCGATTATTCAGGCACTGCCTGCGACACCATCGCATCCGCGGTAGCCCAGGCCGACTTCGTCTTTACCTGCGTGGGCGCTGACATTGACCTGCAGGAGATATTTGAGGGTCCGGGGGGCATCATTGAAAACGCCAAGCCCGGCGCGGTGTTGGTTGATCACACAACCGCGTCAGCCGGCGTTGCGGAGCATCTGGCTGAGTTGGCGGCACCGAAGCAACTGGCGTTTGTTGACGCACCGGTGTCCGGGGGGCAGCAAGGAGCCGAAAAGGGTCAGCTCACAATTATGTGTGGTGGTGAAGCACAGGCCTTTTCGCAGGCTCAGCCTTTGATGGAGCACTACTCCAAGGCTCTGAACCTGATGGGCCCTGTCGGCGCTGGCCAGCGCACCAAGATGGTTAACCAGATTGCCATCGCCGGCCTGGTTCAGGGGTTATCCGAAGCATTGCACTTTGCCGAACAGGCAGACCTTGACGTTCAGAAGGTGGTTGACGTTATTTCCAAGGGCGCCGCCCAGTCCTGGCAGATGGAAAATCGCTCAACCACAATGATCGCCGGGGAGTTCGATCACGGATTCGCGGTGAACTGGATGCGCAAGGACCTTGCTATTTGCCTGGAAGAAGCCCGCAAAAACGGCGCCAGACTGCCCGTGGCAGCGCTGGTCGACCAATTTTACGGAGATGTTCAGGATATGGGCGGCGCCCGCTGGGACACCTCATCGCTGATCCAGCGACTGCGGAAGAAATCGTGATCTACTTCTTCTTGTCCTGGGGCACCCAGCGTCCGTTCTGGTACCAGGCAGACCAGCCAGTCGCCTTGCCATCCTTTTCAGACATGACGTACTGCTCTTTGGACTTGCGGCTGTAGCGAATTACCGTCGGGTTGCCCTCCGGGTCTTTCTCCGGCGCATCCATCAGGTAATCGTATTTCGGGTCGATTTCCTTGCGGTGCGGTTTGATTTCCATCACCAGGGGCGGCCGGGTTTCCCGGTTTTTCGGGAACTTGCTCGCGGCCAGGAAAAGACCTGACGCGCCATCACGCAGAACGTAGGTGTCATCCACCTTCTGACAGGGAAGCTCTGGCATCGGCACCGGATCCATCTTGGGGGGGGCCGGCTCGCCGCTTTTCAGAAGTTTCCGGGTGTTCTTGCACTGGTCATTGGTACAGCCGAAGTACTTACCAAATCTTCCGGTTTTCAGCTGCATTTCAGAGCCGCACTTGTCGCATTCAAGCGTCGGGCCCTCGTAGCCCTTGATGCGGAACGTGCCCTTCTCCACTTCAAATCCCGAGCAATCCGGGTTGTTACCACAGACGTGCAGCTTGCGGCCTTCATCCACAAGGTAACTGTCCATGGCAGTGCCACATTTAGGACACCGACGTTTCTTGCGCAGCAGGCGTGTTTCGCCCTCGCCTTCTACGTCCTCGTCCGCACTGACCACCTCATCTCCGGAGACCAGGTTAATGGTGGTTTTACAACGTTCCTTCGGGGGCAGCGAGTAGCCCGAGCAACCCAGAAAAACGCCGGTGCTCGCCACCCGAATCTGCATCGGACGGGCGCAGGTAGGACAAGGAATGTCAGTTTCCGTAGGCGTGTTCGCCCGCATTCCGCCCTCGTCACCGCTCTCCGCCTCTTCCAACTGCTTCCGGAAGCGACTGTAAAAGTCGTTCAGAACCTTTTTCCACTGCACATCACCGGAGGCGATTTCATCCAGCTCGTCTTCCATTCGGGCAGTGAAGTCGAAGTCCATCAGATTCGGAAAAGACTCCGACAACCGTTCGGTGACGATTTCGCCCATCTTCTCGGCGTAGAAACGACGATTCTGCAGCCGCACATAGCCCCTATCCTGAATGGTGGAGATAATGGACGCATAGGTTGAAGGCCGACCGATACCCTGTTTTTCCAGCTCTTTTACCAGGCTTGCCTCGGTATAACGGGGAGCAGGCTTGGTGAAGTGCTGAGTCGGGTCAAGTTTCTCAAGACCCAGGGTCTCGCCCTCTTTGATGTCCGGCAGAGCGATGTCTTCGTCTTTTTTGGAAGTCTGCGGGGCCGCTTTCAGGAAGCCTTCGAATTTTATAATTCTGCCACGGGTTCTCAGCTCATAATCACCATTGGCAACCATGATGGACGTACTCAGGAACTCGGCATCGGCCATCTGGCAGGCGATAAACTGGCGCCAGATCAGCTCATAGAGCTTCTCAGCGTCCTTTTCCAGGCCCTGGATACTTGCAGGGCGACGGTCCACATCGGTTGGCCTGATGGCCTCGTGGGCCTCCTGAGCGCCCTCTTTGCTGCCGTACACCCTCGGCTTCTCAGGCAGGAACTTGTCGCCAAACTGCTTTTTGACGTATTCCCGGCAACTGGCCACCGCATCCTGGCTCAGGTTGGTGGAGTCGGTACGCATGTAGGTAATGAAACCTGCCTCGTACAGACGCTGGGCCAGCATCATGGTTTTCTTGACGCTGAAACCCATACGGTTACTGGCAGCCTGCTGCAGAGTTGACGTAATAAATGGTGCAGACGGACGCGACCGTGTGGGCTTGTCCTCGCGCTTGGCGACCTTGAAGCTGCCGGCTTTGAGCCGCTCGACATGCTCGTTGCTCTGCTGCTCCGTCGCGGGCCGGTAGGCCTTTTCATCGTACCGGGTGACCTCAAAACGAATTGCGCTGTCTTTTTCGCTGCGGGTCAGATCCGCGTGCAGTTGCCAGAATTCTTCCGGCACAAATTTGCGGATTTCCCGCTCCCGCTCAACGATCAGCCGGACGGCAACCGACTGAACCCGGCCCGCGGACAGACCACGTGCGATTTTCGCCCAGAGCAGCGGCGACACCATATAACCAACAACCCGATCCAGAAAGCGGCGGGCCTGCTGCGCATTTACCCGATCGTTGTCGAGACTACCCGGATCATTGAAGGCCTCCTGGATGGCACGCTTGGTAATTTCATTAAACACCACCCGGCGGTATTTCTCGGGCTCACCACCGATGGTTTGCTGCAGGTGCCAGGCGATGGCCTCCCCTTCACGGTCAAGGTCCGTCGCGAGATAGATATTGTCAGCGGATTTCGCCAAACGCTTGAGCTCACTGACGACCTTTTCTTTACCCGGCAAAATTTCGTAGCGCGCATCCCAGTCACGGTCCGGATCCACACCCATGCGGGCAACCAGTTGCTCACGGGCCTTCTTCTGTTTGTGGATGGCTTTTTCGTCGGGGCTCATCTTGCGGGTGATTGCCGCCTGCCGCGCCCGCTCTTTCGGATCGCTGGTGGACCCGGAGCCACTGACCGGAAGGTCACGAATATGACCGACACTGGACTTAACAATAAAGTCAGGACCGAGGTATTTGTTGATGGTCTTCGCTTTCGCTGGCGACTCGACAATAACGAGGCTTTTACCCATATCGGAGTTCTATATCCTTTGCGATGATCGGTTAAAAATTCAGCAAACCGGAAACTCGCTGTAAAATCAGTCGGCTAGAAAAGTCTTAATAGCCGCCATATTTGTATAAGTGCATTGTTTTACAGGGTCGGGAAAAGCAAGACAACCCATTCGTAAAAAATGCCGACCGCTTTCAGGGCACCCACAGACAAGAAAGCCCGGCATTTGCCGGGCCTTCTGTGAACGCGTTACTGATTCAATTCAGCGAATCAGAGACGCTCCCATACCGTTGCAATGCCCTGACCCAGGCCGATACACATGGTGGATACACCAAGCTTACCGCCTTTGGCCTGCATAACGTTCAGCAGGGTTGTAGAGATGCGCGCACCCGAGCAGCCCAGTGGATGCCCGAGGGCAATCGCACCACCGTTCAGGTTCACTTTCTCTTCCATCACGCCCAGCAGCTTCAGGTCCTTCAGAACCGGCAGAGACTGACCCGCGAAGGCTTCGTTCAGTTCCCAGAAGTCGATATCTTCAACTTTCAGGCCTGCGCGCTTGAGTGCCTTCTTGGTAGCCGGAACCGGGCCGTAACCCATAATGGCCGGATCGACACCGGCAACCGCCATGGCGCGAACCTTGGCAATCGGCTTCAGGCCCAGAGCTTCAGCACGCTCGGCAGACATCAGCACCATGGCAGAAGCGCCATCGGTGAGCTGGGAAGACGTACCAGCAGTAACGGTACCGTTTTTCGGATCAAACGCCGGTTTCAGCTGCCCGAGGGATTCGACGGTGGTCTCCGGACGGATGGTTTCGTCCTCTTCGATCAGCTTCTTGAAGCCATTCTCGTCGTGACCTTCGATCGGAACGATTTCGTTCTTGAAACGGCCCTCATCGGTCGCTTCCTGGGCGAGGCGGTGAGACCTCGCGCCGAATTCGTCCTGCTGCTGACGGGTAATGCCGTGCATTTTCGCCAGCATTTCCGCGGTCAGGCCCATCATGTTGGACGCTTTGGCGGAATACTTGGATGCAGCCGGGTTATGGTCAAAGCCGTCGGTCATGGGAATGTGGCCCATGTGCTCTACACCACCCACGACAAACACATCGCCGTTTCCGGTCTGGATCGCCTGGGTAGCTGTGTGGATCGCGCTCATGGCGGAACCACACAGACGGTTGACGGTCTGCGCCGCGGATTCATGGGGAATGCGGGTCAGCAGTGAGATCTGACGCGCCACGTTGAAGCCCTGCTCCTTGGTCTGATTCACACAGCCCCAGATCACATCTTCAACTTCTTTCGGGTCGAGCTTGGGATTACGCTCAAACAATGCTTCGATCAGCGCTGCCGACAGGGTTTCCGCGCGCACATTGCGGAAACAACCGTTTTTGGCACGCCCCATCGGAGTCCGCACGCAATCGACGACGACAACGTCTCTCGGATTAAGGCTCATAGATCGTTCTCCGTTCGGAAATCTCGTTCAGGGTTAGCCAAAGAACTTTTCGCCAGTTTTGGCCATCTCACGCAGTTTCTCGGTCGGGTGGTATAGAGGACCGAGATCTGCAAACTTGTCTGCCAGTTCGACGAACTTGTCGACACCCATATCGTCGATATAGCGCAGGGCACCACCGCGAAACGGCGGGAAGCCGATACCGAAGATCAGGCCCATATCGGCGTCTGCCGGGTCTTCAACAATGCCGTCTTCCAGGCAGCGAACGGTTTCCAGACACAGGGGCAGCATCATACGGGCGATGATGTCCTCGTCGCTGAAGTCGTTCTTGCCCTGAACAACCGGTTCAAGCAGCTTGTAGGTTTCTTCGTCTACAATCTTCTTCTGCTTGCCCTTGCGGTCCAGTTCATATTTATAGAAGCCCTTGTCGTTCTTCTGTCCATAACGGTTGTTGTCGAACATCACGTCGATGGCAGTCGTACCCTCGTGCTTCATGCGATCCGGGAAGCCGTCGGCCATCACTTCGCCGGCGTGTTTGCCGGTGTCCATGCCCACAACGTCCAGCAGATAGGCCGGGCCCATCGGCCAGCCGAACTTTTCCATGACCTTGTCGACGTGCTGGAAGTCAGCGCCGTCACGGACCAGGTTCACAAAGCCGCCAAAGTATGGGAACAGAACGCGGTTAACCAGGAAGCCGGGACAGTCATTCACCACGATCGGTGTCTTGCCCATAGCCTTGGCGTAAGCCACGGTGGTGGCAATGGCCTTGTCGCTGGTCTTCTTGCCACGGATAACTTCAACCAGCGGCATCATGTGCACCGGATTAAAGAAGTGCATGCCGCAGAAGTTTTCCGGACGCTTCAGGTTCTTGGCCAGAAGGTCGATGGAAATGGTAGACGTGTTGGAGGTCAGGATCGCGTCCTCGCGAACGTTGTCCTCGGTCTCACGCAGAACCGCGTCTTTAACCTTCGGGTTCTCGACAACGGCTTCTACCACCAGATCCACGCTCTTGAAATCGCCATAGTTCAGGGTCGGCGTAATGCTGTTCAGAACGTCGGCCATCTTGCCGGCATCCATCTTGCCCTTGTCAACGCGCTTGGAAAGCAGCTTCTTGGCTTCTTTCAGACCCAGCGCAATGCCTTCCTGGGCGATGTCTTTCATGATGATCGGGGTGCCCTTCAGTGCAGACTGATAGGCAACACCGCCACCCATGATGCCGGCACCAAGAACAGCTGCCAGCTTCACTTCATTGGCTTCTTTTTCCCAGGCTTTCGCTTTCTTCTTAAGCTCCTGATCGTTCAGGAACAGGCCAACCAGACAGGCCGCCACGTTGGTCTTGGCCATCTTTGCGAAGCCTTTCGCTTCTACTTCGATCGCCTTGTCGCGGGTCAGACCGGCGTGCTTCTGCATCACCTTGATCGCTTCAACCGGCGCCGGGTAATTCGGGCCAGCCTGGCCGGCAACGTAACCCTTGGAGATCTCGAAGGCCATCATGCTTTCCATGGCGTTCAGCTTGATCTTGCCCTTCTTCTCTTCACGACGGGCCTGAAAATCCAGCTTCCCTTCGTTGCACTGGTTAATGATGGCGATAGCGCCTTCAACCAGCTTGTCGCTCTCAATCACCGCGTCCACAGCACCGACCTTCAACGCCTTGTCGGCGCGGTTCTCGGTGCCGCCACAAATCCACTCAACGGCATAATCCACACCCACCAGGCGTGACAGGCGAACGGTGCCGCCGAAACCGGGGAAGATGCCCAGCTTGACTTCGGGGAGACCAACTTTCGCTTTCGGGTCGATTACCCGATAGTCGGTCGCCAGGCACATCTCGAAACCGCCGCCCAGCGCCATGCCATTAATGGCAGTCACGGTGGGGAAAGGCAGATCCTCGATGGCGCTGAAAACTTCGTTGGCCTTCAGGTTGTTCGCTACCAGATCTTCTTCCGAGCCGGCAAACAGCTCGGTAAATTCGTTGATATCGGCGCCAACAATAAAGCTGTCCTTGGAACTGGTTACCACCAGGCCTTTCAGCCCTTTCTGTGCTTCCAGTTTGTCAGTCGCGGCGCGGAGCTCTTCTATCGTCAGACGGTTGAACTTGTTTACCGACTCGCCTTGCAAGTCAAAGTTCAACTGAGCGATCCCGCCTTCGATCTCTTTAACCGTGATGGCTTTACCTTCGTAAATCATCAACTGATCTCCAGTCTGTGTTTGGAACTGCTGAAACAGCCGCACGAGCGTTTCGCGAGGCGACCGCC